>VYLK01000480.1_pt1 | contig 13363 bp, 8 predicted proteins | sample 5114321 | NCBI WGS metagenome assembly VYLK01 (sample SAMN12291792, study PRJNA351875) | freshwater metagenome | isolation source: freshwater lake | place: USA: Michigan, MSU2 Lake | collected 2011-08-16
GCGCCTGGTGGGGCAGGCGCAGGCCGATGTGGCCGCGCTGGCTGGCGCGCTGGGCGTGAAGGCCGTCGCCGGGCCCTCGCCCCTGCCGCTGTGGCGCCCGGCGCCGCCGGCCACGCCCGATGTCGCCCGCGAGAAGCTGCGCGAAACGCTCAGCGCGATGGCCACGCTGCAGCCGCTGCAGCACGAGCTGGCTGCGGCCGACAGCGAACCGCAGCTGCTCAACGCCGCGCGCGAATCGGCGCGCATCCTCTTCGGCGTGCGCGATGTCGTCTTCCTGCTGCGCAGCGGCGCCGAGGCGCTGCTCTCGGCGCTGTCCTTGCCGGGCCAGCCGCCGCAGCTGCAGCGGCTGCAGGTCAACCTGCAGACCGCGGCCTCGGGCGCCTGCGGCCGCGCGGCGCTCACGGGTCGCACCTGCTCCACCTTCGAGAGCGGGCCTTCGGGGCCGCTGTCCGTCAGCGACCTGCAGCTCGCCCGCGCGCTGGGCAGCGAAGGCCTGCTGTGCGTGCCCATGGCCGCTGGCGGCGTGGTGCTGGGCGTGATGGCCTGCCCCGTGGGCCGCCTGCAGGCCGAACGGCTGGAGCAGCGCCTGGCCCTGCTGGGCAGCTTCGCCGGCCTGCTGGCCGGCCACCTGCAGCAGTGGCGAGCCCAGCGCGAGCGCGACCGCGAACTCGAAGCCGCCACCGCCGACCGCCTGCGCGAGCGCGAGCGCCAGGTGGTGCACGAGGTCAGCAACCCGCTGGGCATCATCAAGAACTACCTCACCCTGGTGCGGCGCAAGCTGCCCGAAGGCGTGCAGCTCGGCGAAGAGCTGCAGGTGCTGCACGAAGAGATCGACCGCGTGGGCCGCATCGTGCGCCAGCTGGGCGAGCCGCCGCCGGTGGCGGCCAGCGGCGCCGGCGCCGACACGCTGGACCTCAACACCGCCGTCGAAGGCCTGTACGCGCTGTATGCCGAGCCGCTGTTCGGCCGCGCCGGCATCGAGCTGGCGCTGGAGCTGCAGCGACCTCTGGCCGCCACGCGCGCCGACCGTGACGGCCTGCGCCAGATCGTGCTGAACCTGTGGAAAAACGCGGCCGAGGCCCTGCCCCCCGGTGCGCGCGTGACCACCAGCACCGCCGACCACATCCACCGCGACGGCCGCATCTACACGCAGCTGTGCATCGCCGACAACGGCCCCGGCCTGCCCGGTGACGTGATGGTGTCGCTGTTCCGGCCGCTGGGTCGCACCCGCCGTGCGGGGCATTCGGGGCTGGGCCTGTCCATCGTGCACAACCTCGTCACCCGCCTGGGCGGCGAAGTCGCCTGCCAGAGCCAGCCCGGCCGCGGCACGCGTTTCTTTATCCTGCTGCCGCAGCAGCCTGCCGATGTCGGCACGGCAGCCCCGGCCCAGCGCCTTGTTTCCCCGCCTGCAGCCCCATGAACGCGCTGGTCGACCATCTCCACACGCCGCTGCCGGCCGGCCCCGGCACGCCGCAACTGCTGCTCGTGGACGACGACGCACGCCTGCGCGGCAGCTTCCGCCTGCTGCTCACGCAGCCCGGCCGCGACATCGCCGAAGCCAGCTCGGGCGAAGAGGCCCTGGCCACGCTGAAGACGCGCACATTCGACCTGGTGCTGCTGGACATCGGTCTGCCCGGCATCTCGGGCCTGGACGTGCTGCGCTGGCTGGCCGAGAACCGCCCGCACACCGGCGTGATGATGGTCAGCGGCCAGCGCGAACTCGAAGCTGCCGTGCGCGCGCTTCGCCACGGTGCGCTCGACTTCGTGCGCAAGCCCGACGACCTCGATTTCCTGCCCGAACGCGTGGAGCAGACGCTGCTGCGCCTGCGCCTGCAGCGCGAGAACGCCGAGATGACGGCGCGGCTGGCGCACTCGGAGCGGCTGCACCGCTTCCTGGTGGAAAGCTCGCCCGACTTCGTCTACACGCTCGACGAGGACGGCCGCTTCATCTTCGTGAACCCGCGCGTCGAATCGCTGCTGGGCTATGCGCGTGACGAGCTGCTGGGCAGCCACTACACGCGCATCGTGCACGAGGACGACGTGGCGCTGGCGCGGTTCGCGTTCGCCGAGCGCCGCAGCGACGAACGCGCCTCCACCAACATCGAACTGCGCCTGCTGTGCGGGCCGCGCCTGGCCGGCGGGCGGGCGCAGCGCCACCTGGTGACGACGGTCAGCGCCATGGGCGTGTACGACGACACCGCGCCCGCCGGCCTGGCCCCCGGCGCACCGCAGGGCCTGCGGCCGCGGCGGCGTTTCGTGGGCAGCTACGGCGTGGTGCGCGACATCACCGACCGCAAGCGCGCCGAAGAGACCATCAGCTTCCAGGCCCTGCACGACCAGCTGACCGACCTGCCCAACCGGCGCCTCTTCAAAGACCACCTGGAGCTGGCGCTGGTGCAGGCCGAGCGCCGCGGCCAGCTGGTGGGCGTGATGTTCATCGACCTCGACCGTTTCAAGCTCGTGAACGACACCTACGGCCACCTGCTGGGCGACGAGCTGCTGCGCAGCTTTGCGCACCGGCTGCGCGGCTGCGTGCGCGCCGGCGACACCGTGGCGCGCCAGGGTGGTGACGAGTTCACCGTGCTGCTGCCCGACCTGACCAACGCCGACGACGCGCTGCCCATCGCGCAGAAGATCCTGGCCGAGCTGGACAAGCCCTTCCTGCTGGGCGACCGCGAGTTCCGCGCCACCGCCAGCGTGGGCATCGCCACCTACCCGCGCGACGGGCTCACGGCCGAGCAGCTGATGCAGAACGCCGACATCGCGATGTACGAGGTGAAGACCAGCGGCCGCAACGGCGGGCGCATGTTCACGACAGAGATGAACGCCGGCCACACGCAGCGCCTGGCGCTGGAGAACGACCTGCGCCGCGCCATCGCGCAGGGCCAGTTCGAGGCGCACTTCCAGCCGCAGGTCAGCCTGGCCCAGGGGCGCATCGTCGGCGTGGAACTGCTGATCCGCTGGCGCCACCCGGTGCTGGGGCTGCTGCTGCCGGGGCAGTTCGTGGCGCTGGCCGAAGAGACCGGGATGATCTGCGCGCTGAGCGACTGGGTGCTGGAACGCGCCTGCGGCCAGCTGGCGCTGTGGCATGCGCTGGGCCACCGCCACCTGCGCATGGCGGTGAACCTGTCGCCCTTGGAGCTGGCGCGCAACGACATCGTCGAGCGCGTGACGGCGCCGCTGGCGCGCCACCTGCTGCCGCCAGGCGCGCTGGAGATCGAGATCACCGAGAACATGCTGCTCGACGACGCGCCCAGCGTGGTGGAGAAGCTGGAGCGCCTGCGCGCACAGGGTGTGCGCGTGGCCATTGATGACTTCGGCACGCGTTATTCGTCGCTGGCCTACCTGCGCCGTTTTCCCATCCACAGCCTGAAGATCGACCAGAGCTTCGTGCGCGATCTCGGGGCCGAGGGCGATTCGCCCATCATCCAGGCCATCGTCGGCATCGCCCGCGGCTTCAACCTGCAGCTGGTGGCCGAGGGCGTGGAGACGGTGGAGCAGCTGCACGCCCTGCGCGCGATGGGCTGCGACGAGGTGCAGGGCTACCTGCTCGGCCGGCCGATGCCGGCTTCGGCGCTGACACCGCTGCTGAGCAATCCGCCGCAACTGCCGACGCCGCTGGGGGGGTAGGGTGTCGTGACCGAGCGGCATTCGTTGTCCGGATGCATCCAGCCCGCCGACCAGTCTTGGTTTTCATGTCGGCCTTGCTTACACACTCTGAAGCAATTCGACCTGGGCCAAAGGCTAGGGCAGGGCTAGAGCAACCTAACGTATTGATCTACCGAGGTTTTTTGCATTTGAGCCGATGTTTGGCGCGAACTTTGCTTTAAGCGCTGTAGCCTGGAGGGGTAGCGGATTGACGCTTTGTCGCGTCAAGCAGATCAAGCTCTGGGTCTACAACGATTCTCGCAACTCTCGGAGCCAACACATGAACTCTCTCGCCAAGCTGGCCATTGTTTCCGTAGTGATGGGCGCTTCTGCCGCATCCAACGCAGCAATCGTGTCTATCTCGAATCCCGGTGGCGGTACCGAGATGGGGGCACGTCTCCGCTGGGGTGCGAGTGGCTTTGAAGCTGCCCTGTACGACGGTGGCGTGAACAACGCGCCGGCAGTTGTCAACTTGAACCCTGCGTTGACGCCCGTTTGGCAGTTGAACCGGGACTACGCTTTCCAAGTGTCGTATGCAGTCGCTACTGGAACACTGTCTCTGAGTGTCGATTTCAACTTGGACAGCAGCTTCGGTGCTGGTGAATCGATTTCAGTCAGCAGCTTCACCGCGCCTGGGCTGACCAGCTATGTTGGATACGGCTTCAACTACCTCCAGATCTCCGGCAACGAGAGCGGTAGCACCGCGCGCTCTTCTGTCAGCGGTCTGAGCATCAACGGGGCCGCGCAGTCCACCCTGGCGCCGAACGGCGGATTCCTGGATACCTTCTACGATGATGACGCCGCCGCGGCAATCGGTTGGTCGATCACCGGAAACCTGAACTTCGCCACGGCGGGCACGAGCCAGGAACGTCCGTCCTGGAACTTCAATCTGCGTGCCCCCACGCTGGTCCCCACGACGAACGGCGTGCCTGAGCCCGGTAGTCTGGCTCTCATCGGCTTGGCCCTGGCTGGCTTGGCCGCCACGCGCCGCCGCGCCTGAGGCTTCGCCTGATGTCGAGAAGCCCGCTTCGGCGGGCTTTTACTTTTGTGGTCAGCGCGGGCTGCGCGCCTCAGCTGTCCACCTTCACATTCCCCTCCCTCACCACCTTCGCCCACTTCGCCTGCTCGCTCAGGATGAACTGCGCGAACTTCTCGCGGCTGCCGCCGCCGTCTTCGGCGCCGTAGGTTTCCAGCTGCGTCACCACGTCGGGCATGGCCAGCACGGTGTTGGTGTCGCGGTTGATCTTGTCGGCAATCGCCGCCGGCAGGCCCTTGGGGCCGACCAGGCCGTACCAGGTGGTGGCCTCGAAGCCGTCGAAGCCCTGCTCCTGCATCGTCGGCACCGTGGGGTGGCCCTTGGCGCGCTGCAGGCGCGTCTGCGCCACCGCAACGATCTTGCCGCTCTTCACGTGCGGCGTGGCCGAGGTCATGGTCTCGAAGCAGTACTGCACCTGCCCGCCCATCAGGTCGGTGAGCGCCGGGCCACTGCCTTTGTAGGGCACGTGGATGGCATCCACCTTCGCGCGCACCTTGAACATCTCCAGCGCCAGGTGCTGCGCCGAGCCCTGGCCGGCAGATGCGAAAGCGATCTTGCCCGGCTCGGCACGGCAACGCGCCACCACCTCGGCCACGCTCTTGTTCGGCACACCGGGGTTGGCCACCAGCAGGTTGGGCGTCACGCCCACCAGGCAGATGGGCACGAAGTCCTTCTCGGCGTTGTAGCGCAGCTTGGCGCCCTGCAGCGCCGGGCCGAGTGCGTGGCTGTTGATGTGCGCCATCAGCAGCACGCTGCCGTCGCCCGGCTGCTGCGCGATGTGTTCGGCCGCGATCAGCCCGGCCGCACCCGCCTTGGTTTCGACGATGACCTGATGGCCCCACATCTGTGTGAGCTTGGCGCTGACCACGCGGGCCAGCGCGTCGGTGCCGCCGCCGGGCGGGAAGCCCACGACGATCTTCACCGGGCCGCTGGGCCAGCCGGCCTGGGCGAACACCGCACTGGGCGCGGCCAGCGCCGCGGCGGCGCCTTGGATCAGGGTGCGTCTCTTCATCGTCGTGTCTCCTGCTTGTAGGTTTTGAACGGTGGGGGAGGGCTTCAGCCTTGAGGGGCGCTGAATGCATCCATGAGCGCCTGCACGCCACTGCCAGCCAGCTTCACGCCGGCCTGCTTCAGGCCCATCTCGCAGCCGGCCACGGTGGCCACCAGCGTGAGGTCGTTGCAGTCGCCCAGGTGGCCGATGCGGAACATGCGGCCCTTGACCTTGCCCAGGCCGGTGCCCAGGCTCATGTCGTAGCGGGTGTGGATGAGCTTGCGCACGGCGTCGGCATCCACGCCCACGGGCGTGACCACGCCGGTGAGCACGGGCGAGTACACCGCCGGGTCGGCGCACTGGATGGGCAGGCCCCAGGCCGTGACGGCCGCGCGCACGCCGGCCGCCCAGCGCTGGTGGCGCGCGAAAACGGTGGGCAGGCCTTGTTCCAGCAGCATGTCCAGCGCCTCGTGCAGGCCGTAGAGCAGGTTGGTGCTGGGTGTGTAGGGCCAGTAGCCACCCTTGTTCATCTCCACGATCTCGTCCCAGGCCCAGAAGCTCTTGGGCAGCTTCGCGGTCTTGCTGAGCTCCAACGCGCGCGGGCTCAAGGCGTTGAAGCTGATGCCCGGCGGCAGCATCAGGCCCTTCTGCGAGCCGCTGATGGCGACGTCCACGCCCCATTCGTCGTGCCGGTAATCGGCGCTGGCCAGGCCGGAGATGGTGTCCACCATCAGCAACGCGGGGTGTTTCGCGCTGTCGATGGCGCGGCGCACGGCGGCGATGTCGCTCGTCACGCCGGTGCTGGTTTCGTTGTGCACCACGCACACGGCCCGGATCTGGTGGCCGGTGTCGGCACGCAGGCGCTCTTCGATCAACGCCGCGTTCACGCCGCGCCGCCAGCTCGCCGGCAGGCCGGTCTCAGAACAGGTGCCGGGCTCGCTGATGAACTCGGTTTGCAGGCCCAGGCGCGTGGCCATCTTCTGCCACAGCGTGGCGAACTGGCCCGTCTCGACCATCAGCACCAGGTCGCCTGGGCTCATGGTGTTGGCCAGCGCCGCCTCCCAGGCGCCGGTGCCGCTGGCCGGGTAGATGGCCACCGGGTGCTGTGTCTGGAAGATCTGCTGGATGCCGGCCAGCACCTTCAGCCCCAGGCGGCCGAACTCGGGGCCGCGGTGGTCGATGGTGGGCAGGCTCATCGCACGCAGGATGCGGTCGGGCACCGGGCTGGGCCCGGGAATCTGCAGGAAGTGCCGGCCGGAAGGGTGCTGGTTCAGCGTGAGCATGGGGAATCCTTTCGCGCCGAAGTTTTGCATGCAAAACAGAGGGCGGCTTGCTGGATTACCCGAGGAACCTCCAGTGCTGGGCTCCCATCTTTGCATGCAAAATGCCGCCACCATGGCAGACATCATCGACATCGGCCCCGCGGGGCTGCACGAGCAGGCCGCCGCACGCCTGCGCACCTGGCTGGTGGAAGGCCGCATCGCCCCCGGCGCCAAGCTCAACGAACGTGAACTCGCCGAGGCGCTGCACATCAGCCGCACGCCGCTGCGTGAGGCCATCAAGATGCTGGCCGCCGAGGGCCTGGTGGACCTGCTGCCCAACCGCGGCGCCGTGGCCGTGAAGCTGGCCGAGGCCGATGTGATGCACAGCTTCGAGCTGCTGGCCGAGCTGGAAGGCCTGGCCGGCGAACTGGCTGCGCAACGCATCAGCGATGCCGCGCGCGGCGAACTGCGCGCCAAGCACTACGAGATGCTGGCCTGCCACGCGCGGCAAGACCTCTCGGGCTATTACCGGCTCAACGCGTTGATCCACGCCGGCATCGCCGAGGCCGCTGCCAACCCCGTGCTGGACAGCACCTTGCGCAAGGTGAACGCGCGCGTGCAGAGCCTGCGCTTCCGCACCAACCAGAACGAGGCCAAGTGGCAGCGCGCGATGCAGGAGCACACGCAGATGCTCGAAGCGCTGGATGCGCGCGACGGCGCGGCGCTGCGGCAGATCCTGAAAACGCACCTGGCCCACAAGCGCGACACCGTGCTGGAGCTGATGCGCGCCGGCAGCGTGCACGCCGGCTGGCAGGGGCAGCAGGCATGAACGCGCTTACCCGCGAAGAAGCGGCCCGGCTGACCCCGCCGCCAGAGCACCCGCACACCACCCTGCCGCCCAACGAGGTGTGCGAGGCCCTGGCCCGCCGCCTGCGTGCCGAAACACGCGGCGAGGTGATGTTCGACGCCGCCTCGCGCGGGCGCTACGCCACCGACGCGTCGATCTACCAGATCACCCCCGTGGGCGTGTTCGTGCCCACCACGCCGGAAGACGTGGCCACCGCGCTGGCCGTGGCGCGTGAACTGAAGGTGCCCGTGCTGCCGCGCGGCGGCGGCACCAGCCAGTGCGGCCAGACCACGGGCGCGGCGCTGGTCATCGACTGCAGCAAGCACCTGCGGCGTGTGCTGGAGGTGAACCCCGAGGCCCGCACCGCCACGGTGGAGCCCGGCCTCGTGCTCGACCACCTCAACGCCGCGCTGAAGAAGCACGGCCTCTGGTACCCGGTGGACGTGTCTACCAGCGCGCAGGCCACTTTAGGCGGCATGGCGGGCAACAACTCCTGCGGCAGCCGCAGCCTGTACTACGGGAACATGGTGCACAACGTGGCCGGCGCGCAGGCCTGGCTGGCCGATGGCGCGCTGGTCGACTTCGGCCGTGTCGAGCAGGCCAGCGGCCGTGCGGCGCAGATCGCGAACTTCGTGCGCGGCCTCGTCGAGCAGCACCGCGCCGAGATCGAAGCCCACTGGCCGCAGGTGATGCGCCGCGTGGCCGGCTACAACCTCGACATCTTCCACCCCCGCAGCGAGCGCCCCTACACGGCCGACGGCGGCGTGAACCTCGCGCACCTGCTGGTGGGCAGCGAAGGCACGCTGGCCTTCACCAAGAGCCTCACGCTGAAGCTCACCGAGCTGCCGCGCCACAAGGCGCTGGGCATCGTCAACTTCGCGAGCTTCCACCGCGCGATGGACAGCGCCCAGCACCTCGTGAAGCTGGGCCCCACGGCGGTGGAGCTGGTCGACCGCACTATGCTGGCGCTGGCGCTGGCCAACCCGGCCTTCGCGCCGACCATGAAGACGGCGCTGATCGCGCAGGACGGCGTGCTGCCTGAGGCCATCCTGCTGGTGGAGTTTGCGGGCGCCGACAAGGCTGCGCTGCTGCACCGGCTGCGCGACCTGGAAGCCCTGATGGGCGACCTGGGCCTGCCCGGCACCGTGGTGGCCATGCCCGACGAGGCCGCGCAGAAACAGCTGTGGGAGGTGCGCAAGGCCGGCCTGAACATCATGATGAGCCTGAAGGGCGACGGCAAGCCGGTGAGCTTCATCGAAGACTGCGCCGTGCCCTTGGTGCACCTGGCCGAGTACACCGACGCGCTGACCGAGGTGTTCGCGCGCCACGGCACACGCGGCACCTGGTACGCACATGCCAGCGTGGGCACGCTGCACGTGCGGCCCATCCTCGACATGCGGCGTGACGGTGCCGAACGCATGCGCGCCATCGCCGAAGAAGCCGCCGCGCTGGTGCGCAAGTACAAGGGCGCCTTCAGCGGCGAACACGGCGACGGCCTGTGCCGCGGCGAGTGGATCGAATGGCAGTTCGGCCCCAAGCTCAACGACGCCTTCCACGCGCTGAAGCACGAGCTCGACCCGCAGCGCCTCTTCAACCCCGGCAAGATCGTCGACACGCCGAAGATGGACGAGGGCGCGCTCTTCCGCTTTCCCCCGGCGAACGCGCCCAAGCCTTACCGCCGGATTGCACTGACACCCGTGTTCGACTGGAGCGCCTGGAACGTCAAGGCCGACCCCGTCACCGAAGAAGCCACCGCCCCCGGCACCGGTGGCGACAGCACGCACGGCCTGGCCATGGCCGTGGAGATGTGCAACAACAACGGCCACTGCCGCAAGTTCGACGCCGGCACCATGTGCCCGAGCTACCGCGTCACGCGCGACGAGCAGCACCTCACGCGAGGCCGCGCGAACACCTTGCGGCTGGCACTCAGCGGGCAGCTGGGCGAAGACGCCTTCACCAGCGAAGCCGTGGCCGAGGTGATGGACCTCTGCGTCAGCTGCAAGGGCTGCAAGCGCGATTGCCCCACTGGCGTGGACATGGCGCGCATGAAGGTGGAGTTCACCGCGCAGTACAAGGCGCGCCACGGCTTTACGCTGAAAGACAAGCTGCTGGCCGGCCTGCCGCGGCAGGTGCACGGCGGTGCACGCGTGCCCGGCCTGGCCGCGCTGCTGAACCTGCGCAACCGCAGCCCGCTGGCGCGGCGCCTGGGTGAACGTTGGCTGGGCATTGCGGCCGGCCGCACGCTGCCGGCTTTCCGCCGCGACACCTTCTGGGCGCGCCGGGCGCGCAGCGGCGCGCCCTTCGTCAGCGCCGACGCAGCCATCGCTGCCGCACGCGCCGGGCAGAAGGTGGCCGTGCTCTTCGTCGACACCTTCAACGGCGGCTTCGAAACCGAAAACGCGCTCGATGCCGCGCGGGTGCTGCACGCCGCGGGTTATGCGCTGCACACCGTCAGCAAGGACGGCGGCCACCACTGCTGCGGCCGCACCATGCTGGCCGCCGGGCAGGTGGACGCGGCACGAGCGACGCTTTCCGAACTGCTGGATGCTTTGCTGCCCCTGGCCAGCGCCGGCATTGCGGTGGTGGGCCTGGAGCCCAGCTGCCTGCTCACGCTGCGCGACGAGGCGCTGGCGCTGAAGCTCGGCGCCAAGGCCGAGGCCGTGGCGGCGCAGGCGCTGCTGTTCGAGGAGTTCATCGCCCGCGAAGCGAGGGCAGGCCGCTTCGCGCTGGCGCTGAAGCCCTTGAACCGACCGCTGCTCGTGCACGGCCACTGCCACCAGAAGGCCTTTGGCGCCGTGAGCCCGGTGCTGGAGGTGCTGAAGCTCATCCCCGGCGCCGAGCCGCAACTCATCGAGAGCAGCTGCTGCGGCATGGCTGGCAACTTCGGCTACGAGGCGAAGCACCAGGCGGTGTCGATGCAGATGGCCGAGCTCAGCCTGCTGCCCGCCATCCGCCAGCAGCCCAGCGCCGTGGTGGTGGCTGACGGCACGAGCTGCCGCCACCAGATCGAACATGGCGCGCAGCGGCGGGCGGTGCATGCGGCTGCGCTGCTCGCCTCGCTGCTGGCCTGAAGCAGCGCGGCCCGAGCGCGCCTGCAGCGCGCCTACAGCGCGAACACCTTGCCTGGGTTCATGATGTTCAGCGGGTCCAGCGCCTGCTTGATGGCCCGCATGGCGGCCACCGCGGGCGCGCCGGCTTCTTCCAGCAGGTAGCCCATCTTGTGCAGGCCCACGCCGTGCTCGCCGGTGCAGGTGCCTTCCAGCCGCAAAGCGCGGCGCACCATCAGCACGTTGAGCTCTTCCACCTTCGCGGCCTCTTGCGCGTCATCGGGGTCCATCAGGTAACTCAGGTGGAAGTTGCCGTCGCCCACGTGGCCGACGATCCAGTACGGGATGCCGCTGGCCTCGGCCTCGGCCACGCTCTCGTTGATGCTCTCGGCCAGGCGTGAAATGGGCACGCAGGTGTCGCTGCTCTGGCAGCGGCAGCCCGGGCGCAGCTGCAGCGCCGCGAAGTAGGCCTGGTGGCGCGCAGTCCACAAACGTGTGCGCTCTTCCGGCGTCTTCGCCCACTGGAAAGCCTCGCCGCCGTGCTCGGCGGCCAGGGCCTGCACGGTCTCGGCCTGCTCCTGCACGCCGGCCTCGCTGCCGTGGAACTCCATCAGCAGCATCGGCGCCTCACGCAAGCCCAGCTTGCTGTGCAGGTTGACGGCGCGGATGGCGTTGGCGTCCAGCAGCTCGCAGCGCGCGATGGGCACGCCCATCTGGATGGTCTGGATCGTGGTCTGCACCGCGGCGTCGATGCTCGGGAAGTGGCAGATGGCCGCGCTCACCGCCTCGGGCAGCGGGTAGAGCTTGAGCGTGATCTCGGTCATCACGCCCAAGGTGCCCTCGCTGCCTACGAAGAGCCGCGTGAGGTCGTAGCCGGCGCTGCTCTTCTTGGCGCGTGTGCCGGTGTGCATCAGCTCACCGCTGGCGTTGATGACGGTCAGGCCCAGCACGTTCTCGCGCATGGTGCCGTAGCGCACGGCGTTCGTGCCGCTGGCGCGTGTGGCGGCCATGCCGCCGAGGCTGGCGTTGGCGCCGGGGTCGATGGGGAAGAAGAGGCCGGCATCGCGCAGCTCGCGGTTGAGCTGCTCGCGCGTCACGCCGGCCTGCACGGTGGCCGTCAGGTCTTCGGCATTGATGCGCAGCACGCGGTTCATGCGGCTCAGGTCGATGCTGACGCCGCCCTGCACCGCGAGCAGGTGGCCTTCCAGCGAGGTGCCGGTGCCGTAGGGGATGACGGGCACGCCGTGCGCCGCGGCCAGGCGCACCACGGCCTGCACGTCTTCGTTGCTTTCGCAGAAGACCACGGCCTCCGGCGGCGCGGCGTCGTACACGCTCTCGCCCCGGCCGTGCTGCTCGCGCACGCTCAGCGCCGTGTTGCAGCGTTCGCCGAAGGCCGCGCGCAGGGCGTCCAGCATGGCCGGGGGCACGGGGCGTTGCAGGTGCTGGGCGGGCGTGGGTGCGTTCATGGGTGGGGCGTGCGGGTTGACGCGCAGGGGCGGGTCCGGCATCTTGCCTGCCCGTGCAGGCTTCTGGCGCCGAGCGAACAAGAAACACACCGGGAATCACCCGGATTTCGGAGGCTGCCGGCAGCCGCGTCGTGCCGAAATCAAGGTGCTCGTGCCCTTGTTTCCGGAGCCTGCCATGCCTTCTCCGATTCCGATCATCCCCGACCGTGCCGAGTTCGTTGACGTGCTCAACCTGCTGCGCCAGGGCCACCTGCTGGTGCAGAACGGCGAGACCGACAGCTGCTGCGTGCTCAGCGGCGCACCGATCTACCACTCGATGCCCACGCTGCGCGCCTACGGCCTCATCGACCCCGTGAGCGTGCCCGACCAGCGCCCGCGCACGAAGTGCTGGCGCCTGTCGCCCCGCGGCCGCGATTTCGCCGACCGCGCCACGCGCGAGTGGCGCCGCAAGCCGCTGCTGCAGCGGGTGGCGGTGCGTCTGCTGGGCTGAAGCCCCGCCCTGCCGGCGGGCGGGTGAGGGCGGCGGTGGTTCAATACGCGGCTTCGTCCACCGCCTGCCCGAGCCGCCCCATGTCGAACCGCCTGACCCAGATCGCCACCCGCACCGGAGACGACGGCTCCACCGGCCTGGGTGACGGCAGCCGCACGCGCAAGGACGCGCTGCGTGTGATGGCCATGGGCGATGTCGACGAACTGAATTCCGGCCTGGGCGTGCTGCTGGCCGAGCCGCTGCCGGCCGACGTGCGCGAACTGCTGGTGGTGATCCAGCACGAGCTCTTCAACCTGGGCGGTGAGCTCAGCATTCCGGGCTACACCCTGCTCAAACCCGAAGCCGTGTTGCGGCTGGACGAAGCGCTGGCCCTCTACAACGAACAGCTGCCGCGGCTGAAGGAGTTCATCCTGCCGGCCGGCACGCGCAGCGCCGCGCTGGCGCACGTGAGCCGCACCGTGGCGCGCCGCGCCGAACGCGCCGTGGTGGCGCTGGCCGCGGCCGAGCCCGTGAACGACGCGCCGCGCCAGTACCTCAACCGCCTGAGCGACCTGCTCTTCGTGCTGGCGCGCGTGC
>VYLK01000482.1_pt1 | contig 13322 bp, 8 predicted proteins | sample 5114321 | NCBI WGS metagenome assembly VYLK01 (sample SAMN12291792, study PRJNA351875) | freshwater metagenome | isolation source: freshwater lake | place: USA: Michigan, MSU2 Lake | collected 2011-08-16
GAAACCGCACGTTAACGTAGGAACCATTGGTCACGTTGACCACGGCAAAACCACGCTGACCGCTGCAATCACGAAAGTTTTGGCAAAGAAGGGCCTCGCCGCTGAGCGCGACTTCTCTTCAATCGACAACGCTCCCGAAGAAAAAGAGCGTGGTATTACCATCAATACCTCGCACGTGGAATACCAAACCGAAAAGCGTCACTACGCGCACGTTGACTGTCCCGGTCACGCTGACTATGTAAAGAACATGGTTACAGGTGCGGCCCAGATGGATGGCGCAATCCTGGTGGTGGCCGCAACTGATGGCCCTATGCCCCAAACACGCGAACACATCCTGTTGGCTCGCCAGGTGGGTGTACCTGCACTGGTCGTGTTCATGAACAAGGTTGACCTGGTAGACGACGCAGAATTGCTTGATCTTGTGGAAATGGAAGTGCGCGAATTGCTTTCTTCTTACGATTTCCCCGGCGATTCAATTCCGGTAATCCGCGGTTCCGCCCTCGGTGGCTTGAACGGTGATGCCAAGTGGGTAGAGAAAATTGAAGAACTGATGAAGGCGGTGGACGATTATATCCCGCTGCCCGTACGCGCCATCGACAAGGACTTCCTGATGCCCGTGGAGGATGTGTTCTCCATCACCGGCCGTGGAACGGTGGCTACCGGCCGTATTGAGCGTGGTGTGATCAAGACTGGTGACCCGGTGCAGATTCTTGGAATGGGTGCTGAAGACCTTACGTCCACCATCACAGGTGTGGAAATGTTCCGCAAGATTCTGGATCGCGGCGAGGCAGGTGATAACGTGGGTCTCTTGTTGCGCGGTATTGAGAAAGATCAAATCTGCCGCGGCATGGTGATTTGCAAGCCTGGATCTGTTACCCCGCACGCCAAGTTCAAGGCCGAAGTGTACGTTCTGTCGAAAGAAGAAGGTGGTCGTCATACACCGTTCTTTAATAAGTACCGCCCCCAGTTCTACTTCCGAACTACGGACGTAACCGGCGAGATCAAGCTGCCTGCAGGTGTGGAAATGGTGATGCCGGGCGACAACATTTCCATCGAGGTGGAACTGATCAACAAGATCGCTATGGAAAAAGGGTTGCGTTTCGCTATCCGCGAAGGCGGCCGTACCGTAGGTTCTGGTCAGGTTACCGAGATTCTGGACTAATTTCCGAGTAAGCGTATGGTATCGCCCGCCAGGGTTTCCTGGCGGGCGATTTTTATTGCTTTAGTCCGTAAGAAACTATAATTCAATGGGTTATAAATGATCTGGTGGCCGGCATAACATCAGCGTCAAAATTATCAGCACGCTTTTTGTTTTCGGGCCCTTTTGTTCTACCTTTGCAGTCCTTTTGAGGTGACTGTGCCGGGTGGTGCTCAAAAGGACGAACCGGACACCGAATAAAAACAAACGGGTGTAGCTCAATTGGTAGAGTAGCGGTCTCCAAAACCGTTGGCTGGGAGTTCGAGTCTCTCCACCCGTGCGAAGAATGAACAGGAATGGAAAAACTGAGGAATTATATTGTTGAGTCAATAGATGAAATCCGGACGAAGGTCACCTGGCCCAAGTTTATGGAGCTTCAGAGTAGTGCAATCCTCGTGCTGGTAGCGTCGTTGATTTTTGCGCTCGTCATCGGCCTGATTGACCTTGGGTTTAAGAATAGTTTATCCTGGTTTTACAAAGAGTTTTAAACTGCGCAGGATGGGAGAGCTCAAATGGTATGTGCTACGCGTAATCAGCGGCCAGGAGAAAAAGATCAAATCTTACCTGGAATCTGAGGTCGAGCGCTCCAAGCTGGCCGAGTGGATTCCACAGGTGTTGATTCCGTCCGAAAAAGTGTATGAAATGCGCGGTGGCAAGAAGCGGGTACGTGAACGTAATTTCTTCCCGGGTTACGTGCTGTTATCCGCTGATCTGAGTAACGGAGAAGCGTATCATGCGGTAAATAATATCCCCGGCGTAATAGGGTTCCTCGGTAATAATGGAACCGGTTCATCCAAAGATCCGGTCGCGCTGCGCCAGTCCGAGGTAAACCGAATTCTCGGTAAGGTGGACGAGATTGATCAGTTTGAAGAAAAATTGGAAAAACCGTTCATAAAAGGAGAGTCCGTGAAGGTGATGGATGGTCCGTTCAGCGGATTCACCGGTTCGGTTGAGGAAATTTTTGAAGACAAGAAAAAACTGAATGTAATGGTAAAAATCTTCGGCCGAAACACGCCGGTAGAACTGAGCTACATGCAGGTGGAAAAACTAGAATGATTATTTGATCAGCAGGAATTATGGCAAAGGAAGTTATAGGCTATTTGAAGTTACAGGTGAAGGGCGGACAGGCAAACCCCGCTCCACCGATTGGCCCGGCATTAGGTTCGAAGGGTCTTAATATCATGGACTTTTGCAAGCAGTTCAACGCCCGGTCGCAAGACAAGCCAGGGCAGGTGCTGCCAGTATTGATTACCATCTATAATGACAAGTCTTTTGATTTTGTCATCAAGACACCTCCTGCGGCTGTCCTGATCAAAGAAGCTATCAAAATACAATCTGGCTCCAAAGAACCCAATCGGGTAAAAGTTGGCGCCATTACGTGGGACCAGATCAAAAAAATTGCTGAGCTTAAGATGCCCGATCTTAATGCATTCAAAGTAGAAAGCGCGATGCGCATGGTGGCCGGCACGGCCCGCAGCATGGGGGTAAATGTTACAGGAAAAGCTCCCTGGGATAATTAATTATTTGAAAAAGCCATGGCAACACGAGTATCAAAGAATCGCAAGGCGGTAAACGCGAAATACAATGCCGAAAAAGAGTACACACTTGAAGAGGCGTCTAAACTGGTGAAAGAGATTACGTTCACCAAGTTTGATGCCTCGGTAGATCTTGACATCCGGTTGGGGGTTGATCCCAAGAAAAGTGATCAGATGGTGCGGGGTGTGGTTTCGCTTCCTCACGGATTAGGTAAGGTGGTACGGGTTTTAGTGCTTTGCACCCCCGATAAAGTGCAAGAAGCAAAAGACGCTGGCGCCGAAAATGCCGGCCTGGATGAGTTTATTCAGAAGATTGAAGGCGGTTGGACCGATGTAGATGTGATCATCTGTACGCCCACCGTCATGGCAAAAGTTGGTAAGTTAGGGAAGGTTTTGGGCCCCCGCGGTCTGATGCCCAACCCGAAGTCGGGAACCGTTACACTGGAAGTGGGAAAGGCTGTGAAAGATGTGAAAGCCGGTAAGGTGGACTTCAAAATTGACAAACAAGGAATTATCCATGCTAGCATCGGGAAGGCTTCCTTCACTGCGGACAAAATCAGAGACAACGCAGCTGAACTTCTCGCGATGATAGCCAAGCTGAAGCCGGCTTCGGCAAAAGGCACTTATATTCAAAGTGTAAGCCTGTCTTCCACCATGAGCCCCGGAATTCGGATTGATAAGTCGTCTCTGATCACTGTTTAAACGATAGTACATGACCCGCGAAGAAAAAGCGCAGATTATTGATCAACTGGCGGAGAAATTCTCCCAGCACAATCACTTCTATGTTACGGACGCTTCAGGTCTTACGGTAGAGCAGGTAAATGCTTTTCGCAGGATCTGTTTCCATGCCGGAGTGGAGTATGGTGTTTACAAAAACACGCTGATCCGCAAAGCGCTGGAAAAAAATGGCAACAATAACGTAGATAAACTCGCGACAGTGTTACACGGCTTTTCGGGCGTAATCTTCTCGAAAGAGTCGCCTAACGCGCCGGCCCGTGTGATCAAAGAATACCGCAAAAAGCTGGAGGGCAAGCCAGCACTGAAGGCTGCGTCCATCAGTTCCGACCTGTTCGTAGGGGAGGAAAACCTGTCCATGCTCAGTGAGTTGAAGAGCAAAGAAGAGCTCATTGGCGACATCATTGCATTGCTCCAGAGCCCTGCGAAGAACGTGCTTTCCGCCCTTTTGGGTGGTGGCCCGAACAAAGTGGCTGGTCTGGTCAAGGCAGTAGAAGAAAAGAAAAAATAATTGTTGAACTGAAAATTAAACACTTACGAAAATGGCTGACATCAAAGCAATTGGCGATCAACTGGTAGAACTGTCCGTGAAGGAAGTTACTGAACTGGCAGCATACTTAAAAGAAACATACGGAATCGAGCCCGCAGCTGCTGCTGTGGCTGTGGCTGGGCCGGCAGCGGGCGGCGGTGGCGCTGCTGCAGCTGAAAAGACCAACTTCGATGTGGTGCTGAAGGCACCCGGAGCAAATAAACTTCAGATTGTGAAGTTAGTGAAGGAGTTGACCGGGCTTGGCCTGAAGGAGGCAAAAGACATGGTTGACGGTGCACCGAAAACAATTAAAGAAGGTTTACCAAAAGACGAAGCCGAAAATCTCAAGAAGCAACTCGTGGAGGCTGGTGCCGAAGTGGAGTTGAAATAATTTCTTGGAGACGAAGGGTGCCGTCTTCTCGTCAGGCCGAACCCCAATCCGCTCTGATTCCTGTCAGAATGGATTGTGGGTTTACGCATTTGTAGCTACCCACTATTGTATAGATTTTTCTAGTCCAGGCACTTTAAACCACCAATACCCTTGGCAAAGAAAGTAACCAGTTCCGGCCGCATCGATTTCTCGAAGATCGAAAAGGTGTTAGATTATCCTGATTTTCTGGACGTGCAGCTGCAGTCTTTCCGGGATTTTCTTCAAATCGATACCCCCGCAGAGAAACGCCAAAACGAAGGGCTCTATAAGGTCTTCGCGGAAAATTTCCCCATCTCAGACTCCCGCGAAAACTTCGTGCTCGAGTTCGTGGATTATACAATCGACCCGCCCAAGTACTCGGTAGACGAGTGCATCGACCGCGGATTGACGTTTTCTGTGCCGTTAAAGGCGAAACTGCGCCTCACGTGTAACGACGAAGACAACGAAGATTTTGAAACCATCGAGCAGGAAGTTTTTCTCGGCAACATTCCTTACATGACCGAGAAAGGGTCTTTTGTCATCAACGGTGCTGAGCGGGTGATCGTTTCTCAATTGCATCGTTCCCCTGGTGTATTTTTTGCGATGAGCAAACATACCAATGGAACAAAGTTGTATTCGGCACGGATTATTCCATTTAAGGGCTCGTGGATTGAATTTGCTACGGACGTAAACGCCGTGATGTACGCTTATATCGACCGTAAAAAGAAGTTCCCGGTCACCACGTTGCTGCGGGCCATCGGGTATGGTTCAGACAAGGATATCCTTGATTTGTTTGGACTTTCCGAGGAGGTTGAGGCCAACAAGAATACGCTGAAGAAAACGGTAGGACGAAAACTTGCCGCACGAGTGCTGAAAACCTGGACAGAAGATTTTGTGGATGAAGACACCGGCGAAGTGGTGTCTATCGATCGAAATGAAGTGCTGCTCGAGCGTGATCATATGATCGAAGCGGAAGACGTAGACGTAATCGTGGAGTCAGGAGCAAAGTCAATCATCTTGCACCGTGAAGATGTAAACGTATCCGACTACAATATTATCTTCAATACGCTTGCCAAGGATAACTCGAACTCTGAGAAAGAGGCAGTTGAACAAATCTACCGGCAGTTGCGCAACACGGAAGCTCCGGATGAGCAAACCGCCCGTGATATCATTCAGAGTTTGTTCTTCAGTGAAAAACGATATGATCTCGGAGAAGTAGGCCGCTACCGGATCAACAAAAAACTCGGATTGGATCTTTCGTACGACCAGCGCGTACTCACTACGCAGGATATCATTCTGATCGTGAAATACCTGATTGGATTGATCAACTCCAAGGCAGTTGTGGATGACATTGACCACCTCAGTAACCGCCGCGTGCGGACAGTTGGGGAGCAGTTGTACTCGCAGTTCGGTGTCGGGTTGGCACGTATGGCGCGGACAATTAAAGAACGTATGAATGTGCGCGATAATGAAGACTTCAAGCCGGTCGACCTGATTAACGCGCGTACGCTTTCATCGGTGATCAACTCATTTTTCGGCACCAATCAGCTCAGCCAGTTTATGGATCAAACAAATCCGCTGGCCGAAATCACACATAAAAGAAGAATGTCGGCTCTCGGGCCAGGTGGTCTTTCACGCGAACGTGCAGGTTTTGAGGTGCGCGATGTGCACTACACGCATTATGGTCGCCTGTGTACGATTGAAACGCCTGAAGGCCCGAACATCGGGTTGATTTCGTCTCTGTGCGTTCATGCAAAAGTGAACAAGATGGGTTTCATCGAAACGCCATACCGCAAGGTTGAGAGTGGTAAAGTGAAATCAAGCGATATCATTTTCCTCACGGCAGAGGAGGAAGATACCTTCAACATTGCCCAGGCGAAGGAGAGTCTTAAGAATAACGGAGAATTCCAGGCGGAGAAAATTAAAGCTCGCTTTGAGGGTGATTTCCCTGTGGTTGAGCCGAAAGAGGTTCGCTACATGGATGTGGCGCCGAATCAAATCGTGTCCATCGCGGCATCGTTGATTCCCTTCCTGGAACACGATGACGCAAACCGCGCGCTGATGGGTTCCAACATGCAACGGCAGGCTGTGCCGCTCATGCGGCCGGAAGCTCCTATCGTGGGAACCGGTCTGGAGCAAAAAATTGCCATGGATTCGCGTACGTTGATCGTGGCGGAGGGAGATGGCGTGGTGGATTTTGTGGATGCCCGGAAAATTGTGATGAAGTACGACGTTAGCGAAGAGCAGCGCCTCATTCGCTTTGACGATGAGTATAAAACGTACAACCTTATTAAGTTCCGCAGAACCAATCAGGACACCTGCATCAACCTTACCCCTTTGGTGAAGAAGGGAGAAAAAGTGAAAAAAGGGCAGCCGCTTTGCCAGGGTTATGCAACGGCAAACGGCGAGTTGGCTCTCGGTCGAAATCTGCTTGTGGCCTACATGCCTTGGCAGGGGTACAACTTTGAGGATGCGATTGTCATCTCCGAGCGCGTGGTTCGCGATGATATCTACACCTCAATCCACGTCGAAGAATTTGAGTTGGAAGTGCGCGACACCAAACGCGGGGAAGAAGAATTAACTTCGGAAATTCCGAACGTGAGCGAGGAGGCCGTGAAGCACCTGGATGAAAACGGCATTATCAGAATAGGTGCCGAAGTAAAAGAAGGAGACATCCTGATCGGAAAGATTACCCCAAAGGGTGAGACCGATCCGACCCCGGAGGAAAAATTGCTTCGCGCCATTTTTGGCGACAAGGCTGGAGACGTGAAGGATGCATCTATGAAAGCACCGCCTTCATTGAAGGGTGTTGTGATTGAAACAAAACTCTTTTCGCGCCCGAAACGCGACAAGGATTTACGCAGCAAGTCAAAGAAGGAGTTAGATGCGCTCAAAAACCGTTACAGCAAACAACTGACTGAGCTCCGTAACGAAATGATTAAAAAACTCACGTCACTACTAACCGGCAGAACCAGCCAGGGCGTGAAACACAAGTTTGGAGATGAGCTGATCAGCAAAGGCGTTAAATTCACATCGAAGGCGATTGAGAGCAATCTTTTTCCCGACAAAAATATCTACCGCGATGAGAGCAATTACAATGTACCGGAAGAGGTAAACCTAATTGCTGATGTGAGCCTGGAAAGCTGGACAACAGACGAGGTAACCAATGAATCCGTTAGCGAACTGGTAAAAAACTACCTGACCAAACGTAATCTAATTTCGGGCGAATTTAAGCGGGAGCGCTTCACGCTTGAAGTTGGCGATGAGTTGCCGGCCGGGATCGTCCAGTTGGCGAAGGTGTATGTGGCGAAGAAACGGAAATTGAAAGTAGGAGACAAGATGGCCGGCCGCCATGGGAACAAAGGCGTTGTGGCTCGGATTGTGCGCGAGGAAGACATGCCTTTTCTGCTAGACGGTACGCCCGTGGATATTTGTTTGAATCCGCTCGGTGTTCCTTCGCGTATGAACCTGGGGCAGATTTATGAAACGGTACTGGCTTGGGCTGGAAAAAAATTGGGCCGGCGATATGCCACACCGATTTTCGATGGTGGTACATTAGACGAAGTGTCGTCTGAACTGAAGGAGGCGGGGTTACCCGAGTATGGAAGAACCTACCTCTATGACGGGTTGACCGGGGAGCGTTTTGATCAGCCGGTTACGGTTGGTATGGCTTACATGTTAAAACTCGGCCACCTGGTAGATGATAAAATGCACGCGCGATCAATCGGGCCTTATTCCTTGATCACGCAGCAACCTCTTGGTGGAAAAGCTCAGTTTGGTGGTCAGCGTTTCGGAGAAATGGAAGTATGGGCAATCGAGGCTTTTGGAGCGTCGCACATCCTGCAGGAAATCCTGACTGTCAAGTCAGATGATGTGATCGGACGAGCCAAGGCGTATGAAGCGATTGTGAAGGGCGACAATATGCGCAAGCCAAACATCCCCGAGTCGTTCAATGTATTGGTGCATGAGTTACGGGGACTCGCCCTCGAGATCACGATGGATTAAGGTTAGTTGTTGGGTGGTGGATAGACCGCTTTCTACCACCCAACCGGCAACCGAATAATACTGGAATTGAAAACTAAAGACTAACGCAAAAAAAAATGTCTTTCAGAAAAAACAAAAAAATCAATAACGACTTCTCTAAAATCACCATCAGCCTGGCTTCTCCGGAGTCTATTCTGGAGAGTTCACATGGAGAAGTCACCCAGCCGGAAACCATCAACTACCGGACGTATAAGCCAGAGATGGGCGGTTTATTTTGCGAGCGCATATTTGGGCCGGTAAAAGACTGGGAGTGCCACTGCGGCAAGTATAAGCGTATCCGGTATAAAGGCATTATTTGCGACCGCTGTGGTGTGGAGGTCACTGAGAAGAAAGTCAGGCGCGAGCGCATGGGGCATATCGAACTTGTTACTCCGGTGGCACACATTTGGTATTTTCGTTCGCTACCCAATAAAATCGGCTACCTGTTGGGTTTACCCACCAAGAAGCTGGATCAAATCATATACTACGAAAGGTACGTTGTTATTCAGGCTGGTATCAAAGAGGAAGATGGTGTGAACCGTCTCGATTTTCTGACTGAAGAGGAATACCTGGATATTATTGATAAACTTCCTCGGGAAAACCAGCTATTGGACGACAATGATCCCAAGAAGTTCATTGCTAAAATGGGTGCTGACGCACTGGAAATGCTGCTGAGCCGTCTCAAACTAGATGAGTTGTCATATGAACTCCGTCACCAGGCAGCTACCGATACTTCGCAGCAGCGAAAAGCGGAGGCACTAAAGCGCCTGAAAGTTGTTGAGGCATTCCGCGAAGCCAATACGCGTGTGGAAAATCGCCCTGAATGGATGATCATTAAAATGGTGCCGGTAATCCCGCCCGAGTTGCGCCCGTTGGTGCCGCTTGACGGGGGCCGCTTCGCTACCTCAGATTTGAATGATCTGTACCGCCGCGTGATCATCCGGAATAACCGGTTAAAGCGCCTGATCGATATCAAGGCGCCTGAAGTGATCTTGCGTAATGAAAAGCGCATGCTACAGGAAGCGGTCGATTCGCTTTTTGATAACTCCAGAAAGGTGAACGCGGTACGCTCTGACGGTAACCGCGCACTAAAGTCCTTGAGCGATATGCTGAAAGGAAAGCAGGGACGCTTCCGCCAAAACCTGTTGGGCAAGCGCGTGGATTACTCAGGCCGATCTGTAATTGTTGTTGGGCCCGAGTTAAAGCTGCACGAGTGCGGACTACCGAAAGATATGGCGGCGGAATTATTCAAGCCGTTTATTATACGTAAGTTAATCGAAAGAGGGATTGTTAAAACGGTTAAGTCAGCCAAAAAAATTGTTGATCGGAAAGATCCGGTTGTGTGGGACATTCTCGAAAATGTTTTAAAGGGTCATCCGGTACTTCTCAATCGTGCTCCAACGCTGCACCGGCTGGGTATACAGGCATTTCAGCCGAAGTTGATTGAGGGCAAGGCCATTCAATTGCATCCGCTGGTTTGTACCGCTTTCAATGCCGACTTTGACGGTGATCAAATGGCCGTGCACGTACCGCTCGGTCAAGAAGCGATCCTCGAGGCCTCCATGCTCATGTTGTCCTCGCATAACATCCTTAACCCATCTAATGGTGCACCGATCACGGTACCCTCGCAGGATATGGTTTTGGGTCTTTATTATTTGACCAAGGGCAGAAAGGGCGAAAAAGGGGAGGGAAAACGTTTCTATTCTCCAGAGGAAGTAATCGTGGCCTACAACGAAGGTAAACTGGCGAAACACGCTCTGGTGAAAGTTAAGGTCAACGTACGCGATAAGAAAACGGGCGCTCTGGAACGCAAGATGATTGAGACTGTTGTCGGACGGATCATTTTTAATGAAGTAGTGCCCGCCGAAGTTGGTTTTGTTGATGAGTTGCTGACGAAGAAAAAGCTACAAACCATTATCGGGGAGGTTTTCAAAATGTGTGGCCTATCAAAGACAGCAAAATTTCTGGATGACATCAAAGAGTTGGGCTTCCAAATGGCGTACAAAGGTGGCCTATCCATGGGGCTTGGCGATGTAAAGGTGCCGAAGGAGAAAGACAAGTTGGTGGAAGAAGCTCAGCAGGAGGTGGATGCTGTCTGGAATAACTATATGATGGGGTTGATTACCGACAATGAACGGTACAACCAGGTTATTGACATCTGGACCCGTACAAATACTCTTTTGACGAATACGCTGATGAAGCAGCTCGAGGAAGATCAGCAGGGTTTCAATTCCATTTACATGATGATGCACTCGGGTGCGCGTGGTTCGCGGGAACAGGTGCGTCAGTTGGGTGGTATGCGGGGATTGATGGCGAAGCCGCAGAAGAACCTGGCCGGATCGGTCGGATCGATTATCGAAAACCCAATCCTTTCTAACTTCAAGGAAGGGCTTGATGTGTTGGAGTACTTTATTTCAACACACGGTGCGCGCAAGGGTCTTGCCGACACGGCGTTGAAAACTGCCGATGCTGGCTACCTAACACGCCGCCTCGTAGACGTGGCGCAGGATCTAGTTATTACAGAGGAAGATTGTGGAACGCTCCGCGGCCTCAAAGTTACTGCCCTGAAGGATAATGAGGATATTGTTGAGCCCCTGTCTGAACGCATCGTTGGGCGGGTATCTGTTCATGATATTTACGATCCCTTGACGGATCAATTGATCTGTGAGGCCAATCAGGAAATTACGGATGAGATTGCCAAGAAAATTGATGAAACGAGCATCGAAGAAGTTGAAATTCGTTCGCTGCTGACTTGTGAGACGAAAATTGGCGGTTGTGCAAAATGCTACGGTCGCAACCTGGCAACCGGTAAAATGGTACAGGCCGGTGAGGCTGTGGGAGTAATTGCAGCTCAATCCATTGGTGAGCCCGGCACACAGTTGACACTGCGTACATTCCACGTCGGTGGAACTGCCTCAAATATTGCCACTGAAGCTAGCATCAAAGCGAAGTTTGCGGGTGTTGTAGAATTCGAAGGCATTCGCACAGTGGATACGGTAGACAACGAAGGTAATAAGATGCGGGTAGTGATGGGCCGTACGGGGGAAATCCGTATTCTGGATGAAAGCAAAACCCGCGTGCTCATCACAAACAACGTTCCGTACGGTGCCTATTTGCTGGTGAAAGACGGCCAACAAGTTGAGAAAGGAGCCGAATTATGTAACTGGGATCCTTACAATGCGGTAATTCTTTCTGAATACGATGGCACGATCGGATATGAGTCGATCATTGAAGGGATTACCTTTAAAGAAGAGTCAGACGAACAAACGGGCCACCGCGAAAAAGTGATTACCGAGACTCGCGATAAGACGAAGAACCCGGCGATCATTGTAAACGGCAAGTCTGATACGAAATCGTATAACATACCGGTGGGTGCTCACCTGACAGTCGATGAAGGTGACGCTATACGGGCAGGACAGGTGATCGCAAAGATTCCCCGTGCAGTAGGTAAGTCGCGCGATATTACCGGTGGTTTGCCGCGGGTAACGGAATTATTCGAAGCTCGTAATCCGTCTAACCCGGCGGTTGTTTCCGAGATTGACGGTGTAGTGACATACGGTGGAATCAAGCGTGGTAACCGGGAGATTTTCATCGAGTCACGCGATGGCGTACAAAAGCGATATCTCGTGCCGTTGAGTAAGCACATATTAGTGCAGGATAATGATTTTGTGAAAGCGGGTCAGCCTCTGTCAGACGGAGCAATTACTCCATCAGACATACTTGCTATCAAAGGACCAACTGCAGTACAGGAGTATCTGGTGAATGAAATCCAGGAGGTCTATCGCCTCCAGGGCGTAAAAATCAACGACAAGCACATTGAAGCCATTGTCAGCCAGATGATGCAGAAAGTTGAAATCATCGATTCCGGTGACACGACCTTCCTCCCAGGTGAGTATGTAGACAGGTTTGAATTCCGGGAAGTAAATGACCAGGTGTTGGATAAAAAGGTGGTTACAGATGCAGGCGATTCATCTCGCTTTAAGGTAGGTCAGATTATTACGGCTCGCGAATTACGCGATGAGAATTCAGCCTTGAAGCGTAAAGACCAGAAACCAGTGGAAGTGCGTGATGCCCTTGCAGCGGTATCCCGCCCTACCCTGCAAGGGATTACACAGGCATCGCTGAAGACAGAAAGTTGGTTGTCTGCAGCCTCCTTCCAGGAAACTACGAAAGTCTTGAGCGAGGCCGCTATTCGTGGAAAAGCCGATTCGTTGATTGGCCTGAAGGAGAACGTGATTGTAGGGCATCTGATTCCGGCCGGAACAGGGCAGCGCCGGTTTAGCGATATCATCGTTGGCTCCGAGGAAGAGTATAACCGTATGATGGAAGCTACGCAGGCCCCGCCGGCGCGCCGGGAGCGAGAGTATCAGGATTGATCGAATGAACACAAACACCCCTCTTCGCGAGAAGAGGGGCTTTTTTATGGCGAATACACCCGAAGAACAACCTCAAAACCAGATTAACATTGAGCTCTCAGAGGAGATTGCCGAAGGGATTTACTCCAATCTGGCTATGATTGCTCACTCCAACAGTGAGTTTGTAATTGACTTCATCCGCCTGATGCCCGGTGTACCGAAAGCAAGAGTGAAGTCCCGGATAATCATCACACCCGAACATGCCAAGCGACTCCTTGCCGCACTCAAAGACAACATCAGCAAATACGAAAACACGTTTGGCGCTATTAAGCAAACCCAGGATCACCCCCAGTTTCCGATGAACTTTGGTGGTGCAATGGGTGAGGCTTGAGTAGAGACTATTTCTCGTCTAATTGTTTTTTCAGCGCGAGGTACTCATCACGGAGTCTGGCTGCTTCCATAAATTCCAATTCCCGGGCTGCCTTCTCCATCGCAAGGCGGGCCTTGTCTACCATCTTTTTGAGTTCATCACGAGGAA
>VYLK01000484.1_pt1 | contig 13214 bp, 14 predicted proteins | sample 5114321 | NCBI WGS metagenome assembly VYLK01 (sample SAMN12291792, study PRJNA351875) | freshwater metagenome | isolation source: freshwater lake | place: USA: Michigan, MSU2 Lake | collected 2011-08-16
GAACCGAACGAAAACTTTACCGTCACCCTCTCCAATGCCACCAACGGCGCTACTATTACCACCGCTACAGCTATTGGCACTATCCAAAATGATGATGTAGCAGTTCCCACCCTCACCATTGCCGCCACCAATGCCAGTCAAACCGAGGGCAACAGTGGCAGTAAAGCCTTCACTTTCACCGTCACTCGTGCGGTTAATACCACGGGAACCAATAACGTTAACTGGGCAGTTACCGGCAGCGGCAGCAATCCTGCTAATGCCACTGATTTTGTCGGGGGATTGTTCCCGTCAGGAACCTTGAGTTTTGCGGCGGGGGAAGCCTCAAAAGTAATTACTGTTAACGTTCAGGGAGATACAACAGTAGAACCGAACGAAAACTTTACCGTCACCCTCTCTAATCCCACCAACGGCGCTACTATTACCACCGCTACTGCTACGGGAACCATCAATAATGATGATCCAGTTCCCACCTTTGCGATCGCCGCTACCAATGCCAATCAAACTGAGGGTAACAGTGGCAGTAAAGCCTTTACCTTCACCGTCACTCGTGCGGATAGTACCACGGGAACCAATAACGTTAACTGGGCAGTTGCTGGTACGGGAACCAATCCCGCCAATGCCAGCGATTTTATCGGGGGATTGTTCCCGTCAGGAACCTTGAGTTTTGCGGCGGGGGAAGCCTCAAAAGTAATTACTGTTAGCGTTCAGGGGGATACAACAGTAGAACCGAACGAAACCTTTACCGTCACCCTCTCCAATCCCACCAACGGCGCTACCATTACCACCGCTACTGCTACGGGAACCATCAATAATGATGATGTAGCAGTTCCCACCCTCACCATTGCCGCCACCAGTGCCAGTCAAACCGAGGGCAACAGTGGCAGTAAAGCCTTTACCTTCACCGTCACTCGTGCGGTTAACACCACCGGAAGCAATAACGTCAACTGGGCAGTTACTGGTACGGGAACCAATCCTGCTAATGCCACGGATTTTGTCGGGGGAGTATTACCCAGTGGAGTAGTAAGTTTTGCCGCCGGGGAAACCAGTAAAGTAATTACTGTTAACGTTCAGGGAGATACAACAGTAGAACCGAACGAAACCTTTACCGTCACCCTCTCCAATCCCACCAACGGCGCTACCATTACCACCGCTACTGCTACGGGAACCATCAATAATGATGACTTTATCGGTACTTCTGGCCCGGACACCCTTGTGGGTACTTCTGGAGCGGATGCCTTGACTGGATTAGCCGGAAACGATACTTATACGGTAAATGATGCCGGGGATTTGGTCATCGAAGCTCTCAACGAGGGAACCGATACCGTGCAAGCTTCGATTTTCTATACCCTTCCTAACAACGTGGAAAATCTCCTTCTCACTGGTACTGGTAATCTTAATGGCACGGGTAATGCCTTAAATAACCAGATTACAGGGAATAGTGGCAATAATAGCCTCAATGGTGCTGCTGGAATCGATACTTTAACCGGTGGGGTGGGGACAGACATCTTCATCTTCCAGTTTAGTCAGTCCACTGCCGCAGCCCTAGACCGGGTTACGGATTTTGCTATCGGTACTGATAAAATTGACCTGCTTAGTCAAGCTGGTGCGGCAATTAATGCCCCTGTCGCTTTTACCCGGGCAACAGATAGCACCACGACCAACATTAACACTATTGTTACTAACGTCTTTACCGATGCTGATGGGGCAACAGCCGGAAATCAAGCTCTCGGAATTAACAGTGCTGTTTTAGTGCGGGACAATAGTTCTTCTACTTACCTAATTATCAACGACGGTACAGCAGGCTTCCAAAGTGCTAATGATTTGGTGATTAATCTCACCGGGTTAACGGGTACTTTACCGGCGCTCGGCACTATTGCGGTCAATAGTTTCTTTGTCTAAATTAATGGGGGGGATTAATTCTCCCCTTTTTTTTCCCGAAGCTGTAGCACCAATTCTTCAATCTGACTGCACTTCGTAACAAAAATTTACAACCCCATCATAAGCGATCGCACTCTCGTCCGTCGCTGTGCCTAGACGTTTTTAGATTATTATCATTTACTTTAATCAATGATCGTGGTGTGTTCCCCAAAATCGATCGCTGCAGCGGTTAGTCTCTAGCCTGAAAAAACGGAAATAGGAATAGTAAGATGGCCATTGCCCACCTTACCGCTTTTTTTGGCATAATAGAATAGCTTAACTGAAGAGAGTGTTCTCAGATAGAACCTGGGAACGAGATAAGAGATGACCTGGGAACAAGATACAAACTATGAAACGGGATAAGGTACTGGCGATTATAGCCGCACACAGGGAACAGTTGCAGGGACTAGGAGTAAAATCTCTTACCTTATTTGGTTCAGTGGCACGGGATCAAGCTCGTCCCGATAGTGATGTGGATTTGTTAGTGGAGTTTAATCGGGATGTAGGACTGTTTGAGTTTATAGAACTGCGGCTTTATTTAGAAGATATTCTCGGATGTTCTGTAGATTTGGGAACTCAGGATGCTTTGAGAGAACATCTGCGAGAACCTGTACTAAAGGATGTAATTTATGCCTTCTAGAGATTGGCGGCTTCGCCTTCAAGATATTGTTGAATCTATTGACGAAATCTTACAACGTACAGCAGATATGGAGTTTGAGGATTTCACGAACAATAGAACAATTGTTAAGGCTGTTCTCTACGATTTGGGCATCATTGGTGAGGCGGCTAGGAATATACCCAGTGATATACAGTTACGTTATCGGCAAATCCCTTGGCGTTTGATGGGAGATATGAGAAATGTAATCTTTCACGAATACTTTCGGGTAGAGTTGAAGATAGTTTGGCGGACAATTCAAAATAACTTTGCCTTACTCAGTTCACAATTAAAACAATTGTTAGAAAGCGAGACAGATGCAGATTGATTAAGAACTTAGCTGACTTTTAGACTGTGAGGTTAGTAGTTAATGCAATGTCCTGATCCGACTGATTTTAAAATAGGTTAAGTAGCTGGTTATAATTAAATTAAAAATGGATTTTAGGTTCGATCCCCCCTGCCCCCCTTGATAAGGGGGGTGCCGATAGGCTGGGGGATCTGATAACTTTTAACGCCTACCTACTTAAAAAAGCTATTTTTCAACTGGTTATTAAACGTAATAGAATCAATTTAGTTATTTATAATCCTCAAAAGGAGATAATTGTCGAATGGATAACACAGTAAATTATGCCGATATTCTGACTCAAGTTATCAGAAAAGAATCGGCGATGCAACCTCGATTACAAAACCTTAAAATTACCCCAGTTTGTGATCCAGAGTCAGGCAACTTTTTAATAATTATGACTGGTTGGGAAAAAGAAGCATGGATTAATACAATTTTATTTCACGCTCGTTTATTGAAAAATAAAATTGTCATTGAAGATGATAATCTTGAAGAAGGATTAACAACCAATTTAATTCAAGCTGGGATTCCCCCAGAAGATATTATTACTGGACTTTCCCTAGAGTAAGGTAGGCATTACCCACCTTAGCGATATCCCACTAAATGTTAGGAAAAATTATCTAAATGCTTCAATTCGATCTAAATAGACGTTAACTAATTTATGTTCAATAACCAAAGCTTCAAACTCTGGTCAAATACGAGCTAAAAACTGATGAAATTCGCGTTTTCCCATATTGCCAAAACGGAGATGTACTACTTTAGGTGGGGAAAAATCAAGCATTAGTCGATCAGAAAAGTCTGTATCTTTCGTAACAATAACCAATTTTTATCCTTTGCATATTGCCAAATTTCCCTATCCCTTGGACTTCTACCTAAAACCGAAACATGAATGATCGGTAAAGATGGAATGAACAGGATTTTAGCTGGTAAATTTTCATCAAAGAAAAAACCATTCATGCAATTTTTCTGACTTCATAGTGATTCGCCATCAATCTTGCTGCAAATTGCATACAGGCATAAATATCTTCTCGATTCAGAGAAGGATATTCTTCAAGGACTTCTTCAATAGAATCCCCTGCTCCCAAAAATTCCATAACTGTTTGCACCGGAATTCGGGTTCCAGCGATAACGGGTCTTCCATTACAAACATCTGGATGGATATGGATAGGACTTTCTATTAAGGTTTTGTCACCTCTTTGATGACCTTAAGTAAACTTATTATACCCTTTCATGGTAGTAGGTAAGGATGTTGGGTTTCCTGAAAATCGATCGCTGTAGCGGTAGGACTTGCATTAGGGAACGCACCCTACCATATCTGCACTTCGTAACAAAAATTTACAACCCCATCATAAGCGATCGCACTCCTGTCCGTCGCTGTGCCTAGACGTTTTTAGATTATTATCATTTACTTTAATCAATGTTTAAGGAACGAACTCTACCAGATTGGCGTACTGTTACAGAGCATCCAAAACCAAAACTTTTAAATCTGGGACAGCAGCTAAACGGGCATCATTGGTCAAGAAAAACATAGCACCTTCTCCCATAGCAGTGACAATCTGGATTGCGTCTGGAGTTCGCAAGTTTTGTCTTGCTCTTAACTGGGCGGCAACTTCGGCAATCTCAACAGAAATAGGTACTGTAATTAAGTTTTCTTGATCGAGAAGAATATCACGATACTGGCCAGCAAGTTCTACATTGCCTGAGCGTAATGGATGCACCAAAACTTCCGTCAGCGTCAACGTAGAGGTAACAACTTGAAACTCGCCTCGACTTAGCGCCCCAAAAAAGGCACGAACAAGCCCTAAATATGCCTGATTTGGCTCGATCATGTAAATGAGTGGCGCGGTATCCAAACCCACAACTTGACCTTGTAGTTGCATTAGCCATTCCATGAGGCTCGTTCCTGATTAACGTACTCTTGAGCATCAAGTCCATTCCAGATTTCTTTTCCTAGTCCTTCTAGTTCCATAATGCTATGCTTGGGCTTAACAAGCATAGGGCGACGTACCATTACAGCTAACTCTTTTAACAAGCGAAGTTGCTCGTCTGGGGTGAGATTCTCCACTTGCCGGCGAACATCTTGATAGGTAGTCATGCTCTTTACTCCCTGTTTCTTCTATTAATCATGTCATATTGCCCACAGATCACGGCTCCAAAAAGTAAGGTAAAATGCCCCCATATTTGTCTAAATTCGATCGCACTCCCGTCCGTCGCTGTGCCTAGACGTTTTTAGATTATTATCATTTACTTTAATCAATGACCATGGTGTGTTCCCCAAAATCGATCGCTGCAGCGGTAGGACTTGCATTAGGGAACGCACTTTACCATATCTACCATAGCGGCGATCGCTGGTAGTTATAGCCAAGGAAACCTCCAAGAAAAATATGCAATCAGCACCCAAATGACTACAAAAAGAATTGAAATAAACTGAGGAAACCAAAGTGCTCTCAAATGAATAGGGTCATCTTTAGGAGCATTTGAACGCCATCGAGGAATAAGAACAGGGTTTAATCTTGAATTCTCACTAACTAATTTGAAACGTAATTTCCCCCACATATCAATAGTTTTTGTAGCACCCTGAATCATAAAATAAGACAAAAAAGATACAATAATTGCTAGGCTCGGTAGCAAAAGATTAGAAAACCAGTTTGGTCCTTTGCTATTGCTGTAAGTAATAGCATATACAGTTAGTAAAAAAGATTGGCAAGTAATATACCAAGTTACACGACCCATTAATAAGCTATGTTCATGTTGAATTTCACTACGAAAATATTGAAACAATTCCCATGTTTTATTGTCGGAGTCAGAGGGTTTTTTTAGGTACTCCAAACCTTCTGCGATATCTAACTCTTGAGAAGTAACTTCTGACTTGAACAATTTCAGAAAGTTTTTTATTATTTTTATTAGCAATTTCATGAAATTACCCTTTGGTTAATTTTACTCTGGAGACTATATAAGTCTATGAACTCAGATTTTTGAGCGTAAAGATGGCAAGCTAACTATTAACTATAAAGAAAATTTGCCAACAACAATCCTTAGAGTAAGGATATGGGGAAACTTTTAGCATATCACCCCGTTTTGTGGATTCCTGACAATCAGCCGAGATACAAAGAACTTTTCAGCGACCATAGCACCAATTATAATTCTTCGGGTAACTGAGCAGACTAACTAAAAGTTGCGATGGCGGAGCAAATTCTTTCTTTACTCTTGTACTTAATTCTCATTTTAACGGCTTTTTGGTTTATTAGCCCCCAAAAAAAGCCCCGTAGTCATCCCGCCTATCATCTTGCTTGTTTGCTAGAAGATGCTCCCGAAAGCTCTTTAAAGGGTCAATTTTGTCCCCTGGCTACTCCCTTGGCTACCCCGATCGCCTGTACTGTTCCGCAGGTGTGGCGTAGTATATATAGGCAGTCTCTGGCAAAACCGGATGTTAACTATTGGCAATGGCGCGGTATGCCCGAAAATGAGCAGTTTTGTCGGGAATTACGGGAATTATTGCAATTAAATCCGGCTAGAGGTTACGCTAAGGAAATTCTGGAAAGTCTCGCCTTGGGTCAAGATCCTTTTTATCATCTTTACTGGGATCTAAAAGCGATCGCTAATGGTAACTTTAACACTATCGGGACTTATAAACTAGCTGAGGGCAGATTCGCCAGGCGAGATTTGCGAACTCATCAGCAGATGCGGAGGGATTTTCGTCAATGGCATTTACAAGCTTGTGAACAGTTGGGAAAAGAGCGGGTTAAAGCGGTTTATCGGCTGTGTTATGGGGCAGATTGGTCATTAATCGCCCAAATTCTCTATCCTTCGCCTCGTTCCTTAGCTGTAATGATTATGGAGTCGGCTAATCCCATTTGGTGGCGAGTTTTGGGGATTACTCCTTTTAGCACCACTAGCAGGATTGAGAATAATTATAAGATTCTACTGCGTTATTGGCATCCCGATCGCAATTCCCATCCCAATGCTACAGAAATCACTGCCCATCTTAATCGCGCCTACGATTGTTATCAAGGTTTTCAGGAGATGAGCAGCCAAGATAATGCACCTTTGTGGACGAAAATCCGTCGCTGGATTCCTTAGACTCTACTCTAGTTTTTCCCTTGACTTTTTCCTTAACGAAAGAATGTTAGTCTAGGAACAATTTACGACCACGCTTGCACTCTCAGGGTAATGAATCTAGTGCTTTTAAACAATCGCTACCAAATTGTTAGTACCCTTGCTAGGGGGGGATTTGGGGAAACTTATATCGCTATCGATACGAATATGCCTTCTCAACGGCGCTGTGTGATTAAAAAATTGCAGCCGGCTATTCAAAGTGAGGAGATGCCAGAATGGTTAAAAGAACGTTTTCAGAAAGAAGCAAGCGTTTTAGAGGAATTGGGGGAACAAAATCGCCAAATACCCCGTTTATACGGTTATTTTGCCCAAGATAATCATTTCTATCTGGTGCAGGAGTGGATTGAAGGGGAGACGCTAACCCAAAAACAGCAACGAGAGGGAAATTTATCTTCCTCAGCAGTGCAGAAGATATTGGAGAATTTACTGCCTGTTCTCGATTTTATTCACAGTCGCCGCATTATTCACCGGGATGTGAAACCCGATAATATTATCTTAAGAAATAGTGATAATTTGCCCGTTTTAATCGATTTTGGGGTAATGAAAGAGGCAGTCGCCACCTTACTCGATCCTACGGGAAAAAGTGCCTATTCGATCGCCCTTGGCACCCCCGGTTATATGGCTTCAGAACAGGCTGCGGGGAGACCGGTCTTTTCTAGTGACCTTTACAGCCTAGGCTTAACAGCGATTTTTTTATTAACGGGAAAAACTCCCCAATATCTAGAAACTGACTCGCGCACGGGGGAAATTCTCTGGCGACAGGAGGCAGAAAATGTTAATCCTAATTTAGCTATGGTAATCGATCGAGCGATCCGTTTTCATCCCCGCGATCGGTTTGCCACTGCTAGGGAAATGTTAGCAGCTTTGGCAGAAATATCCCCAGATTTGTCCACCCAACCGACTATCGCAGTTTCTCCCCATAGTCCCCGATTAAAGTCCTCTACACCCCCAAAAACAACGGTCTCCCCCACTGTGGTTATTCAACCCAATTCCGGGGAAAAAAAGAATCCTTGGCCGTGGATTTTGCTGATTTTTGCGGTGACAATTGGGGCTTTTGCCCTAGGATATCGGGGATTTATGGCTCTTTTACCCAAAAATGAGGAAATCGAACCATCACCAACTCTTGAACCTTCTCCTAGTCCTGAAATCACTCCTCCTCCCTCCCAAGATTTTCCCCCTATCCGACGACCTTCTCGCCGACGGACTCCCTTTTATTCCCCGACTCCTACTCCATCCCCGACTCCTACCCCAGAGGTGATTCCTACTCCAGAAGCGACTCCAGAATTAACTCCTAGTCCCACCCCAGAAGAAGTAATTCCTATTCCTGTTCCCCTTCCTGAAACAGAGCCGAGTCCTCAAGTTTCTCCCCTTCCTTCTCCTTCTCCCTCTCCTTCCCCTTCTCCTGTTCCAGAGGTGATTAATCCCCCGGTTAATGAGGATAAAATTGAACCGATTGCTCCTCCCGTTTTATCACCTTCTCCTCCTGAAGAAAATAGTAATTAATAGACTGCTTGCAGAAGTCTGGCAAGGGGAAGATGATAATTTTCTCTTAAACCTTTCCCCTTTTCCCTACAATGGAAGAGAGCTACTGTTTAGGCTTAATTCTTCTGATTCTATCTGCTCTGCCAGTTGACGCAGTAGATCAAAAATGCTCGTTAAGGTTTCCTCTGGTAATTTAGCCATATTCAATTATTTCTATCGTTCCCAATCAGCGGCAGCAGATTACTTTGAACTCAAGACCAAAGTCTCTCAATCGTCCGCTGCATTGGGCTTGTTAGCCCCCGACGCTATCAGGTTAGGAGGATCCTCTGGCTGAAGTGAATGATAAATTTTCCTCAGTCGCTGCATTGCTCGTTCTCCGCGCTTTCGTAGAACTGCCACCTGTAAAGCTTGTCTTTCGTCAGATTCCAAACGTTTACTAATCTCAGACCACGACAATCCTTCTATTGTTCGTAAGGTAATAATTTCACGGTCTTCAGGGGACAAGTGTTTGAAAGCTAACTGAACTAGCTCTAAATCATCTTCTATATTGGATGGCTCAAAGATTACAGAATCTTGCAACTGAGCAATATCTGCCTTTTGTCTATTTTGATTTCGAGAAAGTTCACGAATAATATTGTGCGAAACCATACGAATCCAAGCCAACGGATTTGTAATAACCCTTCCAGAGCTAATCGAACGTACTCCACGAATATAAGCTTCACTGATGATATCAGAAGGATCATAGTAGGAATCAAGATTGAACTGACGAAGACTTCTTTTAATAAATGCAAAAAATGTATTGGATTCAGGGTTGTCTGCCTCAAGTAGAGTTTTGAATAAACTATCCCATGCAGTCTGATCATCAGGCTTTAACTGCAAGGCTTGATTATAACTATCAATAGCTTCAGAAAAGCGACCTAAAGCTCTTAATGCATCACCTCTATTATCCCAAGCATAATAATAATCAGGTTGAATCTTTAAGGCTTTATCGTAATTGATAATAGCTTTTTCAAAAAGTCCATAATCGAATAACGCAAGACCTAAATTGTTAAGGACATCAGGATCTTCAGAATTAAGTTGGAGAGCTTTTTTATAGCTAGAAACTGCTTCCCTATATTTTTTAATTCCTTGCAAGACCAAGCCTTGCTCAAAAAGCAAATCAGCTAAATGGGACTTATTGTTGTCACATTCGTCGATTAATTGCTGAATCTTAAGAAGTAGCTTTTCGCCCTCTTTCAATGAAAAGCCTGAATAATTGTTTTTACTTCGCTTTGAAAGAATACCAGATAACTCTTGTGATAAGGTTTCTGAGTCTAGAGGGAATCTAAAAACACCTGTACCCCAATCAAAAAAATCAGGAGCACGACGAATAAAGTACTTGATTGCGAAAGCAGGTAAGATGAAGACAAAACAAATATTACTGAAACGATCTCGAAAAATTTCCCGGCGTTGATTTAAGTGGCTAAGAATACCAGGAACGGTATCAATGTTATAATAATCGCCTTCGCCTCCAAAACCAGGCTTGATAAATGGCTCTAGAGATTTCTCTAGACCTTGAACAAACAAAATATTTAACTCATTTCGATCTGAACGACCTTCAATAAGTTCGTATAAGTTGTTAATTGGCTCTGTTAACTGTAGAGTTGCAACTTTCTTTTGTGGTAAATCTTGCTGGACTCGCTGAATTAATCGTTGAGCTTCAAGAGGAGAAGACTGCACAAAAACAATCCCAAACCCCTTGCGTCTTGTCAGAGAGCGAAGAAGGGCTTGATAAATCTCTTCCTTGGAAGGTGAGGTGTCTTCAGATGGTTGAGCAAGACTCATAGAGCTTGAACCCTCGCGAGTGCGTCTTGGAACCTCGAAATCCCTTCAATCAGAGAATGAATGTTGCACCAGACCTGAAGGGTTTCATTCTCATCATAGTACCTATACTCCAATAAGCAGCGATTCAGCAATAAGCGCAGGTGTTCCGCATCATTATTCGCTTCTCTGATGTGACATACCCTCGCTAGAACTTCCCATTGATGCTCTTGGACAGTTTTTCGGTAGGTCTCCCGTGTCTCTTCAATTGCCCGTCTTGCAGCTTTGGCAGTAATTGGTAGCTGATCTGTCCAGTCGATCGCTTTTTGAATTAACTGCATCAAATTTCGGACATGACCACCGCTCATCAAACACAACAACTTCAAGGTTTCCGGGCTGTCGAATACTGCTGGAGAATCAAGTCCACTAACCGCTCCTTCTAGGGTTTGCACTAAGTTCGGATCAACCAATGCAACTCTCCGACAGATCAGTTCTCGTAATTTCTCTAGTCCTGATGAGTTCTCGCTACCATCACGATTTCTAACCATAATCATAGGCAGAACATCAGGCGTATCGTAATTATTTTCAAGCTGAGTTGCCCGTCCGTCCGAATAAATCATGGCGATCGGAACTGTGTAAATTACATGACAAGCTAATCCACGTAGAATTTCACTCCTATTCAAATAAATCTCATCGTAGTTGCTTGGCTTACCTTCCTCTTGGGTTTCCACAATCCGATCGAGGTTGTCAGCAATCAAGACAATTCCTCGGCTATCAGCAGGCAAGATCTTTTGTGCTTCTTTGATGAAGTCGTTAAGAGCTTCTACTAGAGATGGAGTATTTGCATTGATCTTTTGGCGAAGTTCACGCCGCTTATCTGGTGTAGCTCTCAAATTGGCAGTGATTTTAGCAAACTGGGCAATCTGTCCCTCTAGGCTCAAGCCTTCAAACGAAATTTCTGTCAATGCCAAGTCTTTGAGAGATTCCCACCGATCTTTCATCCAGTTAAGCAAAGGATTGTGGTTTTGAAGCTTGATTGCTTCTACGAGATGGCGGGTACAGGCAAAGAGTATATCCGCATACTCAGCATCTTGCGGTTCAATATCCTCATCGTCTGCTGCAAAGTAAACAACAAAGTACTTCTGTGGCTCTAAATATTCCTTCAGCCGCAAAAGCTCTGTAGATTTACCTACGCCACGATGCCCTGAATAAAGTTGGCAAGTTGGCTGCTTAGAACGTGTTATTTTTCGTCCCAGTTCTCGAATAACCTCCCATCCACCCCGAACATCTTGGCATTCGACATAAGCTTCCTTGGATGGAGGCTGAAAGGGTTCAAAAGAGCTGTAGATTTCGGTCAATAGATCTAACGGCACAAGTTACCTCAAACAGCACTGCATCCATATGTATAGCTTATAAACAGAGAATTTTGGCGAGGGTTCTATGTTTGATAAGGAGGCATCTCGACAAGTCACCTTCCGCACACGCCCCAAGCAGTAACTCAAGGGGGCTAACATCTGGTTGGCGCGAGGTAATCCTGTTTAATTTAGAACTTAGGTTGGGTTGAAGCATGAAACCCAGCGCCCGCATGGGTTACGCTACCGCTAATACCAAATTTCTAAATCCATGACAGACATCCAGGCTCGAATGCTTGCCAAACCTTCATTCGTTGTGACGCGAATAAAGAAAAATGGTATAACCCATCCCACAAATAATTGTGCCTCCCTACTTAACTGATTGCTGACTACTCAAAATCGTTATGACTATGATATAGTTGTTAAGGAATGTAAAAATAGTTGCATTTTCCCAGAAACTAGATTAAGGAGATTAAGAGTATGACCGCCGAAGGTTGCTTAAGAGTCGGACAAGCGGCGCCGGATTTCACCGCGACCGCCGTTTTCGATCAAGAGTTTAAAACCATCAAATTGTCGGATTATCGGGGTAAATACGTCGTTTTATTCTTCTATCCCCTCGATTTTACCTTTGTTTGCCCCACGGAAATTACCGCTTTCAGCGATCGAGTTAGCGAATTTGCCAGCATCAACACCGAGATTTTAGGGGTGTCCGTCGATAGCGAATTTGCTCACCTAGCATGGATTCAAACTGAGAGAAAATCCGGCGGTGTGGGGGATGTGGCCTATCCTTTGGTGTCGGATCTGAAAAAAGAAATCAGCACCGCTTACAATGTTCTTGACCCAGATGCGGGGGTGTCCCTGCGTGGTCTGTTTATCATCGATAAAGAAGGTGTTATCCAACACGCCACTATTAATAATCTTTCCTTTGGTCGCAGTGTCGATGAAACCCTCCGCACTCTGAAAGCGATTCAATACGTCCAATCCCACCCGGATGAAGTTTGTCCCGCCGGTTGGCAAGAAGGGGATGCTACCATGGTTCCCGATCCTGTGAAGTCGAAGGTTTACTTCGCAGCAGTTTAGTTAAAGGTGGTCAGAAGTCCCTCAGCTTTGACTCTCCCCCGCTATACTTTGCACGGTGTAGCGGGGGATTCTCGGTTCTTAGGCTTTTAACCAGAGGATCCCCAACCGATCGCCTCCGCGAGCGTTTTCTAACACGGTCAGCCCGACCGCGTTTTTTCCTCGGTTCTCGATTACCCTCGCTGATGCCGTATTTCTCGGTTCGATGTGGCCGCAAGAATCACACCGGTGAACTCTTTCGGATAACGCCTTTTTGCCAGTAATCGCGCCACAATTCGGACAATCCTCTGAAGTTCCGTTTTTATCGACCTTAAGATAATATTTTCCCCGTTTCCAAACAACAAACGGTAGTAATACTACCCACATTCCGCACCCTCAACTGTCACAGATCAAAAAAGCCATTAAAGTAGTACATAATAACTAAAATTAATTCAAAGGTTAAAAGGGTTAATGAGAATGTATAGCATTAAAA
>VYLK01000565.1_pt1 | contig 13208 bp, 18 predicted proteins | sample 5114321 | NCBI WGS metagenome assembly VYLK01 (sample SAMN12291792, study PRJNA351875) | freshwater metagenome | isolation source: freshwater lake | place: USA: Michigan, MSU2 Lake | collected 2011-08-16
CGCTAAGTCGCTTGGCAACAGCAATCAAAGCATCTAAAGATGATGTATATTGAATGGTCTGTTTACGCATTTTTCTTTTACTCCAAAATAATGATATTTTGATTATAAACGATCACACTCAAACAGAAACATAAATTGTAGGATGCGCCATTCGATAGCATAACGCACCAATTTAATGATGAAGTTGATGTGTTACGGCGGATTGTTAATTTGAGTTTTTTATCAGAAATTATCGCCGCCTAACGCACCCTACAAGAGCGGCGATCGCACTTTTTTGTCAGAGATTATCGTCGCAAACACGCACCCCACAAGATCAGGCGATCGCACTTCCACCCCATCTACAGACGATCACTCTCCAACTCACCTAGAAAATCTACTATAATCAAGACAGAAGTTAATCAAATAGGTAATTCTCAAATGAATTATAAGATTGAAATAGAACAAGAAGAAGATGGACGATATATTGCTGAAATCGTCGAAATTCCAGGAGTTTTAGTTTATGGCAATAGTCAACAGGAAGCTATTTCTAAAGTTCAAGCCCTTGCTTTGCGTGTTAGGAGGAGATTGAACTATAATTGAGTTTATGAACTTACAATTTGAGTGGGATAACCCCAAGGCAAAACTTAATCTCAAAAAGCATGGCATCAATTTTGAAGAAGCCAAAGCTGTTTTTCGAGATCCTCTAGCCTACATTTTTGATGATGAGTGGCATTCGGTCGGTGAAAAACGAGAAATTATTATCGGACACGATGACAAGAATCGCCTTTTAGTAGTTTGTTTTACTGAAAGAAATCAAATGATTCGTATTATCAGCGCACGTTTAACAACCAAAAAGGAACGCCAAGACTATGAAAAATACACAGGACTCTAAAACTAACCAAAATTTACAGGATGACCTACTTCCTGAATATAATTTTAATTATACTAAGGCTCATCCCAATCGTTTTGCTTCTCAGGTAAATGAGACAAAAATAACTGTTACCTTAGAATCGGATGTCGCTAAAGTTTTCAAAAATTCTGAAGATGTAAACAAAGCACTTCGAGCTATCCTATCTGCTATCCCTGAAAAATAAGTTAACAGTAATCCTGTAAATGTTCCCTAAAAAACAAATTTATGTTATTATTAGAATAATCTTAGTCAATAAAAAATATTTATTATGAATATCAAAGTGGTTGTCTGGCAAGAAGATGATGTTTGGTGTGCAACTGTACCAGCTTTGTCTGGTTGTCATACTTGGGCAGAAAATTATGATGATTTGATGGTCATGGTTAAAGAGGCAATAGAAGGCTGGTTAGAAGTTTCTCATGAAAAAAAATTACTTGATCGAAAAGAGAATCAGCAATTAGTGGAGATTTCTGTATGAAGTCAATCTCAGGTAAAAAATTATGTAAAGTCGTTGAAAGATTTGGCTGGAAATTGGCAAGAATTAAAGGAAGTCATTATATCTATACCAAAGAAAATATTTCTGCAATTATTGTTATACCAATACATGGAAATCGAGATTTACCGATAGAAACATTAAAAGGTATTCTCAAAGATTCAGGATTAACTGAAGATGATATTTGAGGCTCTTCGGTTTTTGTTATGCAATGGACTGGGGTTATAGGGGATGGAACCCTTATGTAGAAAGGCATTTGGCGATTTTTGTCAATTGTTTTTGATCTAAAGCGAACTCATCAAAGCCATATTTGACAACGTAATGCACCAGTTTAATGATCAAGTTGATGTGTTACAGCCGATTGTTGATTTAGGTTTTTATCAGAGATAATCGCCACAAACAAAAACATAAATCGTAGGGTGCAAAGCGCGAAAGCGTAACGGACTAATTTAATGATAAAGTTGGTGCGTGGGGCGCAGATTGTTAATTTGAGTTTTTTAATAGAAGTTATCGCCACCTAAAGCACCATACCAGATCAGCGATCGCACTCAACTTAATATCAACAGACTTGCTGTTTCACTATCAAAAAACTCAACAATAATTAAAAAATAACCTCTTAAAATTTCGATAATCTTTGCAGTGGGACTATTGCCAATACGAAGATAGATAAATTTGGGTGGATGACCATATAATAGACTGCACTGATGAAAATCGGCATCTTTAGAGACAATTACAAAATTGTTGAATTTGGCAAATTCCCAGATAAGTGCATCATCAGTATTGATCAGTCCTAAAGTCTTGACGTCCTGAGAATCAGAATATAAATCAATTATTTTATCAATAATCCGATCTGACAAATTTTCATCTAATACACAGTTTCATAAAGAGGTGATAAATAATTTTTTCTCTCGATCAGCAGCAAAAGCCAAACAGGCCTTGATATCCTCGGAGGTTAATTCTGAAAAATCCTCAAGAATTTCTGCTTCTGTCATTCCTGCTGCTAAATATTCTAGAATATCGTACACAGTTATACGCATTCCTCGAATGCAGGGTTTTCCGCTTCGTTTTCCTGGTTCAATGGTAATAATGTTTTGGTAACTCATAATGCTTTAATTATTTTGACCTTCCCAATTATATCTTATTCGATGACAGAGATTGCACTCCACCCCACCGACAAGAACGATCACCCTTCAACTTCGTACCACTCTTAGGGTGTGAAGTGCGAAAGCGTAATGCACCAATTTAATAATAAATTTGCTGCGTGGGGTGCGGATTGTTAATTTTGGTTGTTCATCAGAATTAGTAGCCGCAAACACGCACCCTAAAAAATCTGATAGTTGCATTAAACAAAGTTAAAATAACTACTATTTAATTGTAAACTACTATTATCTTGAACAACTGCTATCAAATCTGTACCATTATAAATAAGTGTATCTGAAGCACCTCCTCCAACCATATTTTGTTTTTTAAGAGTAATACCAGTTACTGCAGATACTCCACTTACTTTAACTTGAATGCGATCAACAAAAGAGGTAAAATCAGCTATTACTGCATAACCAGGTCCCATATTAAGATTACCTCGATTATTCCCAATTACAAATGTATCACGACCCGCACCTCCAACTAAAGTATCATATTCTGGGACAGTTAGACCGGGGATGCCGTAGTAATAATTAAGAGTGTCCGATCCTTGTAAAATATCGTCACCATCGCCTCCATCAAGATAGTCATTTCCTTCACCTCCCGCAAGAGTATCATTTCCAAGACCGCCATATAATTTATCATCCCCACCAGCCCCAAAAATATAATCATTTTGAGCAGATCCGTAGATTCTATCGCCATTTTTAGTACCAGTATAACTGGTAGGAGGAGTATAACTAAGCATATTTAATTACCTCAATTAAAAAGTGGTTGTTTACTAATCATTTACAATAAGTTATAGTTCTACATCATTCAATTAGTCAACACTAGGAATTATGCTAGAATCTGACTAGGAAATTTTTAGGCAAAAATTTATGGATACCAATAATGACCCTTTTTCCCGAGCTATGAGTCAATGGGACTTAGAAACTCTTTATCTTGATCTTGCTTCTGTTAAGGGAAAGCGACTGACTCCTACTGAAAAAAAACATTTACAAGGATTACTCTGCGGTTATAGTCCCACAGAAATTGCTGAAAAACTCAAGAAGAGTCGTAAAGGCGTTGAGGTAGATTTATGTACTACACTCTATCAATACGTTAAAGAACTGGTGGGTAATAATAATGGCAAGGTAGAGAATTGGCGTAATATTGCTGAATGGTTAGAGGACGCTGGTTATAAAAGAGATTTTTCTCTTGAATACGATGCCAGTGATTCTATTTCTGCCTTCATTGTTGTGAAAAGAGCGAATATAAAGATTGAAAAAAATCAATTGATGATTGATGTCAATATTCGTTTAGCAACTCCTTTGCCTTCAGAAATGTCAGCAATAAATATTGAAAATAGAGAAGAAGAAAATCACTAGGGGTTTCGGCTGGTTTTGGTAGGCACAATGTATTCTAAGATACAGTCGTTAGGTGAGGAGATTCGTCTATCATTCTGACAGATGAAGAGAACGATTTAAAATATCCTCAATACCGTAGGGACAAACGGGGGGAAACTCCAATCCCGTCTCTCTAAAGGCATCGGCACAAGCAACAGCATAGAGTTTAAATAGGCTTTCATCGGTTAAATATCGCCTTAAACTAGGGCTATCGTCCAAATAAAGCCTAATATTAGCTCTTTCTCCTTGAATAGTTCCCAACCAACTGTGCGATCGCCGTTGAGGTTGATAGTCCCACTTTAATAAATGATGCAAAATTAATCTTAGACTAGCGAGTAAGCGATCGCGCTCCCGTTTCGACAAATCCCGCACCTCTTCGACTAAATTCTCAATATCTAACTCGGAAAACCGACCAGAGGCTAATAAATCGGCCATTTGTTCGGCCCAAAGTCCAAAGTCTTGCTCATAGGATGCCGTCATCGATTTATCTCCTTCTAAGCTCAATTAACATTATATTAATAATCCGCCAAAAGTGAGGGCTTAAAAACGGATTTACTATCATAATGTGTTGTTTTCTTGATTGTCTGAAGATTGAACACGAAAGGGAGGCGCAACATAATCGGGGGGTAAATAATTTTCGGGAATGGTTGTTGTATTTCCATCTCGTAGGGAGGTGTAACTGGGAGAGAGAATCTCGATCCCAGCTTCATTACACTTATCTTGAATATTTTGATGGAGTTCTGAATAAATTATTACCATCAAATTGGGTTGGTTAGTGTAAGCGTTTAACTGATAACTGATGTAAAAATTATCTAGGCTAGTTTGCAGGACAAAAGGGGCGGGTTCTTTGAGGATATGCTCAGTTTCTAGAGCAGCTTCAATTAAGGTTGTGTGAGCTTTTCGCCAAGGCAGATCGTACCCTAGGGTAATCGTTGTCTGAATAATTAGATTTCTGTTTAATTCCCGTGAGGAAATACTAAAGTTAATCACATTACTACTTAATAAAGACGAGTTAGGAATAGTAATGATTTTATTAGTAGGAGTACAAATGCGAATGACTAGGAAGTTTTTTTCAATTAGATCGCCAATTACATCTCCTATTTGAATGTGATCTCCGATGCGAAAGGCACGGGTATAAATAAGAATAATTCCCCCAATAACATTGGCGATCGCTGAAGTAGAACCAAGGGATAAAAGAAGACCAAGAAAAACAGAAATGCCTTGAAAAGCCGGAGAATTAAAACCGGGCAAGTAGGGAAAAGCCACTATTGCTGCTATGGCAAGAATTATGACTAATAGGATATTGTAAGTAGGTTTAGCCCAATCAGTATAAAAACCCGGAATAATCAGATTTCCTCTTTCTATTGCCGTAAAAAAGGGCTTGATAAGCCGGATTAAGTAGTAAGTAATAAAAATGATTATGGCAATAATAAAGCCATTGGGAAGATATTTGCCAATGGAGTATAAAACCAGTTCTAATGATTGATAAAAATAACCTAAAATACTCTCGCCAAAAACTCTTGTCCAAGGGAATAAACGAAGGACAAATGTAGCATAATTAAATAATAATAAAAACAGAACAAAGAAGCGAATTATCCGAAGAACTCGCAGCCAAAAGAAGCTGATTTTAGAGGAAGATATAATCTCAACATTACCGATTTGAATGCCCGGCGTCAAGGATTCAATCAAACGTCTAATAAAGGGAAATAGTTTTCCTGAAATTTTGATAACTGCAAAGCTAATAATCAGGAAGGCAAAGCTGGCTATAACCGTATAAATGATGTTCTTAAGTAGTTGTTCGGGTTTTCGATCTTGTCGATATTGAGTGATAGCAAACTGAATTTTTTGTAAAGCTTGTTGAGCTAAAACCTCTGGCGTTGAACGATAGGCTTTTGCATCTTGCTCCGTCACCGTTAGAATTACTTCTTGATCTACACTTAAATACAGTGAGTTATCATCAGGGAGCTGCTCAATTGTCAGGTTCTCCACAGGAATAGAATCATTTTGAGCAATTCTTTCAATTCTCCGGGTAATAGTGTTAGCTCTCTCCTCCGCCGAAAATGAAGAAACTCCCCGCCGGATAAAAAAGAGGGGTTTTCCATCTAACATAACTGGAAAGCCGTCAATTTTATTTTCTGGTTGTGTCGGATTTTGAGCTATTCCCAAAAGAGGGGAGGTTAGAGTCAGTAGTAAAACTACGATAAATATTACCAAAGTATGCACAATTTTTTTCATCCATCCTCTAGTTCTAGATGGTTTACTTGGCATTAAAGATCTTTGATTAATATCGAAAAATGGTACAGATTTCATAGGATTAATTCAGATTTTTCTCTGTGTAGTAGGGTAAGGTTTAGGCATTACTGTCCTCAATTAAGTACAGATATACTAGGCTGAGACAGGAGGGAAGTTTTCACATCTGAAAGCTATTCTTGCAACATTTCAGGAATCATTAAATAACTACCTCCTAAAAACAAAAGTGAACCCGATAAAAAGGAAAAATTTGTTCCCCATTCCTGACAGCAAATAATTGTTCCTTGTCCGAAAAAGCCGAAAACACTGCCACTCAAAAAGCCAAGAGAACCACCTAAATTTAACACCACTATCCACCATTCTATATCTTTAAAATGCCAAGACCAATAACTATGAGAAACTTCGACAACAGCTAAATAACTAGCGGTGCAGAAATGAAGGGAAGCCAGGGTACTAGGAATCCAAATTAACAGATCATCACTCTGCCAACTTAAACCTTGTACCATGGCAAAAAAACAATTAATATTGAATAGACAAGCTCCGATAAATTGAATGAAAGTTCCCCAATATTCAAGGCGATCAGGTTGCCAAGCAAACCATTTAATTTTAATCAGTTTGGGGACGGGATGGGAGACAGTACCGATTTTTTCCTCCAGTATTTCTGCATCCCGAATCAGAGTAATATCTAGATTTAAATTAATAGCTTCTAAAAAGGCAGCATAGGAACCAAAAGTAAAACAAACTGAACCGATAAAATTAATGACAGAAATCCTCTCTAAGGAGGGATGGGGAAACATCATCGGAATTGCGCCGACGACGAATAAAATTGAACCAAGAGTAAAAATAAACCCGATCCACCAGGTTAAATTATCTAATTGCCAAGTCCAATATTTAAACGGCTTTAACTTAGAGGAAATTAAGTCAGAAGTGCTAGATTTAATTTCACTGCTATGGCGTTTACGAAAGCGCCGAGATGACCAAATATGAAAATTTCCTTGGGCAGTTCTGTGAATAATTCGTGTGGAAAAATTGGCAACACCAAAACTTTGTAAGGGTTGCCAATTTTTAGGAAATTTAAGTGAGTTTTTCCTCAACATCTGTTAGTGATGAAAATGGGAACCAGATAATTTTGACTGATAATTAGACTGAGATTTAAAGAAGGCGATCGCTGACTGAATATCCCGCAACAACAGATCCGCCATATCGCGACTAAATCCCTCCTTGATCACCACCCGCTGCACAGTTAAATCTTGGCGATTTTTGGGCATTGTATAGGCAGGAACTAACCAACCCCGCTCGCGCAATTTATCGGCTAAATCGAATAAACTATAATTAGTTTGATCGCTAATTGTCTCCTTTAATTTCCAAGCAAAAACTGGAATAGTGCTACCATCGGTAATCAATTCAAACGGACCCATCTTAGCGATTTCCCCCGATAAATACAAGGCCGTATCTCGACAGGCTTGATGAATTTGTCGATAACCCTCTTTACCCAAGCGTAAAAAATTATAATATTGGGCGACTACTTGATTGCCGGGACGAGAAAAATTCAGAGCAAAATTAGGCAGATCACCGCCTAAATAATTACAATGAAAAATCAATTCTTCTGGCAATTCTTGCCGATCTCGCCAGATAATCCAACCGACACCGGGATAGACTAAACCGTATTTATGCCCAGAAGCATTAATCGATTTAACCCATTTGAGGCGAAAATCCCAGACTAAATCGGGATCAAGAAAAGGAGCAATAAAACCACCACTAGCACCATCGACGTGCAGAGGAACTTCCCAGCCGGTTTCTCTGTTCAATTTTTCTAGAGCATCATTAATTTCTTGGACGGGTTCGTAACTACCATCAAAGGTACTACCCATAATGGCAATTACCCCGATCGTATTCTCATCAATTAGTTTAATTGCTTCCGTCGCATCGAGATGAAAACGATTCCCTTCCATCGGCACAAAACGCGGTTCTACCTCCCAATAACGACAGAATTTTTCCCAACAAACCTGCACATTAATGCCCATAACTAAATTAGGTTTATCGGTGGGTTTACCCTCTTTTTGTCGGCGTTTGCGCCACTGCCATTTTAAAGCCATGCCTCCCAACATCGCCGCTTCACTGGAACCAATGGTAGAACAACCGGTTGCCGCTGCGCCTTTGGGAGCATTCCAGAGTCTAGCGATCATATTCACACAACGCAATTCAATTTCGGCGGTTTGTGGGTATTCATCCTTGTCGATCATGTTTTTATCGAAGGTTTCCGCCATTAATTGTTTGGCTTCCGGTTCCATCCAAGTGGTGACAAAAGTAGCCAAATTCAGACGAGAATTACCATCAAGGGCAAGTTCATCGCGAATTAAATTGTAGGCCACCGCCGGCGGCATTTCTCCCTCGGGAATCTCGTATTTAGGTACAGAGGAAGTCAGAGCGCGGGAAGCATAGGTGGGGGTAATTAGTGCCTCTTCCGGACTGAGGCGATCGAGATTAATTTTCTGATGAACCATAACTTCCTTAATAAAATATCTTTTTTGCTGAGAGTAAATTACCGATCATGCCAAAAATAATAGCAATAATCGAGACGGATAAAGAATAGGAAAGCATCCCGTGGGTTGCTACCAGCTGCTGCATTGCCGTACTATTAACACTTGTATCGGAGGTTTGATAACAAGCTGCCATACCAAAACCTTGATCGAGAAATTCCCTCCAATTAGGTTGATCGCAATCGGAAAAAAACTAGGCCTTTACCATCATGATAACGGTATCTACCTTAATATCTTCTGCCGCCGTTTGCACGAACATTAACTGCACTTTTTCTTGAGCAGGAGTAGTCTGGGCTACAGAAATATTGGGCATCCCCCAGCTATTGATTGCCATGACCGCTACTCCCAGAAAAAGTGTATAACGAAAACGCTTCAGGAATTTGGTCAATTGCTCAGAATTTCTCATGATTGCTCTCCTTAATACCCATTGTAAATAGACAACAGCTTATTTGATATTTCCAGTAATTTTCTTGGCTAATATTTAGACTAATTAGCAATTGGCTATGATGGTAGTTTCGGAACGATCTGATCGACAAAAATATTAATCAAACCTGTCACCATAAATTGTACTCCGATCGCCGCTACGAATAGTCCCATAACTCGCTGAGTAATACTCAAGCCAATATCTCCTAAAAGTCTTTGTAACCATTTGCCAGCAGCGAGGATGAGAAAGACTAAAAAACTGACCAAAATTGTCATCAAAATCAGTTCAATGCTCGTACCACTACCTAGCTTTGATTCGGCTTCACTGGCATAAAGGATAACGTTAGCAATCACCCCAGGCCCCACTAATAAAGGCATAGCCATAGGAATAACAATCTGCCGATAAACTGACTTAGCTTCGCTGAGATAATCCCCTCCTTGCTCATTAATTAAAAGCTCTTTTGTCCCTGCCCCAGAACCGTTAACAATGTTGATACCGATAATCAACAAAAGCACGCCACCAGCCAGGCGAAAAGAGTCTAAGGTGACACCAAAGAATTTTAGCATTGCCGTTCCGATAAACATAAAAATCAACAACAAACACAAGACAGTTAACGAGACAAACAAAGCCACGAGTCGTTGTACTTCTTTACGTTCGCGAGCGGTGTAACTAATAAAAATCGGCAGCATCCCCAGAGGATTTAAGAGGGCGAATAAAGTGATGGCAAAGTTTCTCAAAAAAGACCATTCCATAGGACAAACTTGCTAATTTAAGCTCAATTTTTTTGCTTTTAACCGAGGGATAGTCTAGATAAAACTATCAGTATCACAAGTCCCCTTTTCTACTGCCGGGCCATGATAATTTTCAGACGTTCCTCTGGGTCGATCAGGTGATCATGATCGTCCGTACCCAGATCTAGTTGAACCCAACCGATCTTACCGGTGAAACGACTGGTTTTCGAGGTATATTCCGCCGCCACGGGGGTACCAGATTCGTAGCCGATATCCGTGGTTTCGTCGGCGGAGAAAATAAAAGCCTGAGTTCGTTCTACCCGACCCGCACCCACTGGTTGACCGTCGTAGTAGAGGGTGACATTTCCCCCCCGTCCTAAACCACCACCATCGTAGGCAAACTCCATCCGTACCTGATGCTTGCCAGCCGGGATCGTCTCCGTCGCCTCGGTGACAAAACTTTCAATCCCCAGCACGTTATAGACGAACTTGGCTTTTCCATCGTGGCTATAGACACTCCAACCGCCGAAGCGGCCGCCTTGGGCGATAATCACCCCATCCGCGCCTTCCGGGGGAATTTCCAGTTCCGCCGTTACCGAGAAGGATTTATTTTTGATGTTGATGACGCTATTTTCGGACAAACGCCCCATTCCGGGGAAAAATAATTGCGAGTTCCCCCCGGCGAGGGTGGGTCGGCCGGCGGTGGCGGGATCGATCCGTTCCACTTGGCGATCGTCTAGGGGCAGTACATTATATTTAACCGCCTCGATCAGAAATTGTCGCTGTAGTTCGTGCAGTTTCTCTGGCATTTCCCGGCAGAGATTCCGAGCTTGCGTCCAATCCGTACTGCCGTCGTATAGTTCCCAGATATCATCGTCGAAAGGAACCATCGTCTGTCCAGTCATCACCCACGGGGTGCGGTGCTTGGTAATCGCGCTCCAACCCTTGTAATAGATGCCCCGATTGCCAAACATCTCGAAATACTGCACATCATGACGTTCGGGGGCGGCTGCGTCGTTAAAGGTATAAACCATACTCGTACCCTCGTAGGGACTTTGTAGGACACCGTTAACCATGGTCGGTTCGGGAATGCCTACCACTTCCAACACCGTCGGGGCCACATCAATGACGTGACAGAATTGGTGACGAATCCCACCTTTTTCCTGGATGAGTTTGGGGTAACGAACAATCGTACCGTTGCGGGTGCCGCCCCAGTGGGAAGCGACCTGTTTCGTCCACTTATAGGGGCTACTCATCGCCCAGGCCCAACCGACCGCGTAGTGATTATAGGAATCGGGCGCACCGAAGTCATCTAGTTTCGAGAGGAGAAATTCCGGGGTTTCTAGACTCGCTAACCCGTTAAAGTTGGCCATCTCGTTAAACGCGCCCTGCAGCGTTCCCTCGGCGGAGGCACCGTTATCACCGACGATGACGTAAATTAGCGTATCGTCGAGGATTTCTAGCTTTTCTAAGGCTTGAATCACTCGCCCCACCTGATCATCGGTATGTTCCAGAAAGGCGGCGTACACCTCCATCTGGCGCTCTAATACCGGCTTCAGGCGCTCGTCCATGTCATCCCATGGGGGAATTTCGGCGTGACGGGGGGTGAGTTCGGCATTTTGGGGAATTACGCCCAGTTCTTTCTGTCGGGCAAAGGTGATCTCACGCTGGCGATCCCAACCGTGAGCGAATTGGCCTCGATACTTGTCGATCCACTCCTTCGGGACGTGGTGGGGGGCGTGGGTTGCGCCGGGGGCGAAGTAGGCAAAGAAAGGCTTATTGGGGGCGAGGGCTTTTTGTTGACTAATCCAAGCGATCGCTCGATCGGCCAGATCCTCGGTCAGGTGATAGCCTTCCTCCGGGGTTTTCGGCGGTTCGATCGGGGTTGTTCCCTCGTACAGTGCCGGCTCCCACTGGTTATTTTCGCCACCGATAAAGCCGTAGAAATACTCGAATCCACCCCCGCCGGAGGGCCAAGCGTCAAAGGGACCGATCGGGCTGGTTTGCCAAACTGGTACTTCGTGGCATTTACCGAATTGCGCCGTGGAATAGCCGTTCAGCTTCAGGGTTAAGGCGAGGGGGGCTTTGGTGTTGGGGCGGACGGAACTCTGTCCGGGGGCGGAGGTGGCGGTTTCGGTGATGTTGCCCATGCCGACCGAGTGATGATTCCTTCCAGAGAGCAAAGCCGCACGACTGGGAGAACAGAGGGCAGTGGTATGAAAACGGGTGTATTTTAACCCAGCCGCCGCTAATCGCTCGAAAGTGGGGGTATTGCAGGGACCACCGAAGGCACTAGCGGCTCCAAAACCCACGTCATCGAGCAGCACGATCAGCACGTTGGGGGCGCCGGCTGGCGGTCGGATATCTCGAATCGGGGGATAGTGGGTGTCGGGATTCTTGGCATCGTAGGTGGTTAGACCGAAGGGGGTCAAGTCGGGAATCGGTAGAATTTGGCGTTGGATCGGTTTGTCTTGGGTCATCTTGAGGGCTCCTTTTAAATTGTGCGATCGAGAGGTGAAAATCGGAAAAATCGGCTATTTCGTTGACAACGGCAATACATGATCGCATTTTTAAAGTTTAATCAATAAGATGACGGCGTTGCCGAAGGCACTACGTTCTCGAAGAGCGGCGAAGCCTAGCAGACCACAATAATTTGATTTTCTTAGCCAATTGATTAAAATATTTTTAATGCGTGTTAAGCTAAGAAGCATTTAAACCGCTTATTCTCAGATTAGCCGAACCTCCTCCAATCCCTTTACTGTTGCCTTTTGCCTCTTGCCTTTTGCCTCGTCTCAACAAGCAATTTAAATTACCAACAGCTTAGTCTTTCTGGTGAGATATTTCCTAAACGTGCATTGATTACAGATGATGCGACACTTGTTAATCGTCCTAGCGGAATTAAAAAAGCCACTTTAAGTCCAGTAGTAATATAGTCTATTATGATATATGATTAAATATTAAATTATTAAATTATTAAATTATAGCAGTTTTCATCAGAATGAGGTACGGGCAAGGAGCTTAAACCCTTTGTTGGCAAGACTTGTCGATACCTCAGTAACGTGAAAAGCGTTATATTAAATGTTAAATATGGCCTAGCATACAGTTTTTCTCAGGTGATCCCAGAAAGATTAAGGATAAACCACAGAGACAGAAAGAACACAGAGAGGAAGACAGATTCGAGCGGTAAAACTTATCACTTACATTCCAGCAGAGGATGTCAGCTTGTCCCAAATTCAGGCGTTGAGAAGTTGGCTCTTCGGGAATTGTTATGCAAATAATTAACTTAAAATAAAATTCGATGAGAGCAACTACGCTCAAAAGTAGCTGAAATTCATACAGGAAAGGACTTAAGGCACAAATAA
>VYLK01000485.1_pt1 | contig 13181 bp, 10 predicted proteins | sample 5114321 | NCBI WGS metagenome assembly VYLK01 (sample SAMN12291792, study PRJNA351875) | freshwater metagenome | isolation source: freshwater lake | place: USA: Michigan, MSU2 Lake | collected 2011-08-16
GGAGGGTGGGCGGGTTGGTCGGAAGGGGCCATGAGGGCGCCTGTTAGACGCGCCCGGTCGATCAGGCCAGCGCCTTCAGCCGCTCCACCAGATCGGTCTTCTCCCAGCTGAACCCGCCGTCGGCATCCGGCGCGCGGCCGAAATGGCCGTAGGCGGCGGTGCGGGCATAGATGGGTTTGTTGAGGCCCAGGTGTTCGCGGATGGCGCGCGGCGTGGCACCGCCGATCAGGCCCAGGATGTTGGCCTCCAGCACCGCCTCGGTGATGGCGCCCTTGCCGGTGCCGTGCAGGTCGACGTGGATCGACTGGGGCTTGGCCACGCCGATGGCGTAGGAAATCTGGATGGTGCAGCGGTCGGCCAGGCCGGCGGCGACGATGTTCTTGGCCAGGTAGCGGCAGGCATAGGCGGCCGAGCGGTCGACCTTGGTCGGGTCCTTGCCGGAAAACGCGCCGCCGCCGTGCGGGGCCGCGCCGCCGTAGGTGTCGACGATGATCTTGCGGCCGGTCAGGCCGGAGTCACCGTCCGGTCCGCCGATCTCGAAGATACCCGTCGGATTGATGTGCCAGACGGTGGTGTCGTCGGTGAAGCCCGCGGGCAGGACGTCGAGAATGTGCGGTTTGACGATCGCTGCGACCTCGGCCTGGGTCAGGCCCGGTGCGTGCTGGGTGGACAGGACGATCGAGGTGGCGCGCACCGGCACACCGTCCTCATACTGGATGGTGACCTGCGACTTGGCGTCGGGTTCCAGCCGCGTCTCGCCGCCGTGGCGGACCTCGGCGAGCCGCTTCAGGATGTTGTGGCTGTATTGCAGGGTCGCCGGCATGAGCTCGGGCGTCTCGTTCGAGGCATAGCCGAACATGATGCCCTGGTCGCCCGCGCCCTCGTCCTTGGTGCCGGCGGCGTCGACGCCGACCGCGATGTCGGCTGACTGGCCGTGCAGGCGGTTGATGAATTCGAAGGTCTCCCAGTGGAAACCGGTCTGCTCATAGCCGATGTCGCGCACGGCGGCGCGCACGGCGGCCTCGATCTCGGCGGGGACGCCCGGGGCCCAATGGCCGTCCGTACCCATGATCCCTTCGCCCCGGATCTCCCCCGCCAGCACGACCAGATTGGTCGTCGTCAGCGTCTCGCAGGCGACGCGGGCATAGGGGTCCTTGGACAGGAACAGGTCCACGACGGTGTCCGAGATGCGGTCCGCGACCTTGTCAGGATGGCCCTCGGAGACGCTTTCCGAGGTGAAGAGGAAGGACGAACGGGACAAGACGCGGCTCCGGAAGGCGAGATGGTCCGCAAACATATAAAGATATCTTTATATGTTCAAGCCGGTCTCTGCGTCCGGGGCCTGTGGCGCAGGGGGAGACAATCCACGTCCGTAGCCGCGGCCCCGCAGACGGGTGGCCACCCGGGGCATCGTCTGTCTGAACTTCGCTCATTGAAGGCGGACCGCCGTGACCGCGCCCGCATGCCGGATTGCAGCGACGCCGAAGCGCCCCTGTCGCCGTCTACTGGATCAGGCGCGGACCGCCACGACTTGCCCCACCGGCATTCGGACCGACGCCGCCGGGCACCGGCACGTCGGAGTCTCCGTAGTTGGCGTTGATGAAGACGTTCGGCGAACCCGTCAGCACCAGGCCGGCCGCGACGATCACGGTCCAGGCGCTTTGGCGGGCGACGTCTGCCGATTTCTTGGAACTGATCTGCAGGACTGTGTTCGGGACATAGATCACGCCCTCCAGTCGATCGATCCGCGAGCTATCCAATGTCAGCGTATCTTCTGCGAAGTCGCGAGAGACGGCCATGACAATACCCGCATAGTCGCCACGCTCGCGGCCGGTCAGATTGACCCGTGCGTTCCCGCTGAAACTGAGGCTCCCGTTGCGACCGAACAGCAGGACGACATCTGTGCCTTCCAGTGTAGCGGTTCCAGCCAAGTTGAGATCACCCATCAGCCAGTGCTCGCCCGGCAACAGCCTGTAGGTCGTGGCGCCCGTGAGTTTGCCTCCACAATGGATGCCGGGGGCGATTGAAGTGCTTTTCTCTTCAATCGGTCTACATCCGCCGTCCGGTTCATCAATGGGCAGTTTGGCAAAGGGGTCCTCGATAGGTGCGGCACCGGTTCCGGCCTTTGGAGCGATGTTGCCGATCGCACTGCGGACGGCCTGAATCGCCTCACCGATGAGCCAGCCGCTGCCCGCAGCCTCGATGTTGTTGTTCGAATGGACCAGGCATTTGGGGGCCTCGAGCCGGGAACTGTCGTTCAGCAACAGCTTGCGCCCGCCCGCGGTGGCGAGATCCAGCACACACAGGGGGACCAGTCCGACGGAGGTGGCGGTCGCGTCGCCCACGAAATTCCAGCCGCCCGGCGGGAGCATATTGGCGAAAAATGACGGCCGGTTGGCCTGCAGCAGAACCCGGATTCCGCGCTGCCCACCCTGCTCCACGATTTCATAGGTCCCGACCACCGTCGGGGCATCGTGCCACTGGCTGAGTTCTGCGGCCACGAAGGAGGCCGCGCGCTCGCGGGCTGCAGCACCGTCTGCGGCCAGGGCCAGGGCCGGCGCAGCGGCCAGGGCTCCCGCGTCGGCGACGGCCTGGAGGCGGCCCTGGGCCGAGGTGACGGCCATAAGATCGACCGCGCCGACGCTGAGCATGGCGACCGCCGGAACGATCAGGGCGAATTTCAGGGCTATGGACCCCCGGGTCTCGCGCAGAAGCCGATGCAGCAGCGCCCCGGCCAGACCCGCCAGGCGGGAGATCACGCGGCGTGATCCCGCAGCCCGTCCGCCGCCCGACGGACCAGCCGCTCGGCCCCCGAGGCGCGCAGCACATAGCGGATCTGATAGCTCAGCAGACGCCAGTTCAGCGGCTTGGTCACAAAGGCTGTCGCCCCGAGCCGGAAGGCGCGGTCGATCGCCTCGACGTCCTCCCGGCCGGTCTGGACGATCACGGGCAGGTCCTTTGTCGCAGCATCGGCCCGCAGCCGGGCCAGAACGGAAAACCCGTCCATCACCGGCATCTCCAGATCCAGCAGGACCAGATCATGGTTGCCGGCGGCAAGGATGTTCAGGGCTTCAAGACCATCGGCGGCCACATCGATGGACGTCGTCGGCGTCTCAAGATTGACCTGGGCAAACTCACGCAGGATCGGATCGTCATCGACGAACAGAATTCGTGTCGGTTCATCGAGAACATAAAAGAAGCCGGTCATCGAGAAACCTTCTCGGTATCCTGATTTTCAGACGTCGAACGAAAACGCGAACCAGCGCCTTAAGGGAGAAGTCATCAGTATGTGTCAGACCTGAAATAGGTATTAATACAGGGCCGGGACGCTGGTTTTTTCACTGTTCAGGAACACCGGGTCGATACGCCGGAAACTGGTCGTCCTCGTCCTGACATCTCTGGTGTCGGCCGGGCTGGTGACGGCCGGGCTGTCCGGCTGGACCGATGCGCGCCGCCAAGCCGGCGTCGAGACCGACCGGCTGACCCAGACGGCCCGGGTGATCGGCTCGATGGCCGCGCCTTCGGTTGCCGCCAGGGACGCCTCCGGTGCCTTTCTGGCCGTGCGATCGATCGGCCAGATGCCCGATATCGTCTATGCCCGCATCCAGACCGCGGACGGACATCTCCTGGCCGAAACCGGGGGCGGTGTTCGCCTCAACTCTGACGCCGACCTTGAGCAGACCGACAGTCTGTCACTGTGGTCGGCGCTCAGGACCGGCACCATCCAGATCCGGACCCCCATCCTCAGTGAGGGCGTCCGGGCGGGCGAGATCACCCTGCTCAGCAAGGTGCCCGGGCTGCGGTCACGCATCCTGTCAGCGGTCCTGATCAGCCTTGCGGGTGCCGGCGTGGCGCTGCTGGCCGGGCTGCTGGTCGCCATGCAGATGGCCCGACGGATCAGTGATCCGATCATCCGTCTCGCTGCGTTCATCAACGGCGTCCGGCAGTCCCAGGACTATTCGGGGACGGCCGACATCCGGGCCGAAGGGGAGCTGCGGGACCTGGTCAGCGGCTTCAACGACATGCTCGACGGCATTCGGGAGCGCGATGAGAAAATCGCCGCCCAGGTGGCCGGACTGGAGGGGCAGGTCGCCTCGCGGACGGCGGAACTCGCTGTCGCCAAGGAGGCCGCCGAGAGCGCAAACGCCGCCAAGTCCGACTTTCTGGCGGTGATGAGCCACGAGATCCGAACGCCGATGAACGGCATCCTGGCCCTCAGCGAGATGCTGTCGCGGTCCGATCTTCCGGCCCGCCAGAAGCGCTATGCCGACGTCATCGCCAAATCGGGCCAGTCGCTGCTCAGCATCATCAATGACATTCTCGATTTCTCGAAGGTCGAGGCGGGCAAGCTCGAGATGGAGGCCGTCCCGGTTGACCTGACCGAGGTCGCCGAGGACGTCGCCAGCCTGTTCATGGAACGCGCGGTCAGCAAGGGGCTGGACCTGGCGGTGTTTGTGGATCCGCGCACACCGGTCGTCGTCGGCGATCCCGTTCGCCTGCGCCAGGTGCTGGGGAACCTCGCCAACAATGCCATCAAATTCACCGAGACCGGTGGTGTGTTGATTACGGTCGAACCGGTTGCCGAGGCGCCGGGTCACATGCGGTTCGCCATCGTCGACACCGGTCCGGGCATTCCCGCCGATCGCCTGCCTCGTCTGTTCGAGGCCTTTACCCAGGCCGATCAGAGCACCACGCGCAAATACGGCGGGACGGGGCTGGGCCTGACCATCTGTGATCGTCTGGTGCGTGCCATGGGCGGTGAGTGGGCGCTCGAGAGCGTTCTCGGCCAAGGTTCGACCTTCGCCTTCCAGGTTCCCCTCGTCGCGGCGGAGGACGCCCTGGCCGAGGTGCCCGACTTCGATGCCTGGCCGGTGCATGTCGCCCAGACCGGCGGCCAGACTGCTACAGCCCTCGACCGCTATCTGAAGGCGTGGGGCGTGATGGCGACCGGCGATCCGGTGCCGATGGGCAGCTCGATCCAGCTGGATCCGCAGCCTGACGCGGGAACGGGCGGACTCTCGCTCATGATCTGCACCACGGAGGATGAGGCCGCCGCCTTCTCCGAGCGCGGCGTCTGCGCCATGGTCAAACCCCTGCGCCGGCACGATCTGCTCCAGGTCCTGCAGCAGATGCACGCCGGCAAGCGTCCGTCGCTCGATCGGCTGACGTCCCAGTCCGCAAGCCACCAGACGTTTCCGGGCGCCCGCGTCCTGGTCGTCGATGACTCGGAGGTCAATCGGGAAGTGGCCAGTGCTGCGCTCGCGCGTTTCGGCGTGGTTGTCTCCCTCGCCGAGGACGGGCTGCAGGCGATGTCGGCGCTCAGGGAGGCGGAATACGATCTCGTTCTCATGGACGGATCCATGCCGAACCTGGACGGGTTCGAAGCCACGCGCCGCATTCGCGCCGAGGAGGCCGCTACCGGTCGTGCCCGGACGCCCATCGTGGCCCTGACCGCCCACGTCGTCGGCTCCGCTGCCGAGGCCTGGCGGATCGCCGGCATGGATGATGTGATCCACAAACCCTTCACCCTCGATGACCTGACCCGGATCCTCGGGCGCTTCTGTAACGATCTTGCCCGGGACGCAGGCGCCGCACCTGAAGACGAGGCAGGCCCGCAGGCCGCCGCCCCTGACACCTCTCATCTTCTGGACCCCGCCATTCGCATGGAACTGGCGGCGATGGCGGCCAATGGACGGCCGGACTTCGTCGAGAAGGTCGAGGGCCTGTATGCGGTCAACGCACCGCTCAGGGTCGCCGACATGCGCGAAGCCCTGAAGACCGGCAATCTGGACGCCCTGGCCCGGGCCGCCCATGCGCTGAAATCCATGAGCCTGAGCCTGGGGGCATCGCTGGTCAGCGCCGCCGCTTCGGAGATCGAGCAGGGGGCCCGCAACGGCGATGCCTCAAGCGTCGACCCTGACGCCGTCGCCGCCCTGATCAACAGCACCCTCGCGGCCATGGGACGTAGCCCTGACCCGGCCCCGACTCCGGAGCCGGAGCAAACCCCGGGCACCGACTGGGCCGCGCGGGTGCGGCAGGCCATGGCGGCCGGACATATCCGACTCGAATACCAGATGATGACCGACCGGTCCGGAGAGTTCTCCGACAAGGTCGAGGCGCTCGTCCGCTGGACCGATCCGGTCCTCGGCAACCTGTCCCCGGCCGACTTCATTCCCGAACTGGAAAAGAGCGAGGCGATCGTCGAGCTGACGGATTTCGTCCTCGGCACCGCCATGCGTGAACTGGCGGCGCGATCCGATCTTCGCGTCTCGGTGAACGCCTGTCCCCGCGACTTTCAGGATCCCGGCTTTGCCGTCCGCGTCGCAGCGATTGCCAAGCGCGAGAATTTCCCCGTGAAGCGGCTCGAGATCGAGGTCATCGAAACGGCGATCCTGAACATCGAACCGGCGCGCAATACCATCCAGATGCTGTCGGCCCTCGGTATCGGCATCGCCCTCGATGATTTCGGCTCCGGCTACACAAGTCTGCATGCGCTGCGCGAGCTGAAATTCAGCACCCTCAAGATCGACAGCAGTTTTGTCGAACGGTGCTGTGCCGATACCGCCTCGGCGGCCATCCTTCACGCCGTCATCGGCATCGGCCGGGCCATGGGCATGAAGGTCGTCTGCGAAGGCGTGGAGACCGAAGACCAGGCGGTCTTCCTCAGGACTGCCGGGGTCCATTATCTGCAGGGGCATCTCTATCATCGCTCCTGCCCCGTCACCGACCTTCCTGCAGCAAGGGCAAGGGCTGCCTGATCGTTAAGCATCCATCTTCACGGAACAGTGTAATTTCCGGGGCATGATGGATCAGGAGACAAAAATGGCCATCATCGTAATCGTCGACGACGATCCGACCATAAGGCTGATCGCTTCTGAAATGCTCCGGCATGAAGACTATGCGGTTGTGCAGGCGTCGGATGGTGATGAAGCCCTGGAGGTGGTGTCCATACTGCCGGTCGATCTTGTCGTCCTGGACATGCTCATGCCCAACAGGGACGGGCTGGAAACGATCACCCAGCTGAAGGCCGCCCATCCCGAGGTCCGCATTCTGGCCATATCGTCCGGTGGCCAGATGGGCAGTGGCTTGCTGCTGCGGACGGCCCTCGTTTTCGGGGCCGACGAGGCCCTGCCCAAGCCCCTGCATGCTGACACCTTTACCGAGGCCGTCGCCCGAATTCTTGCCCGTTCCGTGCCGAAAGCGCCCGCACAGCTGACCGGGCTGCAGGCCGTCTAGCCGCCCGGAAAGAGCGACCGCAGGGATCGGGCTCGCTTCGGACCCGGAGATCGAGCCCGCCGTCCGCCCACCCGCCCGATGCTGTCCTCGTCATTGATGCTGAGCAGGGGTGGCGCTGCCCGGGTGGTTCGAGCACCGGGCCCGGGCATTTGGCTGAGGTGCAACCGCAACCCTGTCGGAAACATCGCCTGTCATTCAATCGACCGGCGCAGGTCTTCCATCGGTTGCTGCGAAACCTGGATACTTCCCGCCCGGGGCCTGTCCAGATCGAGGACCATCAGATGCGCCAGGGTCAGCAACACCAGTAGCAGCGCCGTCTGTGGCAGATGCTGCTTGAGACTGTTGCCGAGCACGGTCCCGAGCATCGCCATCGACAGAATGGCATAGACCAGCAGCAGCCCCTGCACGAAGGCGGGGATGTGAGCCGCGCGCGCGGCCGTGCGGGCAGAGGCGAGGTCAATGCTCTCGTTCAGGGAGTCCATGACACCGCGCGTCAGGAGTGGCGGACTGTCACTGCGCAAGGCGACGCCCGTCGCTGCCCACAGCTGCTGCTGCAGGACCACGGCACCGACCTCGGGCGGACTCTCGGCCGTGCTGTTGGACCAGGCCAGGCGAGCATCGACATAGCGGCGCAACAGACCACTCATCGCGGCTCTGTCCGGCTCATCCAGAAGCTGGACCCGCAGCCAGGTCGTGCCGAGGGCGTTGGCCTCCTGGATCACCAGCTGGCGGCGGGTCTCGTAGCGATCCATGGCCATCGAAAAGGAGAAGCCCAGCAGAAGCGCCAGAAGGCCCAGAACCGCAGACAGCAGATGCGCGCCGCCGGACGGCGGCTCGATCCCGGCGCCGGCCCTTCGTTGAAGCCGGCTCTGGCCCGCATAGCCGAGGGCGACAGCGACTGTCAGTGCGGACAGCAACAGCAGCCCGATCACCCAAAGGGGGGCCATAACCAGCCAGGACATCGCCGCTCCCTGCCGCTCCCGTTACACGTCGTCTGCATTTCCCGGACTTGCCGGGGCCGACCGGCGCTCGGGGGCGCTGACAACCAAACCATTGAACAGGCCGAAACCGGGCCCGGCCTCATACTTATTGCCAAGCGTCCGGGCTGAACAGCGCCGTCAGCGCCCCGGAGCCGGTGAAAACAGAACGGCCTGGTCCCGGGGCGCTGCGGCCGGGCCGGGGTTGGTCAGGCGGCCGATGGGCAGGCAGACCAGCGCTAACGGATTGCGGCGGCCCCCCGACCCGCGGACAGGGCCTGCACCTCGGCCAGCGATGTCATCGCGTTGTCGCCCGCTGTGGTCATGGCCAGGGCCCCGTGGGCTGCGCCATAGTCTACACCGACCTGGGGACCGAGACCCTGCAGGAAGGCAAAGGCCAGACCGGAGACGAAGCCGTCGCCGCCGCCGACCCGGTCCAGGACGGCGATCTCGCGCACCGGTGCCGCATGGCGCTTTCCATCTGCCCAAAGCACCGCGCCCCAGCGGTTGACCGAGGCCGAGACCGGATCGCGCAGGGTGGCGGCAAAGACCCGGACGTTGGGCAGGTCTGCGGACGCGCGGGCGACGAGGGCGTCGAACGGCGCGGCATCGGTCGGGTCCTTGCGGGCGGCATGGCCGCCGATGCCGAGGCAGGACTCAAAGGCGTATTCGTCGCCGACCAGCACATCGACCAGCCCGGCGATCTCGCGGTTGACCCGCCGGGCGGCGTCCGGATCGGGATGGCTGGACCAGAGGCTGGCGCGGTAGTTGAGGTCATAGCTGACTACCACGCCGTGCCGTTTGGCGGCGCGTATCGCGGCCAGGGTGGTCGCGGCGGTGCTCTCGGACAGGGCCGCGAAAATGCCGCCGGTGTGCAGCCAGCGCACGCCCTCTCCGCCGAACAGGGCATCCCAGTCGACCTCGTCGGGCTGCATCTGGGAGGCGGCGGAGTTGGCCCGGTCCGAGGCCCCCAGCGCGCCGCGCACGCCGAAGCCGCGCTCGGTGAAATTCAGACCCATCCGGGTGTTGCGGCCGACGCCGTCGGCCTCGCGCCATATGATGTGGGCGGTATCCACGCCGCCCTGCAGGATCAAATCCTCGGCCAGGGCCCCCATCTCGTTGCGCGGCAGGGCGGTGACGACCGAGGTCCGCATGCCGAAGGTTTTGCGCAGGCCGCGGGCGACATTGTATTCGCCGCCGCCCTCCCAGACCTGGAAGCTGCGGGCTGTGCGGATCCGGCCCTCACCCGGGTCGAGGCGCAGCATGACCTCGCCCAGGGCGACGCAATCCCAGCGGCAGTCTTCGGCCGGTCGAACGGCCAGCAGGTCTGTCATTTCATCAGCGAGGGCAGCCACAGCGAAAGTGCCGAGGGTTACAGCTCGACCGGCGGCGGTACCCTGGTGACCGGCGAAAACGAGTATATGGACACCCTGCCGTCCATGAACCTGTCGCTTGAGCCGGTTGAGGATCTGATCCTGCGCTTCGGCGTGGCCAAGGTCATGGCCCGGCCGCAGATCGGCAACACCCTGGCCGGCACCAACTATCTGGTGCCCACGACCTCGCTGGCCGCCACCGGTCCGAACTTCACCGCCGCGATCGGCAATGTGAAGCTCGAGCCCTTCCGGGCCACCACCTATGACCTCAGTGTCGAATGGTATTTCGCCCCGGAAAGCCTGCTGTCCTTCGCCTATTTCTACAAGGACATCGACACCTACATCCAGATCCTGCGCCAGGACCTGCCCTATGCCAGCCTGACGACGCTGAACCCCTCGGCCTTCGATCCCGCCTTCTGCACCGGCGTCTGCACGGCCAGTACGGTGTTCCAGCTGACCGCCGCGGTGAACACCGAAGGTGGCCCGCTGAAGGGCTTTGAGGTCAGCTACCAGCAGCCCTTCCGCTTCCTGCCGGGCCCGCTGTCAAACCTCGGTGTCCAGCTGAACTACACCCACGTCGAGTCCGAGATCGACTATTGCGCCAACGCCCTGTGCACCGTGTTCCAGACCGCGGACCTGGTGAACCTGTCTCCGGCCTCCTGGAACGCGACCCTGTACTATGAGGACGACGCCTTCTCGGCGCGTGTCTCGGCGGCCTCGCGTGACGGCTACATCCAGAACGTTCCGGGCCGTAACGGCAACTCGATCGAAGGCAAGAAGGAGACGCTCAACATCGACGCCTCCGCCGCCTGGCAGATCAGCGAACAGGTCGAGGTGACGTTTGAAGCCCTGAACCTGACGGACGAGGAAAACCACCAGTTCGTCGGCGACGGCCTCGATCGCGAAAGCACCTCTGTCTTCCACCACACCGGCCGGCAGTATTTCGTTGGTGCCCGCTACCTCTTCTGATCTCTCCTGATCATGACGACTCCAGCGCCGCCGGTTCCCTGAACCGGCGGCGTCTTCTTTTCCGGTCCTGGCAGCTCCAACCGGATTCGCCCGCCAGAATGGTGCGATCCGGAGCCGGGGGTATGGCGTTTGCTGTCGGGTTGACGCCACGACTTCGAAGCCCGCCCCGCCCTTACTGATCCCGGAAACTGTGCCCGGCTCCACCCGGGAAGGCCTCTCTCCTTGCCGGAAGCCACCCGGTCAGGACCCATGCGCCGACCCTGCGCGTACCGTGTGGGACGCTGCGTCATGCTTGTCGGGCTTCCCGACAGCGAGGGCTGAAAGGCAACGCTGTAGTTCCAGGACCTTGCTGCCCCAACGAACCGCGAGGAGGCAGTCGCCTTTTGCGTCGATGACCCACTACCGACGGGTTGCGCTGACGCAAGGAACCGCTCCGGGCGACGGCTAACCTCTCTTCGGTAGCGCGGGAGGGGCGGGTGATCGTCGATCAATACAAGGGCCGCGGCCGCCAGGCGTGCGCGACAACTGAACAGCGACAGCGATACGGTTTCCTCTATCGCCTGTTCATGCGCTGCTTCCTCGGTTCCCACCGGATGCGGCTGTAATGGCGAAGCAGGAGATCCTGAGAGTGTCCGCGGCGGGCGTGCAGTTGATTGAAGTCGTGCACCAGATGTCTCACCGGGTCTTTTCCCGTTACGTCGTGACCACCCGGTGCGGGCGCAGCCGCCGCGACTTCGTCAGCATGAGAACGGCACGGCGGGCCTTTGACGAGGCTTTAGCGATGACCGGGCCCCCGTCCGGGCTCGCGGCCATAACGGGCGTCGGCGGGCTTCATGGCCAGGGTGCCGTTTGAGTGATGGTGCGCCGGGGTGACTCCGGCCTGCCCCTTCGGGGTGATCCAGTTTCAATGTTTGTGCACGCCGGCCTCTGATGCCGAAGTTGAGCGTCCTCGCCCATGGCACCCTGCCAACTCCCCGGCGCTACCCACTGCCCGGCCCACACGATCGGCGACGGAAATCGCCGCCGGCCCGGTTTGAAGGTAGTCTGATCAGATATTGTGAGGTCCGGCCTGATGAACCGACGAAGCCACCTTTTGGGCCTTGGGGCCTCCATCGTTGGCCTTGCCGCAGGGAGTGCCGCCCTGGCACGACCGGCCCAGTCGCCCGGACGGACGTCTCCACTCGCACCGTTTCAGTGGGTGACGCCGAGCGTCGAAGGTTCCGGCCTGTCCTTCCACACCTTCCGGAGTCAGGCCGCGGGCACGGAGGTCAGTTTTCACATATATGCGCCTCCAGCCTATGCCGCCGATCCGGACCGCCGGTTCCCCGTAGTCTACTGGCTGCATGGCTCCGGAGGCGGAGTCTCCGGCATCTCCCGCCTGTCTTCACGGGTCGACGAGGCCGTCGCGACCGGTCGGGTGCCGCCCTTCCTCCTGGTATTCGTCAACGGCCTGCGGATGGGCATGTACGTCGACTGGGCCAATGGTCGGGCACCTCTTGAGACCGTTATCGTCCAGGAGCTCCGGCCCCACGTCGATGCAAACTGGCGCACGATAGCAACCCGCGAGGGACGATTGCTCGATGGCTTCAGCATGGGCGGCTACGGGGCCGGGCGCTTCGGGTTCCGTTACCCCGAACTGTTCCGCAGTGTGTCCATGATGGGCGCCGGGCCTATGCAGGAGACGCTCGAAAGGACACCACGCGCCAGTGGGGTCCGGGCGGACGACCTCCTCAGAAACGTCTATGGCGGCGACCAGGACCGGTTCCGGGCGGTGAGCCCGCGCCGTTATGCGGAACAGAACGCAGCCACCCTTGCCCGGGACTCTCGCCTGCGTCTGGTCATTGGAGACCGGGACGAAACCCTGGAGAACAACCGGGACTTCCATGAGCACCTGACCCGGCTGGGCATCCCGCACGACTGGATCGTCCTGCCCGGCATCGGTCACGACCCGATGGGCGTGTTGACCGCCCTCGGCGACCGGCATTGGGCCTTCTACCGGGACGCCTTTGCAGCGGCGGGCGGCTGACGCAAGCTCAGATCCCAGTCTGATCAGATGCCCGCATCCCTTCGATCCGCATCAATCCCTTAGTCCCTGTCCAGCAAGGAATCTGACATGCTTCTCGCTCGCGCTCTGTTGCTGCTGTTGGCGTTCGTATTGCTGAGCCCTTCCGCCTGGGCCCAGGAAACGCGGGATATCCAGATACTCGTCGACGGGGCTCCGCGACGCGCGTTGCTGGTCAACAACTTTGGGCCAGGTCAGGCGGTTCCGGTCATCATCGTCCTGCATGGCGGTATGGGCAGTGCAGAGGCTCAACGAGAGAGAACGGGTTTTGACAGGCTCGCCGTCGCCGAGGGCTTCACCGTGGTTTACGCGGAAGGCACCGAAATTGTGCCGGGTCGACACGCCTGGAACACGGGCTTCCTCATGCGCCGTCAGGTCGGACTGGCGAACGACATTGCCTACCTGGACGCACTGATTGACCTTCTGATCCGCGATCACAGCGCCGACCCTCGCAGGATTTTCATGACCGGGGGTTCCAACGGGGCCATGATGACCCTCGTCTATGCAACCCAACGCGCCGAGCGCCTCGCAGCTATCGCGCCCGTAGTCGGCGCCATGTTCAGT
>VYLK01000486.1_pt1 | contig 13142 bp, 8 predicted proteins | sample 5114321 | NCBI WGS metagenome assembly VYLK01 (sample SAMN12291792, study PRJNA351875) | freshwater metagenome | isolation source: freshwater lake | place: USA: Michigan, MSU2 Lake | collected 2011-08-16
ACGAAGATGCCTGCTGTATTTTACCTCGGCTGCAGCATTCACGGCAACGAGGCCAGCGGCGCCAATGCCGGGCTGGTCATGGCGTACTACCTGGCCGCCGCGCAGGGGCCGGAAATCGAAAGCTACCTCCGCAACACCGTCATCCTGTTCGATCCGAGTTTCAATCCCGATGGCCTCCAACGGTTTGCCGGCTGGGTAAACGCACGTAAAAGCGTGCACATCGCTACCGATGCAAATGATATTGAACACAACGAAGCATGGCCCGGAGGGAGGTTTAACCATTATTGGTTCGATCTGAACCGCGATTGGCTGGTAGCCCAGCACCCCGAATCGCAGGCCCGCGTAAAACAATTTCAGTCCTGGCGCCCCAATGTACTTACCGACCACCACGAGCAAGGCACGAATGCTACGTTTTTCTTCATGCCGGGCGTACCCTCTCGGGTTCATCCGCTTACCCCCGACAAAAATCAAGAGCTGACCCGGAAGATGGGCACCTATCACGCGAAAGCGTTGGAGGAAATCGGCTCGCTCTACTTTACACAAGAGGGCTATGATGACTTTTATTATGGCAAGGGATCGACCTATCCGGATATTCAGGGCTGCATCGGTATTCTGTTTGAACAGGCCAGCTCGCGCGGTCATGCCCAGGAGAGCACAAATGGTGTACTCACCTTTCCGTTCACCATCCGCAACCAGTTTGTAACCATGCTCAGTTCGCTCCGCGCCGTTAATGAGTTGCGCGAAGAACTGCTGGCCTATCAGCGGGACGTATATAAAAATGCGGCAGCCGAAGCTGCACGCGATGTAGTTAAGGGCTATCTCTTCACCTCCGGCCCCGACCGCACCAAAGCGCATGCCTTTGCAGAACTTTTGCTGCGCCAGCAGGTTCAGATCCAAACCCTCCAGGCCACCCAAACCATCAACGGCAAGACCTTCGATAAGGAAAACACGTTTCTGGTAGCACTCAACCAGCCACAGTACAAGTTGATTCAGTCTGCTTTCTACAAGCAACTGAAATTCAAAGACAGTCTTTTCTACGACATCTCCAGCTGGACACTGCCACAGGCGTTTGGTCTGGAGTACGAGGAAGTGAAAGTTCTGCCGGCTGCCAATCAACTCATGGCGCTGCCGATGCCGCAAGGCAGGCTTCTTGGCTCCGGTGACTATGCCTTTGTGTTTGAACCGTTCGGTTACTACACCCCCCGCGCGCTGTACCGATTGCTGAAGGAGGGGATTCGCGTAAAAGTCGCCAGTGAAGTGTTCCACGCCGGTGGAAAGGCATTTGCACGCGGTTCGTACCTCATTCCGGGCGATCAGGAAAAATCTCCCCAACTGATCCAATCGGTGATCCAGAAAATCGTAGCAGAAGATGCCGTGGATGTGCTGGCGCTGACGTCCGGCCTCGACTACCAGGGTGTGAGCCTGGGTAGCAGCTCGTTCACCACGTTGCGCAAACCCGAAATTGCGCTGGTTGTGGAAGGAGGTGTCTCTCCCCCAGATGCAGGGGAAATCTGGCACCTGCTCGATACGCGGTTACACATGCCCGTGACGTTGCTCTCGGTCAATTCCCTCAACACGATGCCGATTAATCGCTACAACACCATCATCCTGCCGGAAGGCAACTATGCGGCGTTGACCGATGGTACGAAAGAAAAGTTGAGAACCTGGGTGCAGAGTGGCGGTGTGATCATTGGTTTTGAGCGGGCCGTTACGTGGTTGCACGGTGCAGGCCTGGCGAAATTTGACCTGAAAAAAGAAGAGGAGAAAAAAGAAGCGCCAAAGGCAAAGCCGTATTCAGCAATAGATGAAGACCGCGGAGCGCAGGAAACCAGCGGCGCCATTTTTGAGGCAGAGGGTGATCTTACGCATCCCCTGCTGTACGGGTACACTTCCCCGCGAATTCCGCTGTTTAAGTCCAACAATCTGTTCATGGAAAAGTCGAAGAATGCATACGCCAACCCCCTCGTGTTTGGCAACAACCCGCTGATCAGTGGGTATATCGCAAAACCCAATCTCGAGCGGCTGAAAAATTCTTCCTGCCTGGGCATTGCTGCGCTTGGCCGTGGGCGCGTGATTGGCTTTACCGAAAACCAGGCGTTCCGTGCCTTTTGGTTGGGTACGAATCGATTATTGACAAATGCCATTTTCCTCGGTCCAATCATCAGCACAGAAGCCGGCCGGTAACCAGCGGAAATAGTTTACCCTCACCGGTGAAGGATCTCTGCCGGGATATTTCAATCGTGGATGCGATCAAGGAAACGTAACTTCTTCGCTTTCCACGCCGTTACCGCTACCACCAGTAAGGTGGCGTGGCCTCCTGCCACTACCGATGGAATCACGCCCAACAATTTGGCGGCAACACCCGACTCCAGGGCCCCCAATTCATTGGAGGATCCGATAAAGATATTGTTGACGGCCGCTACACGGCCTTTCATGTTTTCGGGAGTTAACGTCTGGATCAGTGTGCTGCGGATGATGACACTTACAGAATCGAACATGCCGCTGAGCATCAGCAGCGCTACAGACAGGTAGTAGCTCTTGGAAAGGCCAAAGCCGATCATGGTGAGCCCGAAACCAGCTACCGACCATAATAACACTTTCCCCATCTGCCGTTGAATGGGGTGGTGGGTGATGTAGACGGCCATGAGCAAAGCACCAATGCCGGGGGCAGCTCTCAGCACGCCAAATTCAAACTTGCCGACAAACAGAATGTCGCTGGCAAAAACCGGCAGCAGGGCCACCGCGCCTCCAAACAGCACGGCAAACAAGTCCAGTGTAATGGCCCCAAGTATGATCTGGTGGTTGAATACAAACGAAATGCCGGCTTTAATTTTCTCCCGAATACCCTGCTCATGCGAAATGGGTGGCAGCGGTTGCCGGGCGACGAGCGAATACAACACCACGCTGGCTACAACGAGTACAACGTCTGAGAGGTACGCAGCCTCCAGGCCTAACCCCGCGTAGATCAGCCCGGCCAGCATCGGCCCTCCGATGGAGGCAGCCTGCCAGAAGGTACTGTTGAGTGTTATTGCGTTGGGAAATAGCGCCCGTGGTACCAGTTGCGGCAGGAGCGAGAAATTGGCGGGCGACAAAAACCCGCGGGCAATGCCACTCACAAAAATGGTTGCGTATATCGGCAGTGCCCCCAGGTGTTGTAAAAATGCGCCGGTAAAAGAAGCGAAAATGAAGAGTGCTATTGAACAAGCCAGCAGGATGATGACCGTTGAAAGCACAATTGTCTTGCGGTTCACCACGTCGGCAACATGCCCGGCATAGAGCGATACCGCAATCGAAGGCACTGCTTCCGCCAGCCCGATCAACCCGAGCGAAAGCGGATCCTGGGTTATCTCGTATATCTGCCAACCCACCACGGTGGCCTGAATCTGGATCGCTAACGTGATGAAAAATCGCGCAAAGATAAAATGGCGGAAGTCCGGGAATCGCAGGGCAGCATAGGGGCCGTTCATAATGCCAGCAACCGGTCTACAGCCGCCACGGCCAGCCCCTGGCGCTCTTGCCGGGAGCCGCGAATGTCTACCCACGGCACGCCCGACTCGCCAACCCGGGCGCGGTAAATGTGCCAGAGTTGCTCCCGCTGCTGCGGATGCTCCCGCTGCGGATCGTTCTCCCAGGGCACATCGATAAAGGTAAGTAAGTACAAGTGGTAGGATCGCTGCGAATGGATGCGGTTGATTTCGGGGTCTGCAGCTCCATATTTAAACTCACTCCAGATGCGGATCGTCAGCAGGTTCGTATCGCAGATCAACAGGCGGTTCGCTGCCGGTCTCCATTCGTCTTCCAGCCGCATCTGCCCATGGCTGATCTTCAGCAGATCGTACTCCTGATAGGGGCGCCCCAATTTCTCTAAGTAGGCACGGGCATACTCCGGCACCCATGGCTCTAGGTAGTGGTTGGCCAGAAACTGCGAAAGCTCCGTTTTGCCGGTACATTCCGGACCGACCACACAAACGGTCTGGATAGGCTTGGCTGCCTGGGCAATGGTGGAGGTTAGCATGGCGCTGCAAAGAAACGGAAAACTGAGTTGGCCGCGGCAGTTCCATAGCGGATTACTTAATAGGCCTGGTGAGCCGGTTTTACGAACCAGCGTGGCCCGCAGGGGGATGTCTTTTTGCGGTCGGTATCAGCGGCCAACATATGAGGAGAGTTCCGGGAAAACTGTAACTTGCCAATCCAAAACGGCTGTGTTGTGAAGCGAAGAAAAGCCATTCAGAAAATCGGATTGAGCCTGACGGCGGGCGCCGCATTACCGTGGCTTTCTGCGTGCAGCAAGCCCGACCCGGAGCCGGAAGTGCGCTATGAGGGTACGGTTGCCGTAATCGGTGCGGGGGCGGCTGGTCTTTATGCAGCAGGGATTCTCAGCGCGAAGGGGATAAATGTGGTGGTACTGGAAGCTGCCAAAGAACTCGGTGGCCGCATCAAGTCGCTGCGCAATCAGCCATCGGAGATCCGAAATCTGTTGATTGCCGATTTTCCCGTAGAGCTGGGGGCCGAGATGGTTTGGGGCACTGACTCACTGTTCGGAAGCATGGTGAAAAATCTCAACCTCCCTGTCCTGAATCTGGATGAATTGAATAAGCCGGTATTTGTACTGGGCAACCAACCGAAGGCAGCTGCAGATTGGGCAACCGATGCCGACTTTCTGGCACAGAAAACATTTATTGAGGGCATACGCAATTACACGGGGTCCGGCCAGAGTATACGCCAGGCGGCAACCGCCGTTCCCACCCGCGCACAGGCGCTGATCAACTCACAGGTGGCTAACGTATTTGGTTCATCTGCCGACCGGGTTGGCATTAAGGGCGTTGCCGACTCGTTGAAAGCCCGGAAACATGATAACAAGATTTTTGTGCTGCGCGCCAATCCGCTTCAGGATATCATCCTTTCCCAATTTGCGCGTATTGCCTCGGCCGTCCAAACCAACAATCCGGTAAAATCCATAGACTACACAGCCGACACCATTGTCATCACCACCACCGAGGGCAAGACGTTTGAAGCTAACAAAGTGATTGTGACTGTGCCCGTCTCAATTCTTAAAGCAGGAACAATTCAGTTTTCACCGGCATTGCCAGCGGAGAAAACGACAGCCATGAGCCGGATAGGTATGGATGCCGCCATCCGGGTTGTGCTCGAGTTCCGAAAGAACTTCTGGGGTGAAGACACCACGCTGATTTGGGGAGGCAGCAGCGCCATCCAGATTTTCAATGCCGGTGTGGCCCGCAGTCGCTTTTATCAAACTACCACGATCACAGTCTATGGCCCGCGGGCTGCTGAACTCTCGGCGCTGAGCCGGGTGGCCATGATCTCCGCTCTCCTGGCTGAGTTGGATTTATTCTACAAGGGCCAGGCCACCCAGTTCGTCAGACGTAATCTGGATACAAATGAGATTCTGACCGTGGTGCAGGATTGGAGTAAAGAGGAGTATATCAAAGGAGGTATTTCCTACCTGACGCCGGCCGGCACATTGACCGACCGCGAAACGCTGGGCAAGCCGGTTGGCACACGTTTGTTCTTTGCCGGTGAAGCTACCGATGCTACGGGAGATGCCGGCACCATCAACGGTGCCCTGGTATCGGCTGAAAAAGCGGCTGAGCAGGTGGTCGAATCCATTCTCAAGGCGACCTGACCGGGCTACTGGCGTAGGCGGGGGTTGCCGTGCAGGTGCGAAGATTACTTCCGTGCACGCTGCTAACTCTGCTACGGCTGTCACTCAGTCGCGTTGAAATTCAGATTTTGCACACCGGCAGCCCAGTACAGGGCAGCTTTCGCTTTTTCATAAAGCGATTGCATCTTCAGGAATTTACTTTGGCTCTCAATCAGCTTCTCTTGTTGAATGTTGATCTTGAATAAATCGCTTTCGCCATTTTCGAGGTTGAGTAACTCAGCCCGCAGCAGGCGATCGTATAAGTCCACCATCTCGCCCTGCTGGCGGATTATTACGCCCGTGTTAACGATCTCATTGAATACAGCGTTGATCTCATTGACAATCTCGCGCTCGGTTTGCTGCTGATCGAACTCCGTACCGCGGATTTTGATGTTGGTGAGCTCTAGTTTCGAACGCTCTTTGCGAAGCAGGATGGGAAACGAAAAGTCAACTCCGAATTTGTAGTCATCCAACGGATTGAACTGCGTGGGAGTGCTGGGGTCAGTCAACAGCGCGTAGTTCAAATCGAGACGCGGCTTCAGCCACTCGCGTGCAAGCTGTCGGTCTACCTGCAGCTGCCCGATCTTATTGCGAAACTTGACCAGCTCGGGATGATTCTGCCGCGCCTGTTCGGTGAGGCTGCTGATCGTCTGAAGTGATAAGGCTACATCCTCAGGGCCAAGCAATGGGGCTACCCGCAAAGCGAGATCAAGCGGTTCACCCGCTTCATTCCACAGGTAGTTGGAGATCATAATGCCCGAGTTCTGAAAGTTGAGTATCGCCTCTTGTTGTTCCACCAAACGGGTTTGCAGCGTAATTTTTGCCTGCACCGTATCCACAGGTGCTGCTTCGCCGTTGACGGCATTGACACGCACACGTCTGAAGATCTCAGAGGCAATCGTTACGCCTCGGTTAATGAGCCGGTAATTATAGTAGGCATGGTACCAATTCCAGTAATCTTTGGCTGCTTCCAGGAGGATTTTGTTGATGAGTTTAATCTGATCAGCTGCGGCGATGTTTTGGTATAACTTCGCTTGCTGGAGGGCGGCTCTGCGCTCATCAGTAATCAGCCCGCGGCCAACCGGAAATTCAAAACCCGCGTATAACTGGCGATCGCCCGGAAGGATTTCACTCGGGTTGAGCTGCGAGCCCCTGTTCTGTTGCCAGCCTATTTTGGGATTCACGGGAAACTGGCTGGGGAAGTATACGCGGCCGTCCATTCGGTCGAAATAGGTTTTGTTCTGAAACTCTTTCTTATCCCAAAAGAATTCCAGTTTCGGATCGAATGCGCCGCGGGCTAATCGGATTTCCTGTAGCGCGACTTCATTTAGCAGACGCGCTTGTTTGACTACCGGATGGTGTTCGAGTATAATTTTGTAAAACTCGTCAATCGAAAAACTAATTACAGAGTCAGGAAGCTGAAACACCGCATCCATGCTCTTTTGCGCACAGAGCGGCGCAACCGTGAGCAAGACGATGATCGGCACCAGGCGCAGCCTAGGGATAATGAAAGTTGGCAGGTTCACGCTGAATTACTTTGAGTCTTCGCCATCGGCGGATTCGTTTGACGTTTTTTCTTTCTTGGTTTCCACCATCGGGTCTTCGGGCTCCTCGTAGATACTGGCCGGGAAGCCGTTTAACTGACGCCAGATCTCAAACCACACCTGCACGTTGTTCAGCATCACCCATCCTTTGGTGCCCGAGCCCATGCGCAACTGCTTCGGCCACGGCTCATCTTCCTTGTCGGGCACAACCAGCACCCGAAACTCCCCGGGCTTCGAGTTTACAAAGTCAATTACTTCCACCACGCCGCCAAAGGTTCCCACCGAAACATTGGGCCAGCCCGAAAACTGCAACGCCGGCCAGCCATCAAACTGGATACGCACCTTGCGCCCCTTGGCAATCAGCGGCACATCCATCGCCTTCACAAACATGGCCACGGCCAGGTCTTGTGCTTCGGGCATGATGGTGGCCACGGCATCGTTCTCCTTAATCGTTTCGCCAATACCGGCCTTCAGCGCTTTCACAACAATACCCGATTGGGGGGCGATGACCTGATATTGCTGATTTCGGATGGTCATGTTGCTGTACTCGTTGCGCAGTTTAGCGATGTCGGCCTGTGTTTCGTAAAGCTCGGCCAACGTGTTGTTTAGATCGGATTCGGCCTTGCTGATTTTGTCCTGATACTCGGCATCTACCCGGTCTAATTCAATTTGCGCATTTAGAAAATCGGCTTTACTGCTCTGGAATTTGTATTCGATATCCTGAAATTTAGTCAGGGTGATGTTGCCTTCTGTGTACAGGGTTTTGTTCCGTTGGAACTGGTTTTCCGCATAGCCGAAGCGCACTTTTTCGGCCTCGAGTTTGGCGGTTGCCTGCTCTAGCTTTACTTTCAATTCTTCGCGCAGTGCCACAATCTGCCTGCGCAGCGCCTGCGCTTTCAGATCTTTGGATTTTTGGCTGTTGTCTTTGGCATCGACCTGCTCCTTGAGCCGCGTGAGCAGCTCCGGGTCAAAGTACTTCTCTTTAATCTCCGAGAGGGTCAGAATCGTGTCGCCCCGGTTAACGTACTGCCCTTCGCGCACATGCCAGCGTTGTATGCGGCCCGGAATAGCGGACTCCACCGTCTGTGGCCGGTTAGCGGGCGATAGCGCGGTGAGTGTGCCACGGCCGCGGATGTTCTGCTGCCAGGGCAGAAAGAGAATGATCATAAACACGATACCCATACCGGCAAGCCAGCGAGCCAGTGTTTTTCCAGCCGTGGGTGTTTTAAGTGCTTTGAGGGAGTACAGCCGGTCGTGCGGCATGTCATGTTCGATATCTCCCGGTGAAATCTTCAACATATGATTAGTCGATAAAATCAGTTAACAGATTTTTTTCAGCCAATTGCTGAAAGGTACCGTCTGCGAGCAGCTTGCCTTCGCTGAGTAAAATGATGCGGTCGCAGGCTGCCATGATCAGCGGATCACTCGACACCACAATCAGGGTGAAGGTGGTGTTGTTTGATACCAACATCTGCACCAGATCGAGCTTGTCTTGTTTGGGTAGGTTGGAAAAGAAATCGTTCAGGATGATCAGGCTCGGCTTTTTCGCGAGGCAGCGCGCAAGAATCAGTTTGTGGATGATCGATACGGGTAATCCCTTTCCACCACTCACCAGCCGCGTGTTCAGGCCTTCCGGTAGTTCGTTCACCCATTGGATAAGCTTGGCTTTTTCCATCGCCGTGATGGCATCCTGCACGGTCACGAATGTTTTTCCTACCGTAATATTCTCCAGTATGGAACCATCAAAAATGTCCTCACGCGAAATGTTTTTCGCGATTCGATCGCGCAGGTTGGTGAGATCAAGATCGCGTATCGAAAATCCATTGATGGTAACGGCTCCCTCAAAATCCTGATGCAACCCGGACAACACCTGGGTAAGAGTTGATTTTCCCGCATTTCCCGGCCCGGCCAGGCACACGTGCTCTCCCGCTTTGATTTGCAGACTAATGTGGCGCAGCGTGTAGTCGTGATTTTCAGGGAACTTGTAGCTCAGGTTATTGATCTGGACGTGAAACGGTTGCCGGGCGATGGTACTGGGCAGGTCTACTCCACCGCTTTTTTCCAGCGGCATGTCGGTTACATGGCCAATCTTATCCACGGCCGTCAACATATCATATACCACATCCATGTAGGTAATGAATTTCTCCACGGACGCTAAAATCAAAATAATGATTACCTCAGAAGCCACAAACTGCCCGAGCGTGATCTGCCGGTCTACTACCAGTACTGTACCCATAATGAGCATGGCCGCTGTTATACCGGTTTTGAAAAGAATGATGTAGGTGTATTGGCTGATGAGGATGGTAAAATGGTTCTTCCGGTACTTCAGGTAGTTGTTAACATTATAATCGGTTTTACGAATGGGCAAATTTGTATTGCCGGCTACTTTAAACGAGTTGAGCGCACGGCCTAATTCCTGCAGCCAGTAGGCCACCTTGTATTTATATTTCGATTCTTCGATTGAACTCCACATTCCCTTGGGGCCGGTGAACGTGAAGATGAGCACCAGGGTGGTAATCAGCACAATCCCGAAAAAGACAAAGAACGGGTGATACAGGGAAATCAACAGCAACCCGAAAAAAATCTGTAACGATGCGGAAGAAAGATCGATTAAGATTTTCGGCAACCCCTTCTGAATGGTCATGACATCAAAGAATCGATTCACCAACTCAGGTGGATAAACCCCGGAGAGAGCCTCCATTTTCATGCGTGGCAGACGAAACGCAAATTCGTACGCCGCTTTGGTGAAAATCCGCCGTTGCAGGTATTCCACCAGGGTGATTTGAAATATCTGCATCACTCCGGTTACAAACACTCCCAGAATGATCAGCGCGATGAGGAGGTAAATCGAGCTGAAGAAGACACCACCCGAAACGAGTTCGGTGGTGGTCTGAATACCCAGGGGTATGATCAGGCTGATCATCCCCACCAGGAACGCATAAAACAAAATATAGATAATATCCTTCTTCTCGGCACCCAACAGCCGGAACAACCGTGTTACCGGCGAGATGTGTTGATCCCGGTGGTGGCCCGATCCTTGATCTGGGGGAATGCTGACGAGGTGATCGTACGCCGTTACAGCATAAAACCGCACACTCCCGTTTTTCAGGTAGGGGCCAAGCTCCTGCCCGCTAAAATCACGCTGCGCGTTTTCGGTTTCGTCTACGCGAATCACGCGGAACTTGCCGCGGTGCGCATAGATAAGCTCAGGAAAAAAGTGATCCCGTTCGTGGTGAAAAACCAATACCGGAAACTGCAACGACTTGAGCAGATCGGTAAACCCGGCTGTACTTACCGTATACTCCAAAAACAAAATGCGCACATTATTACCCGTTTCCACCAGGTCGCGCTCAAACTCTTCTTGTTCGTTGGCCTCGTACACGCGATTGGATAACTCGCGGCCCTGAAAGTCGGCCAGGTTGATTTCATGATTCAGCAATAAGGCCGATTCACGGATAAGGCGTATGATTTGATCGGTGTAAAACATGTTTTAGTGTGCGTTTAGTGCGCCAAAAACCATTTGTTCCAAAAAAACATCCAGCGACGGGTGTCGTTGCGGCGAATCGGATAAGTCCGTTAACGAGGGCAGGTGGGCAGAAAAAAACAACTGCTGATTCGTGGTCAGCAACAGCGTGCTGGCCAGCGAGCGGGCAAAGGCATAGCCGGGGCGCACCTGTAAAATCATATTGGCAATCTTCTGGCACAGCGACTCAAAGCCAATGAACAGCGCTGCCTTATTGTCGTCCTCTACCCACTTGGTCAGGTAGGTTTTTTCCATTTCCGAAATCACAATCCGGTGCAGCGCTTCTTCGTTGATGAACTCAAACGTGGGGTCAACTTTTTTTTCTTCGCTCACAATGCGGAGGCACTCCCTCAACTTCGATTTTGGCTCGCGGATGTTTCCGGTAAACAAGTCGATACGAAACTCCAGCCAGCTCCAATACCAGGCCGTCAGGTAGTGCAATAGCCGGTGCTTGTTTTCAAAATACCGGTAAATCGAGGCTTCTGTAGAATCAATCTCATCAGCCAGTTTACGGAACGTGAAATGCTCAAATCCGAGACTGTCGATCAGGTCTATGCTCTTTAAAATGATCTTTCGCCCTAACTCCGTGTGCTGCGGATCGCGCAAGTACAATCGCTCATTCAGCTTAAAGGTGAGTGTCATCTGCCTCGAATTTATGATAGTAATGCTATCATATACGATAGAATTAATCAAAATGTTTAAAGGTTTACTAATAAATCGATTTTGCGTTAGAAAACGGCTGTTTCCTTCAACAAAATCAGGATGCCCGTTGCCAGCGTAAGCCATCCAAACGCCATGCGAAGCCGGATTTGCGATATCCGGCGGCTGAAGTAATGCCCAATGAAGATTCCGGCAACGGCCACCAGGGTGAGGCTGATCAATAGGCGCCAGTCAATGGGCAAGTAGATTACGTCTCCCAGAAAACCAAAAAGCGAATTTGCCGCGATGATGAACAGGGAAGTGCCAACGGCTGTCTTAAACTGCAGGCCCGTGAGGAATACCAATGCCGGAATAATCAAAAACCCACCGCCCGCGCCAACAAAACCGGTTAAAAAGCCAATCAGTGCGCCTTCCACCAACACCAGGAAAGTGCGAAACCTCCGGTTCGGAGAGCTGATTTCGCGCTTACCGCGAATCATCGGGATGGAGGCCAGCAGCATCAGGCTGGCAAAGACCCCCAGAATCAATAAACGCTTGGTCAGCACCAGTGAGCCGAACTGCACTACAATCTCCGGAATAGCCGGCACAATCACGCTCCGGGTAAAAAAAATGGTGGCAATGGATGGAAGCCCAAACACCAGTCCGGTGCGCAGGCTGACAAGTTGTTCGCGGTATTTCGGAATCGCCCCGATCAAACTGGTAATTCCCACAATAAACAGCGAGTAAGCCGAAGCAAGCACAGGTTCAACACGAAACAGATAAACCAGAATCGGTATTGCCAGAATGGAACCGCCGCCCCCCAGCAAACCCAGCACAACGCCTACGAATACAACGGCTATGTAGCCGATAATGTCCATCATGAAAGATCGGGGGGCAAACTAACGAAACAGGATAAGAGATATCGGGTGGAAGCCGGAAAAAACAAGGTCGATAGATTTACTCGACAATCAATACCTATTCTACCGCCCGGCACTGTAGCCGCACTTTCTGCTGGTATTGCGCGGTTACTCAAAAAGTACGGACCGGAATCGGGCGGGTTCGCGCAGGGCGCGCGCAACACCTTCGCTCACCGAGGTAAGTGCCTGCGGATCAATATGCACCGGCAAGCCGAGTTTTTCACGAAGCCGGGTTTGCACTCCGTGGAGCAGGGCGCTCCCGCCGGTAACATAAATGCCGCTCTGGTGAATATCGGCAGCAAGCTCGGGTGGGCAGATTTCAAGTGTCTGTAAAATGCCGTCTTCAATCTGCCGGAAAGGCCCGTCCAGTACGGCAGCCAACTCGCCCGCGGCTATCATGCGGGTTACCGGAATGCCCTCTACCAGGTCCTTGCCTTTAACGGCAACCTGCTCGTGGCGGTCAGGAACCACCACGCTGCCGGCGTGGATTTTGATTCGTTCGGTTGTGCGCCACCCCACGGCCAGATTGTGGGCGCGCCGGAAGTGATCCTGTAGTGCTTCTGTCAGCGCATCGCCTGCCACTTTGGTGGAGTGAAATACGGCAATACCTGAGAGGGAAATCACCACCATCTCGGTGATGCCACCACCAATATCCACCAGCAATTTTCCTTCCGGTGTGCGGATGTCTAACCCCATACCCGTAGCTGCCGCGAGGGGCTCGTAAAAAAGGTGTGTTTTGCGTGCACGGAACTGCTCCAACGCTTGCCGCAGCGCCCGGCGCTCTACTTCCGTGGTGTCGTAGGGCACACCCGATACCACGTGGTGGAACTGCTCCCACCACGCCAGCGGGCAGTGGC
>VYLK01000488.1_pt1 | contig 13104 bp, 15 predicted proteins | sample 5114321 | NCBI WGS metagenome assembly VYLK01 (sample SAMN12291792, study PRJNA351875) | freshwater metagenome | isolation source: freshwater lake | place: USA: Michigan, MSU2 Lake | collected 2011-08-16
GTAATCAATACATCTTCTCTGCGATTAGACATCGGCAAAGTGTCTGGCTGTTGTAAGAGAACCGCTTCGAAGCCAAAATTGCGATACCGCTGGATAACCCCCATCAACACACCATCGTCTATCTGCCCTAGCTCGAGAACAAAATTATCAACAACAGGCTCGGTATCGGTTCCCGTAAAAGACTTGTGAAATGCTTTGCCTATTTCAGTAGAAAAAAATCTTTTTCTTTTCGAAATATTCGGAATGTCACCCAGTAGCAATTTGCCTCCAGGTTTCAATAAACTTACTGCGATATCTAAGAATTTAAAGATACACGTATTGTAGAACACGTAGTGGAAGATACTGTAACCTAGAATAAAATCAACTTTGTTCAAGTACTGGTTTATCAGTGAAGGCGTATCGTTTGGGAAGTAACCTTCAAATTTTTCTACGTGCGATCCATCCGGCAACTGTTTGAGCATCTCAATTGAATCTACGAGTAATATTTTGGTGTTAATGCTTTTACAATGATCAATAATGAATTTCGGAAGTTCACTGCACCCGGGTCCGATATCTAATAACACTGACTCTTGTTTTTCCCGACCGCTACCGCTATTTAATCCAAGTTTGTTTACGATGTCGTGGAATATTGCCTCTTCTTTTCCCTTCCGGTAGGCGTCAGGGAATCCAATCTTCTGGTAGATCGACAGCGTATCGTCATTTGCTAATGTTTTAAAATCTTCGAATGACAAATTTTTGAATCGGTCGAAGTCAATACGATCGCTCATGTTCAAATCAATTTTAATACCATTGTTTCCCTTACTAAGTGCCTTGCACCGAAGCCCTCTTTAAAACGAAAAAGTCCTTCATTAAAGCCAAGACCAGCGTTAAAGTTAGAAGTTCCCAGATTGAAATACTGAAAACCATTATCGCATCCCCATTTCACGATATGGTCGATTACACCATTCAGCGGACGAAATTCCTGCAGTGCATTAACGGATCCGATGTACTGCGCATGAATGACTTGCCGATTAGCAATAAAAGCTAAGATTCCTGCAGCAATCCGTTCCTCTTTGAAAGCTAAAAACAGTTTAATTCGGTCATGGCCGACATGGCCGATGAGTTTTTTTATTTCTACCCGCGAATGGGTTGGCTTCAAGCCGTGTTTGCTTTGCAAGTTATCTTCAAGTATGCTCCAGTATTCATCCCACTTATCGCTCTGTTCAACGACAAGAGATGCCCGGCTTTTTTTCACGCTCCTTCGTGTGCCTTCATCGTATGCACTATACGCGGTGTCATAATCCGTTAGTCTGATGGCCGATTCCAGTTCTCTGGACTTGATGACAAAACCATGGTACCACAATGCATAATCAATTTCATCACTCAGATCTCGATGATATATCCTAAAAGGGTTTCGAATAATGACTTCGCTGATACCTTGTTCCACCGCAGCTTGTTTTATCAGGCCAATGGTTGTGACCGCATCCATAGCTTTGAATTCGTTACTGACAATTATCCCGCCATAAGTTGCCCGAAGGTATGAATTCCAAATCTGCTTATCGTCTATAACGTATTGATTGCAAGGGAACACTGCAATTAACTTTCCTTTTTTGAAAATCATAAGCGAACAGTCATCCACGCTGTTAGCGGGATTGTGATCATAAAATTCACGGGTGTGCAGGAATGTTCCGTTAATTGAATTGGCAACGAGCGTGTTCCAGTGCTCCCGGTCCGCTTCCTGGTATCGTTGTAGGGTAATGCTCATGATCTCAAGGCTGGCTTTTCCGCCATTCAATAAACTGCCCATAGTCCCTTAAATAATCTTTGACATCATAGGGCAATGACGCCAACACTAAACATATCGCACCCGAGGAGAAATTAGTGATATCACGCCAGATTAATGGCTTAACGTGGAGACCATAGTAAGGCCTATTTAGCTGAACTGTTTTTTTGTTTTTACCATCGTCAATGGTGATATCAAAACAACCGCTCGCTGCTATTACTAATTGTTCGAGATTCTTATGACCGTGTGCCGCTCTTGATTCTCCACCCGGAATATCATACAGATAATAGATGCGTTTAACATCGAAGGGTATATGAACACTATTTTCTACTGGCGTAATATTTCCTGCGCGGCTATAAATGCGCGGCAAGTGGATAATGTTACAGTCGAAGACCGTTGCTGTATTCATGCACTTTGCTTTTAAAGACTTCAAAGTCCCGAATGTAATCAGCTTCGTCATAATGGTCGTCAGCCAAAATCACAGCCAAGGAATTTGTAGAGAAATTTTCCATTTCCCGCCAATACAACTTGGGTACGTAAAGACCATAATATGATCTGTTCATATGATATCGAAGCTCTTGTTTACCATCGTGTAGTAAGACATCGAAACTCCCACTTAGAGCTATAATAAATTCCGAAAGGGTTTTATAGGCATGGCCGCCTCGTCTCTCTCCGCCTGGCACATCATAAATTAAATATGTTCGAGCTATTTCAAAAGGGATATGATCTCGGTTCTGGACAAATGACAAGTTGCCGCGCGCATCCAAAATTTTTGGCAATTGAATAATATCGGGCTTCGATAGGTCGATTTCTATAATTTTGTAAAGCTCACCTCGTAAGGTATCTTTAGAAAAACAACACCTGGAGTCTGTGCGGCATTTGAGCCTTTCATTTCATTTAATACCTCAAATTGAATAAAGTCTTGAACTTGATATAGCCGGTGCCTCTGATCCCGGCCAAAAATAAGTTTGAATTTGAAAATTCCTGAATTCAGGACATAGGGATCTAACATTCCTTTAATCGTATATATTCCTTCTCTGGAGTTCCTTGATGATGAAATAATCGTTCCGTTGTGAAAGACTATTGTTTCATCGAGCGTGCGCAGCTCGAATGTCACATCAATATTAGCGTTCTGAATACAGTTATAGAATTTTAATTCATAGGAAACACCAGACGAAATAGAAATAATTTCCCCCGAAGTTGGAACAATTCTAAATTCTAAGACTCTGATTTGACTATTGCCAGGTGCCTGATGTAGCGGGCCGGTATGAACGAAGGTTGACGAACTATCTCCAGTACTTTGGTAATAGTTCAGGGCCTGATGCTGCGTGCCCAGAAATGACAACTTGCCCTTTGTCAATACGATACCTTTATTACAAAGCTGTTTCACTGCGGCCATATTATGGCTGACAAAAAGGATGGTTCTTCCCTCGCCTTTGCTTACATTTTCCATTTTGCCGATGCATTTCTTTTGAAAATCAGCATCACCAACAGCAAGAACTTCATCGACAACGAGTATCTCGGGCTCTAGGTGGGCTGCCACTGCGAATGCAAGTCTGACATACATTCCACTGCTATAGTGTTTTACGGGCGTATCAATGAATTTTTCAACTTCGGCAAACGCGACAATCTCATCAAACTTGGATTTAATTTCCATTCGGTTCATGCCGAGGATGGCACCGTTCAAGAAAATATTTTCTCTCCCAGTGAGTTCGGGGTGAAAACCGGTACCTACTTCAAGTAAACTTGCAACGCGGCCTCTGATGTCAATGATCCCTTTGGTAGGTTCAGTAATCCGGCCAAGGATTTTCAGCAAGGTACTTTTTCCTGCTCCGTTGCGGCCAATTATTCCAACACGATCGCCCTGGTGGATGTCAAAGGAAACATCGTCCAATGCCCAAAACTCTTCCTTTTCCGCTCCCTCAAAATTAACTTTCTTACCAATATTTTTCACTTTTGTAGTCAACACTTCACGAAAAGAATTTGGCCGATCTTTGAGATGCGAAAGTAAATACCGCTTAGAAATGCTTTGTACGCTTATGATTGGTTCTCTCATCTAAATGTTGTCTGCAAAAGTCCGTTCCGTCTTTCTGAAATACCAGATGCCTAACACGAGAATGCTCATGGTAATGGCAATTGAGATAAAGAAACCAGTCCAATAAATATTATCAACCCCAAGAATACACCACCGAAAGCCATCAATAACGCCTACCATCGGATTGATCGAGTATAAAAACCTCCACTCCTCCGGTACAATTTTGCTACTATAGCCAACAGGTGAAACGTACAAACCAAACTGAACAATGAAGGGAATAATGTGGCGAAAATCGCGGTACTTAACATTCAATGCAGTGAGGAATAACCCAACACCAAAAGAGCAGGCAAATGCGAAAATGATGAAGAATGGTAACAGCACAAGGTTAACTGAGGGTGTTACCTGATAGTAGATCATCATGACAACCATCAACATAAACGAAATCAAGAAGTCAACAAAACTGGTAATGATGCTTGAGGCAGGAACGATCATTCGTGGAAAATAGACTTTTGTAATCAGATTCGCATTGCTTACAAGACTATTACTCGATTCGCTGAGAGCTGTAGAGAAAAACTGCCAAGGAAGTAAACCGGTGAAAACGAAAACAGGATACGGGATTCCATCGGTAGGCAGTTTTGCAATTCGTCCGAACACGATAGTGAAAACGATCATAGTGAGTAGCGGACGAATCAGACTCCATGCGGTTCCAATAACCGTTTGCTTGTATCGAACTAAGATATCGCGCCAGCTAAGAATATAAAACAGCTCGCGATAGCGCCATAAGTCTTTCCAATAGTTCTTACCAGATTTTCCTGCTTCGATTTGAATAAAGTATTTGGAGTTTGATGACATAGTCAAAGAGAAGAACGAGTAACCGAAAGCAAGTTATGGTGAATCGTATGGTAAGAATATGTATGAAGTATTTTGCTGTTATCCACAGTTGCAAAGGTCATCACTTGCTTTAGCGCGTAGGCCAATTCCTCCACATCGCCAGACTTAACCGTGAATCCATTTTCACTTTTAACCACGAGATCGGTTGCGCATCCGCAGATGTCTGACACGACAACGGGCAAATTAAAATTCAACGCTTCATTAACTGAGAGTCCCCATGTTTCGCCCCGCCCAGAACATAAAACGAATGCATCAGCAATAGTATAGTATTTTACGATCGATGACTGATTGACAAAGCCTGCTAGCAAAACATTTTTCATGTTATTTACCGCAATGAATTTCTCCATTTCCTGCCGAAGCTCACCGTCACCGACCATAACAAGGTAGGATTTTGCGTCATTCAGTAGATGAAAAGATTTCAAAAGGTCCAGCGGTCGCTTCTTTAAAATGTATTTTGCACTAAATAGAATAACTTTCGACTCAACTGGTATTTGAAGTTCATTGCGGAGTTGAGCTTTCAATGACTTTAGCGATCTGTAGGCTTCTGCGAAACGATCGTTGTCCACGCAATAAGGCACGAATATTAATTTCTTCTCCTGTACTCCGAAGAATTGATAGAACGCCTTATTTTTTTTTCCGATAAAAAGAAAAGTGTTTACAAATGAGAAAAGAAACTTTCCCAAAACCAACTTCTTAAAAATTAATGACTGTCTTGACTTCAACAACTCCTGATCAAGCGGGCTTTCACCACGGAGGCAGACGTGATGTCCTGCCATTCGGGCACAAATGATCACTAACACACTAGTAAGGTAAGCCCATCCATGAACGACAATAAGGCTCTTTTTCTCTTTAAACAAAGCTAGTGCCATGCCAGGGTTAAATAATCCAAAGAATCCGTTATATATCGAAGGCCTTGGTGCACGGTTCTTGAAAAATCGATTCGGATAACCTTCCAGCAAGGGAATGTCCCATTTGACATTTACACCGAACTGTTTGTCTAAGTGTCCCTTGAAGTTTTCGTCCGAGCAATACCAACATTCTGTTGTCAATCCTTCTATGTTCAAATACTTATACAAAGGGGCAAAGTATTGAATAGGATGACTATTGATGAATATTACTTTCAATTTCCAAATTAGTCGGAATAATAGCCTCCGGTCGCTTTTCGTTTGCCATAACCATAGCCATAGCCATAGCCATAGCCATAGCCATAGCCATAACCGGGTCCAGAACGATAAATATCATTAAGAACAATACTCATATCCTTCAATCGTCCTGTTATATAATAATCATTTGCGATCTGGAGGAATTGCTTTGGAGTATAATTCTGCCTTACCAGAAAAAGCAGATGATCACAGTGGGGAGCAAGAACAAACGCATCTGCCACGATCGCGAGGGGTGGTGTATCGACAACAATATAATCGAATCGCTGCCTCGCTAACTCAAAAAATTCGTCCATGCGTTTGGATAAAATCAACTCAGAAGGATTAGGAGGAACAGGACCTCCGCTTACCAGAAACAAATTATCCTGATCCGTTGACTGCAGGACTTCATCAAATGAATTTAAGCCGGCAAGGTAGCTGCTTAACCCTTTATCATTATTGAGCCCAAAATCGTTAAAAAGTTTCGGCTTGCGAAGATCAGCACCAACTATTAAAGATTTTTTACCCGCGAGAGCAAAAACTGCCGCGAGATTTAACGTTGTGAAACTTTTACCCTCACCACTGATGGAACTACTTATGAGAATAACTACCTTTTCTCGTTTGGCAAGAAAGTAGTTGAGATTTGAACGGAGTGCCCTAAATGATTCGGCAACGGCTGACATGGGGGAAATAATTACTGATCGGTTGTCTTTTGCAGAATTATGACCTACTCCACCGATAAATGGTATTAATGTTGTCTTTTCCAGATCCTCCCTTGACTGGACTCTTGTGTTCAGTATCTCTAAAGTGAAGAAGAACAAGAAGGGTAGGGCAAAACCGATCATCGTAGCAAGAATATAGTTACGTTGAGGAATGGGTGATATTGCGCCACCTGCCAGAGGTGGGTTTACTACCTCGACATCAGATATATTGGAAGCTCTTGAAATTCCGGCTTCTGCTCTTTTTTGCAATAGTAATACATAAAGATTTTCAAGTAGCGAATAATTTCGCTGAATCGCTATTTGCTCTCGTTCAGCAGCAGGCAATTTGGACAACTCCCGTTCAACATTTGCGATTTGTTTATTGACCGAAGTCTCCCGGATTCTGTCCGTTGTCTGCTGATTCTTTACAGACTCAACAATATTGTTTTTTACCTCCTGTAGTCTTTGTCGTTGGTTTTTGATGAGCGGATTATCCAGCTTCTCTTTATTCGACACAAGTTTCATTTCCAATTGCAGATTCACCATTTGCATAATGAATGAAGTTAGCACCGGATCATTAATTCCTATTGATGTCGGCAATACCACTTGATCGAGGTTTGGATTAGACTGAATGTAGTCCAACAGATACTTATTATAATTTTGCCGAATAATCATTTCTGTTTTTTGGCTCTCTATTCCCTCGAGCTTCAAAAATAACCTCGATGCTTCTATGCCAAGATCTTTTACCTTTGTTTTACCCTTGAAGTGTTGTAAAATATTTTCAACATAAGAAAGGGAATCGGTGAGGTCTGCCAGTTGGGAAGTAATGAAATCAATCGTACGAGTCGCACTCTCATTTTTCCGTTCCAAATCGTAGCGTTGATAACGATTGATCACGCCTTTAAGAAAATCAATATCCTTGCTGGGATTGGGGCCTTTAACTGACAAATTAACTATCCCTGCGCCTTCCTCTGCCCATGATGCCTCAAGGCGGTTAGCGTAGACTATTGAAAGAGAAGCAGGTGTTGAAAACACAATCTTAAGTGCCTGATTGAGAACCCCCTTCAGAGCTAAGGAATCTTTTACGTTAAACACTAGTCGCGCATGCTGAAAATGAATTGTATCATCGAAATGAAAAGTTTGTTGCTCTTGTACTTCCCCGCTATTGAATGCGCCGAGCTCAAATTCTTTGAAGTTAACCGCACGAAAGCCAAAACTGAAACCACCCGTCTGAGCCTGATCCAGCACAGTAGCCACAAATGGCAAATCATACAACTCACTTGTAATAACATCACCTTCTCTGAAAAATTGTACACAAAAATTCAAATCCCTCATCACGTCCTCGATGAGTGGATAAGACCGAATGATGTATAACTCATTCAGGTAGTTTTTATATCTTGAGCCAGTAGCAGAAGCAAGAATCTGGGAACTCTTGACATCCCCCGCTTCGCGGATAACGATAGATGCTGACACAGGATAGGTTCGTTCGGAATACCGGTTAATCAAAAAGGCTATCGATAATGCAATGAAAAGAGAAATCACAATGAGGTACCAGAAACGAGCAGCGTGATAAACTACCCGCTTGTAATCAAGGGTAAAACCTGCAGGCTGTGAAGTGGGGTTCTCCGAAGAAAAATGTTGCTGAGTCACGATCGTAACCGTTTTACTTTAAAAACAATCTGACCAATCGGGGACGAGCGTTAATGTTTTTGCCGAATTCCCCTTTGAGATGGTTAGGAAGAGCATTTGCATAACAGAAATCCAGTTGATTGCGAATACTGCGCTGAAATTCTGTGTTTGAATAAACACAAAAGTAAAGGAGAACGCGGTTAACGCCATAAATTAATGACAAGTAGTAAAAGAGAAATAGATGAAACAATCAACGAAATATTGGGACCAAAGTACTTTCTGAAAGGGCGTTGCCTGAGGGCGGGTACAATTAGTACATCATTCTGGTATACATAATAATATGGTGAAACAATGAAGTTTTCGTCCAATAGGTTTAAATAAACAACTTCGGTTTGATTACCGGTCTGCCGAATCAACTTTACACTTGTCTTGTCCGCTAGGTCTGTCAAGCCTCCACCTAGCCCAATCGCCTCCAGCATGGTAACGCGGTTATTATTTAACACCACTACGCCCTCGCGATTTACTTCTCCCAACAAAGTCATTCGGTAATTGAGTAACCTCACCTTTACTAAAGGTGACTCCAAATACTGCTTGGCAATAGTCTGCAAATGCTCCTGAATCTCAAAAACAGTCATGCCGGCCACCTTCACCTTGCCCACCACCGGAAAGGGAATTTCACCTTTTTCATCCACCAGATCACCCAATAATTGGGCTCCGCCAATAAATGCAGCATTTCCCGCAATAGGATCTACAGCTCGAGCTAAAAAGTCATACTCTTTTGGTGTAATGCTTTCAAAATTTACGGAAAGCACATCGTTGGTCTGCACACGGTAGTCGAATTCTTTAATGTTGTACTGGCGCACCACCGTATCGCTTGGTATCTGCTGCTTGTTCACATCATCCTTCTGCATCAACTGGAACTTCTTGTTGGTGACACACGAGGTGCCAACCAAAATCAACAATGTGAAACCGGCAATGTGCCTCATGCTAAAAAGTAGAGGGTAAAGGTAAGGAATGCACTTCAATTTTTTAGTGGTTATTTAAAGCTCCGCCTCCTCAGTCCCATTGGGAAAGAGCAGGCAACACATTACAACCGGAAGCTCAGGCTTCCGGGCTGCCCCACAACCAAATGGCCGAGGCAATATTCAAATTGGCTTTATTCGCCTCAAACTCCGGAGGTGACAAAACCAACGACCGTATCTTTCGCTTGATCAATGCCTCTGCCTTGCTCACACAATTTTGCAGGTATTGATGGTCGATATCGCCTACCAGCACCAGATCAACAATGCCCGAGTCTTTGCCTTGCGCGTAGTCTCCCACAATGCAGGCCGCTTGCACCTCACCGAGTCGCTCCACTACTTTGTTGACCACATTTTCCAAAATGGCATCAAACCCAAGGTACTTGTGCACCAGATTCCTCAATTGCGGGTACAGCAGGTGGTGGGTGTTGGCGCGGTAAGCAATGGTTCTGCCTTGCACAGATGCGACCAAGTAACCGGCCTTCGACAGGTTGTTAAGTTCGTGCCTTATGGAATTGGTCGATTCCCCAAACTCTTCCGCCATCTCGCGCAAATAAGCCGAAGCGTTGCTGTTCGAAAAGAACTTCAACAGCATCTTGATGCGCGTACGCGAGGTGATCAAAGACTCAAGCTCAAGCACAAAAACAACGGAACAGATTTCGAGTAAAATTATTACTCATGAATGATTAGACAAAATATTACTGTTATTGATCTCTTTATCAGTGAGTTTACGGACCGCCTTTCGATCGATTTCTACCGTAATGACCTGACCGATCGACTCCAAAAGCACCCCTAAACGCGCGGCATTGGCCAGGTGTGTAAGGCGCCCGAAAGTACCTTTCAACGGGCCATCAACTACCTGCACCTGATCGCCCAATTCAAACCGCAGGTCATAGCCATGGGCTTCCAGCAGCCAACCTGTTTCAATAAAGCGCCTGATGGTGGCCAACTCAGCCAGCTGCAGCATTGCGGGCTTGCCGTTGTATTGGATGCTCCAGGCAATACCCGGAATTTGCACCACGTTGTTGACCTCGTGCTCAAACACGTACACGAAGATGTAAGAATTGAAAAGCGGCACCAGGACTTTCTTCTTCCGATCGCTCCACTGGCGCACTTGCACATGCAATGGCAGAAATGACTCATACCCTCTGCGCTGCAGCAGGTAGTTCACTTTCTTTTCCTGGCGGCTTTTCGTATAAAAAACGAACCAGTTTTTACGCAGTATCATACCCTAAATTGGCAACAGAAATAGCGAGCATGTTGTTCCTCAAAGGCTTCAGCCAGAGTACCACGCGTCAATTGATCGAACTCGATCGCCTCCTGAAGCTCGATAATCGGGTGTGCTCCGTAGGACAAATCAACTTCCCACCCAATAGGAACAGAAATCACATTAGCTGCCAGCATCACTCATGGTACTGAAATACACGAAAACCGCCCTCACGAAGGTGGGTTTCTCTGCTCATCAACCGAAGATCAGCCGCCACCATTTCTTTGATAAGCGCGTCTAAGTCGTAACTTGGTTTCCAATTTAATTTCGTGCGAGCCTTGGTCGGATCTCCCAATAATAAGTCCACCTCCGTGGGTCGGAAATAACGCTCATCAATAAATACCACCTGATCTCCGGGTTTCAGCACATTCGCCTCCATGGGATCAACTACTTTTTCGACAACACCCACTTCGGAAACACCTTCGCCTCGAAAACCCAATATGATTCCAACCTCAGCGAATGCACGAACCAAAAATTCACGAACTGAAGTTGTGATTCCGGTAGCAATCACATAATCGTCTGGTTTCGGTTGTTGAAGAATGAGATGCATCGCCTCAATAAAATCGCGGGCGTGCCCCCAATCTCTTTTAGAATCGAGGTTTCCGAGGTATAGTTTTTTCTGGAGACCAAGCGCAATGCGCGCTACGCCTCTCGTGATTTTTCGTGATACAAATGTCTCGCCCCGGAGCGGAGATTCATGATTGAACAGAATGCCATTGCAGGCATACATATTGTATGCCTCGCGATAGTTAACGGTAATCCAATACGCGTAAAGTTTGGCGACGCCGTAAGGCGAACGCGGATAAAAGGGGGTCGTCTCGCGCTGGGGTGTTTCGCGCACTTTGCCATACAACTCTGAAGTTGATGCCTGGTAGATCCGGGTTTTATCAGAGAGGCCTAAAAGTCGAACTGCCTCCAATACCCGAAGAGTACCTATGCCATCGGTGTTCGCCACATATTCCGGCATTTCAAAACTCACCCGCACGTGGCTCATCGCGGCGAGGTTGTAAATCTCATCGGGTTGTATCTCCTGAATGATGCGCGTGATGTTCATTGAATCGGTGAGATCACCGTAGTGAAGCTTGAGTTTTGGTGAAGGATCGTGTGGATCTTCGTACAAATGATCAATCCGCTCCGTATTGAACAACGATGATCTCCTCTTAAGACCGTGAACAGTATATCCCAGCTTCAAGAGAAACTCAGTCAAGTAGGCACCATCCTGTCCTGTAACTCCAGTTACTAAGGCTGTTTTCATTTGGTTTACTTTTTCAAATATGTTAAGAACTGATTTTAACCTGCTTCAACTCGTGCTGGTGATGCTTAAACCATTCATAGGTCTTTGACAATCCATCCTCAAGTGAAATGGAATGCTCCCAACCCAGAGCAGACAACTTACTCACATCCATTAACTTACGATGGGTGCCATCGGGTTTTGAAGAATCCCAGAGAATTTCACCCTGATGCCCAATTATACGTTGCACCAAAACTGCTAAATCTTGAATTGGCAAATCTCGACCAACTCCCACATTATACAGATGTTCTGGCATTTTCCTTTCCAATACGAAGGCCACCGCGTCCGCCAAATCATCCACATACAAAAATTCACGCATGGTTCTGCCTGTTCCCCATAATCCAACGGGCTTGTGACCATTCACTTTTGCTTCATGAAATTTCCGGATCATGGCGGGTAAGACATGAGATGTTTGCAAATCAAAATTATCGTAAGGGCCATATAAGTTGGTGGGCATCAGGCTGACATAATCGAGTCCATATTGATAACGTAATGCCTCAACCACTTTAACTCCAGAGATCTTTGCAATGGCATACCATTGATTTGTTTCCTCCAAAGCGCCGGTTAAAATGGATTCCTCTTGCAGAGGTTGCGGAGCATTCTTCGGGTAAATGCAGGAGCTTCCCAAAAACACGAACTTACCTACCCCAACCTGGTGACTTGCCGTCAATAGGTTGTTTTGAATGAGTAAGTTGTCCATCAGGAATTGATAGGGATAGGTGGCGTTTGCAAGGATACCACCAACCCTTGCAGCGGCATCGATTACGATGTCCGGTTTTTCCGAAAGCAGAAAGGATTGAGCCGCCTGTTGATTCCGTAAATCAAGCTCCGCTCTGGTCCGCCCAATCAACTTGTATCGTGAGTCGTTTGACAGCCTTCGCCAAATAGCAGAACCCACCATGCCGAAATGCCCTGCGATGTAAACTTTAATGGCCATAACTTACCATAAAAGTATAAACAATAGGCATCTTATAAAATTTTAGCTCGTAAGCAAAGGGGAACATCATGATGGAACTTTAGAAACTCCTCCTCTTAACTGCAACAGATCCCCACAAAGAATTCTTCCACACGCACAAAAATGTAGGAATTAAACAGGGGCACTTCCACTTTTTTCTTGCGGTCGCTCCATTGGCGCAGCACTTTCTGCAGCGGCAGGTAGGGCTCAAACCCGTGGCGCAGCAGCAGGTCGTTCACTTTCTTTTCCTGGCGACTTTTCGTGTAAAAAACGAACCAGTTTTTGCTGAACATGCTTTCCTCGTTTTACGCTTTCGCTGCATGCCACAACGCCACCAGCCGTTCGAGCAGCGCGCGGAGGTTGGCGAGGGGAATCATGTTGGGCCCGTCGCTGAGTGCGTTGGCGGGGTTGGGAT
>VYLK01000807.1_pt1 | contig 13099 bp, 11 predicted proteins | sample 5114321 | NCBI WGS metagenome assembly VYLK01 (sample SAMN12291792, study PRJNA351875) | freshwater metagenome | isolation source: freshwater lake | place: USA: Michigan, MSU2 Lake | collected 2011-08-16
GCTACGGATCGCACAAAGCGCAGGCTTTGTTCCTCCCCTATCAGCGCCTGTTCCGGGCGGCGGGCGAAATCCGCAGCTACCAGATGAACCGCTTCCGGGTGGCCGGGCGCGCTACGGCAGCCAACGCCCGCGAGCGTGACCTCGTACACCGGTTTTGCCGACGCCTTCCGCAGATGCGCGAATCCATCCGCACAGCAGCGGCCACTATCGAACGCCAAATCAGCAGAACGCCCCTTCCCTCACCCTCCGGCTTCTTCGACCACATGAGCCACCGCGTGCTGAAACGCCTGCAGCCCGACATGCCCGCAGACCTGCTGCACAACTGCCGCAGGCGCCTGAAGGAGTTACTGTTTTGTGCTGAACTGTCTCCCGGATTGGCGCAACGCTTAGACCGATTCTTCCGGATGGCCGCCGTGGCCGAGCTGGAAGATAAGATTGGCGACTGGCATGACGTAGCCCTCGCGCTGAGGAGCAGAGACTTGCCCGCCGCGAGGCGCAAAAAACTGGCCGCACAGAAAAAAGCCAAACGCAGACGCATCGATCAGCTGCTGCGTCAGGGACTGGTGACGTAACGGATCTATCGACTTGATTACGGGCACCTGTGGTCTCAGAAGTTGAATGGGCTCGCGGTCTTTAGCGATACATCGACATCACAAAAAATGTGCGCGCGAATCAGCCGTTGCTGCTGCGCTTGATTCCGGCAAGATGTCTTCACTTACCGGTTTCCGCGAACGCTTGTTGATTCCGACACCACCCTTCGCTATCGCAAGGAAGGGGGAACCGATTTCACTTCTACGGCATTATACGAATACAACAGGTGCAGGATCTTCCAATCCGAACCCACCTTAGCTAATTGCCAATATTCCCGCCCCCAGTTAGAGGCGGCGCCATTAACCTTGAATACGTAGTTGAAGGAAGCAAGCGCCACCTGCCCGTCTGTATCGATAGTGGGTTCGAAAAAAACCTCTTCCAACGCGATGCCTTGATAAATCGGATCATCCAGAAACTGATATGCGCCGCCTTGCTCAACCTGCTGAATGTTTGGGTCAAGTGTTTGATAGAACCGATGCGACTCCGGATGGCCGGCACCTACCCATACGATATTTTCATTCCAAAACAGCTTGCGCATCTGCGCGCCGTTCCGGGTGCGGATACTCTCCTGAAACGACTTCATCAGGGCTTTTATGGATTCTTTGTCCCGGCTAAATGGATCGGGCTGCTCGGGTACCGGGTCATTGTTCTCGCAGGAATGGATGGCAAAAATGACGATGAGGATCGTGAAGATGGAAAGCAGTTTTTTCATATGCATAGGGTTTATCCGCCCGGGAATTTGACCTCGGGGCGATTACTGAACGCGAAGCAAAAACTTTTGTGCCTGTACTCGAACATCGCGTGGCCCGAATGTGATGAAAGTCCGACTTTTTCGGATGAACCCCTGGCAGTAGGCTGTGGGTAGCGCATCCGGGTGCCTGCGCCCCGAAATCCGTGGGCTGCACCCGGCCACGGATAGGAACGGAAACCCCGCCAGGGGCTGGCCTGAGCGCGGCGCGGAGTTGGAGTGGATAGCCGGGCCGCCCCGCATAAACGGGGCGGGGCCGCCTACGCTGCACACTTCGTCTGGCAGCGCGGGGTTGCCTACCTTTACCGACACCGCTCCCTGCGCAGCTGTGGTAACCGACCCACGGCAGATAATCATAGTGTTTTGGCTTTTGGGGATGGGCGTTGAGGCGGGGTACCTGGCGGGCCTGCGCGCCTCGGGCGAGGCCGGCAGCCCCTGCTTCGAGGTTGCGTACGTGGCGGGTATTTACCTCCTGGCGGTGTTGAACATCGAAACGCCCGCTTACCGGGCGCTGGGTGAAAACTGGGAATTGCACGAGAACGTTTTCTTCACGCGCCTGCCGTGCGGCATTGATGAAGCTACCCTGCGGCAGGGTGCGTTTTTTGTCTCGGTCGTGGAAACAGAAAACCTCGGCTCTTGTGCTGTGTGCAAGGCGTTGATCAACTACTCCGGCACGAAGTGCTACTTCATAAAATTCGAGACCAACTGCCCAAAACTACAAGACGACTTCTATGGGTGCCGCCCGGCTTTTGGGCCGCCGCCGTTACGCGACAGCCGGGCCCCACCCCCACACAATGAGCGCCGCCAGCACCAGCAGATGAGCTACCAGCCACACGCGACCGCGACCGACGGGCGACAGCCGCCGCCCCCCGGCGAAGGGGTGAACCAGGAGGGCTATGCCCAGGTTGGAGGCCGCCGCTCGCACATCGCCCGACAGGGCAATGAAATAAAGACTCAGGGCAACAAAGCCGATGTACAGCAACAGGCGGGTCCGGCAGGGCTGCACGAAAATGGGTGTGGCGGGAGTGATCATGGGTACGGTAAATGTTACCCCATCAGTAGCGCAGCAGGCCTACCCATTACAGGTCCAAACAAAAATTTTTTCGGGGCCCTCAGGCCGCCTTTTGAATCGGCTCCACCTGCAGCGCCCGCTGGCGGTTGAGTTGAATCACGCCAAGGCGGTTCAGAATCTTGATGACAAAGTAGGTGGGATCCACCTCGTGCCAGCGGATGCCGCCAAAGTTGGCGCGCGCCCCGTTTTTGTGGTGGTTGTTGTGATAGCTCTCGCCCATCATCAGAAAATCCACGGGCAAAAAATTCTTTGACGTATCGCCCACCTCGAAGTTGCGGTAGCCGTACTTGTGAGCAAACCAGTTGATGATGGCGCCGTGCAGCGGGCTCATCAGAAAATGAATCGGCAGCAGCAGCCACAGCCACCAGGTGGTGGCAAACTGCATGTAAAACAGCACATAGAGCGACCCCCACAGCAGGCGCGACGGCCACGAGCGCGCAAAGCGATCGAACGGCTCCCACTGCGGCACGCCCTCGGTGAACCGCGCATCCACCACCATCTTGCGGTTGGCTATGGCCGAATAGATCGTCTTAGTCTTCCACATCATGTTCCAGATCGTTTCATCGTAGGAGGGCGAGTGTGGATCGTTTTCCGTGTCGGCAAAGGCGTGGTGCATGCGGTGCATCACCCCATAGCCATACGGGCTCAGGTAGTTGGAGCCCTGGAAAATCCAGGTCAGCACAAAGAAGATCTTCTCGGTGGTTTTGTTCATGGTAAACGCCTTGTGGGCGGCATACCGATGCAGGAAGAAGGTCTGGAAAAAAAGCGACAGATACCAGTGCGCAACAAAAAAGGAAAGAATAATGAGCATGAGCAGGTTCGGTTTTAGGAATACGTCTCCCTCCCCGTCTTTACGGGTGGATATGTGTAAGACAAACCCGGCAGGGGGTTTGTGACAAACCCGGGGAATTATTTGCTGATTTTTTTCTGAACGGCCTCTGCAATGTCTTTTTTCAGTTGCAGCAGGTAGTCAGTGGCATTGCCTACATCACAGGAGGCGCGGAAACGGCTAATGAGCGTTTGGGCATCGGGCAGGTCCAGGTTCAGGGTGCCCGTCTCGGAATCCAGCTTTTTACGGGCCCGCGCCAGCAGCTGGCGGCAGTGATCCTTTTTTTTGTCGAGGGCGGCTGTCAGCTCGTTATAATCCCAGTCGAACACCTCTTTCAGCACAAATACGGCGCGCTCCAGCGGCTCAAGCTTGTGGTGCAGCACGCGGAATGCCTCCTGCAGGTGCACATCCATGTCGAGGGCTTGCAGGTTCATTTCCTTCGTCCAGCGGGCAAGGAACTCCGGCATGTGCCAGGAGTCGAAGTATTCCTCCTTCTTGCGCTTGAGCGCCTGGAGGTGGTTGAGGCAGTTGTTGGTAACCGCGCGGATCAGGTAGGCCTTGGTGTTTTCAATCTGTTGCGGGTCCACCGTGAGCCAGCGTGTAAATGTTTCCTGCACAATGTCTTCGGCATCGTGCTGGCAGCGCACCAAGTTGTAGGCGATGCGGTGCAGCAGCGGCTGATAGTGGGCAATGGTCTGAGCCTGATTCATCACTGTTTCAACACAAAGAAAGGGGAAAAAGTCCGCATTTCGCGGTAAAAGTTTTGGCGGCAGGCGGCGGCAGCCCCATATTATGGCGGCCAATTTGGATTTTGTGATGCGGGGCTTAAATTTGCAGTCCCTTTCGGGGGAACCCGCCATCAAAACGGATGGCGACCAGATGCGGGAGTAGCTCAGTTGGTAGAGCACAACCTTGCCAAGGTTGGGGTCGCGAGTTCGAGTCTCGTTTCCCGCTCAAAAATCGTTACACGTTGTTCGGTAATGGTGATCCGATATGAAAGTGTGGTGAACCCCACACTTTTTTGTTTTTAGTGCGCGGACCAAACTGCGCGCGGCAAGCTACAACCGACAACGAACACGTACACGCCCGCCCGGGTGGTGGAATTGGTAGACACGCAGGACTTAAAATCCTGTGGCCCTTAAAGGCTGTACGGGTTCAACTCCCGTCCCGGGTACTCTCTACGGCCGCGCCCACCTGCGCCGCCCTCCAACCTGTTATGTCAGAGGATTTTTGAATGTGCCGTGCCGGCCTGCTGCAGGTGGGATGCCACACGTTCCCCGCTACACGCGGCTGCATCCCGGAATGCTGTGCAATTTCAGGTACACGAAGCCCGCCCCCGCGAATGGATGAGCGGAGGATTAAGTACGCGCAACGTCGCGGTGCATAAAAAATCAGCGGTTCACCCATCCGCATAATTTTTTGGGCGGCTTGCGGGCTGCTCCGGGGTCGCTGTTCGCTCCGTACCCGCGCGAAGCGCGCGGGTACCAGGCCCTGCGCATCCCTGCCGCGGCCTCAAGTTGCTCCGGCCTGAAGCAGGCCTCGCCATGACGTGCCCACGTCATGGCGAGGACGAGTCCCGAAGCATGAGGGAAGTGGACGAAGAAACCGGAAAACGAAAACTATTCTGGTTACGGCAACAAACCGCCAGCCACCTGCTCTCGCCAAACGACAGTTCGAAAAAAAAATGCCGCAAAAACTGTATCGCCCTCTCTGAGAGACAATACATGGTATGGGATAAGCATTGTGAAAGCACTCAAGGTGTTTAGCCTGTCAAGATTTTTTTACTAAAAATGCAAGTGTTGTATTTATTTGCTTTCCCCAGGCACCCTTTTGACTTTTCTCCTAACCCCGATTTCGCTCCTGCTACTTGCCGGATGGTTATCTTACCATTCGTAATGATAAAATAAACGTGCCAGCGTTTCGAAGGCACGAAAAGTAAAATGATCCCGAAATTGTCACTAGAAAAAAGTTCTAATGGTGGCCATTAGAAAAATACAGGTTTAAAATACGAATTATCAACATACTAAAGTGTATTAAACAGACCAAAATATGGAAGAATTTCTTACAGCATTCACGTTGTTGAAATTTCCTTTCAACTCAATGAAAAGCAATTCAAGTATACCTTATTCCTTCATTACGCCGGTTTCCCCTATCCTCTATGGAAAATAAAACACGTGTGCCGGCAGGCGACCCAGCCGGGCTACGTACCAGACTATCGCCGGATTTAACTAATGGCTTATCCAACACCGTATTGCCTGGGAACAATCATCATTAATTGATCAAGATCAACGAAGAGTAAACTGGCCGACACGACCTTTGAGCCCTGATCAATCCAACACAATGAACATCATGAAAAAAAGATTTTTGACTTTACTGCTCGCTGGCCTGCTGGCAAAATTTGTATTTGCTCAACAAGAAGCTACGCCACTACTGGCTTCCGGGTCTAGCGGCTTCACGTATGGCGAATTCAAGGCTGGCTATGGCGTTACCCAATTTTCCGACGGGCTCCGGGAGAAGTTTGAGAACGGTAACTTCAGTACCAGCGGCGGTGGACTCTTTTCGCTTGCTGCTTACCGGAAGTTCAAAAACATTGACCATTTCCACATCGGACTAAAGTTCAAATCACTTGGTGCTGCCCCATCTCAGGGCGATAATGAGGGGGAGATGTTTTTCAATTTCTGGGGTACGGCATTTTCGGCAAAATACTACCCATTTTCAAAGACGGCTGCTGAAGGTCTTTACCTACTGGGTGATTTTAATTTCGTCACGCAGTTTACCCAGAAGTACAGGAATAGCCGATTGCTGAATTTTGACCACCAATTCGCCATTGGCAATTCGTTCACCTTAGGGTTAGGGTATCACTATCCGTTAAAAAACCGCTATGCCCTGGTCGCATCAGTTGAATATGACCGGGCTTCGCGCCGAGGTGAGGTTCAAGGTGTGGGTGAGGTACAGTTTCGGAATAGCAATATCGCATTTCAGGTGGGTTTGATGTTTTAAAACCGAGCGTACCGATCCTGAGTTAAGCGATGTAACTGTAAAGTTGGTGCCGATCTCGGATTTCGCAGACCCGAAGCGGGGAAGAAGTTTTGGTGGTGGCAGGATGAGCTGTGGGCACCGCCTATGCTCCCGCAAGGGTATTAGCCTGGTGCTTTTCCGTTTAGCGCAAAGAGTACAGTTTACTCCGCGCCAGTTGGCATATCGCCATTCATGTTTCGTAGGGGATATCACGAGTGGTCGTTCGCCTTCATACCAGCAAACGCTCCGTTATCTCTTGCTCGGATAATCTGTTGATCTCTTAAAGGAAGAGCACTTTTCTTACGCGGTAAGAAGATCATTTGCTGGTTACCAGCTGCGCGCTGGTGTGAGCACTTTTAATGCGAGCGGTAACGCCCGGCAATATGGATGATCACCCCCTTGCCGCACGTCGTGGCATCGGCTTGGCAACCAAAACAAAAAGGCAGGTTAGGCTTAACCAAAGTTCTGGTGATTACGTTTACCTGTGGAACGGCCACAGGTGAATGAATTGCCTCGGGGCGATGCTTGCGCGAAAAAGCACGATCCAAAAGCGACTCGGCATCTGATAGGCCCGATGCAAAAGTTACATCGTGCTTGGAAAAACTTTTTGACGTGCTTGCGCACCATGCTGCGCTGAGCGAAAAAACCAAAACGGCGCTAAGCCAAATTATTGTGAGGCGTCAATTCCGGAAGGGAACTATTCTCTTACGGAGCGGGCAGGTGTGCCAAAAACTATACCTGATCGAAAGTGGCTTTTTACGGGGCTACTGCGTGCAACACGATAAAGAAAAGACGCTTTGGTTTGCTGCTGAAAATGAGGTCGTCACATCGATGTACTCGTTCAGTACTCAACAACCAAGTCACGAGGTCATTGAGGTCATGGCTACCAGTATATTGTATTGCATCAGCTATGAACAACTGCTTACCCTTTACAATACCCATCCAGAGCTGAATCTGGTAGGCCGGCTGCTGACAGAGAAATATTGTCTCGAATTGGAGGTACGCACCCAGTCGCTGCAACTACACAGTGCCGAAGAACGGTATCGCCACCTCGAGGATCATCAACCGGCCCTATTGCAAAAAGCCTCCCTCGGACAAATTGCGTCCTACCTGGGCATCTCACAGGAAACATTGAGCCGGATCAGAAGTAAAAAGCGCTGAAAAAAACTCTTTTTGACTTTTGTCAAAAAACGCCTGCAGCTTTCTGCGGAATCTTGTCATAACAAAAGAGCAGCCGCATTGCACAAGATGTTCAGCATTTTCCGGTGGGTGGGAGCACGGTTTACCGGTACATGCGGAATCTCCTGCTGCCAGATCGCTGCCGATCTCTCGTTCAGTACCCAAATGGGAGCGAGCACACGTGTCAGAAAAAATGGAAACGATATTTCTGGTATACTGGAAGCAGTCATTGCACACTGTACCCACGGTGCGTCTGGACAAACGATGGGCTGCGAATACCCATCACGGCTCCGCAAGTATGCAAACAAAACCGATGGAACAATTATGCCGAGACCTGAAAAACAGGCCGCAGGCAATTTTCCTCGCCCTTGATCCGACAAATCAAACATCAACAATATGAAAAAGGAAAGATTATTTCGAGGCTTGCTGATTACAACAGCCGCGCTGATTCCGGCCTACTGGATTAGTGTGTTCACTGGGGTATTTCCTGTGGAGGAAGTCGTGCCCGGCTACCGCACCTGGTTCATGTCGTTTCCGGTACCTGATTTCTACATCGCCATCAGCGCTGTGTTGGCAGTCTTACACCTGGACAAAAGAGACAAGTTTGCTGCGTTGTTCGGTACGATGACCGGTTCGGGGCTAATCTTTCTGGGCTTGTATGCGCTGGGGTATGGACACCTCACCGGATTGCTCTACCAACTGAACACGGAAGAGGTAATTGAAATCCTGATTAAGATCTACTGCCTCACGGCCGGCCCATTTTTCATCCGGCAATCCTGGAAACTGATTCGGGCATGAAATGGATTTACCTGCTTGTCGCGATCCTCTTGGAGGTTGCCGGCTCCATCATGATGAAACTTTCCGATAGTTTCACAAAGTTGCTATACTCGGTTGGGGTATTTATGTGCTATGCAGGAAGTTTGATATTCTTAACGTTGGCGCTGAAGTACTTTGAGATCAGCGTTGTCTATGCAGTTTGGTCGGGTGTAGGTGTTGCCATTCTGGCGATAGTCGGGGTGTTCTATTTCAACGAGAAGATGGATTTGGTGAAGGCTGTATCCCTGGTGCTGGTAGTGATCGGAGTGATCGGTTTGAACCTGAGCCGGAAGTAGGGAGCATGCCGCCACGCGGTATTTAGCCCGAACAAATGCTGCTCCTCAACAGGGACACTCGCCATGTGTGTATCGCTATACCTGCGCGAAGACAACCTGAACGAATTACCTTGAAACAGGTATGAACTTCGTTGTGGTCAACGGAAACCCGAAGAGCGACACCTGCGGCTTCAGTATCTTTGCAGCATACAAAAAGGTTCTTGGCTGCGGGCGCGAAACTCCGGGAGATCATCTTCCGGGATCTGGCGTTCGATCCGGACCTGCACCTCGGATACCGGCAACGGATGGAGTTGGAGACTGACCTCCTTGACGCCTGGAAAAAAATCCAATTGGCAAACCTCCTGGTATGGGTTAATCCCGTCTGTCCTGGTGGACAGTCTGCGATGACCAAAGGCTTTGTCGACCGCCTCTTTTTGCCGGGCTTCTCATTCAAATACCAGGAAGATTCCGTTTGGCACGACAAACTTCTGGCAGGTAAAACCGGGCCCATCATCACCACACGTGATCAACCGGAATGGTGTTACTGGTTAGCGTTTGGCCAGCCAAGTATCAACCAACTCAAACAATCGACAGTAGGCTTCTGTGGTATACAACCGGTGCGGACAACCAACACCAAACCGCCCCGGAAATCTACCGAAGCATTCCCGAATACCTTGGTGACAAAAGTGGAACAATTCGGACGGAAGCTACAATAGCCAATGCCAAACAACGTTGTACATAGCGTGCCATCGGGCGCTCCTCGAAATATCAGGCGGTACTCGCACCTACGCAACTGCGCTTGGTCTGACAACATGCTCCCAGAATTGCTATGCGCTGCACTGGCCCATCCCGCGGATTGGAATACACCCGCTTACAACGATGCCGACCGGCCGAACGCATCCCGGAACACAAACGCAGTTATTGGCGTCGCATACAAGTCCGCATTTAGCAATTTCGCCTCCGTGTGGCCAACTGCATCCTTCATCTGGTCATCCAAACTGGTGTTTGATACCCTGGTGCTGGTGAGAAAGACTGTACCAGGATGAATAGACGATTATCAACTCCCCTGTTGGGTAGATCAAGGATCACCCTGTGCACGTAAACAACTCGTCCGTTTCCGCTTAGGAAACTGAGATTGTCTTTTCGCATGCAATTGGTTTGTATGCCACTCTTGGCCGATAAATACGTTCACAAAAAACATCTGACTTATCAGCACCCAAGACGCTGACAACACCCACGTTGTAGTATTGTGATTGGCTCCCGAACCGGTACCGGCTGCACATCCGCCGCAAAACGAATCTCAGTTTACCACCTCGATTTCCACGCGTACGTTTGCCTCTGCTTTTTCATCATGAACTGGGTACAGAGGTTTCTTTCCACCCCAGGCTTTGATCGTCATCCGCCCGGTATCGATACCATTAGCTACGAGGTAGTCGCGTATGAGCTGAGCGCGAAGTTCCGAGAGTTTAGCAGCCGAGCCGAAGTCCTCAATCGTGTTTTCGAGGGAAAAAAATGTATTGGATCCTTCCGGCAACCGAATAATTGGCCCCTTCGCGTTGCCATTCGTGTGGCCATGAATAATGATTTTTTCGTCCGGATTTGATTTCATCACCTGCACCAGGCGATCCACTTCGAATCGGGACTCCGGACGAAGAACGGCCGCATCTCGATAAAAATAAATAAAATCCAGCCGTTGAACCTCACCCTTCTTCATCGCCATTGGCTTACTTTCAACAGCCTCTTTAATTTTTTCTTCCCTGGTTTGTTCGGGTAATGGCGGAGCCACAGACTCGGGTTTATTCACGGGCTGTTCTGTGGGTATTTCTACGGGCTGTTCTATCGGTATTGGCTCCGGTTTTACAGGTGGTGCTTCAGCGACAGGCTCTACGATGCGCCCGGGGATTTCCGTCAGCCTCCCGACATACACCCACGTATCCTTTAGTGGTGTCGCTTCCCGAATCCGTCTGGCTTCGGCCACAGCGCTGCCTTTGTTGCTCGACTGCATCACATACACATAATGGAGGTTACGATTTTTGTTGAATTCTGATTTGGCCTCCAGTCCATAGGCTTTGGCGTTCATCGTGAACCGTAACGCATTTTCCGGGATGGCAAAGGCCCCGATTACCACGATATAGTTGTCAGGTACCACACCTCCACTCTGGGCAGGGGCAAACACATGCGAGCCAAGCAGGCAAATCGCTACAATAACTTTCTTCATCCGAGCGCCGGGATTATCTTCATTCAGGTCGACCTATGGTGAAATGCCTCAGGGGGGCAAAACTCCACGCCGAAGGTAATTGAAAAAAAGGAAAGGAAAAGTTTGGAATTGAAAAGTAATCCATACCTGCCCGCGGACAGGAGCTGCGAAGTAGTGATTCGGGGCCGGTATCCACTCATTGCCTGAAAAGATAGCTCAAACAGAAACCAAGAAGTTTTTTCTTCCCGAATCCCGTCCCACGGAGCGTTTTTACGAAGGAGTAGAGGCAGGCTAAATTGAAAACGTCGCGACAGAAGGCGGTGGAAGTTACTGCTGCAATACCACCCCAATAGTGCCAGGACTAAAAAAGGCACCACCACAAGAACATAGGCCTGACATCTGTCCGGCAGCATTCGTCCCCTCATTACTTGACCTGTTGGATAAATGTCTTCCTGAGCTAGCCAGTCTTATTCACGATCAGAACGACTAAGCCAGAGAGAAGACTCCTTTTGGAAAACGAAAGCAAATTCAGTAAATGGGAGTGACTTGATCCCGAAAAATCCAGTGTATGCATGTTTGTATAAACCCTCATACGGGGCCTTGTATTTGATCCTCCTCGCCCGTTAGGCAAATGGCCCTGTATCGTACCTGCCGGTGTGATCTTTAGTTTTTTTCTCTTTCGTGTTGTATCTTTTTCAGAATCTGCCATTATGGTGGTACTGATGACCCGCTGCAATGCCCGCAAACACCGTTACCATATCACCCGCCACACAGCTTGAAGAATCCGGGTGGATTGAACGTGCCCGCGCCAATCCGGCTGATTTCCGGCCTTTGTATGAACGTTATTTCCGGACTATCTTTTTGTTTGTACTGCACCGCGTGGGTGAAAAAGACACTGCTGCCGACCTTACCCAGCAGGTTTTTACCAACGCTTTGGTTCACCTGAAGCGCTATGAGGCACGCGGGGTACCCTTTTCGGCCTGGCTGTATCGCATCGCGCTCAATCAATGCCATGATTTTTTTCGCCGGCAACAGCGCGTGCGCCTCGTGGTGCTGGAAGAGGCCGATCTGCACAAACTGCATGGTGGGATAACAGCGGCCGACTCGCTGCAAAACTGGGTGGCAGCCCTGCCCGAGGTCCTGGCGCGCCTTTCCGAAAAAGAACTGGAACTGATTGAACTCCGCTTTTTTGAGCAACGCCCGTTTAAAGAAATCGCTGCGATCCTCGGCATTTCGGAGGTGTATGCCAAGGTACGCACCTATCGTATCCTCGATCGCATGAAAGCTGTATTTACTGACATTCAACAAAAACAAGCATAAAACGTGAGGAATCTGAAGATCATGAAAAATCGTCCCTCGGTTTCGGAGGAGGAGTTGGCCCGACTCATGGACTTCAACCAGGTATTGGCCGGCTACGGGCACCATCACCAGAAAGTGGTACGATGGCGGCGCCTCGCCGCAGGCAGCAGCCTGATCGCAGGTCTGACGCTGGTCATCTACCTGATGATGCAACCGGCTGTACAGGTTTCCACACCCACACGGCCGCAGGTAACCGGACTTCAACCCAGTCCCTCGCATCCGATAGCCGATTCCACATCCACACAAACGATCTCTGCACCGGCAGCACCCCGGCAGCCGTCAGTAAAAAAGAAAGCCGAATCACCGCCGCCGGTATTTGTGGAGGAGGCACCCCCTTCATATACACCTGCCCAACCTCTTCGGGGATACGAAGACCTGTACGAGTACTTCCAACGCGAGCTGCGTTATCCGGAAGCAGTTCTGGCGGATTCCCTGGAAGGCATCGTAACCATTTCATTTCTCATCAACAAACAAGGGCAGCCCGAGCAAATCAAAGTTGAACAGTCGCTTGGCCCCCTGTTTGATGAAGAGGCGCTGCGCCTGGTGCATAACATGCCGCCGTGGGAGCCGGCCCGCCTCGGAAAAAACGCTACACTCTCCAAACTAACATTACCCATCACCTTCCGCATCGAAAAATGAAAACCCATTTTGCTCTCGGTTGTTTTGCGCTGATGCTGGTGTCGGCTTCATTTGCCCAGCGATGGAAAAAGATTTCCAATGTCGCTCTGTCCGACACATTGAAAACAACAGACGTGGTGCTGATGGCTCTTGATGCAGACACCGTCCTGGACATGGCGTGGGTGGGGGAACGCAGCGCCGGGTCCGCCTGGCTGGTAGCATTCCATCGGCAGGACTCCGCCTGGGAGGTTCGTTCAAAAACTGGCCTCGCACTTCTTGACGTCAGCGTGCAGCGTGAAGACTGGAATAAAGACGGGCTTCAGGATCTTCTGGTACGCGGCCGCGCTTCCACCGGCGAGTGGACACTTACCGCCTACGAGAATCAAGGGAATTTCAC
>VYLK01000677.1_pt1:0-5000 | contig 13075 bp, 6 predicted proteins | sample 5114321 | NCBI WGS metagenome assembly VYLK01 (sample SAMN12291792, study PRJNA351875) | freshwater metagenome | isolation source: freshwater lake | place: USA: Michigan, MSU2 Lake | collected 2011-08-16
CTTCAGTGAGATCTCCATGTCTTTGCTGGTGCCTTGCATTCCCGATGAAGGTTGGTGAATCATGATCCGGCTGTGCGGTAATCCGGACCGTTTCTTCGCCGTTCCGGCAGCCAGCAGCACGGCGCCCATCGATGCGGCCAGACCTGTGCAGATGGTGGCTACGTCCGGATTGATGTACTGCATCGTATCGTAAATACCCAAACCGGCGTACACACTGCCGCCGGGGCTGTTGATATACATGATAATATCTTTTTTCGGATCGGCTGATTCAAGGAACAGCAACTGGGCCGTGATAATATTCGCAATCTGATCGTCAATGCCTAAACCGAGAAAAATTATACGGTCAGAGATCAGACGTGTGAATACATCGATTGCGCGGAAATTTCCCGGCCTTTCCTCAATCACGTACTGCGTCATATTTTCGATGCTCTGCGCGTAGCCATCGATGGTGTTGCCGCTCATACCGAGATGGTGTACGGCATATTTTCGGAATTCGTTTGAATGGTTCATCGTTAATCGTTTTTATGTATTCCCAGGTTCTTTTTTGTAAATCCTGCCAAAGTAAACAACAAAACAACCGATCAAGTTGCATCTTTGAAACAAAAAACCGCTCAGGCAGTACCAAAACCCGCCCGCAGGGCCGGCGGATCATCGGTTAGCTGATTGGGGTTAATGCCGGTGCTCGGCTGCAATTTTTTTGAAAGCTTCCAGGCTAACGGTCTTCTCCTGAAAGGTGATTTTTTCCCTAATTAATGTCATGATTTTTTCGGCCCGGAGTTGGTTGTAGATACGCATAAACTGTTGGCCTTTGCCATCTTGACCAGACAGGTAGTTATTCACCAGATCGTCAAACCGATCGCCCAATTGGTCGGCTATGGCTTGCCCGCCAAACTGTTCGGCAATCATCGTCCGGGCGCGCGCACGCACCTCATTGCCGTCTACGTTAATCCCATGGTCGTCTGCAACTTTATTTTTCAGCAGATCCCATTTCAGCGAATCGCGATAGGTTTTAAACTCCTTTTCGAGCACTTCGTCCGTAATGGTTTGGTTGCCGCTGGATTTGAGCCAGGTTTTCAGAAACTCATCCGGCATGTTCACTTTTGTATGGTCTACGTAATAGTGTTGGATTTCGTGATCAAGCAGCTGGTTGGTTTCGCGCTCGTAATTCCGGGAAATTGTTTCTTTCACCTTTGTCAGGAAAGCCTCTTCGGTATCCACCACACCGGGGCCAAAAACCTTATCAAAAAGTTCCTGTTGCATTTCGGCTGGTTCGGTGCGGCTGACAGAGGTAACCTGAAATGAGTAGGTGCCACGGGCATTTTTTGCTTCATCTTCGCTGATGTTCAGAATCTGAGCAATTATGCCGGCTTCGGCCGCAAGCTCTTCTATTGCAAACGTAATGGTCTCGTCTTTGCGGACGCCTATAAATTTCGGCTGCACGTTGTTGGGCAGTTTTTCAATCGCGATCAGCGATCCCTTTTTTTCGTCTGACCCAGCAGGCGAGATTTCCCCATACAGGCGATCACCACGTTCACTAGTCTCCGGGTTCGTCATTTTTCCGAATCGCTGGCGCAGGTCGGTAAGTGTTTCGTTCATAACCTGCTCACTCACATCGATGGTGTAACGCGTCAGCTTCACCTTGGGAGAAAGTTCGTAGGTGAATTCCTCCACCATTCCGATCTGAAACTCAAACTCGAAGTCGCGCTGCGTGTCCCAGTCAATGCTGCGTACTTTATCTTCGTTTGGTAACGGATCGCCCAGCACAGTCAGTTTCTGATTGCGGATGTAGTCGTTAACGGAACTCGAAACCAACTGATTGATTTCGTCCACCAGAATGGACTTGCCATACATCCTTTGGATCATACCCACCGGTACCTTACCCGGCCGAAAACCTTTGATTTGTGCCTTTCGGGCGAAATCTTTGATTTTTTCTGCTATCTTGGGTTGGTAGTCTGCCTCGTTCAGGTTAACCGTTAGCAGCGCGTCTGTGGCGCTTTTTTTGTCTAATGTAATGTTCAAGTTATTCAGTACTTTTAGTCCGGGTTCAACTCGCGCTGTAAGACCGCCCGTACGGGCTTGCAGCAACAGAAAATGTGCGGATGGAGGGACTCGAACCCCCACGCCTTTCGGCACCAGATCCTAAGTCTGGCACGGCTACCAATTACGCCACATCCGCAGGAAATAGTTCCTTTTTGAGGTTTTTCCGGAAAAAGGAGTGCAAATTTATGGATTATTCATTATGATTAACGTCCGGTTGGAAAAAGTGCACCCGATGCAAAGAAACACCGCCGCCAATACACCGAACCGTGCAGCCCGATAGTCCACAAATTATAGACGAAAAGAAGGAGATCATCGCCCGTTACCGCCGTTTGCTGCGCAAGGCGAAGCCTATCCTGAAAGAAGGCGATGCCAGACAAATCAAGAAGGCATTTACGCTCGCGCTAGGGGCGCATAAAGACATGCGCCGAAAATCGGGTGAACCCTTTATTTTTCATCCGCTGGCGGTGGCGGAAATCTGTGTGGAAGAGATCGGCCTTGGAACAACATCCATCATCGCTGCCTTGATTCACGATGTTGTGGAAGATACCGACATTGAGCTATCGGACATTGAACGGATGTTCGGCCGGAAGATTGCCAAAATCGTAGATGGCCTTACCAAAATCCGGGGTGTTTTTGAGTATGGAACGTCGGCACAGGCTGAGAATTTCCGGAAAATGCTCTTTACACTGTCGGAAGATGTACGGGTTATCCTCATCAAGTTGGCCGACCGGCTTCACAATATGCGCACGCTTGACAGTATGCCGCGCAACAAACAACTGCGGGTCGCCTCCGAAACAATATTTTTGTATGCGCCACTCGCCCATCGGCTCGGGCTGAATGCCATCAAAACCGAGTTGGAGGATCTTTACTTGCGCTTTACCGACCACCAGGCATTTCATGAAATCCAGAATAAGATTGAAGAGTCGAAGCTATCCCGTAACCGGTTCATCCGGCATTTCATTCAACCCATAAAAGACGAACTTGATCGCCTGAAAATTGAGTATGAAATCAAAGGGCGGCCCAAATCAATTTACTCGATTTTTACAAAAATGCGTAAGCAAAACATCCCGTTTGAAGAGGTGTATGATTTGTTTGCGATCCGCATCATCCTCGACGCCCCTCTGGATCAGGAGAAATCCTATTGTTGGCAAGTGTATTCGATCGTAACAGACTACTACACGCCTAACCCAGACCGCTTGCGTGATTGGATCAGTACACCCCGCAGCAATGGCTATGAATCTCTCCACACCACGGTAATGGCAAAGAACGGGCAGTGGGTGGAGGTGCAAATCCGCACCAAACGGATGGACGATATTGCCGAAAAAGGCTATGCCGCCCATTGGAAGTACAAGGACAACGCGGCCAGCCACGAATCGAACCTGGAGAAATGGCTGATCCGGGTGCGGGAGTTGCTCGAGCGACAGGATTTGACTGCGCTTGAGTTTGTGGATGACTTTCGGGGCAATCTGTTTACCGAGGAAGTTTTTGTGTTTACCCCCAAGGGTGAACTGCGAACGCTGCAAAACGGAGCTACCGCTCTGGATTTTGCTTTCGATATCCATACTGATATTGGTGCCAGGTGCATTGGTGCCAAGGTGAATCAGAAACTTGTTCCCATAAATCAAACCCTGAAAAATGGCGATCAGATAGAAATTCTCACCTCCTCCAAGCAAAAGCCGGGGGAGGACTGGTTGCGCTTTGTGGTTACCTCGAAAGCAAAATCAAAAATCAAAGACTTGCTCAAGGAAGATAAGCGCCGGGTGGCCGAGCAAGGAAAGGAACTGCTACAGCGCAAGCTCAAACAGGTAAAAATTGAACTCACCTCGCAGGTGTACGAACAGCTGCTCCCTTTCTTTAATGTCAGTTCTAAACTTGATTTCAACTACCGGGTAGGCAAAGGAATTATTTCCGCCACGGATCTGAAACGATTCAAAGAGAGCCGCGACACAAAACCGGAAGGCTTACGCCCAAAGCCGGAAAATGGTTCGGAACAAACCCCAGCGGCTGAGCTATCGCGGCCCAGAAGCCGGTATGATGATATCCTGCTGATTGGAGAGGATATGGATGTGGTGGAATATAAGCTCGCCAAATGCTGCACCCCTATTCCGGGGGATGAGGTGTTTGGATTCATCACCGTGAATGAAGGTATCAAAATCCATCGGGCTAACTGCCCGAATGCTGCTGAATTGCTGGCGAAACACGGCAACCGGGTCATTAAAGCAAAATGGACTTCGCAACACGAAGTGGCTTTTCTAACTGGCCTCAAGATTGAGGGTACCGACAGAGTGGGGTTGATAAACGATGTATCGCGCATCATTTCCGAGGAACTGAAAGTGAACATGAGTTCGATTTCCTTTCGCACGGATCATGGCATATTTGAAGGTGAAATCATGTTGTACGTGAATGACACCCGGCACCTGGAGATGCTGATTAGTAAGTTGGAGACCGTAGAAGGGGTGGTTAAGGTGAACCGGTTCGAATCCAAACCTAATCATGGTGCCTGATGCTTTTTCGGAAGCCGGGTGTTTGGGGGTCCGGCTAAAAAGTTCACTTTTGCAGGCGGATTGCACCCATGGCATTTAATGCAGGTAATTTAGAGGAAGTACGGAAGATTTTTTCCGCCTACCTGGAACGCAAAAACCTCCGGAAAACATCGGAGCGATACGCGATTCTGGAGGAAATCTATCGGCATTCCGGGCATTTTGATGTGGAGTTGCTGTATGGGCAAATGAAGAGTAAAAAGTACCGTGTCAGTCGTGCTACGGTCTACAATACCTTGGATTTGTTGGTTGATTGTGAACTGGTAAGCAAGCACCAGTTTGGCCGCAATCAGGCGCAGTATGAAAAATCGTACGGGTACAAACAGCATGATCACCTCATCTGTACAGATTGTAACAAAGTGGTGGAATTCTGCGATCCGCGGATGCAGAATATTCACAATACAGCAGGCGAATTGTTGC
>VYLK01000677.1_pt1:10000-13075 | contig 13075 bp, 6 predicted proteins | sample 5114321 | NCBI WGS metagenome assembly VYLK01 (sample SAMN12291792, study PRJNA351875) | freshwater metagenome | isolation source: freshwater lake | place: USA: Michigan, MSU2 Lake | collected 2011-08-16
GAGCCCAAACCCAATCAGTTACGGCTGGTTGGGGGTAATAGGACTACGGAATCGAAACTGAAGACGATCTGAACCGGGTGGGAAACCGGGCCATAGCGGGTGATAGCCCCGTAAGAGAAGTCAGAGGGGAGAGGTAGTATCCTGAGTAGGGCGGGGTTGGAGACGCCCCGTTTGAATTTGCCGGCACCATCCGGTAAGGCTAAATACTGTTGAGAGACCGATAGTGAACCAGTACTGCGAAGGAAAGGTGAAAAGCACCGTGAATAACGGGGTGAAAGGAGAACCTGAAACCGTACGCTTACAAGCGGTCGGAGCTTCGAAATGGAGTGACGGCGTGCCTTTTGCATAATGAGCCTACGAGTTACTGTCACTGGCGAGGTTAATCCGCAAGAGCGGAGCAGCCGGAGCGAAAGCGAGTCTGAATAGGGCGTATAGTCAGTGGGAGTAGACGCGAAACTTTGTGATCTACCCTTGGTCAGGATGAAGGATGGGTAACACTGTCTGGAGGTCCGAACTAGTAAACGTTGAAAAGTTTTTGGATGAACTGAGGGTAGGGGTGAAAGGCTAATCAAACTGAGAAATAGCTCGTACTCCCCGAAATGTTTTTAGGAACAGTGTGAGGGTTAGAGTTTAACACAGGTAGAGCTACCAATTGGACTAGGGGGAGTCATATCCTACCAAATCCAGATGAACTCCGAATGGTGTTAAATATACCTTGCAATGAGGGCATGGGTGCTAAGGTCCGTGTCCGAGAGGGAAAGAACCCAGACCTGCAGCTAAGGTCCCCAAATCTACATTAAGTTGAACTAAGGCGGTTCAGTTGCTGAGACAGCCAGGAGGTTAGCTTGGAAGCAGCTATTCCTTTAAAGAGTGCGTAACAGCTCACTGGTCGAGCGACAGGGCATCGATAATAATCGGGCATAAAATGTAGTACCGAAGCTCAGGATTGTATGTATAATACAGTGGTAGGGGAGCATTCTAACAGCGGGGAAGCCATCTGGTAATGGGTGGTGGAGCGGTTAGAAAAGCAAATGTAGGCATAAGTAACGATAAGGCAGGTGAGAACCCTGCCCACCGATAGACTAAGGGTTCCGCGGCAATGTCAATCAACCGCGGGTAAGTCGGGGCCTAAGGCGAAGCCGAGAGGCGTAGCTGATGGACAACCGGTTAATATTCCGGTACCAGCGTACCGAGCGAAGTGGGGAAGGAGGAGTGAAAGTTCCGCGATCTGACGGAATAGATCGTTTAAGGGTGTAGGAATAGAGTTTGCAGGCAAATCCGCAGATTTTTCCGAACCTGAAAGTAGCAGGAGGCTTCGGCCGAATGCAGTGGACGTAAACAGACTTCCGAGAAAATCCGCTAAGCATATGGGTACGGTGCCCGTACCGCAAACCGACACAGGTAGTCAAGGAGAGAATCCTAAGGTGCTCGAGTGAATCATGGCTAAGGAACTCGGCAAAATAACCCTGTAACTTCGGGAGAAGGGGTGTCACGCGCGAGCGTGATCGCAGAGAAATGGCCCAGGCGACTGTTTAACAAAAACACATGGCTATGCGAAATCGAAAGATGAGGTATATGGCCTGACACCTGCCCGGTGCTGGAAGGTTAAGGGGGGATGTTAGCCGCAAGGCGACGCATTGAACTGAAGCCCCAGTAAACGGCGGCCGTAACTATAACGGTCCTAAGGTAGCGAAATTCCTTGTCGGGTAAGTTCCGACCTGCACGAATGGTGTAACGATCTGGGCGCTGTCTCAGCCATGAGCTCGGTGAAATTGTAGTCACGGTGAAGATGCCGTGTACCCGTCACGGGACGGAAAGACCCCATGAACCTTTACTATAGCTTCGCATTGGCATTGGGAGGATGATGTGTAGGATAGGTGGGAGGCGTAGATCCTGCGGCGCTAGTCGTAGGGGAGTCAACGGTGAAATACCACCCTTTATTTTCTTGATGCCTAATCCCGGGTAACCGGGAGACATTGCGTGGTGGGTAGTTTGACTGGGGTGGTCGCCTCCGAAAGTGTATCGGAGGCTTTCAAAGGTATGCTCAGTACGCTTGGTAACCGTACGAGGAGTGCAATAGCATAAGCATGCTTGACTGTGAGACAGACGTGTCGATCAGGTAGGAAACTAGGATATAGTGATCCGGTGGTTCTGCATGGAAGGGCCATCGCTCAAAGGATAAAAGGTACTCTGGGGATAACAGGCTGATCTCCCCCAAGAGCTCATATCGACGGGGAGGTTTGGCACCTCGATGTCGGCTCGTCACATCCTGGGGCTGGAGAAGGTCCCAAGGGTTAGGCTGTTCGCCTATTAAAGTGGCACGCGAGCTGGGTTCAGAACGTCGTGAGACAGTTCGGTCCCTATCTGTGATGGGCGTAGGAAGTTTGAGAGGATCTGACCTTAGTACGAGAGGACCGGGTTGGACCAACCGCTGGTGTACCGGTTGTAGTGCCAGCTGCACTGCCGGGTAGCTATGTTGGGACGGAATAAGCGCTGAAAGCATCTAAGCGCGAAATCTACCTCGAGATGAGACTTCCAAACAGGGACGTGGGAGACGACCACGCGATAGGCTGCAGGTGTAAAGTCAGTAATGGCAAAGCCGAGCAGTACTAATTACCCGAACGCTTCAGCGAGAACGCACTATGTGCTTGCTTCACCACTCGTTTTTGGAAACGATTTTACGGATACTCTTTCATCGATAATGTCAAGGATATAGCCAGGCGAAAGCCGGAAGTTTGGCTCAAGGCCCGCCGGGCGCAAGTCCGGGCAGGCAGAAGGAAAGCCAACCACCGGCAGCCCCTGAGCAGCCGCCTTCCCAGGCGGTGGGGTTCAGGGCCAAGCCAGGTGTAGATATGATGGTGATCACGCGCAGGCGTGACGGCGGGAGGAGCCCGCCGCAAAGATCACCCAAGAGTGTAAGGTGACTATAGCGGTGGGGATCACCTCTTCCCATTCCGAACAGAGCAGTTAAGCCCACCCGCGCTGATGGTACTAGGATAAAACCCGGGAGAGTAAGTCGTTGCCTACTTTTATCACAAAACCCTGATCCCAAAAATCAGGGTTTTTTTATGGTCT
>VYLK01000490.1_pt1 | contig 13055 bp, 12 predicted proteins | sample 5114321 | NCBI WGS metagenome assembly VYLK01 (sample SAMN12291792, study PRJNA351875) | freshwater metagenome | isolation source: freshwater lake | place: USA: Michigan, MSU2 Lake | collected 2011-08-16
GCCGCCGCGGCGGCGCTGGCGCGCGGCAGCGTGTCGCGGCCGGCGGCCCAGGCCTGCAGCCAATCGCTGCGGTAGACCTGGTACTGGTCGAAGAGATCGGCCAGGCGCCGCGCCAGTTGCAGGCGGCGCGAGGAGCTGTCGTCGGCCCCCAGGAAACCAGCCACGGGCTCGAAACCCGGCTGCGCCGCCAGCACCGGCAGCAGCCGCATCAAGCGCCAGGTGAGCGGCAGCTTGTCCAGCGCCGAAACCGCCGGCACCGCCGTGCGGCCCAGCACGGCGCGGTAGGCGCGCCAGATGAAACGCGCCGGCAGTTCCACGCGCGTGGCGGCGCAGATGCCCTGAGCCGCGGCCAGTTCCATCTTCAGCCACTCGGCCATGCCGTTGCTCTGCACCAGCAGCGTCTCCTGCTCCAGCGGGCCCAGCGGGTGGCGCGCCAGGAAGGCGAAGACCGTCTCGGCCAGCGTTTCGAGCCGGTTGCCGTGCAGCACCAGCAGGCCAGGCGTGAGTGCAGCGCCGGCAGCGGGCGAGGTGACAGGCGGGGTCAGGGCGGGCATGGGCAGCAAGCTTGGCAGGCCACTGGCTCAGAACTTGAGCCCGTCAGGCGTTTCAGACATCCTGGCGCTCGTCACCGGGGCCGATGGGCCTGCAGGTCACGCGGCAGCAGCCTGGCAAGATCAGGCTGGCCGGCAGACCCGACACGCAGGTCGCCCCACGGCGCGAGGCGCGGCGGGGCGGTCGGGTCGTGCAGGCTGGGGGCACAGGAGGCAATCCTTCCTTCGTCGGGCGCCGCTGGCCGGGTGGCAGCGGTGGTGGCGGCAGAGGCTACACGAGCCCTGCCGCCAATCGCCTGCCCCGGCGCCGGCTCAAGGCTGTGCGCCCCGTGCGTGGGCCGAGGGCTGCAGGCCGGCGCGGCCCAGCCGCTCCAGCAGTTGCGGCAGTTCGGCCCGCGCGCGGCGCTCGCCGGCGGCGCGTGCTTCCCTGAAGTAGCTGGGCAGCGGCGATGCGCCAAATTCCAGCTCTGCATGGATCAGGTAGTCGGCCCGCACGGCCTCGGGCGCGATGCGGGCCGCCCGTCGGGCAACGCGTTCGCGCTGCGCCTGCGAGGTGCCTGCCGGCGCGGTCTCCGGGCGCGGTGTGACGTCAACGGCGATGACGAACTGCGCACCAGCCTCCCGCGCGGCGCGCACGGCCAGCGGCAGCGACTCATCGCCGTCCTCGTACTCGGTGCCCTCGATGCCCACGGGAGACAGAATGCCCGGCACGGCGCTCGAGGCGCGCACCGCCACGCCGGCATTGCCGGTGGTGAAGAACACAGGCGTCTTGTCGCCGCGCCGCGTGGCGCCCACGACCAGCCGCCGCGGCATCTGCTCGATGTTGCGGTGGACGAGGCGCGTGTTGACGTAGTCCTGCAGGCGCTGGCCGCGGATCCAGCCGCGGTCGGCAAAGGGCGTCAGGTCGAACAGCGTGAGCGGTCCACCTTCCTTCGACAAGGCGTCGATCTCGGCCGCACTGCGCCCGTCAGCCCAGAATGCGCCGAGCAAGGAGCCCACGCTGGTGCCCACCACCAGGTCGATCTCGATACCGGCTTCTTCCAGCACGCGCATCACGCCAATGTGCGCGTAACCCCGCGGGCCGCCGCTGCTGAGCACCAGGGCCACACGCGGGCGGGGCTCCATCGTCTTCAGCATGGTCTGGGCCACGGGGCTGTCGGTGCCGGTGTGGTTGTAGGCGGCGCATCCGGCCAGCCAGCTGCCCAGCAAGCCCAGGCCCAAGACGGCACCGAGGCGCGCCACGGCAGACAGGCCATGTCGCTGCGGCTGGCGCTTCGTGGAGGGCATCGGTGCTGTCATCGTTCAGGCTCTTTCCGGGTGCACCGAGCTTTCGCCCGCTTGTTGACAGTGTCTACCATTGTTCCGACACTTGTAGACACTGTCAACCTGTCGCACGGCTGCTTCATTCCGGCCGATGCTGCCCGCACCTTGGAGAAGCCCTTACCCTCATTTCGCTGCCTCTCGCTCAGCAAGGCCAGCGCCACGCCCGCAGCGGCCCTTGTGGTGTCTCTGGACAGTGCCAGCCACGAGGCAGATGCCGAGTAAGTGAAGTCCGAAACCCAGGTCGCCAGATGAACCGCAACCCTGGCGAACTGGCCCATCGATGCGGGCCCTGGGCCGTGGTCACCGGCGCCAGCGCAGGCATCGGCCGTGCGTACGCCAGCCCCCTGGCGGCGTGCGTGTGGTAGCTTCTAGCGCGCACCCCGTACGGCCCCGCCACCGCATGCCTGCCAAGAATGCCCCCCCTGCACCAGCGCTCGAACTGCGGGACGCCTGCATCGTGGCAGCGCAGGAGGTGATCGCCGAGCGCGGCATCGAGAACCTGAGCCTGCGCGAGGTGGCGCGCAAACTGGGCGTGTCGCACCAAGCGCCCTACAAGCACTATCCAAGCCGCGACCACCTGCTGGCCGAGGTGATGCGCCGCTGCTTCCAGCGCTTCGCGGCGCATCTGGACGCGCGGCCCCATCACGACGACCCCGAGCAGGACCTGGAGGCCCTGGGGCTGCAATACCTGGCCTACGCCCGCGCGAACCCGCTGGAGTACCGGCTGATGTTCAGCACCACCTGGCCCACATCGGCCGAGAAGGCCGATTTCGCTGGCGACGCCACCCACGCCTTCGACGTGCTGCGCGGCGTGCTCCGCCGCCTGCACGGCGACGCGCCCGAGCGGAGGGAGACCGTGGAACTCGATGCGCTCTACATCTGGTCGACGGTGCACGGCCTGGCGGGCGTGATGAACGGCCAGTGCATCGACAAGCTCGACCTGAAGAGCAAGGTCCTCAAGCAGGCCGTCCGCCATGCCATGGATCGCATGGGGGTGGGCCTGAGCGGCCAGCGCTGACGCACCTGGGCCCGAACCGGCGCAGGACACTTATCCTCGTGAGTCCCGACCGCGGTTGGCACAAAAGTGGCATTGCGGCGGGGTAACCTGCGTTGGAATCGTCGTCACGACGTGATGCACCGCAAGGGCTACGCTGCGTCAGGGTGGCGATCCAGCCTGCTTGGAGCGCATTCGGCAGCGGACACGGTGGCAGCGTTGCAGCGTTTGCTGCCATTCGCCGCCAGCACTCGAACTCACGTTCCCGGACAACTTGCGGTCGTTCGGGCTCGCACCGGGCGGCGCCGCCTCCGGTTCTTTCCAGGGGTACTGCTTGCATGGCCGGCGAAGCGGTGGTGATTGACCGACAGAGACAGTCACTCTGAGTTGCCAAAGCGCAGATATCAGCGGCATCATGCCGGCCAGGCGCGAGTCCGACGCAGTCAGTCACGGGCAGGAGCGTCCGAAGTTCCATCCCGGATCTGGAGCCCCCACATGACACTCATTGCCGACAGCCTGGTCAGGTCATCGCCTGTGGGCAGCAAAGCCGTGCTGCCCCGCGCGGGCACCACCTTGGAAAACGCCTACGTCTACGACGCGGTGGCTCGTGATCTTCAGGCGGTAGCCCAGCGGGGCCATCTCGAGATCACGGCCCTCAAGACAGAAGCTGTCGGCGGGGAGCAACTCATCCGCCACCTCGAGTTCCGCCGCCTTCGCTGACGCGCGGCTGAAAGGCCGCCTGCCCTTGGCTTCAGACCGTCGCCTTGCCGCACTGCGGGCGCCTGCGCCCCCAGAGGCAAAGACCGGCCAGCAGGCCCACGCCTGCGAGCGCGGCCGTCGATGGCAAGGGCACGGGTGCCACCAGCATCTGCACACCGGCAAACTTTTTTTCGATGAAGGCCTGCTGCAGATCGATGGACGGGCCATCGGTGTAGGCCGTCAGCTGGTTCTCGATCGAAACGCCCACCGCCTGTGGCCGTGCATGGATGACATTGGTCGTGGCACCGAAGATCGAAGGCACCGGCTGTACTGGCGTGCTGCCATCGATGCGGGCCGCAGCCGACCATTCGTGGAGCAGTCCGTCAGCCAAGTCGAGTGGCGAACTCGGCTCGATCCCGAGGGCCGCCACGGTCTGCGTGGTCAACGGGGCAGCCATGTCGAACGCGCGGAGCCGCCCCTGGACATCGACTCGGCTGCCATTGCCTGACAACTTGTAGTCGCCCAACTCGACCAGCACCAGTTCGCCGAACTGGAAGCCATTGCGGGCGCTCAGCACCAGTCCACTGATGGTGGAGTTGCGCGTCACGGCGCCCTGCCCGTTCAGTGACTCGGCGGCGAAACCGCTGAAGGTGAAGAAGATGCTGTTGCCAGCCAGGCTTGGCGCACCGAAGAGGCCCAGCTTCGTCGTGTCGTAGGTGAGATCGAAATCGGCCCCGGTGAGCGTCACCAGCTCGGCCTGGGCGGTGGAGCTCAGCACACAAGCCAGCAGCATACCCAGCCCGCGCCGGCGCGCGGCCTGCGAGACGACAGGAACGAAAGAGCTTGGTTGCATGCGAGGCCGATCCTTGACGGGGTGCCGCCAAGTTAGCTGAGGAGCGTGACGCGCACAGCGGGTGCCCGTGGTCGTTTCGGCCCAAGTGTGCAGTCGCTGGCGGTCGGGCACGACCCCATGCACCTCAGGCCATCTGCCACTGCGTGAGCCGATAGCCGGCGCCGCGAACCGTTTCCAAACAGCTCGCCAGGCTGCCGTGCGCAGACATCGCCTCGCGCAGCCGCTTGATGTGCACGTCGACCGTCCGCTCCTCGATGAAGACATGGTCGCCCCACACCTTGTCGAGCAGTTGCGCGCGCGTGTGCACGCGCTCCGGGTGCGTCATCAAGTAATGCAGCAGTCGGAACTCGGTGGGCTGCACCTTCAGTTCGCTCCAGCCCTGGCCGTCGCGGAAGGTCACCCGGTGCGTAGCCGGGTCGAGCCGCAGGCCACCCACCTCCACCGCCGTATCCAGGGCATCCGGCGCACGCCGGCGCAGCACGGCGCGAATTCGCGCGAGCAGTTCCTTGGTGGAGAAAGGCTTGGTCAGGTAGTCGTCTGCGCCCGCGTCCAGGCCTGCGATCTTGTCGGCCTCGTCGGTGCGCGCGGTCAGCATGATCAGCGGCAGGTTCCGCGTGCGCGGATCGCCTCGCCATCGCCGCGCCAGTTGCAGCCCCGAGGCCCCCGGCAGCATCCAGTCGAGCAGGGCCAGATCGGGCAGCACGCGATTGACGCAGACGACGGCAGATTCGGCGTCACCCGCCACCTCCACCTCGAATCCTGCATGCCGCAGGTTCAGGGCCACCAGTTCCGCGATCGCGGCCTCATCCTCCACCACCAGCACGCGGCTCATGGGCTTCTCCACCTTGAGTTGTGAGTACGGCCGTCGGCATGGAGGCCTGGGCTTCGATCGCCGCGAACTCTAGGAGGCTTGGGTGACAAGTCGGTGAGCGTGGGCTGGCCGTTCATCACCTGTCGCAGCACAGCCCTGCAGGCCGAACGGCGCATGCACTCTTCGCCGCCGGGGCAGGCCCGCGCCCTCCGATGGACCGAACGGACCATGCTCGCCACGCGCCGCACGCGCGCCGGTCATCCGACCGTCACCCCGCGCACTTAGCCTCCGAACGGATCACTTCCTGCGCCGCTGCACCCGGCTTGCGACATGTCTCGCTCCTGCACCCGTCACACCACCGTCGCCAGCCCCAGCGCCCGCGGCTTCACGTTGCTGGAGCTGCTGGTGGTGATGGTCATCATCGGCTTGCTGGCGGGCTATGTCGGCCCCAAGCTCTTCGGGCAGATCGGCAAGTCGGAAAGCAAGGTCGCGCGCGCGCAGATCGATGCGCTGCAGAAGTCGCTGGACCAGTACCGCGTCGACACCGGCCACTATCCCGATACACGCCAAGGTCTCGCCGCCCTGGTGGCGCGCCCGCCCGACGAGCCGCGCTGGCAAGGGCCCTACCTCGCCAAGCAGGTGCCTGCAGACCCCTGGAGCCGACCCTATGTCTACCGCATGCCGGGTCAGCATGGCGAGTACGACCTCTTCAGCCTCGGCCGCGACGGCGCGCCGGGCGGCGAGGGCAGCGACGCCGATCTCACCAGTTGGTGAGCTGCGGCCAGAACGCCATGCCGGAGTACCTCGTTCGCATCGCGCGCATGCCGCCAGGAGGACAGCCTCTGCGCGTGCAGGCCGACAGCCCGGCGGCCGTGGCACACGCGCTCGGGGTGACGCCGGCCGCGGTGCTCAGCGTGCAGCCTGCTGCAGCGGCGTCGGGCGCGTGGCGGTGGCGCCGCCCGGCACGGCTGCAGTTGCGTCTCTTCAGCCAGGAACTGGCGCTGCTGCTGCAGTCCGGCATCCCTGTGCTGGCGGCGCTGGAGACCCTGAGCGAGCGCGACGCACAGGCCGGCGATACAGGCGTGCTCGGTGAAGTCTGCCAAGCCCTGCGCGAGGGCCTGCCGCTGAGCGCGGCCCTGCGACGTGTGCCCGCCGCCTTCGACGAACTCTTCGTGGCCGTGGTGGCCGCCAGCGAGCGCAGCGGCCAACTGGCGCCCGCGCTGGAGGCCCACGCGGCCTACCTGCGCTGGACCGAAGACCTGCGCGCCAAGCTGGTGGCCGCCTGCATCTACCCGCTGCTGCTGCTGGCCGCCGGCGTGGCGGTGATCGGTTTCCTGCTGCTGTACGTGCTGCCCCGTTTCGCAGGCGTTTTCGACGCCCTGGGCGATGACCTGCCCGCGGCCTCGGTGCACCTCATCGGTTTCGGGGTCTGGGCCGCGGCCCACCCGGCGCTGAGCGCAGGGCTTGCCCTGAGCCTGCCGGTACTCGCGTTGTGTGCCTGGCAGAGCCCGCCGCTGCGCCGCCGGGCCTTGGCGCTGGCCTGGGGCCTGCCGGGGCTGGGCGCCCGCTGGCGCGTGGTGGTGCTGGCGCGTCTGTACCGCGGCCTGGCCCTGCTGCTGCGGGCCGGCGTGCCGGTGCCCGACTCGCTGCGCTTGCTGCAAGGGGCCCTGGCCGGGCCCCTGCTGCCGGCGCTGGAAGCCGCCCGCGCCGCGGTGTCGGGCGGGCAGCGGCTGTCTCAGGCGCTGCAGGCCCAGGGCCTGGCCACGCCTGTAGCCCTGCGCATGCTGCATGTCGGCGAAGGCAGCGGTGAGCTGGCCTTGATGCTGGAGCGCGCCGCGCGCTTTCACGATGACGAGATCGCGCGCCTGTCCGAGCTCGTGGTGCGTGCCGTCAACCCGGCGCTGATGCTGGTGATGGGCGTGGTCATCGGCGGCATCGTCGTGCTGATGTACCTGCCCATCTTCTCGCTGATGGAGCGGGTGCAATGAGGGGCGCGCGGTGAACGCGGCAGAAGGCCGGCTCTGGCAGCCCGACTTCGAGGCCTGGCCGCCCGTGGAGGCGGCGCGCCACCGCGCCGTGCTGGGCCGCAACCCCCTGGGCGAGGCCGCGCTGCTCGCCGACCGTGAGGCCGACCCGCTGCTGCTGCAAGCCCTGGAGATGCGGCTGGCGCAGGCGCTGCGCTGGCAGCGCTGCGATGCGGCGGCCATCGAGGCCTGGCTGACGCAGGCCCAGACGCAGGGCCGCGCGCTGGACAGCGTGGCCGCCAGCAGCGCCGCCGATGCCGGCACCGAGAGCACGCCAGAGCTCACGCTGGCCGGCCTGTCGCAAGCGGCCAGCCCCGCGGTCCGCCTGCTGGATGCGGTGCTGTACGACGCCTTGAAGGACGGGGCCAGCGACGTGCACATCGAGACCACCCACCAGGGCGCCGAGGTACGCCTGCGCCTGGATGGTGTGATGCAGCCCTTGCGCCGCGTCGAAGGCGCCGAGCTGTCCGAACAACTGGTGTCGCGGCTGAAGGTGATGGCCGAGCTCGACATCGGCGAGCGCCGCCTTCCACAGGACGGCCGCTTCCGGCGGCGCGCGCAAGGCCGCGAGATCGACTTCCGCGTGTCCATCATGCCCAGCGTGCATGGCGAAGACGCCGTGGTGCGCGTGCTCGACCGCGCCGCCGTGCAACAAGGGCGTGAAGGCCTCACGCTGGCCTCGCTGGGTTTCCCGCCGGCGCAATGCGAACAGATCCGCAGCCTGGCGCGCCAGCCGCACGGCATGCTGCTCGTCACCGGGCCCACGGGCAGCGGCAAGACGACCACGCTCTATGCCGCCATCACCGAGATCCACCAGGGCAGCGAGAAGATCATCACCATCGAAGACCCGGTGGAGTACGAGCTGGCCGGCGTGGTGCAGGTGCCGGTCAACGAGCGCAAGGGCCTGAGCTTTGCGCGCGGCCTGCGCTCCATCCTCCGCCACGACCCCGACCGCGTGCTGGTGGGCGAGATCCGCGACACCGAAACGGCGCAGATCGCGGTGCAGGCGGCGCTGACCGGCCACCTCGTCTTCAGCACGGTGCACGCGAACCACGCCTTCGACGTCATCGGCCGCTTCATGCACATGGGCCTGGACCTCTACAACGTGGTCTCCGCGCTGAACGCCGTGGTGGCGCAGCGGCTGGTGCGGCGCCTGTGCGGGCACTGCGCCCTGCCCTTCGCGCCTGACGCGACGCAGTCCCCGCAACTGCAGCAGGGCAATGCCGCGGCGACGCTGCGGCCGCGCCGCGCCATGGGCTGTGCACAGTGCCGCCACACCGGCTACCGCGGGCGGCTGGCCGTGGCCGAGGTGCTGGTGCTCGACGACGAACTGCGTGACCTCATCGCTGCCCGCGCTCCCATGCAGCGCATCAAGCAGCACGCCCGCGAGCACGGCATGCAGCGCCTGCGTGCGGCCGCACTGGCCCTCGTTGCCGCCGGCGAAACCAGCTTCGAAGAACTGGACAGGGTGGTGGCCGGTGACTGAGACCACCCTGTCGCGGACCTGGGCTGTGCCCGCTGCGCCCGCTGCCCCCGCTGCACGCGCAACCCCAGTGCGGGGCCTGGGCAGCGCGCTGTCGCGTGCAGCGGGGCGCAGCCAGCCGCTGCTGCTCACGGCGCAGGGCCTGTGGGATCTGGCCGACCTGGGCGAGCCCCAACCGGACCTGGCCGCGTGGGGTCTGTCGCGGGCCGGCCAGGCCTGCACCGTCTGGCTGGGTGCCGACCTGCTGGTCGACCTGCTCGCGGTCGAAGAAGCCGCCCTGCGGGATGCCGCAGCCCGCAGCGAGTGGGCGCGCCGTGTGCTCCAGCACTACCACGGCGACGATGCGTTGCGCTGGCCCCTGTGGCCCTGGCGGCTGCGTGGTGCGGCCGGCGCCGGCGCGCTGCAGGGGGTTTCGCTGCCAGCCCTGCAGGCGCAGGCCGAAGGCCAGGGCGTGAAGCTGCGGACCGTCTCTGCGCTTTGGCCCCAGTTGCTGGTCCACGCCCTGGCGGTTGCGCCGCGCAAGCAGCCCCGGCAGACCTGCTGGCTGGTCGAGGCGCCACTGACCCCGCGCACCGGCGCAGCGCCTGTGCTCACCCAGGTGGTCTTGACAGAGGGCCGCATCACCGGCCTGCAAAGAAGGCGGCTGCAACAGCCCGTGGGCTCGTCCCTGCGCCAGCTGCTGGAAGAGGCCGGGCCGGGCGGCACCCACACGCTGCTGTGGTGGGGTGCCGCCCCCGAGATCGATGCCGCCTGGCCGCCGGCCTTGCAGCCTGCACGCGTGCTGCCGGCGGACGGCCAAGCGCTGCCGCTCGACCCCGGGTCTGCCGGTGACTTCATGAACCCGGTGCCGCGCGCCGGCGCCCTGGCCTGGGCCTGGCTGGCCACCTGCGCCGCGGTGCTGACCGTGGCGGGCCTGGAGACCCACGCGGCTTGGCAGGCCCGGGGCGAGGCTCGCGCGCATTCGGCCGCTGTGGCGCTCACAGCGCCGGTGGCCGCAGGCCCTGCGCGCGCCGATGCCACGGCACCCCGCCAGGCCGCCCCACCCGCAGAGCGCGATGCACAGAGCCTGCGCGAACTGCAGGCACGCCGCAGCCACCCCTGGGGCACTGTGTTCGCCGCCACCGAACTGCCCGCGGTGGCGGGGCTGCGCTGGTTGTCGATGGAGCACGGCACTTCGGGTGAACTGCGCCTGCAGGGCCTGGCGCCTGAGCCGGGCGCGGTGCAGCGCGCCGCGGACACGTTGCGTGCGCAAGCGCCCTGGCAGCAGGTGCTGGTGGCGCGGCTGGAGGCGCAGGACGAGCCCGCCGCCGCGAGCCCCGCGGCGCCGGCTGCGCGCAACAACGTGCCGGCAGCGAGCCTGCTGAGTTTCGAGATCCAGGCCCGGCTGCGGCCGCCTGCGCCATGAGGTGGCTCGAAGCACGCCTGCACCCCGGTGCCCTGCATGGCGCAGCCGGGGTGCTGCTGCTGGGCCTGGCCGGCCTGCTGGCCGCGGGCCTGGCGCCGCAATGGCGGGGGCAGGCCGAGGCGGCACGCGCCGAAGCCCGCGCCGCCGGTTTGAACTCGGCGCGCCTCGCAGCCCGACGTGCGCAGCAAGACGCCGCCCCGGGCGACCAAGCCGGCCTGAGCAGGCCCTGGCCCGAGGCTGCTGCTTCGCCCCGGCGCGCGGTGGCACTGGACACCCTGGCCCGCCGGCAGGGCCTGCAATTGCAGCAGGTGCGCCAGCAACTCGACGCCGCGCAGCAACTGCAGGTGGCGATGGTGGGCAGCGGCAGCTACGCAGCCATCCGCCGCTTCGTCGAGCGGGCGCTCGCGGCCGACCCCGCACTGGCGCTCGATCGGCTGCGCCTGCAGCGCGACGACGCCGAGGCGGAGACGCTGCGCTTCGAGCTGCAGTGGTCACTGCTGCACCGGCCCTCGCCTGCGGCCAACCTGACAGCGACTGCCTTGGCGCGTGAGGCCCGGCCATGAGCGGGCCTGTCATGCGGCCGGCGCTGCGCTGGGCCCTGGGCATCGTGGCGCTGCTCACGGGCGCGTTGGCCTGGCTGCCGGAAGAAGAGCCGCCGGTGCTGCGGCCATCGACCGTGGCGCGTGCAGCGCCCGGCCCCGCAGCCCGCGTGCCGGCTCCGCTCGAGCGCACTGGCGAGCGCACTGGCGAGCGCCCTGTCGCGGATGCGCCGTCGCTCACCGCTGAAACTCCATGGCCCGCGCCCACCGCCGCAGCCCTGGCTGCGTGGAGGGCCGCACCGCGCGCCGTGCCCGCACGGCCTGCAGCACCCCCTCCGCCGCCGCCTGCCGAGCCGGCCCCGCCGCCACCGCTGCCCTACCAGTGGATAGGCCAGATCGAAGAAGAAGGCCGGCCGCGCTTCTTCCTCGCCGACGCCCAGGCGCTGTGGCCGGTGTCGCCGGGCGAGGCCCTGGCCACGGGGTGGCGGGTCGACGGGCTGCAGGCCGGGCAGTTGCAGTTCACCTGGCTGGCCACAGGGGCCACGGTCCTGTTGCCGGCACGGCCCTGAAGCCTGCCTCCAATCACACGAGCCGCGCCCGCCGCCCTCCTTGCCTGCCGACCGCCCACCAGACGCCCCATGCCCGCCGTACACAGCCCCTTCCCGTCGACCCTGCGACCGCGCTGCTGGCTGCTGGTGTTGCTGCTTGCCTGGCTGGCCGGCTGCGCTTCGGTCGTGGACGAAGCCGAGCGCCTCACCCAGGAGGGCCGCTACGAAGAAGCGCTCGCCGCGTTGGACAGCGAGCGCGTACGGCGGCCCGACGACCCCGCCCTGCGCACCGCGCACGAACGCCAGCGCGAGCGGGTGGTGATGCAACTGGCGGCGCAGGCCGAGCTGGCGCTGGGCATGGCCCGGGTGGACGAGGCCGCAGCCCTGCTGGCGCGGGCGCAGCGCCTGCTGCCGCGACAGCCCAGGGTGCTGAGCCTGGCCGATGCCGTGGCGCAGGCCCAGGCTGCGCAGCAGCGCCTGGCCCAGGCCGCGCCCACCGTCGCGGAGGCAGCGCCCTCGGCCGCCGCCAGCCCGCAACTCGGCCCGGCCTTCCAGAAGACCGTGAACCTCGAGTTCCGCGATGCCACGCTGCGCCAGGTCTTCGAGGCCCTGGCACGCAGCAGCGGCGTGAACTTCGTCTTCGACAAGGACGTGCGCAGCGACACGCGCATCACCGTCTTCCTGCGCCAGCTGAGCCTGGACGAGGCGATGCGCGTGATCCTGTCCACGCAGCAGCTCGACCGCAAGCTGCTCAACGCGCAGACCGTGCTGGTGTATCCCAACACGGCGGCCAAGCAGCGCGAACACCAGGAGCTGATCACGCGCAGCCTGTACCTCGTCAACGCCGACGTGAAGCAGGCACAGGCCCTGGTGCGCACGATGACCAAGACCCGCGACCTGCATGTCGACGAGCGCCTGAACGCGCTGGTGGTGCGCGACACGCCCGAGGTGGTGGACCAGATCGAACGGCTGCTGGCCACCATCGACCTGGCCGAACCCGAGGTGATGCTGGCCGTCGAGGTGCTGGAGGTCTCTGCCGACCGGCTCGACGAGCTGGGCCTGAGCTGGCCCACCACGCTGAGCCTGGGCGTGCCAGGCGGTGGCGGCACGGTGCCGCTGAGCACGCCGCTTGGGGGCTCGGGCTTCCGCGGCCTGGTGGCCAACCCGGCACTGGCCGCCACGCTGCGCAGCGCCAGCGGCACCGCACGTCTGCTGGCCAACCCGACCATCCGCGCCCGCAACCGCGAGAAGGCCAAGGTGCAGATCGGCGAACGCCTGCCGGTGTTCACGACGGCGGCGGTGGCCAACGCCGGTGTCTCGGCCAGCGTGAGCTACCTCGACGTCGGCCTCAAGCTGGACGTGGAGCCCAGCGTTCAGCTCGACGGCGAGGTGATCATCAAGGTGGCGCTGGAGGTCAGCAACCTGCTGCGCGAGGTGGACGGGCCGGCCGGTTCGGCCGCCAAGGCCTACGAGGTGGGCACCCGCATCACCACCACCTCGCTGCGCCTGAAGGACGGCCAGACGCAGGTGCTGGCCGGGCTCATCAACGACCAGGACCGCCAGAACGCGGTGGGCTTGCCCGGGGTGTCCCGGTTGCCGCTGCTAGGGGCGCTGTTCGGCGTGCAGCGCGACCAGCGCTCCAAGTCCGAGATCGTCATGCTCATCACGCCGCGCATCGTGCGCAACCTGCAGCGGCCCAGCGAGCAGGCGGCCACCCAGGCTTCGGGCACCGAGAACCAGCCCGGTGCGGCACCACTGCGGCTGGCTGAACAGGCCCGGGCTGGCGTCGGTGGCGGCCGGGGCTCGCCGCGCGGCGCCGCGGCGC
>VYLK01000491.1_pt1 | contig 13053 bp, 10 predicted proteins | sample 5114321 | NCBI WGS metagenome assembly VYLK01 (sample SAMN12291792, study PRJNA351875) | freshwater metagenome | isolation source: freshwater lake | place: USA: Michigan, MSU2 Lake | collected 2011-08-16
GGAAATGTCACCACCGAGGAGGGCTCATGATCTTCCCTTGGGCACACAGACTTATTTCAGCCGGGGCGCATGGTTTGCGTCGTATTCCGGGCCAGTCCGTTAATCTGGCCCACCTCATCTGGCGCGCACCACGCGCCCCGGCCCCTCTGCTTTCGGGCAACAAGGTGCACCCCCGGTGGTTTTCCACGCGGGGCTATGGGTGTTGGGGGGCAATAACAAAAGCGGTGTCATCCCGGACGGCGTCAGCCGATCCGGGACCCCAGACCGCAAAGTCCACCAAGGTCCCCGCTCTGCGCTTCGCTTCGGCGGGGATGACACGCTTAGTTGAAAGAAGAGTTTCACTTAGAATCGTTTTGGTGAAACACAGTTTCCACCAAAATGGGTCCAGACGTAGGGAAAGCCTTAGAAGCTTTCCCTAATACCCCAAGCGCCCACTCAACGTGCCGATCAAATCCACAACCGCTTCGCCAATCACCGTGCCGGGCAGATAAACCGCACTTGCGCCCATTTGCTTGAGGACGGGCACATCGTCCGGCGGGATGACGCCGCCGATGACGATCATGATGTCGCTGCGGCCCTCGGCTGAGAGCGCTTGGCGCAGGGCGGGTAGAAGCGTCAGATGGCCGGCCGCGAGGGACGAGAAGCCGATGACATGGACATTATTCTCCACCGCTTGGCGGGCCGCCTCTTCAGGGGTAGCGAACAAGGGGCCGATATCGACGTCAAAGCCCAGATCGCTGAAGGCGGTTGCGATCACCTTTTGGCCGCGGTCATGGCCGTCTTGGCCCATTTTGGCGACGAGGATTTTGGGCGCGCGGCCATCGGCCTTAGCAAAAGCGGCAATGGCCTCGCGGGCTTGTTGGATGACGGGGTTGGAAGGGTCAGCCTCGCGCGTATAGACCCCTGAATTGATGCGGATTTCAGCTTTATGACGGCCATAAACATCTTCCAAAGCCAACGAGATTTCGCCCACTGTGGCTTTCGCCCGGGCCGCCTTGATCGCGAGGTCAAGGAGATTACCGGACCCGTCGCGGGCCGCAGCTGTCAAATCTGCGCAGGCCGCATCCACATCGGCCTGATTACGTTCGGCCTTGAGGCGCTTCAATTTCTCAAGCTGCTTCATGCGCACAGCGGTATTGTCGACCTTGAGAACGGGAACGTCCTCGACTTCATCGAGCGGGAATTTATTGACGCCAACCACGGTCTGCATGCCGGTATCGATACGCGCTTGCGTTTTCGCAGCGGCTTCTTCGATGCGCAACTTTGGCAAGCCTTGTTCGATCGCTTTCGCCATGCCGCCCAAGGCTTCAACTTCTTCAATGTGCTTCCAAGCCCGTTCGGCGAGGTCGGCCGTCAGCTTTTCGACATAATAGCTGCCGCCCCACGGGTCGATCGGGCGGGAAAAGCCTGCTTCTTCTTGCAGGACCAACTGGGTATTGCGCGCAATACGAGCGGAGAAATCGGTCGGCAAAGCCAAAGCCTCGTCAAGGCTATTGGTGTGCAGGCTCTGGGTGTGGCCATGGGTAGCGGCCATCGCCTCAACACAAGTGCGCACCGCATTGTTGAACACGTCTTGCGCCGTCAAGCTCCAGCCAGAGGTTTGGCTGTGCGTGCGAAGCGCAAGGGACTTCTCGCTTTTGGGATTGAATTGCTTGACCAAGCGCGCCCACAAGGCCCGCCCTGCCCGCATCTTGGCGACTTCCATGAAGAAGTTCATGCCAATCGCCCAGAAGAAGGACAAACGCGGTGCAAATGCATCAATATCCAATCCTACATCCAGCCCGGCGCGGATATAATCGAGGCCGTCGGCAAGGGTGTAAGCAAGCTCCAAGTCCGCCGTCGCGCCGGCTTCTTGCATGTGATAGCCGGAGATGGAGATCGAATTGAACTTGGGCATGTTTTGGCTGGTGAAGGCAAAAATGTCCGAAATGATCCGCATGCTGGGTCCGGGAGGATAGATATAGGTGTTGCGGACCATGAATTCTTTGAGAATGTCATTCTGGATCGTGCCAGAGAGCTTGTCTGGGCTGACGCCCTGTTCTTCTGCCGCCACGACATAGAGCGCCAAGATTGGCAGAACTGCGCCATTCATGGTCATCGACACGCTCATTTGGTCCAGCGGAATGCCCTCAAACAAGGTGCGCATGTCATAAATGCTGTCGATTGCCACACCCGCCATGCCAACATCGCCCAGCACGCGCGGGTGATCGCTGTCATAGCCGCGGTGGGTCGCCAGATCGAAGGCGACCGACAGGCCCTTTTGGCCAGCGGCCAGATTGCGGCGGTAAAAGGCGTTGGAATCTTCTGCCGTGGAGAAGCCCGCATACTGGCGGATCGTCCAAGGCTGTTGCACATACATCGTGGGATAGGGCCCACGAATATTCGGGGCAATACCTGGAAGCCCGCCCAAATGGTCAAGCCCTTGGAGGTCTTTGGGGCCATAGGACGGCTTTACCAAAACATCTTCGGGCGTGCGCCACATCTCAGCGCTCGCCGCTCCTGTCGGTGCGGAGGTCACAGTCGGCGTGCCAAGCTCTAACTGGCTAAAGTCCGGTAGCTTGCTCATGCGGGCTCCTCCAGAAGGGTGATGGCGTGGGTGAGTTCGGCCAAAATGTCCGATCCAGCAAACAGGTTGCGATCAATCGTGGCGGCTTGGAACTTGCCCGCCAACCAAATCTGTTGGGCACCGGCGGCTTTCAAGGCAGCGGCAGCTTCGTTGGCCTCGGCCTCATAGGTCGCATCATCGCCGCACAGGCAGACAAGAAGCGCGCCGCTAGCCTGAAAGGCTCTGATCAAAGCGGCTTGATCTGGATAGGCAATGTCAGCCCCCAAAGCATTAATACCGCCAGCCTCAAAGGCATTGCGGGCAAAGCCGGCACGGGCACTGAACTTGGCGAGGCTGCCCAAGGTAGCCAAAAAAACCTTGGGGCTTAGGCTGTCAGCACGGTCCCGTAAGGCTTCAAATTCTTGTGCCAAGCGCATGGGCGGAATGGCCCCTGCCAAAGGTGTCGCAGGCGCCGTGGTGGCGGATATCGAAGGGGTAGCAGGCACAATTTCATCGAGATTGGCATAGATATTGATGCCGATGAGTTGCGTCTTGCGCTTGGCGATGTCTCGGGTACGGGCGGCGCGCGTTTGGGCAACCCATCCCTGCACCAAGCCTCGATCCAAAGCAGACGGCAGACCACCTGCCCGCTCAATTTCTTGCACCAAAGGCCAAGCCGCTTGGGCCAAATCCTCGGCCAAAGCCTCCATCGCCCAAGCCCCGCCGGCCGGATCGGTTACTCGGCCGAGATGGCTCTCTTCCTGCAGGATCAATTGGGTGTTGCGGGCGATGCGGCGGGCATTCTCATCTGCCAGACCAAGGGCACTCGAATAAGGCAAAACGGTAATGACATCGGCACCCCCGGCTGCGGCACCAAAGCAGGCACAAGTAGCGCGCAAGATATTGGTCCACGGATCGCGCTTGGTCTGCATGCGGCCAGACGTCACTGCTTGCAGGCGCATGGGGGCTGCAACGCCACAGGCGTCCAAGACCCGCGCCCAAAGTCTGCGTGCAGCGCGCTGCTTGGCGATTTCCAGCACCACATCCGGCCCTGTTGCAAGGGTGAAGAGCAAGGTTGAATTCACCGCCTCAGCGGTCAGGCCCATCGCCTCACCTGCCCGCACATGGGCGATCCCCGAGGCAATCAACACCGCCAGTTCTTGCGCGTCTGAGCCACCACCTTCATGGACAGGGCGCGCATCCGCCCGGAGGCAAGTAGCGTTCGCGAAGATGCTCATAGTCTGGAGCGCAAAGCCCGCCGCGGCTTCAAGGCTGCAGCCGGTCTGGCCATTCATCCTTGCAGCCATGGGATCAAGATTAAAGGCAAGCTTCGCCGTTGCGCGGTCGCCCTGTGGCACAGCATCGGCCAAGGCACGTGCAGCCCCCAACGGATCGCCAGGCGCATCGAGCGCTACAGTCGCCAGCGCCAGGAAGATGCCTTTGATCAAGACTTGAAAGTCTGCAACGCGAGAGGCGGCCACACCACAATTGCCGCTAGGATCAATCACAAGCTCAAGCGATGATACGCCGCGCTCCAGATCGTAAAGCGCTGTTTGATTGGCCGCCTGTGGGTCTGGGTTCAAAATGGTTTGACGGATGTCCCAAGGCAGGAACGCATCTCGCACCGCTTCTGCGCCCCGAATAAAAGGCGCTTGGCCTGCCACCCCCGTGCGCTCAGCTGGGTTTGGCGCGTCTGCTGAGGTGTAAAGCGGCCGGACGGGCACGCCGTCATAGGTCTGCCCAATCAAGCGTTCAAACGGGGCACCCTTCAGTGCTTTCTCCGCCAGCTCCCGCCAGCGCGCAATTTCAGGGTCAGTGAAGCCAGAAGCCAATGCGAATGGATGAGTCATAAGATGGCAAGTGCAGGGCTAAGCCCGCGTCGTCAAGACCTCACCTAGCGGTAGATACCAGTCGAACCAAATCCGCTTGCCGGCGCAGGCCCAATTTAGCGAGCAGGCCTTTGATTTGGCTTTTGACGGTGGCTACCGAAGTTTTCCGGATTGCCGCAATCTCTTCGACCATGCGGGCTTGCGAGAGAAGCGTTGCGATATTGGCTTCAGACTTGGTGAGGCCCGCAAACACTTGCAAACCGGTGATGGTCGCCATCTCATCTTGCGCCGTCTTGGGTAGAAGCACAGCCACATAGGGGCCCAAGGTCGCCTCACACTTGAACAGGCGGACCATATCGACGACCCAACCATCCAAGGTCCGCAACGGCACAGACAAATGCTTACCTTGATAGCCGTCATATAAAACGCCAAGACCCGCTTGCAGATCGGTGACACTGCGGGCCGCCAAGGCAGTCAATTTGCCGTCCTTCAAACGCAACGTGCTCGATGCTTCAATCCGGCGAGCCCATTTTGATGTGCCTGCCTGCACATGACCAGTCTGGTCCACAATCACGCCATGGACGCCAGCGGCCTCTAGGCCGCCCAAAAACTGTTTAAGTTTCGCGCGACGATCTTTCTCTTCTTTGGTGTCATAATCGGCTTCTGTTTGCCAAGACGGCACATGTTCGTCGGAAATGCGATCAACGGCATCAAAGGCCCATGAAATCCCAACGGTCTCTAAATTATCAAACCCAATTGGCATTTCCTGTGCGGGTTCATAATCGGGCCGAATCTTTAGGTCGGAATTGGTGTTATCCGCCCCTAAGTCGGACGATGATATAATCGTCGGTTCAAGAGAACCATCTTCCCCGGGTTTTTCCGTGCTCATACAACTTCCCCAAGCCGAGATCCCATCTTGTTGAGGCCTTTCGGCAAAGTCCACTCAAAATAGCGGTTAATGGGCGAACTGAGTCAAATTGGTGCGCAAATGTGATCAAAAGTCGCCTTTACCCTAAGGGCAAGGCTGACGGCTTAAAATGGGCAATGCCAGTTTAGTCGCGCGCATCCACTTGCATCACAGCGCAGGACACGCCAAGACGGGACCATAAACGTAGCCATAATGGCACTTGCCACACTGCTCTGGGAGTTCACATGTCGGTACCTGCAGTTCTATCTCGCCTTCGCATCCCTGTGATCGGAGCGCCGCTTTTCATCATTTCCAACCCAGATCTGGTTATTGCTCAATGTAAGGCCGGCGTCGTGGGTTCGTTCCCGGCGCTTAACGCGCGACCTGCCCACGTGCTTGAAGAATGGCTCGACAAAATCACCACGGAATTGGGTGAGTGGACTGACAAGAATCCAGACCGTCCAGCCGCACCATTTGCGGTCAACCAGATCGTGCACAAGACCAATGATCGCTTAATGCATGACGTGGAAGCCTGCGTGAAGTTTAAGGTGCCAGTCGTCATCACCTCCTTGGGCGCCCGCGAAGACGTGAACCAAGCGATCCAGTCTTATGGCGGGATCACTTTACACGACATCATCAACAACCGCTTTGCAAAGAAGGCCGTTGAAAAGGGTGCAACCGGCTTGATCGCTGTTTCCGCAGGTGCGGGCGGCCATGCTGGCACTTTGTCGCCTTTTGCTTTGGTGCAAGAGATCCGCGAATGGTTTGATGGCCCATTGTGCGTATCGGGCTCGATCGCCAATGGCGGTGCTGTTCTAGCAGCCCAAGCCATGGGTGCAGACTTTGGCTACATTGGTTCTGCCTTCATCGCGACGGCTGAAGCCAACGCCGAAGAGGCCTATAAGCAAATGATCGTCGATAGCAGCGCCGACGACATTATCTATTCCAACCTGTTTACTGGCGTGCACGGCAATTACTTGGCCCCGTCGGTAGTCAACGCTGGCCTCGACCCATCAAACCTGCCTGAAAGTGACCCATCTGCCATGAACTTCGGTTCTGGCGGCAATCAATCCAAGAAGGCTTGGCGCGATATTTGGGGCTGTGGCCAAGGCATTGGCGCGGTCAAAAAGGTGGCGACCGCTGGCGAGTTTGTAGACCGCTTGGCTGCTGAATATGAAGCGGCCAAAGCACGGATCATGGCAGCGCCGCTGCGCTAGATTAGGCCTAAACGGTCAATCTATCCGACCGAACGATTAGAAGGGCCATGGTGTCGTCCGTTTTTAGGATTGACGCTATGGCCCTTTTCACTGCCCCACCCTCTGCCGCGCAGCTCAACTGGCGCTGGCCGCATTTTACCCCCGTTGAACTCGCCTGCAAATGTCGCAAGCATTGCAAAGGCGAGTATTTTCACGACCCGCGCTTCCTTGACGCCTTAGAGGCCATGCGGGCAGAAATCGGGCCGTTGACGATCCGCTCTGGCCATCGCTGCCGCGGCCATAATGCCGCCGTGGGGGGCGTGCCGAATTCTTATCATGCTAAGGCGATAGCAGCCGACATTGCCGTGACGGCCAAGACACGTGCGCGCATGTTGCAAGCTGCTGTGAATGCAGGGTTTACGGGCATTGGCTATGGACGCAGCTTCTTGCATGTCGATCTTGGGCCCGCCAGAGCTTGGACTTATCCAGGCGCATTGGGCTTGTGGATCAAGGCCTTGGGCTTTGACCCGATGCGTCAGCCGCTCAAACCGCGCCCAAAATAGGTCTAACCGCCCTTGCCCTTATTCTTTGCTTCTTTGGCTTCCCGCTCTGCCTTGGTTGGCGGTGGCGGGGCGCTGGCTTTGATTTGACGGGCTTGAAGGGCCAAAGCCTCGCCGCGGGCGCCTTCTTCATCTTCACAAGAGACACGATCTTTCAGGATCGGGTCACGCCCGACAACGCAGAGACCGCTAGCAGCCACGCGGACATTGCCGACGCTGTCAGCAGGGTCATTGGTGTCGCGATTGAGAAGTTGGGATGAAACCTCGGCTTGCGCACGCGATTTGATCTCTTGCGCGTAGAAGGACAAGGCCGCGCTCTCGCCCGACCGGCCCATAGAGCCCGTTGCGCTGGCAAAACGTTGGACGGAATCGGCAAATGCGCGCGGTGAGATTTTGCCCGAGAAATACAGGCGGCGGGCGAGCACGGCCTCTGCGCCAAAAAAGGTCTCAGCCGAGCGCGGATCGCGCTTCTCAAAGGCCAAAAAGCCCAACCGCTTGGTTGCTTCCCAAGCAACGGCGTCGCCAGGTTCACCCGGCGGTGCAAGTGTTAGGGCGGCGCGATAGGCAAGCTCGGCCTGACGTAGATCGCCGGTCGCACTGGCGGCTGTACCCGATTTGAGAGACGCGCGCGCCGCTTCATCGGTAATGGGCGCGGGCGGGGTAGGTTCTGGTGTTTCGACTGGGGCTGGTGCCAAGACTTCAACCACGGGGGCCGCAACCTCCTCAACCGGTGCCGGAGCCGGCTTCGGCGGCGTTACCTTCTGAACAACAGGCGGACGCTGGGTGCGCTTAGACTTACTCTGCTTCTGCCCTGCTGTTTGCGCCAAGGCGAGGCTGCCCAAAGATGCCGCCACACCAGCAAACAGGAAGAAGGTTGTTTTGGAAGCTTTCAAGTGACCCTCGGTTCTAGAGCAAAGCTCGCTCTATCTGAAACAGATAAAGCGGACAAGCTGTTGCTCCAACTTAGATTTAGAGCGCCAAGCTCCAATAATTAACCACATTAACGCACGTACGCTACGACGCAACGCGCAACACGCAGAAGGGTCAAGGATTTGCTGCATAGTCTTGAAGTAAGGCCGCAACGTGGCGCTCCAGACTTTCCCATTTCTTGTAGGCCCGCACATCAGGTGACGCCTCTCGCCAAGCCCGCTGGAAAGCAGCGGCAAGGGTTTGTTCAGCAAGGAGGTCTGACAATTTAGAGAGCCGAATACGAATGGTGAATAGGACTGCGCCCGTTTGGGGGAGCCTGCGAATGGTCTGACGTTCAACCCGCACATGAAGCGCGTCCTTTGCCTCAACAAGGGCCGCTGCCGCTGCAGCCTCACGTAATGGCGTGCCATCGGGGGTGTAGCGCGCGTCACTCCACTGCACGGTCCAATTGTGTCGCTCCAAAACTAGCTCATCGCGCAACAGCGAGAACACGCGTGAGATGCGACCGCCCAGACCTGGATCGCCGCCCGGTACAGGTCGGTGCAAGCCAAACAGGCTTTTACCAATCGCATCATGGGCCGAGAAAAAGGTGGGACTACACAAACAAAGGGCCGTGTTCGTCCAAGCCCCATCGCGCATTTCCATCAAGACTAAGTCGTCTGAAACCAAGCGGCTGGCAGCAAATAAGGGAGGTTCACCAGGATCAATGCGCAGGCCACAGGTGTTTGAAACAAGCTCTGCCGCTTCGATCTGGCCGGGCATAGAGCCGGTGATACTAGCAAAGACGGCGTCAGACTCTGAATCCATCAGCTCATTCTTTGGCCCGACCCAAGACGCCTGATCATCAGGCATCAACCAGTGCTGCGGCTCAATCGGTGCCAAGCCAACATCAAAACGTGGCGGGCCCTGCTCAAACGGCAGAGGACGAGAGGAGAATAGTGGATCGGACACGCCCTGTTGAAACCTGTCTGACCGCAGGTTGCAAGCGGGCAGATGCGGTAAGGCCCCTGCCCGGCTTTAGGACTAACGTGTTTGAATCAGGGCGTCGTTTGCGGGACCAAATCATTTGGCCCAATAACGCGATTGGTGGACTTGCTGGGATTGGCCCGACTGGCTGGCGTTGCGCGTTGCCGATAGTTCCAAGAATCCGCTTCATCCCCGCACACGGTAGCAAACACGCGTTGCGGCTTACCATCGGCCCCGATGCGAACATCTTCCTGCGTGTGGCAGGTCGAATCCGGGTTAACGTCCCCGCTGAAGATATCAGAGGTGACCTTTAGGCCTTGGTCTGGGGCCGATGCGCAACTTGGTGTGGGCTGTCCGGGTGTGACGACACACAGATTGGAGGGGCCGAATAAACTAGACGTTGGATCAAACGCTTCGACAGAGGCGTCGGCACCTGGTGGTTTTGCAGCGGGCCCAGACCAATCAAGTGGAACTGCGCCATCCGGGGTCGCTATCGCATTCTTTAGACCCGGCATAACGGGACCTGATTGTGATGGGGTCGTGGCACCAGTCTGTGAATCTGGTGAAAACGGCGAGGTGGCCGATAGGGCGACCATCATAAGGGCCAAAAAGTGAGTCAAAGCAAAAACCCCTCATGCACGAAACGACGAGATAGCAGATTGGCTGGAAGATGCCTGCGAAGTCTTACTTTGACGTGAATGCGGACTTGGCTTGGGAAGGCGGTGCGCAAAGGGGTCTTCCAATTTGATCTCAGGGCGTGGTTGGCTCAACTGATGAACCGACAAATCACCTCGTAACAAGGCCCTAACCGCTGCTTGGACCCGATTGACCACGCCCAGTTTGCGCGACGCATTGCCCAAATGAAACTGCACGGTCCGCGCAGTCACCCCAGTCAGTACCCCGATCTCCCAATTAGTTTTACCCTCCAAAACCCAATGCAAACATTCAATTTCACGATTGGTCAAATGCGCAGACTCTGTGGGTTGAAACAGGGCCGCTGCCGTGAGGCGGCGGACTCGCTGATAGAATGCCATAGCAATATGGCTGAGCGCCTCCTCATCATCTGGGTCAAGGCGGAACGGTCGTGGCGCAGCAAACATCATAATGGCCACACAGCCTTGAGGGCCATGCACGGGCGTGGTGATGCCGTCTTTAAACCCTTGCAGCCGACTGGCGTGAACAAAGTCGCGATGTTCGGGGCTTCGGGCGGATGCAAAGGCGCGTTGCCACTGGACAGAGCCTGCGCGTTGAATAGCCTGATTGCGGGCCGGGTCGGTCCGGCAGCTGGGCTCTGTGGCATATTGGCGCCGCCAAGCGGGATCAAAATTGCCAAAATTCAACAGACTGGTGGGATTTAGCATGGGGTTATGGGGCCCGGGGGCCAATTGATACCAGCCAAAGCCACACGCTGTGGCATAGTTGGTCAGAATATCATGGAGGTCGCCTTCACGCCTTGCGGCACGCAACTCTAGTAAAACCGCGGCAGTTAGGCTTTGAATCTGAGTCATCGCCGTCTCCGTTTGTGTCGCACTCTTCTGGTGCATTTGTAAAATTTATCAATTTTAGATAGTGTTTGGTGATGGCGATAGGGGGGCGGTGTGTGTTTCCTCCGTGGCATGGGACCACTCTCAATGAAAATCGCGGCTATTGGCGAAGGCGCGTGTGGTCCGCTGTTGGGCTAAGGCACGATTGTTGGCTTGGGTCAGCTTGGGATCTTCACGCGGGCTCTGATGCTCGTCGGCGCGTGCCAAGGCCTGAGTGAAGGTGCTGCTGCCGTCAGATAATTCAGCCAGCCGGTGGTTCAAATTCGTGACCCGATCAGCGATCACATGAATCACGCCATGCTCCCGCTGGAGCCTTCCCCGAATGCCCATGAATTTTGCGGCCAAAGTCTCGCGACGAAACCGCTCAAAAATCTTGGGCCAAACAATGATATTGGCAGAGCCATCCTCGTCTTCGAGCGTCACAAACAGCACGCCTTTGGCTGTGCCGGGCTTTTGACGGACCAAAACGAGCCCCGCAACATCCACACGCGCACCATTAGGGGCGGTCTTGAGACCTTGGGAAGTCACAAAGCGCTTTTCTGCCAATTCAGCGCGGAAAAACGACACCGGATGGGCCTTTAGGCTGAGGCGCAGACGGGCATAATCGTGGACGACCTGCTCACTCAGCGGCATTTCTGGCAGGGCTGGATCGACTTCTGGGCCATATTCGCTGGCATGCTCAAACAAGGGCAAGGCATGCTCTGCCAGGCCTTTGGCGCGCCAAAGCGCTTGGCGACGATCGAGTTGTAAGCTCCCCATCGCATCACCATCGGAAAGCAAATCCATCGCCCGGCCATTCAGGCGGGCACGCCGTTTCAGGTCTTCGGCATCAAGGAACCTTCCACCCCCAGCCCGCGCCGCCACCAAGCGCGCCGCATCCGCCTCTTTAAAGCCCTTAATCTCCCGCAAGCCCAAGCGCACGGCTTTACGGGTGTGGCCGACACGCGCTTCCAGCGCATTGTCCCAATCCGAAAAGCCGACATCTGGCGGCAAGACCTCTACGCCATGCTCTTTGGCATCGCGCACCAATTGGGCAGAAGCATAAAAGCCCATCGGTTGGGCATTGAGAATGGCGGCAAGAAAAACCTCTGGCCAATGCTTCTTCAGCCAAGCCGACACATAAACAATCAGGGCAAAACTGGCCGCATGGCTTTCAGGGAAGCCATATTCACCAAAGCCCTCAATCTGGCGGAAACAGCGCTCGGCAAAGTCTTGCTCGTAGCCATTGGCCACCATGCCATCGACCAAGCGTTTGCCAAATTCATGGATGATGCCGACCTTGCGAAAGGTTGCCATGGCACGGCGCAAACGGTCGGCCTCAGAGGGTGTAAAGCCCGCAGCAACAATGGCGATGCGCATGGCTTGTTCTTGAAACAAGGGCACACCAAGGGTCTTGCCAAGCACATCTTCCAGCGCCTTAGAGGGAAAGGTGACCTTCTCTTGGCCCTGACGACGGCGCAAATAGGGATGGACCATATCGCCCTGAATAGGTCCTGGGCGAACAATGGCGACTTCAATCACTAGATCATAAAAGGTACGTGGGCGCAGCCGGGGCAGCATCGACATCTGCGCCCGGCTTTCAATCTGAAACACGCCAACCGTGTCCGCCGCACAAATCATATCATAAACAGCAGGGTCTTCGGCGGGAATATCGGCAAGGCCGAGCCGGACGCCATAATCATGCTCTAGAAACTCAAAGGCGCGCGCCACACAGGTCAACATGCCCAAGGCCAGCACATCAATCTTCAAAATCCCCAGAGCATCCAAATCATCCTTGTCCCATTCAACAAAGGTACGGTCTGGCATGGCCGCATTGCCAATGGGCACCACTTCATCGAGTGGTCCGCGCGTGATGACAAAGCCGCCGACATGCTGGGATAAATGGCGAGGAAATCCGTGCAGCGTGCGGGCCAGCATCATGGTCTGCGCAATCACCGGGCTCGTAATGTCCAGACCCGTCATCTTGTGAATGAGGGCGGGATCAACCCCACCCCGGCCCCAGCCCCAGACAGACTTGGCCAAGGCTTCTTGGGTATCCCCGCTCAGCCCCATCACCTTGCCAACTTCCCGCAAGGAAGAGCGGCCGCGATAGGAAATCACAACCCCGGCAATGCCAGCCCGGTGGCGGCCAAATTTGTCATAGATATATTGGATCACCTCTTCGCGGCGCTCGTGCTCAAAGTCGACATCAATATCGGGGGGTTCTCGCCGCTCTGCTGAGATGAAGCGTTCAAACAATAGATCCACACGGATGGGGTCTACGGCGGTGATGCCGAGGCAATAACACACCACCGAATTGGCTGCTGAGCCCCGGCCTTGGCACACAATCCCCCGGCTGCGCGCAAAAGCGACAATGTCATAAACGGTCAGAAAATAAGGCGCATATTGGAGCTGATCGATGAGCGCATATTCATGATCCAAGGCCGCCCGCACCCGCTCTGGAACCCCGTCAGGATAGCGACCTTGCGCGCCCAACTCACTCAAACGCATTAAACTATCCATCGGGGTTTCCCCCTGTGCTACAACTTCATCAGGATATTCATAAGCCAGTTGATCAAGGGAGAAAGTGATCGCAT
>VYLK01000492.1_pt1 | contig 13043 bp, 8 predicted proteins | sample 5114321 | NCBI WGS metagenome assembly VYLK01 (sample SAMN12291792, study PRJNA351875) | freshwater metagenome | isolation source: freshwater lake | place: USA: Michigan, MSU2 Lake | collected 2011-08-16
TGAATCCTTTTTTAACCCTAATAGATTCAATTGCCCCTAACACTCAAAGGGGCAAAGAATGTCAGCAAATTATGAAAACCGCATTTTGATTGGCGATTGCATCGAGCTCATGAATAGCCTTCCTGAAGGCTCGGTCGATATAATTTTTGCAGACCCCCCATACAATCTTCAACTGGGTGGCGACCTTACCCGCCCCGACAATTCTAAAGTTGCTGGCGTCGATGACGACTGGGACAAGTTTGCTGATTTCGCAACCTATGACGCCTTTACCAAGGCTTGGCTGGCTGCAGCGCGACGCTGCCTATCCGACACCGGCACGATCTGGGTGATCGGTTCGTACCACAATATCTTCCGTGTGGGCGCGACCTTACAAGACCAAGGCTTCTGGATCTTGAACGATGTCATCTGGCGCAAAACCAATCCAATGCCAAATTTCAAAGGTACGCGCTTTCAAAACGCGCATGAGACCATGATCTGGGCAACCAAATCGGCCAACCAAAAGCGCTACACATTTAATTATGATGCGCTGAAGGTCCTGAATGACGACCTGCAAATGCGCTCCGATTGGTCCATCCCCATTTGCTCTGGGCACGAGCGCCTAAAGGACGTAGCAGGCAAGAAAGTACACCCAACTCAAAAGCCAGAAGCTCTGCTGCATCGCATCATGATGGCCGCCAGCAAGCCAGGCGATCTGATCTTGGATCCTTTCTTCGGCTCTGGCACCACCGGAGCAGTGGCTAAAGCTTTAGGCCGCCGTTGGATCGGCTTGGAGCGTGACGCTGGCTATGCCTTGGCCGCCGAGCAACGTATTTCGCGCGTTGAGCCCGGACATCTCGACGATCTCGCGGTTATGAAATCGAAAAAGGATGAGGTCCGCGTACCCTTTGGTGCCATTGTGGAGCAAGGCCTGTTGCGCGCTGGCGACGCAATTTACTCGCCGCGCGGTGATGTAGCTGCCCGCGTACGCGCAGATGGTTCGATCATGGCCGGCGAAATGGTCGGCTCTATCCATCGGGTGGGTGCACAAGTTCAACACGCCCCTGCCTGCAATGGCTGGACTTATTGGCATTTACGCACCGATTCCGGGCTCGTCCCAATTGACACATTGCGGCGTGAAATGCGCGCGCGCATGGCGGCCTAGAAGCAAAAAAGCGCAACGGGTCGCCTACAAATCGGCCCGTTTGTACGCAATTTCCCAATCATTTTTAGCGCAATAATAACCTCAGGGTCGTATACGCAGGGTAATGAACCTGCGTATCGTGCCTCCTCGCGCTTTCAATTTGACAGCCAGCCTGACGGTTGCGGTTGCTGCTTTTCTTGCACCGATTGCACTTCTGCTTGTCTTGTTTCTGAAGGAACAGCAGAAAGCTATCGACTTTGCGCAACAGGAAATTCGAGGCGTTGAAATGGCCAAGGCCATCAACAAGGCCGATATTAGCCTTGGCGAAGCAATGTTTCAGTCTGAAACCGGTGGCACGCTAAGCTCTGCGCTTTTTATCTCTGTGTCGGACCTAAAGCGAGCTCACAGCCGCTATGGCCAAAAATTTTTTACTGAATCCACAGTCGAACAAGTTTCAGAAGATTTGCTCGAAATTGCAGCCAGCGGCAAAGCTGAGATCGGCGCAGTCAACACCGCCCGCTCAAAACTTCGGGCGCTGACCAGTCAGGTTGGAGACGCGTCCAATTTGATTTTGGATCCCGAGCTCGATTCCTACTACCTCATGGACTTGCTGATCGTTAGATTGCCGGAGACCCAAGCGATCTTGGACGCCAAAGCCGCCGCGATAGGCTATTTCCAGAGTAACGACAAAACAAATTTCACGACGGATGGTAATGAGCTTCGAAGCCTAAGTGGCGGCTATCGGGTGGCGATCAGCCATCTTCAAGATTCAGCTTCGTCCAGTTTACGCCATTCACGTCGCTCAGATCGACTAAGCATCTTCCAAAGCGAATTTGCGGAAGGTATTCGTGCCTTAGAACGCCTAGACGTTTATACGCGCCGCCTAACAAGCGGGACTGAGACCTTTGACCCCAAAGTTGCCGCCTCACTTGAATGGCAGGCGCGCAAGCAGTTTCATGACGTCAGCCTGATTGTTGCGTCCGAACTAACCAGTCTTTTAGAAGATCGGATTCAGCGCCTTGAGACGGCGCGAAACCAATCGCTGTTTGCAACAACTTTTCTGTTTTTGGTGGCTTTGGTCTTTGTTTTCGCCTTTTTACGCTTCCGCGTCACCAAGCCTTTGACCATTCTTACCCAGGTCGCAGAGCGCTTCGTCGGCGGTGACCTGAGCGAGGAAACACCGCTTCAAGAACGGGCGGATGAAGTAGGCGCCTTATCCCGCGCCTTCGAGCGTTTGCGCATTGATGCAGCCGGGCGGCTGGAGGCCGAAGCAGAACGGGCAAGTGCTGTTGCCGCCAATAAGGCGAAGTCTGCGTTCTTGGCCATTATGAGTCATGAATTGCGTACCCCCTTTAATGCCGTGATTGGATATGCAGAGATTCTTGAAGAAGACCTGCAAGGCACAAACCAGTCACAGAGCCGTGCCGATGCAGAACGGATCAAAAGTGCAGGCAAGCATTTGCTGGGCGTCATCAACCAGATCTTAGATTTGTCAAAAATTGAAGCCGGTTCGATGGAGACCGAAGTGATACCTTATTCTCCGACGGCTATCCTGCAAGAAGTTGCCGACACCATACGTCCTCTTCTTGAGGCCAATGGCAATGTGCTCGCCATCCACTCTGAACCGATCACAAGCGCCCTCGGGGACCCGATGCGGTTGCGACAATGCCTCTACAACCTTGCTACGAACGCAGCGAAATTTACCAGCGATGGGGTTGTCACGCTTGAGCTGAAGCAGCGAGGCGATCATTTGCTATTCCAAGTCAAAGACAATGGAATTGGTATGACGGCTGAGCAAGTGTCGCGCATCTTTAACCCGTTTGTGCAGGCAGATGATTCAACGACACGGAAATTTGGTGGCACGGGCCTTGGGTTGGCCATCACGCGCAAGCTCGCTCGATTGATGGGTGGAGATGTGAAGGCTACCAGCGAACCCGATGTCGGCTCGATGTTTGAGTTAACCATCTTGCAGTTTGCCAACTCGCACCGTGTCCCCGAACCAATTTTCGAGGAAAAAGCTAAGCAGAAGCGTCGTTCAATGGCGGCTTAGCGAATGCTCGCCTAGTCGAGAGCGCGTTGACCCGAAGCGATGATCTTCTGCATCAGACTGGGCAGAGCCGCCGTCCCCAAGTCCCCTAATGCCAAATGATGATAGCCATCTAAGCTCTGTACTTGGGCGTGCTGGATGGCGAATACACGCATCCGAAGTTCGAAATGGGTGAAAACGTGGCGAACAGGTTCGCCCTCAATCCACTTCGCATCTGACTTAACTTCCGAAGTCACGATTTCAGACTTCTCATAAGGCGTATCGCGCCAAGCTAAGTTTGGTACTTCCAGCATGCCACCCAACAGACCTTCATTTGGCCTGCGACGCACTAAAACCCCATTGGGGTCGAGGTAAACAAAGGCGACGCCAAAGCGAACAGGCTTAGCCTTTTTGGCTTGTTTCTTGGGATAGTCGGCAGCAGATCCGTTCGCATAAGCCGCACAGCTTCCAGACCACGGACAGAGCCCGCATGCAGGGTTCCGTGGCGTACAGATTGTCGCCCCTAGGTCCATCAGCGCTTGGGCGAAATCCCCCGGTCGGACGGGATCCTCAAATTTGGACGCCGCATCGCGAAAGACAGGTTTGGCTGCCGGCAAAGCCGCCTCAATCAACCACAAGCGCGACAATACGCGCTCAACATTTCCGTCCACAGGCACATGGGGCAAGTCAAAGGCGATGGCAGCTACCGCCGCGGCCGTATAGGGACCAACGCCCTTGATCGCGAGCAAGCCTGTTAGCGAAGCTGGAAATCCGTCCAATGCTGCAGCCGCTTTAGCCCCTGCGTGCAGATTACGAGCCCGCGCATAATAGCCAAGCCCGGCCCACAGGCCCAGAACATCGTCCAAGGGCGCTGCCGCTAAGTCTTCCAACTTCGGATAGCGTGCCAGGAAGGCAGCAAAATAAGGCTTAACCGTCACAACCCCGGTTTGCTGCAACATGATTTCCGACAGCCACACGTGGTAAGGGTCCGGGCGTCGCCCCGCTTGGCCCTCATTCGGTGGCACGCGCCACGGCAGCTGACGTGCATGTGCGTCATACCAAGCCAGTAATTGGTGTCGCAGGACGGTAATTATCTCAGGCGGAGGTTTGTCCATGACCCGTCCCTAGCTGCTTCGCTAATCAAATACATCAGGCCCTCGCAGAGTGGCATTGAATAGGGTAAGCATCCTCTATGCCAGAGCCGGACCACAACGACCAAAACTTTGACGCAAGCTTAGAGGTTGCGGCTACTGCTTGGCTGTCCCAACGGCGCGGTAAACCCGTTTGGGCAGGACCACCGCCAGTAGCGCGCCTCATCGCCAACTTGGTTCCGCAAGATCAACGTAGAGCGGGCATGACCGCGCGCGAGTTGCAAGCCCGCTGGGCCGAGATTGTGGGTGATAAGATTGCAACCATTTGTCAGCCCGATCAGATTAAGGGCGAAACACTGGTTCTAAAGGTCGTTGCCGCGGCAGCCCCCTTGCTTTCGATGCGTTCAGCTGAAATTGTCGGACTGGTTCGGCTAGCCGGGGCCAGTAAAATCAAGAAGTTGTCCTTAGTTCGAGCGCCACTGAAACAAGCAGTAAAGGCACCCGCGACGACCTCAAAAAGAAAATTGAACGCCACTGAGCAGCGAAAACTGGATGAACAACTTGAACAGGTGACACAACCGAGCTTGAAAGCAGCCTTGACTCGGTTGGCCGAAGCCACCGCATCTATCGACTAAGTGATGACCTTGCCCGATAAGGGCTCTTCGGATGACAAAGCGGCCTCGCCTCCATACGATGCAGGCGCAAAAGGAGTGACCAGATGTCTATACCATACCGCACTTTTGGTTTTGCAGCCAAATTCGCCGTCGTTGCCGCAGCTTTGGTTTTGAGCGCTTGTAGCCCATCGGCTGGCGGCAAGTCTGGGGGTGCGCCAAGCAGCGCGCTGGAGACTGCCAGCGATTTTCCCATGGGCTCTAAAGACGCCAAAGTGGTGATGATTGAATATGCTTCGATCACGTGTCCGCATTGCGCCAATTTCCATACGAACGTCCTGCCAACGATCAAGGAAAAGTATATCACGCCCGGAAAAGTGCGATACGTGTTCCGCGAATTCCCAACGATGCCGGTTGAACTGGCAACCGCTGGCCATTTGTTGGCGCGGTGTGCGGGTGGTGAAAAGCGCGACCAAGTCATTGACGCATTGATGCGCGGGCAACAGGATTTGGTCACACAAGCCCAAGGTCCATCGGGCGCCAAACAAGCGCTTTTGAACGTCGCGGTTTCGGTTGGTATGAATGAGTCCCAATTTGACGCCTGCATGGCCAATCAAGATCTGCTCAAAGTTTTGGTGGAAGTACAAGAAGGTGGCGTCAAAGCGGGCGTACAGGGTACTCCAGCTATCTTCATCAATGGTGAGAGTTTTGAAGCCCCAGGTGGCCGCGAAATGACCGCCGATGATGTCAGCAAGGCACTCGACGCGGCACTGGCTAAGGCGAAGTAAGGTCATACGCCGTTGCACCAGCGCCGCCCGTTGCAGGACTGTCGCCGCGCCATACACTGGCAGGCACGGGCGGCCGCTTGCCTAATCGCAGGGCTCGCCACATTGGCGGTTCCGAGCGATTGGGCGGTCGCGACAGAAAGGCCAAAAGCACCTGTAGCCACTGCCCCAGTGGCGGATTGGGCCTTGGGGTCAGAACGCGCGCAGGTGACACTACTGGAATATGGCAGCCTCACCTGTTCGCATTGCGCAGACTTCAATAATCAAGTCTTGCCCAAGATAAAGGCAACTTATATCGACACAGGGCGCGTACGCTATGTGTTTCGCGCCTTTCCAACTCCACCAATGGGGCTTTCTTATCCCCTTCATAGCTTAGCCCGGTGTGCAGGGCCTAAGGCTTATCATCGTGTCGTGGATGCTTTCTTCCAAAAGCAAAAAGTCATTTTTGACGCCGCCCAACAAGGAACGGGCGCGAAGGATGCGGTCTATTCGATCTTTACAGAAGCAAGCGGCATGAATGCAGCCCAAGCAGATGTGTGCTTGAGCACCCAATCTCATGCTGATGCCGTTAACCAGCAAGCTATGAAGGGTCAGGAGATGGGGGTTCAAGCCACCCCTACACTCTTCATTCAAACCGCCCAGGGCGTAACCCTATTGGCGCCACCTTATGATGTTGAAGGAGTTGGCCGCGCCTTAGATTCCGCGCTTGCCGCCCTAGCACCAAAGCCTGCTGGGAAGCCAGCTAAAGCCAAAGCGCCAACAAAGGTCAAACCCAAGGCCAAAAAGCCATGAGGGTAACCGATTTACGCGTGGTCGGGTTTAAGTCCTTTGTGGACCCCGTGCATTTAAAGATTGAACCCGGCCTTACAGGCATTGTTGGGCCCAATGGCTGCGGCAAATCCAATATTCTTGAATCCTTGCGCTGGGTGATGGGGGCAACGTCGGCCCGCGCCCTTCGCGGCGGCGAAATGGATGATGTGATTTTCGCGGGCACCGATAAGCGCCCTGCCCGCGACATTGCCGAGGTGGTCATCAGCCTGGATAATCGCGAAGGCCGCGCTCCGGCGCCATTTGACCAAGATCCAGTGCTAGAGGTTTCCCGCAAGATCCGTCGCGCTGCCGGCTCTAGCTTCAAGATCAATGGCAAAGAAGTGCGGGCACGAGATGTGCAACTTCTATTTGCGGATGCCTCCACAGGGGCGAATTCCCCTGCTTTGGTCAGGCAAAACCAAGTCAGCGAATTGATCAATGCCAAGCCTGAAAACCGTCGCCGGATTTTGGAAGAGGCTGCCGGCATTTCGGGTCTCTATACGCGCCGCCATGAAGCAGAACTGAAACTGCGTGGTGCGCAAACAAACCTAGAGCGGCTCGACGATGTCATCCAAGCGATGCAGGACCAATTAAATGGCCTACGTCGCCAAGCCCGCCAAGCAACCAAATATCGCGCCGTAGCCGAAGAAATCCGGACGCTGGAGACCTTCCTGTTTGCACAGCGCTTTAATGAGGCTCAATCTGCCCTGAGCCAAGCGCAAGAAAATCAGCGCAAGAGCGAGCAAGAGCTGGCGGACGCCACCTTAGCCGCCAATAAGGCCGCTTCGGCAGCAGAGAACTCGGACGAAAGTCTGGGTGGGCTGCGCGAAGAACAAGCCGTAGCCGAGGCCATCCTGCGCCGACTGGAGGGCCAACGGATCGCATGCGAGCGCGATCTTCAAAGTGCGCGGGATGCCCTGCATGCTGCTGAAGCCGACATCGCGCGCATTCGCAACGATAAAGCGCGGGAACAAACCCTGTTTGAAGATGCGACCCAAAATCTCCAACAGGTCACTGAAGCCCTAGCAAACCTGCCTGACCGCGGGGCTCTGGATAGCGAGATCGCTCAAGCCAAAGCCATTGCGGCGCAGGCAAACGAGCAACGCGAGGCTGCCGAAGCAGCTTTGACGGCAGCCATCTCACAGCGCGCGGCCGCTGTCGCGGAACGCAATGCGCAGACGCGGGCCCTTGAAGATGCCAAGGGACAACTCCGGCGTCGGCAAGAAGCTGTTGCGCGCATGGAAGCGGAAGTTGCAAGGCTGCGCCAAAGCCTGCCGAATGACGATGTCCTGACCATTGCGCGCAAAGAAGCCGAAGCCATCACTGACGCCGCAAATGCAGCGGCAGAGCGCGCGGATCAGAGCGAGAAAGAAGCTGAAGAAGCTGCGGGCCACGAGACAGAGGCGCGAGAGGCTGCCCGTCAAGCGCAGAACCAGCTCGACCGACTGACATCGGAACTTAAAGCGCTGGAAGCCATGACCAAAAAACCGGTCGCAGGCTCTTGGGCCAAGGTACTCGATACTATTCGGCCTCAAGCCGGTTATGAGCGCGCATTAGCGGCCGCCTTTGGCGATGAATTACAAGCAGCCCTAGATGCGAAGGCGCCAGCCGCTTGGACGGGTCAAGAGGTACGCGACTTTCTGTGGCCTGATGGGGTCCAAGCGCTGACCGCCTTTATCACGCAAGTACCGCCCCAATTAGAAGCGCGACTGGCGGGGATTGGCTTGGTTGATAGTGCCTTGTTTGATAGCCTATTGGATCTGCCGACCGGCGGCCGACTTGTCACAGTCGAAGGAGATATGCGGCGTTGGGATGGGTTTGTCCGGCGCAAAGATGCGATCTCATCTGCGGCAGTTGAGCTGGAGCAACGTACGCGCCTTGAAGCTCTAAAGTCCCAAGTCCCCGCGGCACAAGAAACCGCCCAAGGCCTTGCTAAAGCTGCCGCCGAAGCGCGCGCGAAAGCGGATCAAAAGCGGGCTCAAGCTCGCCATGCTCGCGCAGAGGCGCCACGGGCTTTTGGAGCCGTTGCCGGGGCACGAGACCGCATTGCCCGCCTAGAGGCAGACTTTGCACGAGCCAGAGCCAGCTTTGAACAAGCCGAAGTCAGCGCTGCTGCAGCCACTGAAGAGCAAAACCAAGCGAGCTTACTGGTCGATGTGGCTGCAGAACTGCTGGCCGCCTTGCCGCCAGAAGAAGACAATAGCCAGTTGAATGAGGTGCAAGCTGAGGCGCAGGATGCGCGCGCGCGGGCCAATCAAGCCCAAGCAGGCTTAAACCAAATCCTGACTCGCGCCCAAGCGCGCGATAGCCAAGAAGCCAGTTTACAGCGTGATTTAGCCTCTTGGCAGACGCGTTTGAGAGCTGCCGAAGCGCGTCTTTCTGAGTTGGACCAAGAAAGCGGCAAAGCGATGACGCGCAAGCAAGCCGCGACGGATGCGCCTGTTGAGATTGAGAAGCGCCAGCGCGAATTGTTGTCGCAGGTTCCTGCTGCGCAAGGCCGCAAGGCCAAAGCAGATGATGCATTGAGCCAAACTGAAGCGGCAATCAAAAGCCTGCGCGACCAAGACCGGATAGCCAGCCAAGCTCTGTCCGCAGCACGAGAGGCCCGAGCAGCTGCCACGATCCGGACCGAATCTGCCACCGAACGGCTCCAAGAATTGAGCGATGAGATCCGCCGCGCCCTTCAACTGGATCCTGCGGACTGCGAACGCCGTGCCCGCTCAGCCATGGGCGAAGCGTTTGACCAAACCACGATCCATGCGACCGAGCAACGGCTCGCAAAACTGCTGTATGACCGAGAAGCCATAGGTGGCGTCAACCTTAGGGCAGACGAAGAAGTAGCCGAACAAGAAGCCCGGTTAGACGCCTTGGTTGCTGATAAGGACGATCTGACTTCTGCCATCACCAAGCTACGCGGTGGTGTCGACCAGATCAATGAAGAGGGCAAGGAACGCCTCGTGGCGGCTTTTGATACTGTGCATGGCCACTTCCGAGTCCTGTTCGAGGCCTTATTTGACGGCGGCACAGCTGAACTGCGCTTAACCGAAAGTGATGATCCGTTGGGCGGCGGTTTGGAAGTCTATGCTTGCCCACCAGGAAAGAAGCTGCAGAGTCTCACCTTGATGAGCGGCGGCGAGCAGGCCCTGACGGCCTCAGCCCTGATCTTTGCAGTCTTTTTGTCCAATCCTGCACCGATCTGCGTCCTTGACGAAGTCGATGCCCCCTTGGATGATTCCAACGTTGATCGCTATTGCCGCTTGTTGAACGAAATGCGTCAGCGGACCGAAACCCGCTTCATCGTTATCACCCACCACCCTATTACCATGGCACGCATGGACCGCCTATTTGGCGTTACGATGGCAGAGCGTGGCGTGTCGCAATTGGTAAGCGTGGATTTGAGTCGCGCAGAAGCCCTGATCTCAGCAGAGTGACCGTGATACACAGACTGCAACCACAAACGATTGCACAATTTTCCTGCATGCCAATCACAAATTTGTGACCGTTCTGCAACAAGTGGGCATCAAAGTCGCTCGAACCGTGAATTTAGTACCAAATTTTAGAAATTTGGATGTTGCGCGCCTTGTCATAACATTTTCGTGAGATAACGACGGACGGTCAGGAATTTTTCAAAACTGACTTCGATATGACATAATTAAGGATAAAACATCCATGAAGAAAACGACGAAACTGAGCGGTACAAGCTTGCTGGCCCTTTCGGTAGCATCCGCGCTGATTATAGCGGCTCCCCAATTCGCTGTCGCTCAAGCGGCACCTGCAGCGGCTGATGAACCGGCAGCAGAGGAAGTTATCATTGTTACGGGTACGCGCCGCGTGTCGCGCTCTGCTGCTGACACCCCCGCTCCTGTCGACATCATCGGCGGCGCTGAAATCGCCAAGCAAGGTGAATCCGACACCTCCAACCTGATCCGCAACTTGGTTCCATCTTTCAATGTGAACACCCAAGCGATCAACGACGCATCGTCGATCGTACGTCCAGTGAACTTGCGCGGCTTGGCACCTGACCAGACCTTGGTTCTAGTGAATGGTAAGCGCCGTCACCGCGCTGCTGTCATCAACTTCTTAGGCGGTGGTGTTTCCGACGGTGCACAAGGTCCAGATATTTCCTCGATCCCCAGCATTGCTTTGAAGCAAGTTGAAGTCCTGCGCGATGGTGCAGCGGCTCAATATGGCTCTGACGCAATCGCCGGCGTGATGAACTTTATCTTGCGCACCGATTCGGACGGCGCAGAAGTTGAAGCCAAGTACGGCCAATTCTACGAAGGCGATGGCACCAGCTATCAAGTTGCTGGCAATTTCGGCCTTGGCCTTGGCGAGAATGGCTTTGCCAACATCAGCCTTGAGTATCGCCAGGCCGGTGCCACAAGCCGCTCGGTTCAGCGCAGCGACGCGGCTGCTTTAGCAGCCGCTGGTAACACGGCCATCCCTAACCCAGCCCAAATCTGGGGTCAGCCAGAGTTGAAGAGCGACTATAAAGCGTTCGTCAACGCCGGTTTCGACCTTGGCAATGGCCGCAGCATCTATGCCTTCGGCAACTATGGCACACGCGAAACCGATGGTGGTTTCTACTATCGCAACCCAAACACCCGCGGTGGCGTATTCTCCAATGACGGCGGCACGACCCGTCTGATTGCTGACACCACCCCAGGCTCGGGCACCACCTGCCCGGTTATCCGCATCGGTGCAGCGAACGAAGCAGCCCTGATTGCCCAAATCAAATCGGATCCAACCTGCTTTGCCTTCATCGAGAAATTCCCCGGCGGCTTCACCCCACGCTTTGGCGGTGAGTTGGTGGATTACGCCGGTGCCATTGGTACCAAGGGCAATGTTGGCAAGTTGAACTATGACGTCAGCTTCAGCGCCGGTCGTAACGATGTGACCTTCCACATCAACAATACGATCAACGCATCCTTGGGCCCCGACTCACCAACTGAGTTCACCCCTGGTCAGCAAATCCAGACCGAAAAGAATTTCAACATCGACTTGAGCTATGCAGTTCCAGTCAAAGGCTTTGCTTCAGACCTGAACATCGCTGGTGGCTTTGAATGGCGCAATGAAGAGTTTGAGTTGATCTCAGGTGATGCGGCTTCTTACACTGTTGGTCCGTATGTGAACCAGGGCTTCTCGATCGGTTCGAACGGCTTCAATGGCTTCCGTCCATCGGACGCTGGTGTGTGGGACCGCACCAACACGGCCTTTTACATCGACTTGGAAGCAGACGTGACCGAGAAATTGGTTCTGGGTGCGGCTGTCCGTACTGAGGACTTCGACACCTTCGGCCAAACCACCAATTATAAGCTGTCAGGCTTATTGCGTGCCACGGACGTGTTGACCTTGCGGTCGACCTATTCGACCGGCTTCCGCGCACCAACCCCAGGCCAGGCCAATGTGGTGAACACCACAACCAGCCTGATCGGTGGCGTATTGGCAAACACCGGTACGGTGTCGCCAACCAGCGTCTTGGGTCAATTGCTGGGCGGCAAGGAATTGAAGCCTGAAGAATCCAAGAACTTCTCCTTGGGTGGTGCTTTGGACCTCGGTGGCCTGAAACTCACCGTCGACTATTTCAACATCAAGATGGAAGATCGCATCCGCTTGCGTTCTGGCGTGCCTTTGACGCCAGCACAAATCGCGGCCCTGACGCCGGCCCAATTGGCCGCGGTCAACGCGATTGGTGGTTTGACCTCGGACTTCACCAACTTCAAATACTTCGTCAATGGCGTGGATAGCACGACCCAAGGCGTTGACTTTGTTGCGTCCTATCCGCTCGACCTTTTCGGCGGCAAGACCAGCTTGAACTTGGTTGCGAACTGGACCGAAACCGACATTACCCGCGGTGAGCGTCTGGCCGGTATCGAAGCCGATGGTTCGGCAGGTCTGTTGCAGCTGGAGCAAGGCTTGCCCAAGTATCGTGGCAACGTCTCAATCAACCACTATCAAGGTAAGTGGAGCATTTCGGCTCGTCTGAACTATTTTGGCGAATATTATGACCCACATGCCGATGACCCAACGCTGCCAATCTATGCAGACGCACAAGTCACTTTCGACACCGAAGTCGGGTATGACCTGACTGACAAGTTGAAAGTGTCGGTGGGTGCCGACAATCTGTTCGACAGCTATCCAACCAGCAACCCTTACGCGACCATCCTTGGCGCGAAGTACTCCGTCTCGGCACCTGCGGGCTTTAACGGCGGCTTCTACTATTTGAAGCTGAGCTACAAGCACTAGTCACGAGATTAAGTTCTGAAAGATTGGGGCTCGGCAGTGTTTTGCCGGGCCCCTTTTTTAATTTCAACAGAACCTGTGCGTCACCCTCATCCGTAAGGGCACCCAAAAACCGCCACAAAAACCCATTTTTCTGCGCCGAAATCCGACGAAAATTGACGCAGTGCACCATCGCACTGTAAAAATCCCGAAAAAGTGATCAGAATCAGAACCGTAGATGCACATCTGCTCGGGTTGACTTGGGATAAGGGCGCCTCTAGTTTCCGCCCGCGTCGACAAGGGGGCAAGTCCGCACTTTTGTTGTTCGCACGGCTGATTCATGGCTGACCCTAGACACCCACATGGCTCTGATGCCCT
>VYLK01000493.1_pt1 | contig 13035 bp, 7 predicted proteins | sample 5114321 | NCBI WGS metagenome assembly VYLK01 (sample SAMN12291792, study PRJNA351875) | freshwater metagenome | isolation source: freshwater lake | place: USA: Michigan, MSU2 Lake | collected 2011-08-16
CAAAGGTCGTACCATGCAGATGCCGTTTGATGGAATGACACTACTTGACTATTCCATTAACGCCGCACTTGCCCTCGCAAATATCGCCATGAAAAAATCCGATAAGGCCGGGCTGATCACCTTCCAGGAAAAAGTCAACACCCTGCTGCCGGCCAGCCGCATCAACAATCAATTGCGGCACCTCCTTGATGCACTCTACAATCAGCGAACGTCGTTTCGTGAAGCCGACTTCTCCGCCCTGTATTCCATTGTGCGCCGAAAGATCACCCAACGCAGCCTGCTCGTGCTTTTCACGAACTTCGAAACCGGATACGGTTTACAACGACAAATGCCGTTTCTCGCCAGCCTGGCCCAGCGCCACGTGTTGGTGGTGATTTTTTTTGAAAATACCGAAATGCGCCACCTGTTGGATACACCAGCCCGATCGCTCGAAGAAATCTTCCACAAAGCTGTGGCCGAAAAATTCAGCTACGAGAAAAGACTGATTGTGAAAGAACTGCAGCAAAACGGCATCCATGCGCTGCTGACTACCCCCGCCAGGCTAACCATCAGTACCATCAACAAATATCTTGAGCTCAAAGCGCGCGGGGCCATTTAAGTAACGCCTCTGCAAACCAGGCAACCCTTCCTTCCTGTTACGCCCTCGAAGCGTGCTGTCAGCGAATACCCCGACTACTGGTGAAACAGCAGAGAGGACATGCACAGTGAAAAGGCAGCAGAGTTACTGGATGAGGTGCCCAGCGGCGAGTGCCCGGAGAAAATCAAGATTGACTTGAAGAAAAAGCTATCGAGGGCAGCCGAGGCCGGTTAACATTCAACAATGAATGTGATTGAGATTTTCGAAACCAATAATCGCAAAAGGCAGTAGCAGGCTCACTCCCGGATAAAAAACGAAATTTTTGTTTTTGCTGTACTTGGCGTTCCGAAAGGAAGAATGGAAGGATGGCAGGCAGATCGGAAGTAACTAGCGTTATTCCAGTGGCTCGTTCCTATGTTCAGATCATACAGGCTAAGAAAAGTGTCGATGATAGCATTTGTCATATAACCGAAAAACTTCGATGAATTCCGTTAAAGAGCACAGAAAATAGTTAGAGGAGTTACTCAGTTGAAATTCAGCAACCGTAGGCACGGAAAAAAGAATCCGCTAAATCTGCCTTCAAAACACCCGGTGAGCTACGTGTATCCAGCGTTATGAGCATGAGATTCACATCGCCGTCAATATGTGAACAGAAATAACTCTCCGATGCTCACCCTGAAATGTGATCGTTTCAAGAGCAGCCATAACTCCCGAATTCCATCATTTTTTATCGAAAAGAACCACCACTATTCTCGTACACGTGTTTGTTCTCCATTTATTCGTACAGCTCACCAATTGGTTTGGTATTCCCCAAAATCGTGGCAGTTCATCTTCAGAAGACTGAAATGATTCTCGGCATACGTATGCTGTTTAGCGGTTCATGCACCCTTGCAACCCGCCAGCAGAACCAAGAGCCGGCTGCAAATAGGTTTAGGGCGCCCGATCTGGGGGTACCATAATCCTAGGTATCGGTTCGGCCTGATAATCTGTATTTACCGTGAAATATCATAACTCTCTCGATTTGGATACTCAACTGCCTTGGCTGAGCAGTCATGGTAACGATCAATTGGTTTCCACCTGGTAAATGATGTCGGAGGCGCCTGCACTTAACGTGTACGGCATTTGCCTCACAAGTGGAAGTCGCCTGGGCGCATCCGAAAGAGAAACGTCAGCACCGTTCAGTTTAGGAAAATTGTACCTGCTGCCGGATAGCGGCTGATTGATTATCAGCGTAGCTCCTTTGTTGAAAGAGCCCAAATGGACCGTTTTGTTTGCATGGAGTACTGGCATGGCCTCAAACTTGTTTAATCCTACTCGTAAGGCTTTTCGGTTTACGCCTCCTGCAGCACCACCGTGCAGGAACGGTTAGTTTGTTTCACCCTTTCGGGACTGAGCCGAGAGGTAACTGCTCCACTCGCGGCAAGAATCAACAACTAACAACCGACAGGTGCCGGAATCGCGTTAGTTGCTGAATAACATGACAAATTTGAACAGCTGCCGTCGGGTATCCCTGACCTGAAGGGGGTAGTATTAAAAATACCCCTTTTGGGTTAGTCTTTAGCCTTTTTGTACAACTTCAACAATGTATTCGTAAAAGTAGGGCAGAAATGCAACCCCATGAGCAAAAAGGGTTCCCAGGTGCTACCTACCCCCCAAACGTGGGACCCTTTACAATACCTCTTTAGAGGTATAGAAAACCTGCGTTCAGGAGATACATTTGTTACGCAATTCATAATTTACAACCTCAAACAAGAAACTATGGCAAATCGAATTTTGGTAGCAACTCTTTTTCCGGGCTCTGACGGCAATCCGAATTTAATGACGGTGAGTCCGAACAACATCCAGTTGAAACACAAGGATGATGTTTACTTCGTGGTTGACGGGAGAATATCGGGAGATGTTACCGGAGATTTAACGTTCTCGAGTGCGTCTCCCTTTGGCAAAGTCCTTAAAGTGCCGATAAAGGCCAAAGTAGGAACTCCCGTGAAAATCGGTACCGTGGGTGTCAAGGGTATTGACATTGAATACACAATTAGTCTCACCTGCGATAAAAAACAGTATTCTGAGGATCCCGAAATGCAGATTAAGGGATAAATCGCGATCGGCTAGTTTCCAGTTGCGGATGGACCAAAAGCACGGTTTTATTGATTGCCCACTGAAATGAGTGGCCCATGCGCAACGCCACACTTCACATTCCAAGATGGCAGGCCTGCATGTTCGCTGCAGGTCTCGCTCACTTTTTTATTTTCTGCTGTGAAGCGCAAGACCAGAAAATGGCAGACAGTTTATCCAGCGTTTACAGGGAAAATACGTTAGCCGACAGTACAAAACTTGAACTACTTTGGGAACTATGTTTCAATGAGGTAAGCGACCTGAATCTTGCTCTACGATACGCCGATGAATTGATTCAGCTTTCTCAAAAAAAGGAAAACTACCTTTTTCTGTACCGGGGTTTTCTTCTGCGCGGAAACAAAGAAAAACTGCTGGGCAACCTGGAACGCGCACTCGACGCGTACTTTCGGGCTGCTGAGGCGGCGACAAAAGATGGCAACAACACGGGCATGGGGAATACCTATAGTGCCATTGCTGCAGTATACCGGGTATCCGATAATCATCAGAATGCCATGCATTATTACCACAAAGCCATTGCCATCTTAAAACAAGCCGGCCAGTCGGTAAACCTCGCCTCAACGACAATGAATGCAGGCGAAGCTTTACGGATCAAGGGCGATTATGACTCCGCACTATGGTATTTTACAGAATCGGGCAGATTATTTGAAATATTGAATTCCCAAACCGGAAAAGCATACAACCTCGGCAACACGGGTATGGTTTATGCCGCTCTCGGCAACAGCACCATGGCAGAAAGAAAGTTGAACGAAGCCATTACCATCCTGGAAGGTCTGGGAGATCACTATCCGATATGCTCGTATTTGATTTCGATGGCCGGTATTTACCAAAACAAGAAAGATCTCCCCACAGCCCTCGGATATGCACAGCGCAGCCTGAAACTGGCGCAACAATACAGCCTCAAAGAACAAGTCAGTGATGCTTGTCTGACATTGTCCGGACTTCACGAAGAAATGGGAAACGCCAGCCTATCCCTTCAGTTTTTCAGAGATCACATCGCCTATCGGGACAGCGTGAGCAACGTAAAAACAATACAAAAAATTGCTGACCAACGGACCCAGTTTGAAGTCAGCCTGCGGGAGAAAGAAATAAATCTTTTAGAACAATCAAAAAAAATCAACCAGATCTATTTTCTGATTGCCCTGATCCTGCTGATCCTGGCTCTGATGATTTTGTTGTACTTCCGCCAACGTCTTATCAATACCCGGCTGATCGCGGGTCGGCAGCAAAAACTGCATGAAGAAAAAATCGGAAATCTACTCCGGGAACACGAAGCTCAGGCCATGCAATCGCTCTTCGTTGGCCGGGAAATGGAACGAAAACAAATTGCTCAAGATTTACATAATCATTTAGGCAGTTTACTGGCTACCATCAAAGTAAACCTGAGCTGCGAAAAAGAAGAAAATATGCGAAACTACCGCACCATCACCGCTCTGGTGGATCAGGCGTGTTCGGATATCCGCAGCATGTCCCACTCACTCAACATGGGTATTTCGGATGACTTTGGGTTGATCCCCGCTATCCGCGATCTGGTTCAGCACATCAAACGGTCAGGAAACCTGGAGGTCGAATTCCATAATGCGCTTACGGAATGTCAACTGGACTCTGCCTCTGAAATAATCGTTTACCGTATCGTACAGGAACTCATCAGCAACATTCTCAAACATGCTCAGGCATCAAAAATCTCCGTGTCGCTCACATGCTATACTGACGAACACATGATGAACATCATGGTACAAGATGATGGGAAAGGTTTTTCTTTGAAAGAGGTGGAGGAAGGAAGTAAACACGATGGCATGGGCCTTGCGAACATCAAAAAAATTGTAAAACAACAACGGGGTGACATCCATATCGACAGTAATTCCCAGAGTGGCACCACCGTTTCGATAGATCTACCTATCAACCCAAATTTTTAGTCAATCATGATTCATGTGTTGATAATAGATGACCATGCATTGTTTGCCGAAGGGATGAAATCCATGTTTACACCAGAAGATGGCATCGCCATCACCCAACATACATCCAGCGGTTATGAGGCCCTTTCGATACTCGCTGACACGCCATTCGATTTGATTTTGTTGGATATCGGAATGCCTGCGATTGATGGCATTGCTACTCTGGAGCTGTTGAGAGGAAAAGGCATTTCCGTTCCGGTGTTAATGCTCACCATGCATGACTCCATGAAACAGATCAAAGGTGCCTTGGAGAAAGGAGCCCAAGGCTATATCCTGAAAGATGCCAATAAGGCCGACCTGATTGAAGCCATTGTAGCCACCAGCCAGCACAAAAACTATTTTCACCCACGGATCAACGAACAAATTTTCGAATACCTCCGGGGCAAAAAGGCCTCCAATTCTCCTACCTCTACCCTTTCCGAGCGCGAAATAGAAATACTCCGGCATATAGCTGCCGGAAGCACCAGTAAGGAGATTGCCGATGAGCTATTCCTGAGCGAGCACACCGTAAAGGCTCACCGAAAAAACATCATGCATAAGCTGGATGTAAAGACCTCAGCCGAACTGATAAAAATTGCAGTGGAAAGAGGGTTTCTCTGAACCCGGCATTTTTCAGCTGTCCCGGACTATTTTCCGCGCGGTTAGGCACCCCCCACCAGTTCAGTCCTGCACTCAGTTTACCTAAGGCAAGCAACCCAACAACTTCCCAGCCGCCCCCGGCACTCCAAACCGTAGGCGAAAAGCCGCAAACAAAGTGCTTTCTTAGCCCGACGCACAGGTATAACCATAGCGCCGCGTAGGTGAGTGAGAACCTTTGCGCCAATGGGCGAAGTCTACCGCGATTCAACGCGCAACCATTATTTGGGAATCAAGCCTGGCAGGAAATAGGCCAAACATTGGAGCGGAGCTCAAAAAAGATACTAGATCAGTGCGATTAAATGTCTAACTATCTGATTATCAATGTGGGCCCTGCTGGGATCGAACCAGCGACCACCTGATTATGAGTCAGGTGCTCTAACCGACTGAGCTAAGGGCCCCGATTAAACCGCAATGTTAGGCAAAAGATTCTACCGGCGAAAACTACCTGGTGGCTCCAAAAGTACTTTGCGTATTCAATGACGCAGGCCGCATGTGCGGCTTAGAGACAAACTCGCCAACAGAGGAAAATGCCCACGCCGCCCGGCTGGCGGCCTAACGAATTGAACTCGTACCCATCACCACCTGAGAGGGCCGGGCAACCTTCAACACCCGTAGGTGATCCAGTTACCCGAGGAAGCGATTACCACTGAACTCTGGCTGTTTTGATCCAACACGATCACCTCCAACCGTTGATCGGAGGGTGATGAGGCCAGCGTTTTGAGAGCGTGAGGCTGCAAACTAAGAGGTACAATCTCGCGGGCAAAGCCGGCGGGACCCAGCAGCCTTTTCGCCAGAAACAGATCGGAGTAGTTGTCGTCCGCGAACCAATTCTGTTCGAACTTTCTGTTAAACGTAAAAGTCAGGATCGGGCCGTTGATCAACAAAAAAAGGGTGGAATCTTGATTTCTTTTTCTTGCCCGAAAATATTAGATCGCTTTTAACACCGGATTTTAGAAAAATGCGTAAAATTGGACGCTAAATCATTTAAACCCATGAAATGTACTCGCTTAGGTCTGTCTTACTGGCTGGTAGCAGGTTTGTACCTGGCGTCCTGCTCTTCCAAACCAACTGAAGGCGCCAATTCGGATGAATTCAAAGAGGCCGAAAAATCGCTCTCAGAACAAATTGAAGAAGTTATCTACAATATCCCCTCTCCCACGGAAATCCCGTATTTATTGGAAGCTACAGGTGCGGATTTCAACCCGTCCCTCGTAAACAACCGTAAGAAAGCAGACCAATATGCTGCCGTTAGCGACAAGGCTGCTCTGAATCTCGGTGTGTATGCTGCCGATATTGGATATCTGGCCTCTTACGATAAGACCCAAGATGCCATTGACCACATGAATGCGTGTAAAACATTGGCCGATAACCTTGGCATTATTGGTGCTTTCGATCTTGACGTTTTGACAAAATTCGAAACGAACATTACCAACAAAGATTCTCTCGCGAGGTTGTTGAATTCCACTATTAATCAGGCAGACAAATATCTTCGAAACGACAAGCGTAACAAACTGGCTGCCCTTATTCTTACCGGCAGCTTCGTAGAGGGCCTTTATATTTCGACAGGTCTGGTGAAAAGCTATCCCCGCGATCTGCTTCCCGATGACCAGCGTAATTTAATTCTGACGCCCCTCATGCGAATCATTCTGGAACAAGAAAAATCTGTGGATGAATTGCTTCAGATGCTCAGCAATGCAGGCCTGGAGGATCCGATTCCGAATATCATCTCCGATCTCACCTCACTCCAGGCTAGTTACCGGGCCCTGAACATCGAAGAACAAATCAAAAATAACAGAGCAGATTTGGTGCTCACCGATAAAAACCTGGCAGAAATTACCGCAACCGTGGAAAAGCTGCGGGGAAGCATTACACGTTAGTATTCTTTTAGTCGTAATGAAAAAGGGATTGGTTTGTCGATCCCTTTTTTTTGATACCAACATCAAAAGTTTACTGCAATGAGTGAACCTATTCTAAGGGCAATCATGAGACTGTTTGCGGTGGTAGCCCGTATTGACGGCCTGTCTGACCTGGAGCGGAACCGGATCAAGCACTTTCTGCAAGAACACGTGCCGCTGGCCAGCGTAAACAAAAACCTTCAGTTTTTCGATGAGCTCGTGGCCGACCCTGCAGGTTCCAATGTCGAGTCCGCTTCGACTTTCTGCCAGGCACTGAATGCAGAGATGGACCAAAAGCAGAAAGTAGTAGTGATGATGGAACTGATTTCCATCGTTTCGGCAGATCAGGAAATCAGCGCAGAGGAGCAGGCATTGATTGCCAGGATCGGAGCCTTGCTCAATGTATCCGAAGATGAGATTAGCATTCTGGCGGAATTCGCTCTTGCGAATAACCAGGCCGCAGTTAAAAGCGAGCATGTACTGGTGATTGATTCTATAGGCGCTGGAACCGGGAATGGCAAACATATTTTTCGTGATCACCTGAATGGGCTAATGCTCGTTGTTCACCTACCCGTTTCAGGAAACTACTTTTTGAAATACATTGGCCAAACCGACGTCATCTTTAACGGTGTACCTCTCAAACCCAATACCATCACGATTCTGGGAAGTGGCAGCTCGCTTCGGTGGGGCACAACCGAGCCGGTATATTTTGGTGATATTCTCCGTGTGTTCAACGTAGGCTCTCAGCGAAACCGGCTTAGCTTCGAGGCCCGTGGCATTTCGTATACATTCAAAAACGGCAGGCTGGGGTTGCGAAATGTTGATGTGCTTGAAGAATCCGGACGGCTGATCGCGCTTATGGGTGCCAGCGGCGCCGGTAAATCGACCTTATTGCACGTGCTGAATGGCACCGAAAAACCCAGCGAAGGCCAGGTCCTGATCAATGGTATTGATATTCATAAGAAGCCGGAAAAGGTTGAGGGCATTATTGGTTTTGTGCCCCAGGACGACCTGCTGATTGAAGACCTCACCGTTTATGAGAACCTCTATTTCGCTGCAAAACTATGTTTCAGCCACTACCAGGATAAGCAGATCAACGATCTGGTTTTAGCAACACTGGATGACCTCGGACTGAACGAAATCCGGGATCTAACCGTTGGCTCGCCATTGCGCAAAACCATCAGCGGTGGTCAGCGTAAGCGCCTGAATATAGGGCTCGAACTGTTGCGCGAACCGGCAGTCTTGTTCTGTGATGAACCAACCTCAGGCCTTTCTTCCCGCGACTCTGAAAACATCATTGAATTGCTGAAAGAACTGGCGTTGAAAGGCAAACTTGTATTCGCCGTTATTCACCAGCCCTCGTCCGACATTTTCAAGATGTTTGATAAACTGGTGATCCTGGATTCCGGAGGTTACCAGATTTATTCCGGAAACCCTGTGGATGCCGTTTCCTACTTCAAACGTAACATCAACCTCATCGACAGTGAGGGGGGCGAATGTACCCAGTGCGGCAATGTAAACCCCGAGCAGATCTTTAACATCATTGAAACGCGCGTCATCAACGAATATGGAAGCCTCACGCCGCAGCGCAAGTACTCGCCCGAACAATGGCACCAGCAGTTTCAGCAAAAAATCAAAGTAGCCGATGTGCAGCGCGCCATTGACCCGCCTGTGTCTACCCTGCGTATACCCGGCTGGCTGAAGCAAACCCACCTCTTTGGTCTCCGCGACCTGAAGGCCAAAATCAGCAATCAGCAATACCTGGTCATCAACCTGCTCGAAGCCCCCCTGCTCGCACTGATCCTCGCATTTATCGTTCGCTACCACAATATTGACGACCCATTCGGTACCGGCTATTTGCTGTCGAAAAACCTGAACCTCCCTGCCTACTTTTTCATGAGCGTGATTGTGGCGTTATTCATGGGGCTCACGGTATCGGCTGAGGAAATCATTCGCGACCGTAAGATTCTGAAGCGCGAGAAATTTTTGCACCTGAACTGGAGCAGTTACCTGGCTTCTAAACTCGGGATACTCTTCACGCTTTCGGCACTGCAAACCGCTACCTATGTGGCCGTAGGCAATGCCATCCTGGGTATCAATGGCTTGTACTTCGAGCATTGGCTGATTCTCTTTACCACCTCCTGCTTTGCCAACCTGCTGGGATTGAACATCTCATCCGCATTCAACTCGGCCGTGACGATCTATATCCTCATTCCCATTTTGCTGATTCCACAGCTGATACTGAGCGGTGTGGTGGTGAAATTCGATAAACTCAATCCCATCATTGGAAACACGGCAACCGTACCTGCCGTGGGTGATCTCATGGCCAGCCGCTGGGCCTTTGAGGCATCAATGGTAACGCAATTTAAAGACAATGCCTATGAGCGTGAGTTTTACCTGTTGGATAAAACCATGGCCGAATCGGATTACAAAAAAATCTATTACGTGCCGGAACTGGAAACGCGCCTGGAATTTGTGAACCTGAATTACCAGCATCCAGACCCCGGCATGAAGGAAAAAATCGCATCAAATCTGGCCCTGCTCAAAAGAGAAATTGACCAGGAGCTGGACGTTGTTGGACGCGATAATTTCGGCTACCTCGACCGCCTGACACCTGACGCGTTCGACTCCGCTGCGTTCTTGGGCACCCGCCGCTTTTTTGAAATCCTCAAAAAATTCTATATCAACCGGTTTAATCGGGCTGATCAGCAAAAAGAAAAACTGATCCGGGCCCGAACGTCAACGGCAGAGGGAGAGTCTGAATTTGAAAAGTTCAAATCGCAAAATCAGAACGAAGCCATTGCCGAGCTGGTTAAAAATACCGCGGAAACACACCGCATCATCGAACAAGACGGTAAATTGATCCAAAAAATATTTCCAATCTATAAAGATCCCGATCCGGAACACGTAGTTGATTTTGATGCCCAGTTTTACATGCCTAAAAAGCATTTTCTCAACACCAACATCGATACACTTTTGTTTAACGTTCTGGTGATCTGGTCGATGACGTTAGCCCTGAGCATCATGCTTTATTTCGAAGTGCTGCGCAAAATCATTGATGGCCTGAGCAACCTATCGAATCCCATTCCCAAGCGGATGTAACATATGTTTTTTTTTCTATCCAAAACCCTCGGCCTGCTCACGCAGCCCATTGTGATTGTAGGGGTTTTGGTGGCCATTCTGCTGATCACGAAAAATCAGAAGTGGAAGAAAAGGCTGACGGTTAGTGCCGTAGTACTCTTCTTTATGTTTAGCAATCATTTTATCTCCAACGAAATGTTGCTGCTGTGGGAACTTCCCCCGACTCCTTATTCAGAAATGTCAAAAAAATACAAATACGGCGTGATGCTGACGGGAGTAACAAAATCGTTGACGACCGGGCCCCGGGATCGGGTTTATTTTGGACGGGCGGCCGACCGAGCTACGCATACGCTTCAGCTCTACAAACTCGGCATCATCCAAAACATCGTGATCTCCGGAGGCGTGGGTAAACTGATCGATGTGGGGCACCGGGAGGCGCAAGACCTTAAAAAATTCCTGATCATGTGCGGTGTTGACAGCACCCGCATCATACTGGAAACGACTTCCGCCTCAACGGCCCAATCGGCAGCCGAAATCGTACGTCAATTCCATGGTCAGGACGCGCAGCAGTTTCTGCTGATCACTTCCGCGGTACACATGCGGCGGTCACTGGCGTGCTTCCGCAAGCAAGGCTGGCAACTCGACCACTTCAGTGCCGACCCCGGCGCTCACCCGCGGCGCTTCCAAGTCCAGGAACTCATTCTCCCCAACATAGACGCCTGGATGAACTGGCAAATGCTTTTAAAAGAGTGTACCGGCATGGTGATGTACAAATTGGCAGGTTACATTTGAACTCACCCCGACCCAAACGAGGTTTGCATTTTCGTACGTGCGGTACGGAAGCTCAGCCCCCAACCAGATTCGTGATGCTGCTGATGCGTTCAAATCACGCCGCCGGTGCAGACGCACTTCCCGATCACCTGCTACCGGTAAGCGCTACTGCTGTACTTGTCTGTTATTTGATCACCTGTATCCACGATTTGCAAGCCACTGCTTCGTTGATCCTTACCTCCATGAAATATACCCCGGCCGCCACATCGGCACCTGTCCAGTCGTTTTGATAGTCTTCAGACTCAAAAACCGATGTTCCCCAACGGTTGACAATGATGAGTTGAGCCCGTAAACCGACGGCCGCAAGGGTCTGGTTTCCCACAACGAGCTGCAACCGATCATTTTTTCCATCAGCAACAAGAGGAGTGATCACATTTGGAACAGTCAGCGGGAAAATATCAATCGGCTGAATACTCTCATATACACAGAACTCTTTTCGGCCCACCAGTTTCACCTCGTAACGCCCCGGCCGCGCATAGGTGTACTTTACGTCGGCCTCTTCGGTAGTGGTGCCATCACCAAGATCAAAGAAAAGAGTTTCGTCAGCGAGGGGTTCGGTTACCCGGTTAAGTGAAAGTGTAGGCAAATCCGTACACGAGAACATACGGTTCCACTCCCATTTCAAATCGATGCCTGGAACTACCGTCACTACAAGTGTATCGATCCGAGTACACCCCGAGGCTTCCGCTATCGTTACCCGGTAGGTGATCGATTTCTCTGGGCGAATAACCGGGTTCGGACCCGTGAGAATGGTTCTGTTTTGATTATTCTCCCACCGGTAGGATACCCCACCGGTGGCTGTTAATTGCACTGAGTTTCCCTGGCAAACAGCTACGTCGTTGCCTGCTCTTCCTATTACCTGGAGTACATCAACCACCACGCGCGCTGAGTCAACACCGATGCAGGTTCCAACATCAATAGCTCTGAGTTTCACCACATACCTGCCCGGAGCCTTGTACCGGTGGCGTACCAACGAAGTATCTCCTTTCACCAGTTTGGTACCATCGCCCAGATCCCACTGAAACAAGCGGCCGCCATTACTCAGATTTTGAAAAACGATTTGCTCCTGCAAACAAATACGGCTGAGGCCGGGCTGCTTCAGTGTAACGGAGTTTGATTGCACGCGCGCACGTAGTGAGGAAAGGTCAAACTTGAAAACAGCATTATTACAATTCCGGCTTCCGTTTACGCGCGAGAAAGCATTAGGCGTTGTGGGAAAATCAGAAGAGGGTCCTCCGCTGAGATTAAAAGACAAACAGCCCGAGCACACCGCATGGTAAACGATACCGCTCTTGTCAAAGCGGCTCGTCCCACCATCAACATGAGTGGCGCTCTGGCCGCCGCCGAGGTAAGTGGCGTAGTTCAGTGTACGGAAGTCGGCCGAGAGCACAATAAAATAGAAGTCTGATCCACTCGAGGATTTCTGATAAGCGTCTTCGGTAACTGGCATACCAGCCGTTGTTGTACCCCAGTAATTGGGGGGGTAGTTTAAGCGCCCGCCCCAGCCGGTCATGTAGATTTTGTCGCAGTCGTTCACCAAAAAAGCAGTGGGTGAAATATCCGGCCGGGTTCGGCCTGAACCAAAAACGGTTGCCAGTTGAAGGGTCTTCAGATCTGCAGAATACTTATGCAGGAACTGACCGCTCCCGGCGTTGCGGTAGACACCCGGCGTTACCGGCATAGCACCGGTTGTTTGGCCGTAGACGAACACAGACCCGGCTCGGTCCTGGTCGATAAAATAAACCTGATCAAACTGCTGCGTACCTGTGTAGGTGGCGCTGAGCAACGTGGAGCCATCGCTACTAAGGCGGGCCATCCAGCCGTCGGCATCACCCGCGAGTGAAGATTGATACGCGTTTGGCGTTGCAGGAAAATTTGTGCTGCCCGTTCCTCCGGCCACCAGGATAGTATTGTCGGCACTGATGGC
>VYLK01000495.1_pt1 | contig 12987 bp, 10 predicted proteins | sample 5114321 | NCBI WGS metagenome assembly VYLK01 (sample SAMN12291792, study PRJNA351875) | freshwater metagenome | isolation source: freshwater lake | place: USA: Michigan, MSU2 Lake | collected 2011-08-16
GAGTCCAATCACATTGGTTGTGCCGGCAGGAGCAGCGCCCGCTGTCTACACGGCCAACCTCACCATTCGGAATTCAACCACCACCTGCAGCAGCGCTTCAATTCCGTTTACCATTACCGTACAGGCCAACCCCACGATTACCGTTCCCGCCGGCAACGTGGTAGTATGTCAAACTAGTGGCGCACAGAATCTGCTAACGCTGGTATCGGCAACGCCAGCCGGGGGGACGTTCACATTTTCCGGAACCGGGGTGAGCGGTTCCTCATTCAATCCGACCGGGTTAAGCGGGCTGGTTACAATTAATGTATCCTATTCCAACGGTGGCTGTAGTGCTCCCCCACGGACGTTTCGTTTTGATGTAGTGGCGGCGGCATCGTTGGAAACATCCACAACAACTGTCTGTCCGACAGATGCAGATGTTGACCTGACAACTCTCGTCACGGCTACTCCGCCCGGAGGCACCTTTACCTTCTCCGGTGCTCCGGGAATTACCGGAAACATTTTTGATCCAACTCCAAATGCGGGCACCTCTCCGATCATTGCCATATCCTACGTGCTTGGAGGTTGCTCTGCCACAGGCGCATTTCAGGTTACTGTTCGAGCGGCCAGCGACCCGCTATGCGGTGGGGGTGGTGGAGGTGGCACCGGCACTTGTGCTACTGTTGTGGTTACACCGCTACCCTCGCCCGCTACTTGTACGAATTCTGACGGCAGGATCATATTTCGGATCAAGCCATTCGTTCCCGCCGTAAATCCTGACGGGGTACGCATTGAAATAACGGGAGTATCGCCTACCAACCAGACGATTTCCCGTACGAACTTCAACGACTCGACATTCACCAATCTCCCCATCGGCACGTATGACTACGAGATTGACTATGGCAGCGCAGCCTGTAAAAAAACAGGCCAGGTAACGATTGATCGCTCCGGTACGATTGGTGTACCGGTTGCCACCAATGTCACCAGTCCTACCTGTTTTGGAGAAGCTACCGGCTCCCTCCGCCTTGATGTTCCCGGTGAAACGGGTAATGTATTACAGTGGTCATTTGATGGCGGCGTAACCGACCCCTGGAAAAACTTCTCAGCTGGCAATCAGGTAACCGGTATCCCGGCAGGGTTGGCACCTACATTTCAGCGGGTGATCAGCGTACGCCGGAATGCAACAGACCCGTGCTTTTCTTCGGTTGTTGTGGCCATACCGGAAACTGCATCTGCCATCACCGCGAACCTCGTGCCAGCAAATGCATCCTGCAATAATAACGATGGATCAATCACCGTTACCGGTTTACCGGTGGGTACATTTACGTTCCGCCTCAACGGTACCCCGATCACACTTCCGGCTAATGGTGTAATCAACAATCTGGTTGCCAACAATTACACGCTGCGGGTAACGGCAGCTTCAGGCTGTTTCCGGGACTTTACTGCTAATGTTACATTCCCCGGGTTCGTTCCCACCACCACACCCGTTGTTTCTCCGCCAGATTGTACCGGAGGTGGTTTGAATGGGACGATCAGTTTTTCAATCACGGCGCCCGGTGCATATACCGTTGGATTCACTCAGGATCCTGTTGCTGCTCCCACAAACTTTTTCAATCCCGGGGGACTCAATGTAACCATTCCTAACTTAACGTCCGGTTTCTGGTACATTTGGATACGTCCAGCCGGGGTTTTCTGCGAAACAAAACTCGGGCCGCTCAACTTATCGGGCACCGTGCGGGTAGCGTTCCAACTTACTGTAACTGATGAAATATGCTTTGGAAGTCAGGGCAGCATTCAACTCACCGCGATTCAGGGTGCGCCAAATCAGCCTTTTGCATATGAACTGATTAAAGATGGAGCCGCACTCCCCACGGCTGTAATCACCTTCGCCCAATCGGTAACACCCTTTACAATAGCGGGATTGGCGCCTGGCAACTACCGCTTGGTACTGACGCAGAACCAGTCCTCACTGGTACCGGCCTGTACTACGCCCATTGCCTCAGCACCCCGAACTTTCCGAATCACGGGCCCTTCCAGAGCGCTCGATACACTTGCGGTTGAGCGTGAAATCTCATTACCAGACCAGGCTACCGGGTCGATGCGCATCGGGATTCAGGAGAGCACATTCGAGCCGTATGAGGTGAGGGTAGAGCTTATTTCACCCGTATTCCCGTCGCAGAGCTTCCTGATGGACTGGCGTGCCGCAGCCCGCAATCCGCAGACGTTGCGGATGGAACTGGTCGTGAATAACCTGTATGCGGGTGTATACAAGGTTTCCTTGCGTGATGCCAATGGCTGTCTGAAAGAATATGAGGTTGAAGTGAAAGTAGACACGGCGCTATTTGTACCGAATATTTTTACGCCTAACGGGGATGGGTTTAATGACACCTTTTTCATACGCAACCTGCCCTCAGAGGCCAAACTCGAAATCTCAAACCGGTGGGGAAAGTCAGTGTACCAATCCAATGCGTATCAAAACGACTGGGATGCAAATGGCATCTCCGAAGGGCTTTATTTTTACCGGTTGAGTTTTGGCGACCAGGCTGTGAGCGGCTGGGTTGAAATCCTCCGGGGTAGAACCGACTGATCTAAAGCGCTGTTAAAAACGCCATTGTATCCACGCCGTCTGCAAAATCTTCCGGCTCCGGTAGTTGTGCTGTTCCAAATGGTTTGGAGCCCCATAAATTGCCATTTGCTGTTAATGTAATTTGAATTTGATCGTGGGCTTGGATTAATAGGTCTTGCAGGTGCTGCTCGTTCTGAAAAACGCGGTAATGCACCACCGAAATTGGTGAGACGAATTGCTCGCTCTCCCGCAGCAATACATGCCCGCCGTCTAAGAATGCCGTGCAATTCACCAGCATGATTGCTTTTTGGTAGTCCAGATTATTGGCATACTTATGATGTTGTGCTACCGTACTGAATTTCTGCCAAACGTCCAGGAGTGGTTTGAAGTTGTAGTTGGTGGGAACAAATAGTGTAGACACGTTTCGGCATCCTAATCCATAGTAGCTGAAAACATCGTTTCCGAGTGCAACCAAGTCATCTGGAGTTTCATCTCCGCTGAGAACTGCACAGGATGTTCGGTTTTTCCGGATCAGGTGCGGGATGGATCGGAAATAGTACTCAAAATACCGGGCCGTGTTGTTACTCCCAGTAGCGATGGCAGCGGCCACACCGTTTAGTCGCTCGACCACACGGATACGGTCAGCAAAGGCAGGCTCGATTTGCTTTAGGAGTTCAATCACAGCTAGAATTAAGACCCTGTCGCTCGCACTGGGTTTCAACCAGATGCAATGCCCTGCCAACAGAACACACATAAAATCGTGAAAGCCAACCAGGGGGATGTTACCTGCCATGGTAACCCCCACTGTCTTGCAGGTTGAGCACGGGGGGTACCGCGCCATCAGGCGCCGTAGTTTTGGCTCATCAAGCAGATAACTGATGCCCTGCCAGGCTTGCTCCAATGAAGATTCGGTAAACCAGGCATTTTCATTTGAGGCTCGCTGAAAAAGGGTAAATTTTTCTGCGGGAGGTAGTGATTTCATCGCCTCCCCCAAACGGGCAAATGCTAAAATTCGATCTGAAATATCCATACCTATTGTTAAACCCTTTACGCCGGAACCGTGTTTTGACTGCAACGGTTGTCGCTGTATTTTTGCAACCGGACAGAAAACTCTTCAAAAATACCTGATTTACTCGTGCTATGGCCATAATGATTACCGATGAGTGCATCAACTGCGGGGCTTGCGAACCCGAATGCCCGAATACGGCCATCTATGAAGGCGGCCGTGAATGGACCTGGGCTGGTGGCACTGCACTAACTTCTGTGGAACTGGAGGACGGCTCAAAACTAGATGCCAAGTCGGCACAAGACCCCGTTTCAAATGAGTTTTATTATATCGTCACTGGTAAGTGTACCGAATGTACGGGGTTTCATGAAGAGCCGCAATGCGCTGCCGTTTGCCCCGTTGATTGCTGTGTTCCTGATCCCGATAATGCAGAAAGTAAAGAGGATCTACAGGCAAAGAAAGCCTGGCTGCACAACGAGCACCTGCAGAGCTAACCATTAGCGCATTTTTGATCGTTTGATCAGGTAGGCCTGAAGTACCTCCTGAAATGGGGTAGCGGTGTTGACCGATATAAAGTCAATCTTAAACTGATTGCTGCGTAACTGCAGATTTTTTGTCCATGTCTGCTGGCGCTCCTTAAAGCGATCTCGTATTTCCTGAGGCTGGAGACGGATTTTTTCCTGGGTTTCGAGATCAATAAATTCGTGGGGGCGATCGGGGAAATCAAAAAGCATTTCGGTGGCCTGATCCTGCACGTGAAAGAGAAGTACCTCGTGCTTATTGTGTTTTAGGTGTTGTAAAGCCTTAAAAATAGCCTCGGTATCCGCCTCGCTGTCGAACATGTCACTGAATAGAATAACCAGCGAACGCTTGTGTGTTTTTTCTGCAATTTCATGAATAGCCCCAGCTACCTGACTGGCCCGGCGCGTGGCTGGCGCGGTGCGCAGTTCGGCTTCAAAATCCAGAAAGAGCTTTTGCAGATGCGCCCGCGTTGATTTTATGGGGGAATAAGAGGCTATCTTTTCATGGAAGAAACACACACCTACTGCGTCACGCTGTTTTTGAAGTAACTGGGCAAGTGCTGCAGCCGCCAGGATACTCCACCGCAGCTTGCCCTTGTTGGCCACCGGATAGTACATGGAAGACGAAGTATCCAGCGCCAGTAAGCAGCGCAGATTGGTTTCTTCTTCATATTGTTTGGTGAAAAGCTTATCGGTACGGGCAAAAACCTTCCAGTCGATATGGCGCGTGCTCTGGCCCTCATTGTACAGGCGATGCTCGGCAAATTCCACCGAAAACCCGTGGTAAGGGGACTTGTGCAATCCGGTAATAAAGCCCTCCACCAATTGCCGGGCCAGCAATTCCAGGGACAGCCCACCGATCTCCTCGGTACTCATCAATCGATTTAGCGCCATACATATACGGCCACAGGCCGATGAGCAAGAAACGAAAACGGCACCTATTTATGGAACCTGTTGGTTATAAAATTATTTCGCTTTACCTTAGTTCTTAGAACATCAGTAAATACAAACCACCTAACCCTGTGGAAGATCAAAAGAACAACGGCCGCGAAGAGATATTTTCGGAGGTCGTGAAGGCGGGCAAGCGTACTTATTTTTTTGATGTAAAGTCCACCCGCTCAAACGACTATTACCTCACGATCACAGAAAGCAAGAAGCGCTACAATAAAGATGATGAGGGCTTCACCTACGAAAAGCACAAAATTTTCCTGTACAAGGAGGACTTTCATAAATTTGCAGAGGCGCTCACCAACACTATGAACCACGTGAAGAACGAACTCATGCCGGGTGTGGATTTCAACAAATTCGAGAATGGCCGCGAACAGGAGGAGACAACCTCAGGCCCGTTGAATACCGAACTGACCTGGGAATAAGACCTTATCCGTTTTCCTCAAGGCAAGCCCCGGACCTTTTTTTGTCATATCTTGCGCGCTTATTTTTTAGCGCCAAAACACTATGGGTTTGAAATGCGGAATTGTCGGCCTACCCAACGTCGGGAAGTCGACCCTCTTCAATGCACTTTCCAATAACAAAGCCGAGGCAGCAAACTTTCCATTTTGCACCATTGAGCCGAATGTGGGGGTTATTTCCGTGCCCGATCCCCGCCTGAGGATTTTGTCGGATCTCGTTCATCCCCAACGGGTAGTTCCAACCACCTTCGAGTTTGTGGATATCGCCGGCCTGGTGAAAGGAGCCAGTAAGGGCGAGGGTCTCGGCAACCAGTTTCTTGCCAATATCCGTGAGGTAGATGCCATCGCCCACGTTGTGCGATGCTTTGAGAATGACAACATCATCCACGTGAATGGCAAAGTAGATCCGGTGGGCGATAAGGAAATCATCGATACCGAACTTCAACTCAAAGACCTGGAAAGTGTCGAGAAAAAGATAGCAAAAGTGGAGCGCAGCGCCAAGAGTGGCGATCTGAAGGCCCGTAAAGAACTTGCCACGCTGTTGCACTACCAAGCGGCACTTTTGGCCGGCAAAAATGCGCGAACGGTAAAGGTTGATCCGGAAGATAAAATTGCAGTGGCTGACTTGCAGTTGCTGACAGATAAGCCGGTGATTTATGTGGCAAATGTTGAGGAAAGTTCAGTCCTGACCGGCAACGCGCACGTGGAGGCGCTGCGTCAACATGTGCAGCAGGAAAATGCCGAGGTGGTGGTGGTGTGCGCTGCCATTGAAGCACAGATTGCGGAGTTGGAAAATGCAGCCGACCGGGAGCTTTTTCTGCAAGAGTATGGTCTTACGGATTCGGGCCTGAACAAACTCATTCGGGCGGCATACCACTTGCTGCACCTGATTACTTACTTTACCGCCGGCGAAAAAGAAGTTCGGGCGTGGACGATCCAAAAAGGCTGGCGGGCTCCGCAGGCCGCAGGCGTTATTCATACCGACTTCGAAAAGGGTTTCATCCGGGCCGAGGTGATTAAGATTCCGGATTACCAAAAATACCGCTCGGAGGCAGGCTGTCGAGAGGCTGGGCGGTTAGCTGTTGAGGGGAAAGAGTATGTGGTGGAAGATGGTGACGTAATGCATTTCCGCTTCAACGTGTAGCTGACGAAAAGTAGCCAAAATTGTGTGGAATTGATCTTTTTTTGGCCAGGCAGAACGGACGTTTAAAACAGCAGGCGATCCGGTTGCAACCTCAACGCCGGAAACTCAGCAAGAATGTGAGAGTAGCTCCATCTGCCTGATTTTGAGTATCATAACAGGTCGGATAGGGAGATTGTGTATTAATTTTTTTGTTAAGATCATACTGTTGATTTGACTGATTTTTAATACTTTAGCTTAATTTAAGGAAAAACCCAATTTTTGCGTGGGGTTATTTTTTTGATTTTGAACCCACAATCGTAACGCGTGTGAGATTACGCATCGTCTTTATACTACAAAACCGGGGAGCGTATGTGCCGTTCCACCACCAGTTTTTATTGGCCCAGGTAATTAAGGGGCTGTTGGTGATGGGTGGAAACCCGACGTATTTCAACTATACTCAGTATAATTTTTCGGGTCTCAAAGGGCAGACAAAGATCAGCCGGAAGGGTTTGCACTTTTTTTCGGCCCGCGTAACGCTTGTTTTTTCAGCCTCAGAGCAACCATTTGTGGATTACCTGCTGGGTATTCTTTTCGCCCAAAAAGAAATTGCCATTGGAAGTCTGCTGCTTGTGCCTGAAAGTGTTGAGCCGGAGGAGCCGGTGCCTGTTTCTGAGTCGATGAAGTTCTTATGTCTCTCGCCATTGGTCGTGCTACCAGCCTCGTTCAATGATGAAAAAAGTAAGCGATTTATTCAACCAACCACAGACGAGTTTTCCGACCTTCTGTATGATAATACCCTGGCCCGCATGGAAGCCGGCGGTCAGTTTGCCTCAGATCAATTGGCTGGGTTTTATAAGTTTCAAATCGTTCCCGACCGGGATTACCTCCAACGGATTCAGGTAAACCATAAGAAATTTGCCCGCATCTATCCGTTATTTGATGCTGACATACGTTATGAAGTTCGTGGCTATACTTTTCCATTCACCTTGTTTGCACCCGTTGCCGTACAGCAGTTTGTATATGCCAATGGCCTCGGGTATTTCGGTCACAAAGGTTTTGGTATGTTGGATGTGGCCATGCCGGAAATGATCCGCCAAGAAGCGGACGCGGCCTTCGACTACGCTTAGCGCGTATTCAAAGACCAGGTGGCATATCCCAGCAGCAAATCGGAGAAAGGCTTTATCGAACGATAGTACACCAGCACGTCGTACGAATTTTCCGTTTCGAAGCGATCACCTTCCAGTCGATTCGGGTTGGTTCCCCCGGTTACGTATTGATAGTTGTAAAGCCCCTGCTTGAGTAAGATGGAGGCCTCGTATCCACCGCTGGTTCGGCTGTAGACCATCTCGTTTTCCTTGGTGCGGGTGTACTGGTTGAACTGTCCCACAACAAAAATCGGATCCGGGAGTTGTGGCGACTTCAAAAAGAAATTTAAAAACACGTAGTTCGATGAGATTGTCGGTTCCGGAAAATCCCGGTTATCCACTATGAATTGCCCATTGAGATCGCGGTACTGTGCATATGCCTGGCCTTCACGGCTGTCGTCAGGCATCACATAGACTTCGTAGGGCTTAATTGTTCGGTTGATCCGTTGTACATGCTGACCTGGCGCGATCAGCGAACGGAAATCAACAAACCGGAATTCATTCCCTGCCGGAAAGGAATTATCAAAGTCAAAAAAACGGTATTCGATTTCACGGGCGTTATCTCGCACAAAAGTGGCCTGGGGATTAAAAAGTGCGTTATCCCACCTGTAATTTTGACGCACCACCACGCGTATCATGTCAGGTGGATTAATGACCTGTAAGCTCCCATAATTCACTACGAAGTTCAAAGGCTGCCGGCCTTCCTGAAGGGTACCCGCTCCGGCGAAATTCGTAAGTGATACAACATTAATCCGGTTCTCGTACACCAGTAGCCGCTTGGTAAGAATCAAGTCCTCCCGGTTGCCATCGCGGTACACCACTAACAGGTAATTTCCAGGTAACTTTACCGCGGGTAGCGCAGCCGTATAATGCACATAGGGCAGGTGTGTGTTATCGGAGAACGTGTATTGATTAATCGGGAACTCATTAAAGTCGGTGAGATAGTCCAAGTCTCTCAAGGCCGATGGCTGCCAGTCGAGGGTGCAGTGTTGCAACCGGAAAAAGTAACTAGTGTACGATTCCTGAATGTCATCAAATTCGAGTACCAGCCGTTGTTGTTGAAGGGGTGAAGCTGCAGGCCTAAGAGGTCCTGTCGCCGTGCCTGCCTGGTGCACCATAATGGATCGAATTTGTTCTTCGTAGACGAAGTCTTCAAGCCGCAGTTTCTTTTGGGCAACTAGCGGGCCCGCGCAAAACAAAATGATGACGACCAGACAGCCACCGAACAGCCAGCTAACATGTGATTTTGCCATAGAACTTAAGGGTGTTGTCGAAAATTAATACAATTTTGGTTCCAACCCTCGTTTACGTGCCGTTGTCTAATGATCGAATTAGCCCATGAGGAGTGAGGCAGAGCTCATTGCCGGATGCGCCAGCGGTAATCCCGCGGCGCAGCAGGAATTGTACGACCGGTTTGCCGGCCGCATGCTGGTGCTATGCCTGCGCTACGCCCGTTCGCAAATGGAGGCGGAAGATGCTTTACAGGAAGGATTTATCAAGGTTTTTCAGGCCATCCGGAAATTCCGGGGCGAAAGCAAGCTTCAAACCTGGATTACGCGAATCATGATCAATAGTAGTCTCAATATTCAACGCAAAAAATTGTACATGCTGCCCATGGTGGATGTCGACCATGCACCGCTCCAGGAAACCGAAGAAGTCCATCTGGCGGGGATTCACCTGGACGATTTGATCGCGATGGTTCAGCAGCTTCCCGATGGGTGCCGCCTGGTCTTTAACCTCTTCGCCGTAGAAGGTTACAGCCACCGGGAGATTGCGGACATGCTCAAGATCAGTGAGGGAACGTCGAAATCGCAGTATAACCGGGCGCGGATGTTGCTGCAAAGCAAGCTAGCGGGCCATGAAAAAATCGTAAACCTGTATGGAAAGGAAAGCATTTGAAAAAGCGTGGCAGAACGCTTTTCAGGATAAAGAAAAGCAGCCACCACGCCATATCTGGAACGCTCTTGCAGCCCAACTCGCCCAGCAGGAGGCCGGGCGCTTGCGCAGAAGATTTATCTTCATTCAATGGCTTGCGGCAGCAAGTGTCGTGTTTGCCATGAGCATCGTCTTCTGGGAAGTCCGCCAACCCGGTGGGGAGCAGCCCCTGACGGCAACCAGGAAATCAATTCAAAATCCAATCCAGGCGCAATCCGAAAAACAAACCAGGCCAACCACGCCGAACCCCCAGGCTGTATTACCTGATCGTGCAAACGAGCTCCGCACGGCCATCGGAAACGAAAAATCTCAACTTTACCAACAGCCGGTGCAAACACAGCCTGTGGCTGCCAACACAAAAACGTCAGCCCCGCAGACCCGATCGACTACCTTCGGGCAGCGGGCTATTGCCTTTCTGCAGCAGCAACACACAACCAACCTCAGCGTTCCTCTCGTTCCTGCCGGAGCCGACCCATCCGCCGGTTTGGTAGTTTCGGCAACGACGGAATCGGCAACGGTTAGTCCGGCAGCTCAGCAACCGATAGTTACAACAACAGAAAACCCTGCAGCAGTGCCACTGCTGCCGGACTTGCTGGCGGATGGTGAAACGTTCGACAAAAAGACGAAAAGCTCCGAACCCTTATGGGCCTCAGTAGGATTTGCAGGGGGTGGTTTTAATGCCGGACTTGCAGCCGGTGGCCCGGCCTTGTTGGCTACTTCAGGCCCATTAGGTAATTTGAGCGCTACCAGTCAACAACCCGAAAGCCGGCAGCAACAGGCTGGTACGGCATTTAGCTTTGGAGTCAGCGTCGGGAAATCGATCTCGCGGAAGTGGGTTGTGCACACGGGCTTAGTCTATCTCCAGCAATCGCTGGTGTACACATCGAACATTGTGTCCAGGGAAACAAATGCGACTGCGACGCGCGTTTTTTTGGCTGAATCATTAACCGCCGGTAGCACGGGTACTGATCTGGTACTGACAACGCCGTACGAACTTCGGGCGAACGTGAACTATCTCTCGGTTCCTGTGATGGCGGGTTATCTTGTTCTTGATCGTACCTTCTCGATTCAACTCAACGGCGGTGTTGCCACCGATTTTTTAGTACAGAGTGCTTGGCAGGACCGGTCTGGTCAATTTCAAGATAATCCCCAGTCGGCCAGCGGTGTCTATCGTCCGATCAACTGGGCAGGATTATTCAACACGGAGTTTGCCTACCGCCTCGGTAAACATTACCGCGCTGCGCTGGTACCTGGTTTTAGGTACAGCGTCCAGCCGCTTTATCAATCCGAAATCAACAGCCAGTTGCGTCCGTTCATCTGGGATATTGGATTCAGGCTGAAGTACCAGTTCTGATTCCAACCTTTTCGATCCGACAGGAATCAAAGAGAAAACAATTACGCATGAGTTACGCATCACATCACCGGATGTTTTCTCTTTTCATCGCACTTATTTTTTTGTCGGCCACCGCGTGTACCGACACCTGCATGGTTCGCAACAGGTATACGTATTTCGAGCCGGTCTATTCTACTGCTGCCGAAATCAAGGCTGCCGTGAAACTCGATGCTGCTCAGCCTATTTCACAACCCGGTAAAATTTATTTCAAAGACGGTTACCTATTCATCACCGAAAAAGATAAGGGCATACATGTTATCGATAACCGCAATCCGAAAAATCCGGTAGCGGTTTCCTTTTTGGTTGTACCAGGCACAATAGACCTGGCGATCCAAGGTAATTACCTGCTTGCCGACAGTTTTGTTGATCTGGTGGTGTTTGATATAAGTAACCTCCAAACCATTCGCGAGGTGAGCTGTCTCGAAGGTGTTTTTGGTAATATCTCGTGGATGGGGTTGCGATCAGATACACCGCAAGGTATCATCACCAACTGGAGGGCGGTGGAGCAGGTCGAGTTGAATGAGACAGAATGTGATTTGCAGCGTGAAAACTGGGGTGGAATCTATTATCGAAACGGAATTGTCTTGGAAGATGGTGCCGCGGCTCTGTTTAGTACGCGGACGTTTGCTGCAGCACCCCTGACTTCCGGCGCCGCGACCGGCATCGGGGGATCCATGGCCAGGTTTACCATCCTCGGAAATCATCTCTATGCACTCGATGGTGCTAACCTTGATGTGATCAACATCGCACAGCCCTTACGCCCGGAGTTGAGCCGGGAGCTTCAGGTTTCGTGGGATATCGAAACGGTGTTCCCTGCGGAGAAACGCCTTTACATCGGATCACAAACCGGCATGTATATTTTTGATCTTCAGGTACCTGATCAGCCCACCTTACTCAGCAAATACGAACATGTGCGCAGTTGTGACCCGGTGGTGGTGGATGGAAATTATGCCTACGTTACCCTGCGCAACGGCACGCTTTGCGGTGGATTTACTAACCAACTGGAAGTGATTGATATTGCCAATCCCCGAGCGCCGCAATTACTTCATATTTACCCCATGACGAATCCCCATGGCCTCGGCATTGATCAGGGACTGCTTTTTCTTTGTGATGGTCCTGCGGGATTGAAAGTCTTCAACATCAGCAACATCGCGCGCATCAGCGAAAATCTGGTGGCGCACCACGATAAAATCCAGGCCTTTGATGTGATTCCGTTCCAGCACGTGGCTATGATGATCGGGCAGGACGGATTGTACCAATACGACTACGCTGATCCAAAGAACATTGTGTTGCTTAGTCAAATGCCGATTAAAGCACCATGAGGGCCGCGCTGTTTCTGATACTCACGAGCGGGGTTTTCACCGCGGTTTCGGCTTCAGATTCGTTGAAACGAAACCAGCGGCTAGGCTACTCGCTGGCCTTGCATACAGGGTCTCTATTTGGTGAGCAGCAAGCAACTACCGCGGTTGGTTTAACACATTGGTTTTCATGGCACCGTTTGGCCCGAACCCAGACTGGTTTCGGCGTGAGTTGGGAGAATTATGTGGGATGGCAAACGGTGCCCTTTTCTTTTCAACTTCGCTATGACATAGGAAACCGCTGGCGAAATCCCTGGTTTTTGCACGCGGCGTACGGCTATTCATGGGCACGGCTGGTGCCGGACAGACGTCCCCCGGCATTCCTATCGGATTATGGGGGGCAAGCGTATTCCCTTAGCTTTGGAAAGGCACTTCGGTACGAAAAAATAGAGTTGAGTTGGCGTTTGGGATACCAGGTGCAGCGCTTGGGTTGGGAAGAGGCTTTCGAATTCGGGCAGTGGTTTACGCCGGCGGGCGCAGAAACCTACACCAATCGCACAGAAATCGAGATGACGCTGCGCCGCGTTACGCTTACCATGGCCGTTCGCTGGC
>VYLK01000994.1_pt1 | contig 12930 bp, 12 predicted proteins | sample 5114321 | NCBI WGS metagenome assembly VYLK01 (sample SAMN12291792, study PRJNA351875) | freshwater metagenome | isolation source: freshwater lake | place: USA: Michigan, MSU2 Lake | collected 2011-08-16
ATTAACATCTTTTTGGAGACTGTCAAATTTTTGATTAACATCTTTTTGGAGACTGTCAAATTTTTGATCCATATCTCTTTGGAGATTGTCGATTTTCTGATCCACATCTCTTTGCAGGGTGTCAAATTTTTGATCCACATCTCTCTGAAAGGAATCTATTTTCTGACCCATATCTCTTTGGAGAGATTCAATTTTCTGATTAACCTCTTTAATACTATCTTTAATTTCTTTGAGGACAGATTCAAGGGAATAGGTAACGGTTTCGCTAGTTTGTGTCATAATTAACAACCTCTTGTTGATATAGCCAAATATAATTAGGTTATACTAAAAAAGTTTTTCGTTGGTGTGGGGTGTGGGATTTTACCCATTTTCAGGGAAAAAGTCCCTGAATTTTCCCTCTGACCACTCCAATGGCCAGCACTGTTTGATTTGAAAAAAGCCTAAAGATATTATCCAACAAAGTTTTTAGATTTATTCAGCCAGTCCTAATTATTCCCCTATTGCCTATTGCTAGGGACTAAGGACGATTTTGCTACCGAAAAATTTCAATTGTGGCCAGAGAGCGGTCATGGTAATTTAAGAAAGCGATCGGGGAACTCTCACAGGAAAGATCCCGACCCTAACCAGGGAGTGACTGTTTAACTGTCTGTCCTATGTACAAGTCTATTACTGTTTTAACGCTGCTGACGGGAATTATTGCCGTTGATGTGGTTTTTGCTCAATCCACTGTTAATCTTCCTATCGCAGTTCAACAGGGAGAATCCTACGAAGGATTATTGACTAGAGCATCGCAATTAGCAGAGAAAACTATCATCAGTCGTTTTAATCAACAACAGGGTATTAATAAAATTGATTTATTAATAACCGCCGAAAAATCATGGGCGATCGCACCTTTGCTCTCGGTGAAGGTGTCCCGTCAAGATTGGTTTGGCCATCCCAATATTCAACGCTGGGGGAATGTTTTTCCCTTTGGCAAAGATCTCCTCGGTTTTAGCTCTCCCGCACCCGTCGTCACCCCGAAAAGTCCCCCCGCTGCCGTTAATCCCACGCCATCTCCAGCACCATCTCCCGGCGCTACCACTCCCCCTCCCCCTGCTTTACCCTTCGAGGATGAGCCGAATAATGCTCCCCCAATCCCTATTCCTAAGCAAAGATTAACCACTCCAGCTAATCGTTAATCGATAGGAAAAGGAGGGGCTTTTAAGTGGCAAAACGAGGCTGAAACCAGTCTAGGGAAAAAATATCATCTTCTTGGACGATTTCTGTCCAACCAGTGACACTCTCAAAACAAGTACCCGTCAAGTTAGCACCCCTCAAGTCCGCTCCCTGTAGATTTACCTCTTGTAAACGCGCTCCCGCTAGATTAGCACCCGCTAAATTGGCCCCGCGTAAATCACTACCCGTCAGACGTGCCTCGCTAAAATTAGCCCTTTCTAAATTGGCCCCCTGAAAGTCCACCTCTTTCAGAAAAGAGCCGCTAAAATTGGCTTCCCTTGCGGAAATCTGACGACATTTAGCCCCACTTAACCGCGCTTCTTGCAAATTAGCCCAATTGAGATTGACTTTATCTAGGGTTGCCTCCAAGAGATTAACTAAGTATAAATTCGCCCCGCATAAATTCGCCCCGCATAAATTCGCCCCCCGGAGATTAGCATGGGAAAGATCCGCCCCACTTAATCGGGAGTTACGCAGGTTTGCCTGAACCATAAAGGCCCCGGTGAGATTGGCTTTGGTTAAGTCCGCTTCCACTAATTGCGCTTGACTTAATTTGGCATAGGTTAAATTCGCCCAATTCAAACTCGCTCCCCGCAGATTTGATTTAGTCAGAAAAGAGCGACTCAAATTAGTTCCGCGCAAATTGGCCGCAGCAAAATTGACAGCGATTAGAGTCACTTGTTGTAGATCTAGACTCATCAAGTCAATGGCTAAAAAATCCCGCTCTCCTTGTTCGTAGAGTCTTAGTAACTGATTAACTTTCATCTCCCTTCTTCTACTTCCTAAAAACTTTGTCCGATAACTCACTCTGCTTTTAGATGAGCAATTTACGAGGCCCTCCTTTGAGTTTATGTAAAGTTTTTTTTCGATTTTTTAAGAGAAGATAACCCAAACAGCAAGTTAATTTTAATCATAGTTAAATAGCTTGGCTAAAACAGTTGGACTGGTTTTTCCAATTCTACCCCAGTCCATCGGCTAATTAGTATCTAACACTACTCTTGTTAAAAAACTTATCTATTGTTCAAACTTGATTATATTTAGGGTTTCCTGAAAAAGTTTGTTGGTGGGGTGAGGAGACAGTTATCAGTTATCAGTTATCAGTTATCAGTTCACTGAGAAAACTCCCCACACCCCACACTCCACAACCCACACCCTACACCCCACACCCTGCTAATCCCCTGATTCCCTACTCTAAAGCGTAGATACGACCATCCATGAGCAGACGGGTGATCCCTTTCGCTTCCAGTTGAGCGTGAGCTTTTTCGATCAGGCGACCGTCGGGAACTTTAATCACTTTTTCCTTGCGCTTGGAGAAACGACGAGCGATGCGATGACTTTCAAAGATGGGGAGAGTGCGCTGCTGGATTTCCTGAGGGGGAACCTTACCCAATTCGGCAAAATCCTTGAGGGGACGGGTGATCAATTCGGCAGCGCGATCAATGACCAAGTAACAGGTTTTGGGAAAAGCCGCCGCCGATAGGGGTAATATCTGTAATTGGGCGGTTTTAACGATAGTCGGGCCTAAATAGCTGTCCGCTAGTTCCCCCTCCTCCTCATCTTCATCTTCATCTTCATCCTCCTCTTCATCCCAATCCTCGTCAAGCTCATCTTCCTCCTCCTCTTCCTCGATAGCTTCGACGAAAAACTCGTTTAAATTAGCGGTTTCTAGGGTCTTATCGCCATTAATTTCTGTATCTTCTGGATTATCTGCTTCTGGCGGGTAAGAGGTATCCATTAACAGGGTTAATTGTTTCACAGAAGCGATCGGTTGCTCAAAAGCCTGCTCATCCTTAGCTGCGATTTGGGCTGCCCGAACACTAATCACCTCGATCGCTTTTTCCGGTAAATTCGCTGCTGCCTCCTCCTCGAGGCCACGAGGACTACGGGCCAAGCGTTTTTTCTGGATTAACTGCTCGTATTCCTCGCCAGAAAAAGAATTTTTGAGAAAACGACTGACCGTAGAACTACTCACACCATAACGCTCGGCTAACGTGGAAGTGGTGGCCTCCGTTTCCCGATAAAGCTTAAGAATTTCTTTTTTCGTGGCATCAGTCAGTTTTCTTGGACTCATATTACTTATATAGTTATTTTTTAAGCGATAGGATCTTGCCGATGGCTAGTCAGGGGAAGCTGTTGTCTTTGAGCGGACGTACTCTTAATCATAAAATGCTCTAGCCAATTAAAACTAAGCAATTCGTTTTCTAGTCCCTGTTCTAGTCTATCCTTGACTTCTGTTTCTCACCACTACTCAAGATTAAAAAATTGACGATGATATCAAGTGCTGCTAGTCAAAAAGCCTTATTAGTTCTGGCCGATGGTACAGTTTACGAGGGTTATTCCTTCGGAGCCAAGGGAACCACCGTCGGCGAAGTTGTCTTTAACACGGGGATGACCGGTTATCAGGAAGTCCTCACCGATCCCAGTTATGCTGGTCAAATCGTCACTTTTACCTATCCAGAATTGGGGAATACGGGGGTTAACCCCGAGGATGAGGAGTCAATTCGTCCCCGGGTGAAAGGAGCGATCGCCAAAAACATCTGCCACCGGCCTAGTAATTGGCGTTCTAGCCAATCCCTACCGGATTATCTGGCCGCTCATCATGTTATTGGCATCTATGGCATCGATACCCGCTCCCTGACCCGCAAAATTCGCTCAGTTGGGGCGATGAATGGGGCAATTTCCACGGAAATACTCGATTATCATGATTTACTGCGGCTGGTGCAGGCAGCCCCCAGTATGGCCGGGTTAAATCTCGTCAAAGAAGTAACCACCAAGGAAGTGTACGAATGGACGACTCCCACCCCGTCCGCCTGGGAATTTGCGCCAATTGATAGTGATCAAGAACCGTTAACGGTGGTGGCGATCGATTTTGGCATCAAACGCAATATTCTCCGGCGTTTAGCCAGCTACGGTTGTCGGGTGATTGTGGTTCCCGCTGACACTCCCCCGGAAAAAATCGCCGAATATAATCCCGATGGTATTTTCTTTTCTAACGGACCAGGAGATCCGGCGGCTGTCACCGAAGGAATTGCCCTAGCCAAGCAACTTTTGCAAGGGGAAAAACCCACTTTTGGCATCTGTATGGGTCATCAAATTTTAGGCCTATCCCTAGGAGCAGAAACCTTTAAACTGAAATTTGGCCATCGCGGGTTAAATCAACCCTGTGGACTGCAGCAACAGGTGGAAATTACCAGTCAGAATCACGGTTTTGCCGTGCAGGAGGCATCTTTAAATCCGCAAGTGGAGATTACCCATCTCAACCTCAATGATCGCACCGTAGCGGGCTTAAAACACAAGTCTTTGCCCTTTTTCTCGGTACAATACCACCCCGAGGCCAGTCCTGGTCCCCACGATGCCGATTATCTGTTTGGCAAATTTGTCGATTTAATGCGGCAAGCAAAAAAGGATCGGTCGTAAATTTTTAGGATATACTAGGGTTTTGATTTTTACGGCTCTAGAGCTAGGAGGCGATTATTCCAGAAGCAATTAACTTGACCGTCAGCTTGCGAGGCACGCGCGAGGTCAGAGATAAGTACCAAATTTTCCGTTTGACGGGTCTTTTAGATGCCTTTTCCGAACCGACTTTTTGTAAGGTGATCGAAGGCTATGTGGAGCAAGGTCCCAAGGATGTGATTATTAGCCTGGCTCAGATTGATTTTATCGATAGCTCCGGTTTAGGGGCTTTGGTAAAATTGGTGAAAAAGGCCAAAAACGAAGGGGGCAGTTTACAAATTGTTACCAATCCCCGGGTAACTCAAACCGTAAAACTGGTGCGATTGGAGAAGTTTTTTTCCCTGCAACCCACCCTGGAAGAAGCGATAAAACATCTAGAAAAAGCGTAAATCGTGGAATCTCCTCTCGAACAAATTCGCTTACAGGTCAGTGGCCAGGGTTCACCAATCCTAGAGGGTCTTGACCGATTATCGCCTGCTTCTCTGGCCTATCTAGGGGATGCTGTTTATGAATTATACATCCGCACCTATTATTTACTGCCGCCCCAGCGTCTGGGAGACTATCACGCTCAGGTGGTAGGCAAAGTCAGGGCCGAACAACAGGCTTTAGATTTAGCGCAACTGCAGCCCTATCTGACAGACCAAGAAAAAGAAATTCTGCGCCGGGGACGCAATGCGGTCACGGGAAAACGCCGTCGTCTGACAGCCCAAGTCTATCAGCAGGCCAGCAGTTTAGAAACCCTGTTCGGCTATCTTTATCTACAAGACCCCTCAAGATTACATCAACTATTAGAAAAACTAGAATTATAGCCCTCAGGGACGATTCCCGACTTTACTCTTAATCCATGCAACCATGAGCGATCGACCATTTCGTGACAAGTCCGATAATCGTAATTCTCGCCGGCCCTCGCGGCCAAAAACCGGGCCAATTCTGACTAAATCCCCGACAGTAACTCCAGAAAACCAAGAAGCTGATGATCTGCTCTATGGTCGCCGGGTGGTTTTAACAGCCATGGAGGAGGAGCGCCAACTAAATCGGATTTGGGTGGTCAATCGACTCCGTTACGATCCCCGTTATCATACCCTTTTGGAAAAAGCCAAAGCCAACGGCACGGTAATTGATGAGGTGGACGATCTGCGTCTCGATCAGATTACCAGTAAAGCCAATCATCAGGGAATCGCTGCCCAGATGTCTCCCTATGATTATATCGAATTAGCCGATCTGATCGAAAAAGCTAAGGGCAGAAGTCGCCACCCCGTCATCGTCATCGCTGAAGGGATCACGGATCCCCATAACCTGGGGGCAATTATTCGCACCGCCGAAGCTATGGGTTGTCAGGGGGTAGTTATTCCCCAACGTCGCGCCGCTGGGGTGACATCGACGGTGATGAAAGTGGCAGCGGGGGCCTTGGAATATTTACCCGTCGCTAGGGTGGTTAATCTCAATCGTGCTTTAGAGGAATTAAAAGCGGCTGGTTTTTGGCTCTACGGCACGGCGGCAAAAACTGGTAAATCTTTACACACAATCAATTTAACGGGTGCGATAGGATTGGTGGTAGGTTCGGAGGGAGAGGGTTTGAGTCTGCTAACCCAAAAGTCCTGCGATGAGTTGGTATCTATCCCCTTGGCAGGCAAAACCCCCAGTCTCAATGCTTCGGTGGCGGCGGCTATGGCTCTTTACGAGGTTTACCGGCAACGCTGGCAAAATTCCCCCGACTGAGAATCTGTATTTTTCGACACTCCCAATAGCCAAAAGGAGAAAGTATAAATAGAATAAGAAGGAAGTTTGCGAAATGTAAACAAACGTAACAAAACCACCAGAGTAGATTTAGATGGGGAACGAAATGAAAGAATTTTTGATTAGCTTACTCGAAAAGTTCGGATTAGCCTACTGGGTCGAGATTAAAACCGACTATCCCAGATGTACTTATTATTTCGGCCCTTTTCTCGCTAAAGACGAGGCTGAAGTAGCTCAAGCTGGTTACGAAGAAGATTTGAAAACAGAAGGAGCGCAGGGGATTAAATTGCATATAAAACGTTGTAAACCGAAAGATTTAACTATTTTTGAGGAAAAAGAAGAAAGCAAGCTCCTGAATACCCTAAAGATTTTACGCAGTCAAGCTTCTTAACAACTTTCAGTTATCAGTTATCAGTAATCAGTGATCAGTGATCAGTAATCAGTAAACAGTAATCAGTGAAAAGACAGCAGGAAACTGCCATTTGATGAGGCTCACTTAATACATACTGCTTAGGGACTTGCGTGGGAATAATATCCCAATCGATCGGAGGGCGCAAGCTTTGCGCCCCTACAGTAACGGATTTTGTCCACAATGTAGGGGCGAACTGCGTTCGCCCAAAAGGTGGTAACTGATAACTGGTAACTGATAACTGGTAACTGATGGCTAAATATCAATGGGAGCGATTTAAAAAACAGCTATATTCTGCTTCTGTCAGTCTTCCCGCTTCGTAGAGAGTATCGGTAATTTCTGCTAGGGTTAAAACCGAATAAGGTTGATAACCATGGCTACGAAGTTTATCTTTAACAGGGCCACCATGGTCGATAAAAACCACGATATCATTAACTAATAATCCCGCCGATTTAATTTTTTCTGCCCCCTCGATCGCACTTTTACCAGAAATTAAAATATCGTCCACCACTACCACTGTTTCCCCCACTTGAAAGTTCCCTTCAATTACTCTTCTTGTGCCGTGAGCTTTTACTTCTTTGCGGGGGAAAATCATCGGATGATTTAATAATAAAGATAAACCCGTGGCTGTAGGTAAAGAGCCGTAGGGGATACCAGCAACGCGGTCAAATGTCAAGGTTTTTAATATTTCTCCATAGGCTTCAATTACCTGCTGAAAAATATTAGGATTAGAGATAATTTTTCTCAGATCGATATAATAGGAAAAAGTTTCTCCCGATGCTTGCACATAATCGCCAAACATCAAGCAGCCAATATCAAATAATTGTAGAATTAAGTCCTGATGAGGATGTTGTTTTAAAAGACAAACGTTAGCAGTCCAAGTCTCATCTTGGCTCGATTCTTGCTGGTGATTTTGTTTAATTTTGTTGATTTCCTCGCGTAAATTCTTGACTTTTGCCCCCAAATCGGGTTGAGATAAAAAGTCTTGGGGTACAGGAATTAATAAACCCTCGCCATGACTATTTAAACCCACAGTGATTAAATCGGAAAATTGACTTTTTTCTTCCCAAATACTGCGTAATAAAATCAATCTTTCGGGGGCAAAATTGCGAATCTTTTTCAATATCTCTGGTTGAGTGGTTCCCACTTCTAAAAACACCTGTTCGGGAGTTCCCCAGGTGCAAGCTTCTTTGACAACTTGCAGATAAAAAGGATTGTCGCGACTGGGAAATTCTTGCAGATTAATCGCGCCTTGATTGGAAGTATGACAGAGGATAAAAGCGCCATGCTCGGGGTAAACTAAAAAAGGAGCAACGTGATCCTGTCCGGAGTAGGGATTGAGAGTAACCGCGTCCACCTGCCAAGTTTTAAAGATAGTCTCGGCTAAAATACTGCTGGTATTAATATCACCGTGTTTAGCATCCAAGATTACCGGGATATGAGCGGGAATTGCCGTTAAAATTCGCTGTAATAATTCTAACCCTGCCGCTCCCAAAGCTTGATAAAAACCTAAAGTTGGTTTGTAGGCACAGACAAAAGGGGCAGTTTCATCGATAATAAACTTGAGCCACTGTTCTAAATTAACGATTAATTCTCCCGGGGTGGAGGGCATCATTTCAGGGTTAGCATCTAAACCGAGGACAAGTAGAGTCTGGTTTTGACTAATGGCGTGGTTTAACTTTTGAAAAAAATTCATCGGTTTCTAATCTCAGGATTCTGGATTAGTTTCTAATTCTACACTATTTGGTCGAAAAATAGGCTGTAAAATTGTCTGGTGCAGACTTTTTCTGGTGTCAGCGTCAAGGAATTTCTTTTGTAGGGGTTGCCATTCTTGCCATTTTTGGTGACGGATATTTTGGAAAATTTCTAGTAAAGTCGGCATTTCCTTGGCAAGACAATTAGGGAAAATTTGGCTAAGAAAATCCGAGAGAACACAACAATCCTGCATTTCTCCGAGAATACCTTGAAGGTTTTTAATATCTTCTAGATACTCTTTATATTTGTCGCCATAAAACTGAGTAAATAACTCCATATTATAGCGAGAACGCTTGGCTTCTTTGCGGAGATCATGCAGTAATAATCCTTCCTTTTCCAATAAGTCATCAATTTCTTGACTAGAAAACTCTCTTACTTTTTGATCTTCCTCTAAATTTACCCCAACTAACCAGCCTTCGTGCAGTAAAAAACGACTCGCTTGCGGTAATAATAAGTCTGGTAAAACTGTGGCAATATCTAATTTTCCCATCGGTTGATAGGTGGGATTATCCAACCAACTGGCAAAATCTGCCTTAAAATCGAGAAATTTGTCGGACTTTAACAGCTTTTCTACCTTAGCAAAAGCCTTTTTTCTTTGTTGTTCGAGAACTTGTAAAACTTTCTTCAGTAAATCCTGTTCTTGCGGGGGTAAAATTGGCTGATAATGACCGACAAAAGCCTCTTTTAACACATCTAAATCCCGCAATTCTCCTAAAATTCTGCCCAGATTACCCACCCGTTTTTGATCGGCATATTTTGGCATGGTTAAAGCGGGAGCAAAACCAGTTAAGGTACTGCGAAGACGGCGCATTCCTACACGAATTTGGTGTAATTCTTCCGTATCCTGATCGAGTAAAACTCCAGCTTCGTGTTTAAGAACTTTATGAAAATGTTTATCAATACCGATATAGGCCCAATCGGCAACAGTTTTAGCCCGAGGATTAAATTTGTTAGTCATTGGTCTTTAGGGGGGAAATAATGTCAAGATGGTGGTAGAATCTTTAAATCAAGACTGGAACTAATAGATACTATTTATTCTATACAATAGGATGAAGCATCCGCTTTAAGAGAAGTTTATGGATAGTTTTTGGCTAGATTATGGGGGGGAAATCGCTTTTCGCACAGGAGAGCATCTTTTCTTGACGGGAATAGCCATGGCTATGGGTAGCTTAATCGGGATTCCTCTAGGTATTTTAATTAGTCGTCAAGCTATTCTCGCTCAACCGATTATAGCGATCGTTAACACCCTACAGACTATCCCCAGTTTAGCCCTATTTGGTTTTTTAATTTCCGTGCCTTTTTTGGGAGGAATCGGCAAAATTCCCGCTATTGTTGCCCTAACTCTCTATACCTTACTGCCAATTGTTTTAAATACCTATCTGGGCATCAAAAAAGTTGATCCCGAATTAAAATTAGCCGGGTTATCCCTAGGTATGACCGACGGTCAAATCCTGCGCTATATCGAATTACCCTTGGCTGGGGCGACAATTTTGGCAGGAGTGAGAATTGCGACGGTGATTGCTATCGGTGTGGCTACGATCGCAGCTGCCATCGGTGGCGGTGGTTTGGGAGTGTTTATTTTTCGCGGTATTGCCACGGTCAACAATCAGTTAATTTTGGCGGGGGCAATTCCTGCCGCTTTTTTAGCCCTTGTTGCCGATTGGAGTCTCGGTCGGCTAGAAAAGACCTTTTCCCCTTCGCCACGTCCGAAAAAGCCCTCTAAATGGCAATGGGGCTTAGGTTTAATCGGGTTGGCCTTGCTATCTTTCCTCTTGACTCAAATTTTCCATTCATCCCCCGGCACCGTGGTGATCGGTTCCAAAAATTTTACCGAACAGGTGATTTTAGGGGAAATTTTGGCACAGGAAATCGAAAAAGAGACAAATTTACGGGTTGAGCGTCAATTTAATCTCGGTGGTACTCTGATCTGTCATGAAGCGGTGAAAGCGGGTAAAATCGATGGTTATGTGGAGTATTCTGGCACGGCTTTCACGGGAATTTTGCAGGAAAAACCCCTTAACGATGCCCGATTAGTTTCTGAAAAGCTGCAAGAGATTTATCCAGAAAAATTTAATCTAGAAGTGTTTCCCAGTTTAGGATTTGAGAATACTTTCGCCATTGTTATCCGGGGAGAAACCGCCAGTCAATATAATCTTAAAACTCTCTCGCAGGTGGCTAAATATACCCCCAATTGGCAAGCGGGTTTTGGTTATGAATTTTTGGAAAGGGAAGACGGTTACAAGGGATTAGCGAAGACCTATGGCCTAACTTTTGCCCGACCCCCGAAAGTGATGGATTTAGGGTTAATGTACCGCGCTTTAGCCGAAAAACAAGTGGATTTAGTGGCGGGAAATTCCACCGATGGCTTAATTCCCGTGCTAGATTTAGTCATCCTAGAAGATGATCAACGCTATTTTCCTCCCTACGAAGCGGTACCGATTTTTAACCGGGATAGTTTGCAAAAATATCCGCAATTGCGACAGGTTTTAGCCAAACTCACCGGCAAAATTACCTCCAGCACTATGCAGAAATTAAACTATCAGGTGGATGGACGCGATCGCAAAGTAGAGGAAGTGGTCAAAGAATTTCTAGTCTCCCTCTCTTAACCATTTAGTCACCCCCCCGGGTTGGTCGATTAAAGTAATGCCTTGGGCTTTTAATTCTGCGCGAATGCGATCGCTTTCGGCGTAATTTTTCGCTTTTTTCGCCTCTGTCCGTTGTTGGATGAGATTTTCGATATCCGCTGCACTAATTCCCTCAGAAACAGGAGTTTCTCCCTGGTCGGCGGCAATTTCTAGACCCAAAACCCTAGACAATTTCACCAAAGTCTGCCATTTTACCGCTAATTCGGCCAGATTGCTGTCCGTCTTACCCGCATGGGTTAAATTATTACCCTCCTTGCGTAATTCCTTAGCGATTTCAAATAACACCGCTAAACCACCGGCAAAGTTAAAATCGTGATTTACCGCCTCTTGAAAGCGATTTTCTAGCTCTTGGTCAGTAATTGCGGGATTATCTGGCGGAAGATGCTTATAACCAAAGGATAAACCCTCTTGTAAAGTATGCCAGCCATTAGTGGCCGCCTGCAATCCCTCATCGGAAAAATCGATCGGTTTGCGGTATTGGGCCCCTAAAATTAATAATCTCACGGCTAAGGGGTCATATTTTGCCAATAACTCGCGAATAGTGATGAAATTACCGAGGGATTTCGACATTTTTTCCCCGGCCACCTTAACCATGCCATTATGTAACCAATAGTGGGCCAGAGGTTTACCAGTTGCCGCTTCACTTTGGGCAATTTCGTTTTCGTGGTGGGGAAAAATCAGATCACTTCCCCCCACATGAATATCGATAGTTTCTCCCAATTGTTCTTTGACCATGGCCGAACATTCAATATGCCACCCCGGACGACCTTGGCCCCAGGGAGAATCCCAACTAGGTTCCCCCGGTTTTGCCCCCTTCCAGAGGGCAAAATCGAAGGGGTCTTGTTTTTTAATTGCTTCCGGGTCGTCGGTTTCTACCCGGCCGCTGGCCCCGGCTTGCAAATCATCGAGTTTTCGCCCTGATAGTTTGCCATAATCAGAAAAACGACGGACGGAATAGTAAACATCGCCATCGCTGGGGTAAGCATAGCCTTTTTGTTCTAATTCATAGACTAGGCGCTTGATACCGTCGAGGGTATGAGTGGCCCGGGGATAAGCGTCCGCCGGTCTGACTCCTAATTTTGCCATATCCTCAAAGTAGGCCTGGATAAATTTCTCGGCCACGGCTGCCATGGTGGTATGTTCATTTTTAGCCCGATTGAGAATTTTATCGTCAATATCGGTAAAATTCTGAATATAGCGCACTTGATAACCGAGATACTCCAAATAACGCCGCACCACATCCCAAACCACACAGGTACGCGCATGACCCAAATGGCAATAATCATAGACGGTAATGCCGCAGCAATACATGGAGACTATGCCCGGGATGAGGGGGGTAAAGGGTTCTTCGCGACGACTGAGGGTGTTGTAGAGGATTAAGGTCATGGATGGGGATTTTTTTCTGGGGAAAAAGGCTAGTCCAATTTTATAGCAGTTATTTTCAGTTATCAGTTATCAGTGATCAGTTATCAGTAACCGCTAACCACTTTCCCTGATTTACATACTATATTCTGTGTTTTTTGTCAAGGGGTTTTTGGGGTTTTAGTAAAGATGTGACGGTAAGATTCGAGGAGATAGGACTGTTTTGATGAGGACTATTATTGTTGACATCCTCGCCGCCCTAAAAGTGCGGCGATTCCTAAACCTCACGATTTAAGTTTCTGCTTCCACCACCGTCGCATACCACAGTTAAAAAACCATGTACTGTCTTACACA
>VYLK01000498.1_pt1 | contig 12905 bp, 8 predicted proteins | sample 5114321 | NCBI WGS metagenome assembly VYLK01 (sample SAMN12291792, study PRJNA351875) | freshwater metagenome | isolation source: freshwater lake | place: USA: Michigan, MSU2 Lake | collected 2011-08-16
CGGGGCTGGCTGCAGGTGCTGCAGCCGCCGTGGTCGCCGCAGGGGCCGCTGCCGGGGCCGGCGCAGCTGCCTTTGGCGTGGGCTTGGGCGCAGAGGCGGCCGCGCTCGCCGCCTTGGCCTTTTCGGCCGGGCCGTCGTCCGCGGGCAACTGCGCGCAGGCGCCCAACAAGACGGTGGAGGCCGCGCTCAGGGCGACGCGGCGGGTCAGGGGGCGGATGCGCATGGAAGCTGCGGGCGCCGGGCGCCAGGAGGGTGACGGTTCATTGTGGGCCAAAGCCCGTCACCGCGCTGCCGCCACCCCGGGGGGGCTGGCGGCAGGCCTTCACGCCGTCAGCGGATGGGCTTGAAGCGCACGCGCTTGGGCCGCGCGCCTTCTTCACCCAGGCGCTTCTTCTTGTCGGCTTCGTACTCCTGGTAGTTGCCGTTGTAGAAGAACCATTGGCTGTCGCCCTCGCAAGCGAGGATGTGCGTGCAGATGCGGTCGAGGAACCAGCGGTCGTGGCTGATGACCATGGCGCTGCCAGCAAACTCCAGCAGCGCTTCTTCCAGCGCACGCAGGGTTTCGACGTCGAGGTCGTTGGACGGTTCGTCCAGCATCAGCACGTTGCCGCCCTTGGCCAGAGTCTTGGCCAGGTGCAGGCGGCCGCGTTCACCGCCGGAAAGGCTGCCCACCATCTTCTGCTGGTCGTTGCCCTTGAAGTTGAAGCGGCCGAGGTAGGCCCGCGAAGGCATCACGAACTTGCCGACGATGATGTTGTCCAGGCCGCCGGAGACGTCTTCCCAGACCGTCTTGTCTCCGTCCAGGCTTTCGCGGCTCTGGTCGACGAAGGCCAGCTGCGCGGTCTTGCCAATCTTGACCTGGCCGCTGTCGGGCTGCTCCACGCCTTGCAGCATGCGGAAGAGCGTGGACTTGCCGGCGCCGTTGGGGCCGATGATGCCGACGATGGCGCCGGGCGGCACCTTGAAGCTGAGCTTGTCGATGAGCAGGCGGTCGCCGAAGCTCTTGCTGACGTTGTCGAACTCGATCACTTCATTGCCCAGGCGCTCGGCCACGGGGATGAAGATCTCGTTCGTCACGTTGCGCTGCTGGTATTCAACGTCGCTCAGCTCTTCGAAGCGCGCCAGGCGGGCCTTGCTCTTGGTCTGGCGCGCCTTGGCGTTGGAACGAACCCACTTCAGTTCCTCCTTCATCGCCTTCATGCGCGCGTCTTCGCTCTTCTGCTCCTGCTCCAGGCGCTTTTCCTTCTGGTCCAGCCACTCGGAGTAGTTGCCCTTCCAGGGAATGCCGGCGCCGCGGTCGAGTTCGAGGATCCACTCCGCCGCGTTGTCGAGGAAGTAGCGGTCGTGGGTGATGGCCACCACGGTGCCCGGGAAGCGCTGCAGGAAGTGCTCCAGCCACTCCACGCTTTCGGCGTCCAGGTGGTTGGTGGGCTCGTCCAGCAGCAGCATGTCGGGCTTGCTCAGCAGCAGGCGGCACAGCGCCACGCGGCGCTTCTCGCCGCCCGAGAGCAGGCCGATCTTGGCGTCCCAGGGCGGCAGGCGCAGCGCGTCGGCGGCCAGTTCCAGCTGCAGGTCGGTGTTCTCGCTGCCGGCGGCGGCGATGATGGCTTCCAGCTCGGCCTGCTCGGCGGCGAGCTTGTCGAAATCGGCGTTTTCATCGGCGTACTCGGCGTACACCTCGTCCAGCCGCTTCTTGGCCGCAATCACGCCGCCCACGCCTTGCTCCACGACCTCGCGCACGGTCTGGTCGGGCGGCAGCAACGGTTCCTGCGGCAGGTAGCCGATGTTCAGGCCCGGCATCGGCACGGCCTCGCCTTCGATCTCCTTGTCGATGCCGGCCATGATCTTGAGCAGCGTGCTCTTGCCCGAGCCGTTGACGCCCAGCACGCCGATCTTGGCGCCGGGGAAGAAGGACAGGGTGATGTTCTTCAGGATCTGCCGCTTCGGCGGCACGATCTTGCCGACGCGGTTCATGGTGAAGACGTATTGCGCCATGGTCACATGGTCCTTGGTGATGGGTGCGGAAGAGGGGGCAGACCGGCGCACGGGTGCGGCGCAAGGGCTGCGGGGCGGCGGAGCCAGCCCGGTATTCTCGCCGCAGATTGCCCGGCGGCCCCTGCGCGGCCGCCTCCCGCCGTCACCCGGCTGGCTGGTCGGTGCCCAGTGCGAGGGCCTCGCGGGGCAGCAGCGGGGCCAGTTTTTCCGCCGTTATCGGGCGGCCCAGCAGGTAGCCCTGCACCTCGTCGCAGCCATGGCCTTTCAGGAAGGCCAGTTGCTCGGGCGTCTCCACACCCTCGGCCACCACGCGCATCTGCAGGCTGTGGGCCATGGCGATGACGGCCTGCGTGATGGCGGCGTCGTCGCGGTCATCGGGCAGGCCCTCGACGAAGGAGCGGTCGATCTTCAAGGTCTGCGCGGGGAAGCGCTTCAGGTAGGCCAGCGACGAGTAGCCGGTGCCGAAGTCGTCGATGGCGATGCCCACGCCCAGGGTGTGCAGGCGCAGCAGCACGCGCTGGGCGCGGTCGGGGTCGCTCATCAACAGGCTCTCGGTGATCTCCACCTCGAGGGCCTGTGCCTCCAGCACGGCTTCACTGAGCGCGGCCTGCACCTCTTCGATGAGGCTTTCGTTGCCGAATTGCCGTGCTGAGAGGTTGATGGCGCAGCGCGGCGGCTCGAGGCCGGCCTCGCGCCACAGGCGGATCTGGTGGCAGGCTTCGCCCATCACCCAGAGGCCGAGCTGCACGATGAGACCGCTTTCCTCCGCCAGGTCGATGAACTCGCCCGGCGGGATGAGGCCGCGCGTCGGGTGCTGCCAGCGCAGCAGCGCCTCCATGCCGCACATCGCGCCATCGCTCAGGCGGAAGCGGGGTTGGTAGTGCAGCACCAGCTCGCCGCGGGCCACGGCCTGGCGCAGGTCGCCTTCCAGCGCAAAGTGGCGCGCCGCGCGCTCGGCCAGCTCCGAGGTGAAGAACTGGAAGTTGTTCTTGCCCCGGGCCTTGGCCAGGTACATGGCCGAGTCGGCGTTCTTCAACAGCGTGGTGGTGTCGTCGCCATCGCTCGGGAACAGGGCGATGCCGACACTGGCGCTTACCTGCACCGGCCGGTCTGACAGCCGCATCGGCTCGCACAGCACGTTCAACACCCGGGCGGCCACCTTCGACAGCGTGGACGGATCGATGGTGTTGTGGATGAGGATGACGAACTCGTCGCCCCCCAGGCGCGCCACGGTGTCCACGCTGCGCAGCAGGCCCGAGAGGCGCCGTGCCATGATCTTCAGCAACTCGTCGCCTGCGTCGTGGCCGAGCGTGTCGTTGACGTACTTGAAGCGGTCGAGGTCGATGAACAGCACCGCCAGCCCCAGCCGGGTGACGCGGGCCTGGCGCAGCCCGCTCTCCAATTGCTCAATCAGCATGCTGCGGTTGGGCAGGCCGGTCAGGCTGTCGTAGCGGGCCAGCTGCCGCACCTGCTGCTCGGCGACGGTGCTGTGCGTCACGTCCGAACCCACGCCCCGGTAGCCGATGAAGCGCTCGCCATCGAAGACCGGCTCGCCGCTGATGCGGATGTACAGCGGCGTGCCATCGGGCTGCTGCACGCGGAAGCGCAGGTTCCTGAAGGCCTTGCGGTCGTCGGTCAGCAGCCGGTGGGTGCGGGCGTCGTCATCGTCGATGGGGGTGACGGCCTCGCCGATCTGCTCGCCGGTCAGCAGCTCGGCGAGGTTGCCGGTGCTGCCCAGGTCGTGGCTGGAGACGTAGTGGAAGCGCAGCGTCGCGTCTTGTTCCCACACCCAGTCGGACGACAGCGACACCAGGCTGGCCAGGCGCGCCTGGCTGGACTTCAGCTCGTTGTAGAGCTCGCCCATTTCTCGCGAGGCCACCTCCTGCGAGCGCTCCATCAGGTAGCGATCCTGTTCGGCGTCGGCATAGGCCCGGCTGACACGGTCCATCAGCCCCGGCAGAGCGGGGTGGGCCGCAGCGAGGGTTTCCGGCGTCAGGTGGGCCCGGCGCAGCTGCCGTTGCAGCATCGGATGCCAGCTGGCGCCCATGGCCTCGGGCGAGGGGCTCTCGTCACCCGCCATGCTCAGACCTCGGTGAACACCGTGACCGTCATGGTCTGGTTGTGCAGCACGCAGGCGCCGCCGGCGGCCGCCGGTGCGATTTCACCGTAGGAATAGAAGCCGACGTGCGCACCGGTGGCCGGCGCACGCTCGGCGATGATTTCGACCTCTTCCTCGGCGCGCTCGCCCAGCATCAGGCGCCGGCCCACGCAGCTGACCGAAATCACCAGCGAGGACGCGGTGTCGCCCAGGTCGTGCGTCGCCTGCGACATGGCCTGCGCGGCGCTGCCGATGAGGCTGTCGTCGGTGGCACGCATGAGGCGGGCTTCGTGGCCTTCGGGCACGTCGCCTGCAAAGGTCATGGTGCGCGCTGCGTCGTCGATGCCCAGGATGGTGCGCACCAGCGGCCGCTCGGCGCTGCCCGGCGTGCGGATGGACAACGGGAACAGCAGGGCCGAGCCCGGCAGTTCGGCGGCCAGCTTGCCAAGGTAGTCTTTGTAGAGGTCGAGGGCCGGCTTGCCATCCAGTTCGTGCAGCACCGGGCCCACGCTCTTGGTGATGCGGCGCTGCGGGCCGAAGTCCATCCAGCCGCCGTCGCAGCCGCTGTGAGCGTGCAGCCGGTCGCCGTACAGGCCCACGGCACTGACGATGTGCCGTTGCGGCAGGTCTTGCGACAGCACCCAGGTCTTGGCGAAGGCCGCGCCGTCACCGGCCAGGCCGCCCGTGACCTGCACGCCGGGCGGCAGCGCGGCCACCAGTCCGGCCACCAGCGTGGCGCCGTTGACGGCCAGGCCTTCGGACAAGATGAACACCGCGCGCAGGTCGTCGCCGGCCAGCTGCGCCGCCAGGGCCGCACCGGCCTCGGCCGAGTCTTGCGGCGCACTCACCGCCGTCTCCACGCGCCGCAAGCGGGTGTGCTCGAAGCGTGTCACGGCCACGCTGATGCTGTCGTCGCTGAGTTGGGCGCCGGCGATCTCGCCCGATGTCGAGCAGCCCAGGATCACCGACTGCGGCAAAGCCGCGCGCAGAGCCTCGAAGGGGGCCGGGTGGTCTGCGAAGCTGCTGGAGCCGAAGGCCAGCACCAGCGTCTGCTCGCTGTCCAGCTCGGTGGGGAAGGCGGCGCTCCAGCCGTTGGCCAGACGGAAGGTCAGTACCTGGGTTTTCATGGTGTGGGTGACCTGGTCGGGCATGCAGCCTCGAAGCGGGCTGTCGTCGTAGCTTCGGCGCTGTGGCTGAAAACTTGAGCCTGCAGCTGGCGCCGCAGGCCTTGGCGGGGAGAAGCACAGCTTCGGCCCGGCTGTTGCCGGGCATGCAGGGCGTGCGCCCGTTAGAATGCAGCCTGCGCAGCGGCTTCCAGTCATCGCTGTGCGGTCGATCTCCCGACACTCCCTCTCAGCTCTCGCGCCTTCCGACTGGTGCATCCGCCATGGATGACAGCAGGCTGCGAACCACGGCCCTTGATCCTCTCCTGGGCCTCACTCCATGTTGTTTACCGAACTCGGCCTGGCCGAGCCGCTCCTGCGTGCCATCAAGGACCAGGGCTACGAATCCCCGACCCCCATCCAGGCGCAAGCCATTCCGCAGGTGCTCAAGGGCGGCGACCTGCTCGCCGGCGCGCAAACCGGCACCGGCAAGACCGCCGGCTTCACGCTGCCCATGCTGCACCGCCTGGCCGCCGGCGCGCCCGTGAAAGATGCGCGCGGCCGCCCGGCCATCCGTGCGCTGATCCTCACGCCCACCCGCGAGCTCGCCGCGCAGGTGGAAGAGAGCGTGCGCACCTACGGCAAGTACCTGCCGCTCAAGAGCATGGTGATGTTCGGCGGCGTGGGCATGCAGCCACAGATCGACAAGCTGCGCCAGGGCGTGGACATCCTCGTGGCCACCCCGGGCCGCCTGCTCGACCACCACCAGAACCGCACGCTCGACCTGAGCCACGTGGAAATCTTCGTGCTGGATGAAGCCGACCGCATGCTCGACATGGGCTTCATCCACGACATCAAGAAGGTGCTGGCCATCGTGCCGGCGAAGAAGCAGAGCCTGCTCTTCAGTGCCACCTTCAGTGACGAGATCAAGGCCCTGGCCGACCGCCTGCTGAACGCGCCCGCGCTCATCGAAGTGGCGCGCCGCAACCAGACCAACGAGTCCATCGCGCAGAAGCTGCACCCTGTGGGCCGCGAGCGCAAGAAGGAACTGCTGGCGCACCTGATCAAGAGTGGCGACTGGCACCAGGTGCTGGTGTTCACGCGCATGAAACACGGCGCCAACCGGCTCACCGAGTACCTGAACGACCAGGGCATCAGTGCCATGGCCATCCACGGCAACAAGAGCCAGACGGCGCGCACCAAGGCGCTGGCCGACTTCAAGAGCGGTGACCTGCAGGTGCTGGTGGCCACCGACATCGCGGCGCGCGGCATCGACATCGACCAACTGCCGCACGTGGTGAACTTCGAACTGCCCAACGTGCCGGAAGACTATGTGCATCGCATCGGCCGCACCGGCCGTGCCGGCGCGCAGGGCGAGGCCGTGAGCCTGGTGTGCGTGGACGAGGAGATCTTCCTCAAGGACATCGAACGCCTGATCAAGCGCAGCATCCCGCGCGAAGAGGTGCCGGGCTTCGGCCCGCCGGCCGGCGAGAAGGCCGAGCCCATCGTGCTGGGCCGCATGACCATCGGCGTGGGCGGCACCAAGCGCAACGCGGGTGGCGGCTTCGGTGGCGGCCGGCCGGGCGGTGGCGGTGGTCGCCCGGGTGGCGGCGGTGGTGGTGGCGGTGGTGGCCGCCCCGGCGCCGGCCGCGGGCCGGGCGGTGCGCCGGGTGGCCGCAGCGGTGGTGGCGGTGGCCGTCCTGCCGGCGGTGGTGGCGGTGGTGGCGGTGGTGGCAGTGGCCGCCCGCAGGCTTCGCGCGGCGGCCCGCCGAAGCGCTGAAGTCAGCCGCCTCGCGGGTGCACCGGCAGCGGCAGTTCGGGCCGCGTGCGGTAGAAGACCAGCGGCGCCTCGGGCGGCGCCTGGCGCACCTCGCGCGCGGTGTCTCGCAGCACGTTCTTGCGGATGGCGCCGACCACGTGCATCTCGCAGGGCTTGCAGTCGAAGCGCAGCGTGAGCGTGTCTTCGCCGTGCACCAGCGTCATGGGCTCGGCACGCACCGTGCCCTGCACGCCCACTACGCCCTTGGCCTGCTTGGGGCACAGGCTCAGGCTCCAGCGCACGCAGTGCTTGGTGATCATCAACGGCACCGCGCCCAGCTCTTCGTGGCTTTCGTAGGCCGCGCCGACGAGCTTGACGCCATGCTTGGCATAGAAGGCCGCGGCCTGGCCGTTGTAGACGTTGGCCAGGTAGCTGAGCGTGTCTTCGGGGTAGGGCGCCGGCGGCTCCACGGGGCTTGAGCGCAGCAGCGGCGTGAAGGCCGCCTCGCGCGCCGCCTCCAGCGCCGCCACGGCTTGGCGGCGCAGTGTGTTGGCCAGGCTGGCCGGCACGAACCAGGGTTCGCTGTGTCCGATGCCCACGTGCCGCGCCTCGAAGAGCGTGCCGCCCAGGGCCGAGAGTTTTTCGAGCACCGTCTGCCGCGCCTTCTCGGCATCCTTGGCCGGCTCGTGCGCGTGACCAGCCGTCACCTGCGCGTGGTGGCCCCGTTCGTCGGTGATGTCGAGCGCAAAACCGTCCTTCGTGGCCGAGAGGTGCAGGTCCACCGCGATCAGCCGCTCTGCTGACTTCTTCTCCAGCAGCCGGTCCCAGGCCATGTCGCGGTTGCGGCTGATGGCCGCGGCCTTGCGCAGGTCCTTCAGCGTGGCCATCGCCGCATTCGGAAAGAGCCGCCAGCCGCGCCCGCCCAGCTTCTGCGCCACGTTGATGGGCACGCCCTGCAGCTCGCCCTGCAGGTCCCACCAGGTCAGCGCGTCGCCGTTGTTCATCACGGTGTCGCGGCTGTCGGCGTCCATGTCGAAGTGGTCGGGGCCGAGCTTGACGACGTGGCCCACGGCGATGCCGGCGTGTTTGGGCGTGTCGAAGGCGCCGATGTCGCCCAGCTCGGGCGGGCGGCGGCCGCCGACGAAGTAGTCGGTGGCGCCGCGGTTGTAGCCGCGCTCGGGGTCGGGCGTGAAGGTGTAGCGGCAGCGGCCGTCGCTGCTGGCGGTGAGATCGGGGCGTTCTTCCAGCACGCGGTCGAGCAGCTGGCGGTAATGCGCGGTGACGTTCTTCACCGTGCCCATGTCCTTGTAGCGGCCCTCGATCTTGAAGCTGCGGATGCCCGCGCCCACCAGCGCGTGCAGGTTGGCGCTCTGGTTGTTGTCCTTGAGGCTGAGCACGTGCTTGTCGTGCGCGACGATGCGGCCCTGGCTGTCCTTCACCGTGTAGGGCAGCCGGCATTCCTGGCTGCAACTGCCGCGGTTGGCGCTGCGCCCGGTGTGCGCGTGGCTGATGAAACACTGGCCGCTGTAGGCCACGCACAGCGCGCCGTGCACGAAGAACTCGAGCGTGGCCTCCTGTACCTGGGCGCGGATGGCCGTGATCTGCTTCAGGTCGAGCTCGCGCGCCAGCACCATTTGCGAGAAACCCACGTCCTGCAGGAAACGCGCTTTCTCCGGCGTGCGGATGTCGGTCTGCGTGCTGGCGTGCAGTTGGATGGGCGGCAGGTCCAGCTGCAGCAGGCCCATGTCCTGCACGATGAGCGCATCGGCGCCGGCGCGCCACACGTCCCATGCCATGCGGCGCGCGGCCTCCAGCTCGTCGTCGCGCAGGATGGTGTTCAGCGTGATGAAGATGCGCGCGCCGTAACGGTGGGCGTGGCGGCAGAGCTGTTCGATCTCAGACAGCGGGTTGCCAGCCTTGTCGCGCGCGCCGAAGGCGGGGCCGCCGATGTAGACGGCGTCGGCGCCGTGGTTGACGGCCTCGATGCCGATGGCGGCATCGCGCGCGGGGGCCAGCAGTTCAAGTTCGGCACGCGTCATGGCGGGCGGTGATGGCGGCCGGGGTGGCCGGGGCCACTATTGTTCCGCAGGCCGCGGCCGGCGCTTCAAGCAGCCTTCAGGCCACGCGGCCGAACCACCACAGCGAGAGCCCCGCCGCAGCCGCCGCCAGCAGCGCGCCCAGCGCGGCGAACAGCGCCGTCACTTCAGTTTCCTTGCGCTCCACCACCATGCGCGAGCTCAGGCTCTCGTAGACCTTCTTCAGGTCTTCGGCGGTGCCGGCGTAGAAGTACTCGCCGTGGGTCAGCACCGAGATGTTCTTCAGCGTCTCTTCATCCAGCCTCACGCGCATGCTCCAGCCCTCGAAGCCGATGACTTCGCCGCCGGTGGTGCCGATGCCCACGGTGTAGACGCGGATGCCGCGCTCGGCGGCCATTTTGGCCGCGTCCAGCGGGTCGGGGCCGGTGGTGCGCTGGCCGTCGGTGAGCATGATCACCGCGGCTGAGCTGTAGCTACCCGGCGGCACGGGCGTGAAGGGCTTGGCTTCCTTCTTTGCGATGTTGTTGTTGCTGCCCGGAAAGCTGCGCTGGCCGGTGATGTGCTGGATCTCGATGCCGTCATCCGGGAAGAGCGTGGCCAGGCTCAGGATGATGCCGCTGCCGGTGGCTGTGCCGCGCTGCAGCTGGAAGCGGTCGATGGCCTTGAGCACGTCTTCGCGGCTGTCGGTGGGCGCCTGCACCACGGCGGCGGTGCCGGCGAAAGAGACCACGCCCACGCGCACTTCGCGCGGCAGGTTGTTGACGAAGGCGCGCGCCGCTTCCTGGCTGGCCACCAGGCGGTTGGGCTTCACGTCTTCGGCGCGCATGCTGCCTGAGACATCCATGGCCAGCATGATGGTGCGTTCCGAGAGCGGCAGCGTCAGCGTCGCCATGGGCCGCGCCACGGCGAGCAGCAGCGTGCCCAGCGCCAGCAGCAAGAGCAGTGGCGGCACGTGGCGCCGCCAGCCCGGGCCGGTGCCGGCCGCCAGCTTGGCTAGCGCCACGCTGGACAGGCGCACGGTGGCCTTGCGCTTGCGTTTCAGCACCCACCAGTACAGCAGCACCAGCAGCGGCAGCAGCGCCAGCAGCCAGAGCATCTTGGGCCAGACAAACGTCACGTTGCGGTCTCCGTCATCGGGGCGGCGCGTTGCAGCGTGGCCGGGAAGCGCCGCGGGGTCTTCAGGCGTGCACGCTGCTTGCGCAGGTCGGCAAAGCGCATCAGCACATCGAGCAGGTCGTCGTCGGTGGCAAGTTCCAGCACGTCGGCGCCGCTGAGGGCGAGCTGCGTGCGCAGGGCCGTCTCCTGCTCTTCGGCCAGCTCGGCATAACGTTCGCGGAAGGCCGGGCTGCTGGCGTCCACGAAGATCTGTTCGCCGGTCTCGGCGTCTTGCAGCGTCACGAGGCCGGCGTCGGGCAGGTCCATCTCCAGCGGGTCCCACAAGCGCACGGCCACCACGTCGTGGCGGCGCGCCAGGCGCGACAGCGTCAGGGCCCAGCCGGGCTGGCTGATGAAATCGCTGACGACGAAGACGACGCTGCGGCGCGGGATGCTGCCCTCGGCGGCGTGCAGCAATTCGGCCAACCGTGTGCCGCGCGCCTCGTCGCTCGCCGGTGTCGGCGCCTGCATGCGCTGCAGCAGCTCCAGCACGTGCAGCCGCCCGGTGCGCGCTGGCAGCACGCCGTGCACGCGCTGGCCGTAGAGCAGGGCGCCCACGCGGTTGCCGTGGCGCGTGATCACGCGCGCCAGCGCGGCCACAAAACGCGTGGCCACCGCGAGTTTGGTGACGCCGGCACTGCCGAAATCGACGCTGCCCGAGAGATCGAGCAGGAACCACGCGTTCATGTCGCGGTCTTCGTGGAACTGCCGCACGTGCGGGGTCTGCACGCGCGCGGTGACGTTCCAGTCGATATGGCGCACGTCGTCGTGTGCCTGGTACTCGCGCAGGTCGGCGAGATCCACACCCGCGCCGCGCCACAGCGTGCGGTAGTCGCCCTGCAGCAGACCGTCGAGCTTGCGGATGACAGTGAACTCCAGCTGCCGCAGCAGCTGGTCGGGCGGCGTGAGCGCGGCGGCTTCAGCCACGGCTGGCGGGGCTCTCGCTGTGCGCCAGCGGCTTGTCAGGCGCGGGGATCTTCTTCAGCAGCCGCTGCACCACGGCATCGGGCGTCAGGTCTTCGGCCAGCGCCTCGTAGCTGAGCACCAGGCGGTGGCGGAACACATCGGGCACGAGGTCGACCATGTCTTCCGGCAGCACGTACTTGCGGCCGCGCAGCAGGGCCAGGGCCTTGGCGCCTTCGATCAAGCCGATGGTGGCGCGCGGGCTGCAGCCGTAGGTGAGGTACTTCTCCAGGTCGGCCAGGTCGTACTTGGCCGGGCGGCGCGTGGCGCTCACCAGCTTCACGGCGTACTGCATCAGCATGGGGTCGCAGAACACGGCGCGGCACTCGCGCTGCAGCGCGGCGAGCTGGAAGGTGTCGGCCACGGCGTTCACGTCCACGCTCGGGCCTGTCACACGCTCGGCGATGACGAACTCTTCTTCTTCGGTGGGGTAGTCCACCAGCACCTTCATCATGAAGCGGTCGACCTGCGCCTCGGGCAGCGGGTAGGTGCCTTCGGTCTCGATGGGGTTCTGCGTGGCCATCACCACGAAGGGGTCGGGCACCTTGTGCGTTTCACCGGCAATGGTGACCTGGCGTTCCTGCATCACCTCGAGCAGCGCGCTCTGCACCTTGGCGGGCGCGCGGTTGATCTCGTCGGCCAGCAGCAGGTTGGCGAAGACCGGCCCGAGGCTGGTGCCGAACTCGCCGCTCTTCTGGTTGTAGATGCGCGTGCCCACCAGGTCTGAAGGCACGAGGTCGGGCGTGAACTGGATGCGCTTGAAGCTGCCGCGCACGGTGCGCGCCAGGGTCTTGACGGTCAGCGTCTTGGCCAGGCCGGGCACGCCTTCCACCAGCAGGTGGCCCTGGGCGAGCATGGCCACCAGCACACGTTCGAGAAAGCGGTCTTGCCCGACGACGACGCGCTTGACCTCGTAGAGCACACGCTCCATCAGCGTGGCGGTAGCTTCGGAGCTGTGTTCCATGGCGTTTGGGTTCCGTCAGAAAGGGGGCAGGCCCGCAGCACTGGAGGCGTTCTCGATGGGCACGGCAAAGCCGATGCCGATGAAGGTGCGCTGCTCGCTGGGGTTGAGGATGGCGGTGACGATGCCGACCACGTGGCCGTCCATCGTGACGAGCGGGCCGCCGCTGTTGCCCGGGTTGGCCGCGGCGTCGAACTGGATGAGGTTGGACAGCGGCTTGGTGCCGGCGGTGTCGCCCTCGGGCGAGCGGAACTCGCGCTTCAGGCCCGAGACCACGCCGGCGCTCACGCTGGGCCCGATGCCGAAGGGGTGGCCCACCGCGATGACGTGGTCGCCGGGCCGCAGGTCGGCGGTGCTGCGCATGGTGGCGGCCTGCAGGTCGTCGGGCAGGCTCACCGCCCGCAGCACGGCCAGGTCGTTCTCGGGCTGGGCGCCCACCATCACGGCCTCGCTCTCGTGGCCGTTGGCAAAACGCACGCGGATCTTGCGTGCGCCCGAGACCACGTGCAGGTTGGTGAGGATGGTGCCGTTGTCGATGATCACCACGCCCGTGCCCAGGCTGCGCTCCAGCGCGCGCTGCTCGGGCTTGTCTTCGCCGTCGTCCTTGTCGTCGAGCAGGCCCACCACGCGCACCACGGAAGGCAGGATGGCCTCGTAGGCCTTGGCAGCCGCCGAGGGCAGCGGTGCCTTTTCCAGCGACTCGCGCACGGCGGTGTCGATGTCTTCCTGCGTCACCACCCGTTGAGCCGGCTGCAGCATCAGCATCCCACCGACGGCCAGCGCGGCGCCGCCCAGCGCCCACAGCGGGGCGGCGTGGCGGGCCAGGCGCTGGCGC
>VYLK01000501.1_pt1 | contig 12851 bp, 12 predicted proteins | sample 5114321 | NCBI WGS metagenome assembly VYLK01 (sample SAMN12291792, study PRJNA351875) | freshwater metagenome | isolation source: freshwater lake | place: USA: Michigan, MSU2 Lake | collected 2011-08-16
GCGCCGTGGTCTCGGCGCGCCGCCGGCAGGCCTGGCTGATGCCGGTGGCAGCGGCCGCCGGCTTTGCAGTGGTGGCAGGCGTGCTGGTGGTGGCCCGTGTGGGCTTGCCGGGGGGCGCGGTCGACGCCCCGGCCGGCTTTGCCGGCGCGGGCAACCCGGCCGTGGCCGTGGTGCCGGTGGCCAATGGCCTGACCCGCCCGGTGTCGGTGGGGCAGGCCGATGGCGAAGCCGTGCTCCGCGACGAGCGCCTCGACGAGTATCTGCGCGCCCACCAGATCGCCCGCGGCGGCGCCACGATCACTGCGCCGAGTTCGGCGCTGCGCCGTGTCGACCTCGCCGTGCCTGCCCAAGCGCAACGCTGATGTTCCCACCCGCTGTACGTTGGGTGCCGCTGCTGGCACTCATGACCTGCCTGCTGCCGCCCGTGCTGGCGGCGGACACGACTGCGCTGCCTCCTGCCGAGGCCAAGGCCCTGCTCAACCGCATCCGCACCGCAGCCAGCACGGGCAACTACCAGGGCACGATGGTGTTCAGCGTCAGCGGCACCTTCTCCAGCTCGCGGGTGGGCCACTACGCCGTGGGCGACCAGACCTACGAACTGCTGGAGGCGCTGGACGGCCGCCAGCAACGCATCCTGCGCCACAACGACGCCGTGCACACGCTGTGGCCACAGGCCAAGGTGGCCGTCATCGAGAAGCGCGAGACGCGCGGCGCCTGGTCGACCACGCCGCAAGAGGTGGACCCGCAGGCGCTCGACCACTACGAACTGCGGCGCGAGGGCGAAGCCCGCATCGCCGGCCGCGACGCCACGGTGCTGCTGCTGGAGCCGCGCGACATGCTGCGTTACGCGCAGCGCCTGTGGGCCGACCGCGCCACCGGCCTGATGCTGCGCGCCGACGTGATGGCACTCGCCGCGCCGGGGCAGGAGCGCGGCATCCTGGAATCGACGGCCTTCTCCGAGATCAACATCGGCGTGCGGCCCCAGCCCGACGCCGTGCTGCAGGTGCTGCGCAACCCACGCGGCCTGGACGGCTACCGCGTCGTGCGCCCCCAGCAGCAGCGCACCGAGCTCGAAGCCGAGGGCTGGGCGCTGGCGCGGCCGGTGGCGGGCTTCCGCCTCGTGGGCTGCGTGCGCCGCGGCATGGAAACTGGCGGCAGCGCACAGGTGCTGCAGGCCGTGTTCTCCGACGGGCTCACCCATGTCTCGCTGTTCGCCGAGCCTTTCCAGCCCGAACGCCACCGCAGCGAGTTGCAGGCCCAGCAAGGGGCCACGGGCACCGTGATGATGCGGCGCGGCGAACACTGGATCACGGTTGTGGGCGATGTGCCCCCGGCCACGCTGAAGCTCTTCGCCAACGCGTTGGAGCGACGCAACCGCTGAACGGCTGTGGGCCCGGCCGCGCCGGGCCTGTTTCGTCGCCTGCCGCGCCGTCCTGTCGCGACAGGCTGAACTTTTTGCCCTTCTCCGTGCCCCAAGCCCATCCCGTCTGCATCGCATGAAAGCGCGCACCATGTCCTTTGTCCGCACCTGGGCCGGCCGCCTGGCCCTCGGCCTCGTCGTCTTGTCGGTTTCAGCCACCGCTTTGCATTCGCGGCCTTCGCACGCCCAGGCCACGCCGACCGTGCAGCTGCCCGACTTCACCGATCTGGCCGAGCGAGTCGGCCCGTCCGTCGTCAACATCCGCACCACCGAGCGCCGCACCAGCGCCGACCGGCCGGGCGGCCTGATGGACCCGAACATGGAAGAGTTCTTCCGTCGTTTCGGCATTCCCATCCCCAGCCAGCCCGACCGCCGCGGCAGCCCCCGCAACCAGGAAGAAGAACCACAGCAGCGCGGCGTGGGTTCCGGCTTCGTGCTGACGGCTGACGGTTTCATCATGACCAACGCCCACGTGGTGGACGGCGCCGACGAGGTGATCGTCACGCTGACCGACAAGCGCGAGTTCAAGGCCCGCATCGTCGGCGCTGATCGGCGCTCTGACGTGGCCGTGGTGAAGATCGAGGCCACGGGCCTGTCGCCGGTGAAGATCGGCGACGTCAACCGGCTGAAGGTCGGCGAGTGGGTGATGGCCATCGGCTCGCCCTTCGGCCTGGACAACACCGTCACGGCCGGCATCGTCAGCGCCAAGCAGCGTGACACCGGCGACCTGCTGCCGCTGATCCAGACCGACGTGGCCATCAACCCCGGCAACAGCGGCGGCCCGCTGCTGAACCTGCGCGGCGAGGTGGTGGGCATCAACTCGCAGATCTACAGTCGCAGCGGCGGTTTCATGGGCATCAGCTTCGCCATCCCCATCGACGAAGCCCAGCGCGTGGCCGAGCAGCTGCGCACGAGCGGCCGGGTCATCCGCGGCCGCATCGGGGTGCAGATCGGCGCCGTGACCAAGGAAGTGGCCGAGAGCATCGGCCTGGGCCAGCCGCGCGGCGCGCTGGTGGTCAGCGTCGAGAAGGACGGCCCGGCCGACAAGGCGGGCCTGGAAGCCGGCGACATCATCGTCAAGGTCGACAACAGGGCGGTCGAGAAGTCTGGCGACCTGCCGCGCCTGGTGGGCGGCATCAAGCCGGGCAGCAAGAGCACGCTGCAGGTCTTCCGTCGCGGTGCCACGCGCGACATCGCGGTCACCGTGGCCGAGTTCGAAGCCGACCGTCCGACGCGCCGCGCCGGCGGGCCGGAGCAGGGCAGCCCCGCGCCGGTCGCCAAGGCCGTGCTCGGCATGACGGTGTCCGATCTGACCGACGCCCAGAAGCGCGAGCTGCGCATCCGCGGCGGCGTGAAGGTCGAGGCGGTGGAAGGTGCGGCCGCCCGGGCTGGCGTGCGCGAGGGCGACGTGATCCTCTCGATGGACAACACCGAGATCACCGACAGCAAGCAGTTCGCCGCCGTCGGCGCCAAGGCCGAGAAGTCGCGCGCCGTGAGCGTGATGGTGCGCCGCGGCGAGTGGACGAATTACCTCGTGATCCGCCCCACGCGCTGATCGGCGCCGCGCCCGGCCGCCCCAGCGGGCGGCTGGGCGTGCCCGGTGACGCGCTGCCTTGGCCAAGCCAGCGGCCCGGCAAGACCGCAAGTTGAGCAAGGCGCCGGGTCTTTCCGCATGGTGGGAGCATTTCTGAGCCCCCGGCGGCTTCTGGTCGCCTGAAGCCTCGGCTTTAAGTTAGTGGTCTCTCACTTCAATATCCCGGCGCCGGCGATTAGCCCGAGGCGCGTCTAGAATTGGCGCCCAAGGCGGGCGTTTTACCCGCCGGGCCGGCCTGAAGTGCGCGATCCGCACCGCATCCACAGGCAGTTCACAGGCTGTGGATAAACTGTGCAAACTTACCGCGTGTCTGATCGCTGCAACGGCCGGAAATCAAGCAATGGCGCGGGTTCCCGGCCGGTTGTTTTGGCTACAATGAATGCCCAACAAGCAGTTGCCAAACGTTCTGTTGGAAGGCGCGTCACCAATTTGGACGCGCCTTTTTTTTAGCTGTTCTGCCGGTGCGTGGCGCCACCCGCCGCACCCCGCTGCAGACCACCCCACCGGGCCGCGCGTTCGCCGCGCCACGGCACCGAACGCGGCCCCGCCGCGATGCAATCCGCCTCGATGAAGCACATCCGCAACTTCTCCATCATTGCCCACATCGACCACGGCAAGAGCACGCTGGCCGATCGCATCATCCAGCGCTGCGGCGGCCTGAGCGACCGCGAGATGGAAGCGCAGGTGCTCGACTCGATGGACATCGAGCGCGAGCGCGGCATCACCATCAAGGCGCAGACCGCCGCGCTTGAATACAAGGCACGCGACGGCCAGGTCTACCAGCTCAACCTCATCGACACGCCGGGCCACGTCGACTTTTCTTATGAAGTGAGCCGGTCTTTGAGCGCCTGCGAAGGCGCGCTGCTGGTGGTGGACGCCTCGCAGGGCGTCGAGGCCCAGACCGTGGCCAACTGCTACACCGCGCTGGACCTGGGCGTGACGGTGGTGCCGGTGCTCAACAAGATGGACCTGCCGCAGGCCGACCCCGAGAACGCGAAGGCGGAGATCGAGGACGTGATCGGCATCGATGCCACCGACGCCATCCCCTGCAGCGCCAAGACCGGCATGGGCCTGGACGACATCATCGAGGCGGTGATCGCGCGCATGCCGCCGCCCAAGGGTGACCCTGCAGGTCCGCCGCGGGCCATGATCATCGACAGCTGGTTCGACAACTACGTTGGCGTGGTGATGCTCGTGCGCGTGGTCGACGGCAGCCTGAGCAAGGGCGAGCGCATCCGCATGATGGCCACGGGCGCCGTTTACAACATCGAGCACATGGGCGTGTTCACGCCCAAGAGCCTGCCGCGCGAAACGCTCAAGGCCGGCGAGGTGGGTTTCGTCATCTGCGGCATCAAGGAGCTGCAGGCGGCCAAGGTGGGCGACACGCTCACGCTCGACAAGAAGCTGCCCAACAACGCCGGCCCCGCGGCCGAAGCGCTGCCCGGCTTCAAGGAGATCCAGCCGCAGGTGTTTGCGGGCCTGTACCCCACCGAAGCCAGCGAGTACGACCAGCTGCGCGACGCGCTGGAAAAGCTCAAGCTCAACGACAGCAGCCTGCGCTACGAGCCCGAGGTCAGCCAGGCCCTGGGCTTCGGCTTCCGCTGCGGCTTTCTCGGCCTGCTGCACATGGAAATCGTGCAAGAGCGGCTGGAGCGCGAGTTCGACCAGGACCTCATCACCACCGCGCCCAGCGTGGTGTACGAGGTGGAGCTGAACGATGGCACGGTGATCGAGGTCGAGAACCCGAGCAAGATGCCCGACCTGGGCCGCATCCGCGAGATCCGCGAGCCCATCGTCACGGTGCACCTGTACATGCCGCAAGACAGCGTGGGGCCGGTGATGACGCTGGCCAACCAGAAGCGCGGCGTGCAGATGAACATGGCCTACCACGGCCGCCAGGTGATGCTGACCTACGAGCTGCCGCTGGCCGAGATCGTGCTGGACTTCTTCGACAAGTTGAAGAGCGTGAGCCGCGGCTACGCCAGCATGGACTACGAGTTCAAGGAGTACCGCGCCAGTGACGTGGTGAAGGTCGACCTGATGATCAACGGTGACCGTGTCGACGCGCTCAGCATCATCGTGCACAAGGCGCAGAGCGTGTACCGCGGCCGCGCGGTGGCGGCCAAGATGCGCCAGCAGATCCCGCGCCAGATGTACGACGTGGCCATCCAGGCCTCCATCGGCGCCAACGTCATCGCGCGCGAGGACGTGAAGGCGCTGCGCAAGAACGTGCTGGCAAAATGCTACGGCGGTGACATCACGCGCAAGAAGAAGCTGCTTGAAAAGCAGAAAGCCGGCAAGAAGCGCATGAAGCAGATCGGCTCTGTGGAAGTGCCTCAGGAAGCCTTCCTCGCCATACTCCAGGTGGACGATTGATGAATGCGATGAGTTCTCTCACGGCCGTGCTCTACGGCGCTCTCGTCGCATACCTGGGCGGCTGGTTCCTCGGGTTCTGGACCGGCAACTTCTCGCTGCTGCTGTTCATGCTGACGGTGGTGACGCTGGTTTACTGGCTGGCCGAGCGCTTCCGCTTCAAGCCGCAGCGCGAAGCCGCCGCCGTGGCGCTGGAAGCGCAGGACGTTCAGCGCCGCGCCGAACTGGCCAAGATGGGCATCCAGCGCGTGGATGGCGACGTGCAGGAAGCCAAGGCCAAGCTGCTGATGCAGCCCTGGTGGCTGGACTGGACGGCGGGTCTGTTCCCGGTGATCCTGATCGTCTTCATCCTGCGCAGCTTTCTCTTCGAGCCCTTCAAGATCCCCTCGGGTTCGATGGTGCCCACGCTGCTGGTGGGCGACCTGATCCTGGTGAACAAGTTCCACTACGGTGTGCGGCTGCCGGTGATCAACAAGAAGATCATCGACAACAACCCCGTGCAGCGCGGCGACGTGATGGTCTTCCGCTACCCGGCCGACCCGCGGCTGGACTACATCAAGCGCATCGTGGCCATCCCGGGCGACGAGGTCTCTTACCTGAACCAGAAGCTCAGCATCAACGGCCAGCCCGTGGCCACCGTGGCGCAGGGCGAGCACTACGACGACGACAGTTTGAGCTACGCGCCTCTGTTCACCGAGAAGCTGGGCAACGTGGAGCACCAGATCCGCGTCGACCCGCGGCGTGGGGCCTACTACGGCCCCGAGCCCAAGACCTTTCCTTTTGCCCAGAACTGCCGATACAGCCCTGAAGGCGTGGTGTGCAAGGTGCCGCCTGGCCACTACTTTGCGCTTGGCGACAACCGCGACAATTCGCAAGACTCGCGTTTCTGGGGTTTTGTGCCCGACGAGAATATCGTCGGCAAGGCATTTTTCGTGTGGATGAACTTCGGCAACCTGGGGCGCATTGGCGCCTTCCATTGAGCGGGCCCCTTCCCTGGGGTCTGCACGCGCCGGCAAGAGGAGAAGACAGGCGATGACGGCAGGTAAGCTCACGCACACCGCAGGCAGCAGGCGCGCGGCCGCCCGGGCGCGCAGCGCTGCTCGTGGCCGCCAGCGTGGTCTCACCCTTTTCGGCCTGCTGTTCTGGGCCTTGGCCATCGGCTTCGGCGCCTACCTCGTCATCCGCGTCTTCCCCACGGTCAACGAGTACCTCACGATCAAGAGCACGGTGGAGAAGATCGCCGCGCAGCAGCCGCCCACGGTGGCCGAGGTGCGCGCGGCCTTCGACCGCCAGAAGGAAGTGGAGTACTCCATCACCTCCATCGCCGGCAAAGACCTGCTGGTGACAAAAGAGAACGACCGCGTGGTGGTGGGCTTCGCCTACGACAAGCTCATCCCGATCTACGGCTCGGTCTACATCCTCGTCAAGTACGAGGGCCGATCCAAGTGAGCCCCCCCGGGCCAGGCGGAGCCCTGGCCGCGCTGCAGAAGCGACTGGGCCACGGCTTCTCGCAGCCCGAGCTGCTGCGCCGCGCGCTCACCCACCGCAGCTGGGGCGCCGAGCACAACGAGCGGCTCGAGTTCCTGGGCGATGCGGTGCTGAGCCTGGCCATCTCTCGCCTGCTCTATGAGCGCCACGGTGGCAGCGACGAAGGTGACCTCACGCGCGTGCGCGCCCACCTTGTGCGCGAAGACAGCCTGCACCGCGTGGCGTTGCAACTGGGCATCCCCGAGGTGCTGCGCATGTCCGACGGCGAGATGCGTGGCGGCGGCGCGCAGCGCCCCTCGCTCCTGGCCGATGCGCTGGAGGCTGTGATCGGCGCCACCTTCCTCGATGGCGGCTACGACGCCGCGCAGGGCCTGGTGCAGCGCCTCTTCGGCGAAGTGATCCAGGCCACCGAGGTGGAAAGCTGGACCAAGGACGCCAAGACCGAACTTCAAGAGTGGCTGCAGGCCCGCAAGGTGCCGGTGCCGGCCTACCGCATCACCGCCACGCGCGGCCAGGCGCACAACCAGACCTTCGAGGTGGAATGCGCTGTGCCCACGCTGGGCCTCACCGAAAGGGGCGAAGGCAAGTCGCGCCGCAACGCCGAACAGGAAGCGGCCCGGCGCCTGCTGGACATCCTCAAGGCCAACGACCGACCTGGCAGCGCGCTGCGTTCATGAACAACGACACCAACACCGACACCGAATCCGACACCTCTGCCCAGCGCTGCGGCCTGGTGGCCATCGTCGGCCGCCCCAACGTCGGCAAGAGCACGCTGCTCAACGCCCTGGTGGGGCAGAAGATCAGCATCACCAGCAACAAGGCGCAGACCACGCGCCACCGCATCACCGGCATCCGCACGGTGGGGCAGGCGCAGTTCGTCTTCGTCGACACGCCGGGCTTCCAGGACAAACACGCCACGGCGCTGAACCGCACGCTCAACCGCACGGTGCTCAGCTCGCTGGGCGACGTGGACGTGGTGCTTTTCGTCGTGGAAGCCGGGCGCTTCGGGCTGCCTGATGCCAAGGTGCTGTCGCTGCTGCAGGCCGAGAGCATGCAGGGCAAGCCGGTGCTGCTGATCGCCAACAAGCTGGACGCGCTGGCACGCCGGCAAGACGTGCTGCCCTGGCTGAAGCAGATGCAGGAGCGCCATGCCTTCGCCGAGTTCGTGCCCATGCAGGCCACGCGCGCGGCCGACATCGAGCGCCTGCTCGGCATCGTGCAGCCCTACCTGCCCGAACAGCCCTGGTTCTACGAGGAAGACGCGCTCACCGACCGCAGCGAACGTTTCATGGCCGCCGAGATGATCCGCGAGAAGCTCTTCCGCCTGACGGGCGACGAGCTGCCCTACAGCTGCACGGTCGTCATCGACAAGTTCCAGGAAGAGGGCGAGCTGCGCCGCATCGCCGCCACCATCGTGGTGGAGCGTGACGCACACAAGGGCATGGTCATCGGCGACGGTGGCGAGCGGCTCAAGCGCATCGGCAGCGAAGCCCGGCAAGAGCTGGAGCGGCTGTGGGACGCCAAGGTCTTTCTCGAGCTGTGGGTGAAGGTGCGTTCCGGCTGGGCCGACGACGAAGCCCACCTGCGCTCGTATGGCTACGAGTAGAGGAAGTGCTCCTCTCCAGGCCTACGTGCTGCACCAGCACGACTGGAGCGAGACCAGCCTGATCGTCGAGCTCTTCACCCGCGGCCAGGGCCGCGTGGTGGTGGCGGCCAAGGGGGCCAAGCGGCCCACCTCCAACTTCCGCGCGGTGCTGCTGCCCTTCCAGCCGCTGCTGGTGGCGCTGGGCAAGGCGCCGGCTGACGATGCCGCCGAGATCTACAACCTGCGCAGCGCCGAGTTCGCCGGTGGCCGGCCGCTGCTGGCCGCAGCCGCCATGTTCCCGGCCTTCTACGCGAATGAACTGCTGCTGAAGCTGCTGGCGCGGCAAGACCCGCACCCGGCGCTGTTCGACGCCTATGCCGACACGCTGGCGGCGCTGGCTACCGGTGCCGAAGAAGCGCCAGCATTGCGTGCCTTCGAACTGGTGCTGCTGCGTGAGCTGGGATGGTTGCCCGAACTGGACACCGACACGCTCACCGCCGAGACGCTGCACGACGACGCGCCTTACGCGCTGCGCGCCGACACCGGCCTCGTGGCCCAGCCCGAGGGCCTGCCCGGGGCCACGTGGCGCGCGCTGGAAGTGGCCCTGGCCGTGGCAGCAGAGATGGCGCAAGCCCACCCCGGCTCGGGCGGCGGCATGGCCGCGCTGCGCGAGGCCTGCTCGCCCGTGGCCCCGGCCCTGCGCGGGCCTCTGCGCAGCCTGCTTCACTATCATCTGGGCCCCTTGCCTTTGCGCACGCGCGAGGTCTGGCGCGGCCTGCAGCGCCTGGCGGCCCCGCGCTGACACCCATGAACCCACTCGTCGCTTCCGACACCCCGCGCCACGCGGCCACCGCGCTGTCGGTCAATGTCAACAAGGTCGCCCAGCTGCGCAACACGCGGCACCTGGGCATCCCCAGCGTGCAGCGCGCGGCCACGCTGTGCCTGCAGGCCGGCTGCCAGGGCATCACCGTGCACCCGCGGCCCGACGAGCGCCACATCCGCGCGCACGACGTGCACGACCTGGCCGTGCTGCTGAAAGACTGGCCGCAGGCCGAATACAACATCGAAGGCAACCCCTTCCAGAACCTGATGGGCTTCATCCGCGCCGTGAAGCCGCACCAGGCCACCTTCGTGCCCGACAGCGAAGACCAGTTCACCAGCGACCACGGCTGGAACCTCGCGGTGGACGGTGAACGCCTGAAGCCGCTGATCGACGAATGCCACGCCCTGGGCGTGCGCGTGAGCCTCTTCATGGACGCCGAGCCTGCGCAGATGGCATTGGCGCGCGCCGTTGGGGCAGATCGCATCGAGCTGTACACCGAGCCCTACGCTGCCGCCTGGGGCCGCGAAGGGCAGGCCGCCCAGATCGCCCGCTTTGCTGCGGCGGCCACTGCCGCGCAGGCCGCAGGCCTGGACGTCAACGCCGGCCACGACCTCAACCGCGACAACCTGGCCGATTTCCTGCGCGGCGTGCCGGGCGTCAGCGAGGTCTCCATCGGCCACGCCCTGATCGGCGACGCGCTCGAGTTCGGCCTGCCCGAGACCGTGCGCCGCTACCTCGCCTGCATCGCCGAGGGCCAGCCGCGGCCATGATCTTCGGCATCGGCACCGACGTCTGCGACATCCGCCGCATTGCCGCCACCATGGCGCGCCGCGGCGGCGACCGCTTCGCCGAGCGTGTGCTCGGGCCTGAGGAGCTGCAGGTCTTCCAAGCCCGCCGTGCGCGCGTGGAGGCGCGCGGCCTGCGCTTTCTTGCCACGCGCTTCAGCGCGAAAGAGGCCTTCTCCAAGGCCATCGGCCTGGGCATCCGCAGCCCCATGACCTGGCGCGATTGCCAGATCCTCAACCTGCCCAGCGGCCAGCCCGTGCTCAAGCTCAGCGGCGAGCTCGCGGCGTGGTTCGAAGCGCGTGGCCTCGTCGGGCACGTCACCGTCACCGACGAAACCGACTACGCCGCGTCCTTCGTCGTCGTCGAAACCCGCAGCCCCCCGCCATGAACCTGACCCACGCGCCCGTCGTGCTCGACATCGCCGGCACCACGCTCGACAAGCACGACCGCCGCCGCCTCAAGCACCCGCTGACCGGTGGCGTGGTGCTCTTCGCGCGCCACTTCGAAAGCCGCCTGCAGCTCACCGCGCTGACGGCTGACATCAAGCGCCTGCGGCCCGATGTGCTGATCTGCGTGGACCACGAAGGCGGCCGCGTGCAGCGCTTCGTGAGCGACGGCTTCACCGCGCTGCCGGCCATGCGCACGCTGGGCGAGCTGTGGATGCGCGATGCCATGGCCGCCACCGACGCCGCCAGCGCCCTGGGCTACGTGCTGGCCGCCGAGCTGCGTGCTTGCGGTGTCGACTTCAGCTTCGCGCCGGTGCTCGATCTCGACCACGGCGGCAGCAGCGTCATCGGCGCGCGCGCTTTCCACCGCGACCCGCGCGTCGTCACCCTGCTCGCCAAGAGCGTGGCCCACGGCATGCTGCGCGCCGGCATGGCGCACTGCGGCAAGCACTTCCCCGGCCACGGCTACGCCACCGCCGACAGCCATGTCGCCGTGCCGGTGGACAAGCGGGGCCTCAAGGCCCTCCTCGCCGACGATGCCCACCCCTACGAGCGGCTCTCGGCCACGCTCACGGCGGTGATGTCGGCGCATGTCGTCTACCCCAAGGTCGACCCGCGCCCGGCCACCTATTCCGAGCGCTGGCTGAAGGACGTGCTGCGCGCGCGGTTCGGCTACACCGGCGCCGTGTTCACCGACGACCTCAGCATGGAAGGCGCGCGCTGGCTGCAGGGTTCGCTGCTCACGCCCTCTGAAGCCGCGATGCTGGCGCTGAACGCCGGCTGCGACCTGGTGCTGCTGTGCAACCAGTCGCTCACCGACGGCGGCGCGGCCATCGATGCCTTGCTGCAGCACCTGACCGAAGGCGCCGCACGCGGCCTCTGGCACCCCGACCCCGACAGCGAGCTGCGCCGCCTGGCGCTGCTGCCGCAGAGCCCGCCGCTGGACTGGGACGCGCTGATGCACGACGCCGTCTACCAGCGCGCGCTGGAACGCCTGCCCTGAACCCGCCGCCGCCCTGCCCACCGTGCCGATGAGCCCAGACGCCGAAGCCAAGCGCCTGCAGATGGCGGACATCGCCCGCCTGGCGGGGGTGTCGGTGTCCACCGTTTCGCGGGCGCTCAACGGCAGCACGCTGGTCAACGCCGCCACGCGCGAGCGCGTGGCCGAACTCGCGCGCTCGCTCAACTACAGCATCAACCTCAGCGCGCAGAACCTGCGCCTGAAGAAGAACCAGACCATCGCGGTGGTGGTGCCCTTCGACGCGCAATCGCGCCAGCACATCAGCGACCCGTTTTTTCTCTCCATCGTCGGCAGCATCGCCGACGCGCTGACCGACCGCGGCTACGACATGCTGCTCTCGCGCGTGGACGCCGAGCGCCTGGATTCGGCCTCGGCGCTGTACGACGCCGGCAAGGCCATCGGCATCGTCGTCATCGGCCAGTGGCGCCACCACGACCAGCTCAACGAACTGGCCGCGCGCCGCGTGCCGCTGGTGGTGTGGGGCGGCCAGCTGCCGCAGCAGCTGTACTGCAGCGTGGGCGGTGACAACGTCGCTGGCGGCCTGCTGGCCACGCGCCACCTGATCGCGGGCGGGCGCCGGCGCATCGCTTTCGTGGGCGATGCGCGCCTGCCCGAGGTGATGCTGCGCCAGCAGGGCCACCACCAGGCGCTGGCGGCGGCAGGCCTTGCGCCCGACCCGCAGTTGCTGTTGCCGGTGCCCTTCGAGATCGGCGCGGCGCGGGCCGCGCTGGATGCGCTCTTCGCCAGCAGCGTGGCGGTGGACGGCATCGTCGCCTGCAGCGACCTGCTGGCGATGCAGGCCGTGCAGGCCGCGCAAGCCGCAGGCCGCGAGGTGCCGCGCGATGTGGCCGTGGTGGGCTACGACGACATGCCGGTGGCCGCGTACAGCAGCCCGCCGCTGACCACCGTGCACCAGCCGGTGGCGCTGGCTGGCGTGGAGATCGTCGACGCGCTACTCGGCCTGCTGGCGGGCGAGCGTGCCGCGCCGCGCATGCTGCCGGTCCACCTCGTCCTGCGCGGCAGCGCGCCCTGATCGGGCGCCCGCCAGGCAGGGGCCATGCGCCGCCTGGCGAGGGTGGCGTGCCCAGGCTGGCCGCGCGCGCCGTTCTGCTGATCGATTGCATCCGGCTGAGGCCAAGACACCACGTGTTTTGGTTTTCCCTAGTTTGCAATCGATTGCAAACGGCATCCAATGAATTCTGTACAGGCCCCACAACCACCTGACGGAGACACCGCATGCCCGCTCGCACCGCCCTGAACCGCCGGCCCTCGCGCCCCCACCCCCTGGCTGCCGCGCTGGCGCTGGCCTTCCTGC
>VYLK01000504.1_pt1 | contig 12734 bp, 9 predicted proteins | sample 5114321 | NCBI WGS metagenome assembly VYLK01 (sample SAMN12291792, study PRJNA351875) | freshwater metagenome | isolation source: freshwater lake | place: USA: Michigan, MSU2 Lake | collected 2011-08-16
ACGGCCGCGGCTTCGGGGGCCAGCCAGACCTCGTCGCGCGCCGGGTCGTGGCGCCAGCCGCCCAGGCGTGCCAGCCGGCCGGCCATGTGCAGCCGTGCCGCCGAGCGCTGCAGCGCCTGCACCATGCGGTACTGCTCGGTGACATCGCTGAACACCAGCACCACGCCCAGCACCTGGCCATCATCGGCGCGGATGGGCGCGGCGCTGTCGGCGATCTGGTAGCTCGCGCCGTCGCGCGCGCGCAGCTCGGTGCCGTTGGCCAGGCCCACCACCTCGCCACTGGCCAGCACGCGCGCCACCGGGTCGGGCGCGGGCTCGCCGGTCTCGGCGTTGAAGATGCGGAACACCTCGGCCATTGGCTGGCCGACGGCGCTGTCTCCCGGCCAGCCGATGAGCCTGGCCGCCGTGGCGTTGACGCGCGTCACGCGCCCATCGGCGCCGGTGGCGATGACGGCGTCACCGATGGAGCGCAAGGTCACCGCCAGGCTCTGCTCGTTGCGCCGCAGGTCTTCTTCGGCCAGCACCTGCGCCGAGGTGTCCAGGTGCGTGCCCACCATGCGCAGCGGGCGCCCTTGCGCGTCACGCTCGACGACACGGGCGCGGTCCAGCACCCAGACCCAGTGTCCGTCGGCGTGGCGCAGCCGGTAGCGCTCTTCGAAGGCGGGCGTGTGGCCGTCCAGGTGCGCCTGCTGGGCAGCGGCCACGCGCTCGGCATCGTCGGGGTGCAGCAGCTCGGGCCAGCGCTCGCCGACCTCGGGGTCGTCGGGCGAGAGGCCCAGCATCGTGGCCCAGCGTTCATTGACCACGGCGCGGCCGCTGCGCACGTCCAGATCCCACAGCGCCAGGTCGCCGCCATGCAGGGCCAGGCGCAGGCGCTCGGCGTCGGCTTCAGCCTGCGCCTGGCGCAAGGCCTGGGCCGATTCGCGCTCGGCGCGGCGGCGCTGCATGCCCAGCATCAGCAGCCCACTGAGCAGCACCGTACCAGCGACGACGAAGGCCAGCCACTCGGTCTGCTGCTGCCATGCGGCGCGCACCGCACGGAGGTCTCGGCTCACCCCGATCAGCCAGGGCTGCGTGAAACCCAGGCGCGTCAGGTCCAGCGTGCGCAGGGCAGCCAAGCGCTCGGTGTCAGGGCCTGCGCCGCCACGTTGCACGGTGGCCGCCTGCCCGCTGGCCAGGTGGCGTTCGAAGACCTCGGTCCCACCCGCCTGCGTATACAGCTGCGGGCGCAGCGCCTGCGGCGTCACCACCAGCAGCGTCTGGCCGTCGTGCACGATGCGTGCGCTCATGTCGGGCGCGTAGAGTACCGAGCCGAGCAGCGTCCTGAAGTAATCGGCATCCAGGGTGGCCGCGATGGCGCCATTGAAGCGGCCGTCGTCGTCCTGCAGCACCACGGCCAGGTTCACCGCCGGCTCGCCATCGGTGGCCAGGAATGGCGGCGAGACGTGCACGCGTTGCAGCTCGGGCTGGCTGCGCAGGCGCTCGAACCAGGCCGCCACTGCAGGGGCGTCGGGCCAGTCTTCGGGGCGGGCATCGGCCACGCGGCGGCCTTCGGCGTCGACCATCGTCATGGTGCGGATGCCCGGGATGGCTTCGCACAGCGCGTCCATGCGCAGGCCCACCCGCGCCGGGATCTCGCTCTGCAGCCATTCGGGCAGATCGCTGCGCAGGCCCCGCAAGGCCGCTGTCACGCCAGCGATCTGGTGGTCGAGGTTCTGCTCGATGGCACGGACTTGCAAGGACAGGCGCTGGGCCTCGGCGGCCTCGAGCGCTTCCAGCCGCTGCTGGCTGCCGAACACGAGCCACAGCACGAGTGCCACACTCGCCAAGGCCCAGACCCAGCGTTCTCTGCGCGAACGGACGTTGGAGGGCACGAGTACAGCAGCCATGTTGCGATGATTCTGCAGGCAGCGTAACACCAGGCCCGCGGCGTAAACTCGGCCACCGGGCTGAGCAGCCTGCGCCCGGTGCACGGCAGCCTGGGCGCCACCCCCGCAACGAGGCCCGTGCATGGAAATCTTCGACTACGACAACATCCTGCTGCTGCCGCGCCAATGCCGCGTGGAAAGCCGCAGCGAGTGCGACACCAGCATCGAGTTCGGTGGCCGGCGCTTCACGCTGCCGGTGGTGCCGAGCAACATGAAGACGGTGGTCGACGAGCCCATCAGCGAGATGCTCGCGCGCAGCGGCCACTTCTACGTGATGCACCGCTTCGACCTCGACAACGTGGCCTACGCGCGGCGCATGCGCGAGCTGGGCCTGTTCGTGAGCCTGAGCTCGGGCGTGAAGCCGGCCGACTTCGCCGTCATCGACCGCCTGGCGGCCGAGGGCGTGGGCGCCGACTACATCACCATCGACATCGCGCACGGCCACGCCGAGAGCGTGAGGAAGACCATCGCGCACATCAAGCAGCGGCTGCCCGGCACCTTCGTCATCGCCGGCAACGTGGCCACGCCCGAGGCCGTGATCGACCTGGAGAACTGGGGCGCCGATGCCACCAAGGTGGGCGTGGGGCCGGGCAAGGTGTGCATCACCAAGCTCAAGACCGGCTTCGGCACCGGCGGCTGGCAGCTCAGCGCGCTGAAGTGGTGTGCCCGCGTGGCCACCAAGCCCATCATTGCCGACGGCGGCATCCGCCACCACGGCGACATTGCCAAGAGCATCCGCTTCGGCGCCAGCATGGTGATGGTGGGCTCGCTCTTCGCCGGCCATGAAGAGAGCCCGGGCGCCACGGTGGAGGTCGACGGCAAGCGCTACAAGGAGTACTACGGCTCGGCCTCCGACTTCAACAAGGGCGAGTACAAGCATGTCGAGGGCAAGCGCATCCTCGAGCCCATCAAGGGGGCGCTGGCCGACACCCTGCGCGAGATGCGCGAAGACCTGCAGAGCAGCATCAGCTACGCCGGCGGGCGTGTGCTGCAAGACCTGAAGAAGGTGAACTACGTGGTGCTCGGCGGCGAGAACGCCGGCGAGCACCTGTTCATGTAGGCCCGGTCAGCGCGGGATCATCCCGCGGTTCTCGCCCGGCTCCACCGCCAGGCGCGTGCGCGCCGCGGGGCGCCGCGCGGCCAGAGGCACGGCGCGCTCGCCCTCGGCCGTGGTGAAGCAGGCGCCGATGTCGGCGTGGCGCAGCGCGGTGCTCATCAGCGGGTCGGCCGCGCTGCCCTGGGCGGTGCTGAAGTCTTCGGCCACCGGGCAGCTGGCCTGGAAACCGTCGAAGTAGCGGCCTTCGTTGCGCTGGTTCACGCTCTCGAAGTTGACCACGCTGTAGGTGCGCCCGCAGCTGCTGCTGGGCAGGAAGCCGACCGGCTTGCCGCAGGTGGTGTCGCCGACGGTGATCACTTCCACCCCGGCACCACGCAAGCCGTTGACCACCTGCTCGCTGGCCGAGCAGGTGCGCGGGCCGGTCAGCACATAGACACGCGGCAAGCCGAGGGATGCTGAGGGCTGGCTGAAGGCGTAGCTCTGGTTGTTGGTGGCAGCGCGCTTGTCGTTGTAGAGCAGCGAGGCGTAGGTCAAGCCCGCGCCGCGGGCCCCCGCGATGTAGCTGGCCAGCGTGCCGCCCGTGCTGACGAGGCCGCCACCGTTGTAGCGAAGGTCCAGCACCAGGTCTTGCACGCCTGCCGTCCGGAACTGCGAAAAAGCCGCGTCCAGCGGTGTGAGCGCCTGGCCGATCATGTCCTTGACCTGCAGGTAGCCCACGCGGCGGCCGCGCGGGCTGGTCTGCACCGTCACGCCCTGCACCGGGTTGAGGTTGTAGACCGCGGCGTTCAGCGCCACGCTGCGGTCGGCGCCGGCACGGCGCAGCACCAGGCTGAGCGTGTCGCCGGCCTGGGCCGGGCTCAGCACGCTGTAATCGTCGGCCGCCACCACGCTGGCCGCGCTGCGCCCGTTCAGGCTGAGGATCTGGTCGCCGCGCTGCACGCCCTGCACGGCGGCGGGGGAACCGGGCTCGACGTAGCGCACGTAGAGGGCCCGCGTGCTGACACCATCGACCTCGATGCCGTTGACCGCCACACCGTAGCCGAGCGTGGCGCCGTCGCCATAGAAGCGGTTGAAGCTCTCGGTGCTCTGGCTGCCGCTCCAGCGGTCGGCCGGGAAGCTGGCGTTGGTGCCGGTGTAGAGCAGCGCGTCGAAGTAGGCCTCCACGCTGCTGAAGCCGCTGGCCGCGGGCCGGGGCGAGAGGCGGTACCAGAAGTACCAGTCGTTCATGTAGTTGCCCAGCCAGGCCTGCTGGTCGGCCACCGAGCAACTGGCGGCCGGGGCGGTGGGGTTGTCGCTGCCGCCACCGCCGCAGGCAGCCAGGGCCAAGGCGGTGCAGGCGGCACCCACGGGGCGCAGCAGACGGGTGAACAAGGGACGGCGGTTCATCGAAAAGCTCCTGGGCGGGCCTGCTGGCCCGTGGGCGCGGCGCTCAGGGTCGCCACCTAGAATCGACAACCCTTCGCGGCGCTTTCACGTTGACAGACTTTCACGTGCCAGGCGCCCCGGCCTGTATCGCTTTGTCTCACGCCATCATGACCGAACTCGCCAAGTCCTTCGAGCCCGCTGCCATCGAGGGCCGCTGGGGCCCGGCGTGGGCCAGCAGCCCGGCCCACGCCCCGACGCTAGACCCGGCCAAGCCCTCGTTCTGCATCCAGCTGCCGCCGCCCAACGTGACGGGCACGCTGCACATGGGGCACGCGTTCAACCAGACCATCATGGATGCGTTGACGCGCTACCACCGCATGCGCGGCCACAACACGCTGTGGGTGCCTGGCACCGACCACGCGGGCATCGCCACGCAGATCGTCGTGGAGCGCCAGCTGCAGGAAAACGGCCTCAGCCGCCACGACCTGGGCCGCAAGAACTTCGTGGCGCAGGTGTGGGACTGGAAGGCCACCAGCGGCGCCACCATCACCAACCAGATGCGCCGCCTGGGCGACAGCGTGGACTGGGGCCGCGAGTACTTCACGATGGACGAGAAGCTGTCCACCGTGGTGACCGAGACCTTCGTGCGCCTCTTCGACGAGGGCCTGATCTACCGCGGCCAGCGCCTGGTGAGCTGGGACCCGCAGCTGAAATCGGCCGTCTCCGACCTGGAGGTGGAGAGCGAAGAGGAAGACGGCTTCCTCTGGCACATCGCCTACCCGTTGGAAGACGGCGGCGGCCAGCTGGTGGTGGCCACCACGCGCCCCGAAACGCTGCTGGGCGACACCGCGGTGATGGTGCACCCGGAAGACGAGCGCTACACCGCGCTCATCGGCAAGACGGTGAAGCTGCCGCTGACCGGCCGCGTGATCCCGGTGATTGCCGACGCCTACGTTGACCGCGAGTTCGGCACCGGCGTGGTGAAAGTGACGCCGGCGCATGACGCGAACGACTACGCGGTGGGCCAGCGCCACGGCCTGCCGATGATCAGCGTGCTGGACCTGGAGGCCAAGCTCAACGCCAACGCGCCCGAGGCCTACCGTGGGCTGGACCGGTTTGTCGCGCGCAAGAAGATCGTGGCCGACCTGGAGGCCCAGGGCCTGCTGGTGGAGACCAAGAAGCACAAGCTGCAGGTGCCGCGCTGCGCACGCACCGGCCAGGTGGTGGAGCCCATGCTCACCGACCAGTGGTTCGTGGCCGTCAACAAGCCCGCGAAAGACGGCACCAGCATCGCCGAGAAGGCGCGCCGCGCGGTGTCGTCGGGTGAGGTGCGTTTCGTGCCCGAGCAGTGGGTCAACACCTACAACCACTGGATGGACAACATCCAGGACTGGTGCATCAGCCGCCAGCTCTGGTGGGGCCACCAGATCCCAGCCTGGTACGGCACGGGCGGCGAACTCTTCGTCGCGCGCAGCGAAGAAGAAGCGCGCGAGCGCGCTGCCGCTGCCGGCTACACGGGCGAACTCAAGCGCGACGAAGACGTGCTCGACACTTGGTACAGCAGCGCGCTGGTGCCGTTTTCGTCACTCGGCTGGCCCGAGAAGACAAAAGAACTCGACCTCTTCCTGCCCAGTACCGTGCTCGTGACGGGCTTCGACATCATCTTCTTCTGGGTCGCCCGGATGATCATGATGACGACACACTTCACCGGCAAAGTACCCTTCCGCGACGTCTACATCCACGGTCTGGTGCGCGACGCGCAAGGCCAGAAGATGAGCAAGAGCGAGGGCAACGTGCTCGACCCGGTGGACCTGATCGACGGTATTGAACTGGCGCCGCTGCTCGACAAACGCAGCACCGGCCTGCGCAAGCCCGAGACCGCGCCGCGCGTGCGCAAGCAGACCGAGAAAGAGTTCCCCGAGGGCATCCCGGCCTTCGGCGCCGACGCGCTGCGTTTCACCATGGCCAGCTACGCCAGCCTGGGCCGCAACATCAACTTCGACAGCAAGCGCTGCGAGGGCTACCGCAACTTCTGCAACAAGCTCTGGAACGCGACCAAGTTTGTGTTGATGAACACCGAAGGGCAGGACTGCGGGCTGAAAGAGCATACGAAAGCCGAGTGCCAGCCCGGCGGCCCCTTCCACGGCTACATGCGCTTCAGCCAGGCCGACCGCTGGATCGCGGGCGAGCTGCAGCGCGTGGAAGCGGCCATGGCCCAGGGCTTTGCCGACTACCGGCTGGACAACGTGGCCAACGCCATCTACGCCTTCGTGTGGGACGAGTACTGCGACTGGTACCTCGAGATCGCCAAGGTCCAGATCGCCCAGGGCACGGAAGCCGAGCAGCGCGCCACGCGCCGCACGTTGATCCGCACGCTGGAAGCGGTGCTGCGCCTGCTGCACCCGCTGGCGCCCTTCATCACCGCCGAGCTGTGGGAGGTGGTGGCGCCTGTGGCCGGCGTGAAGCACACCGAGACCATCGTCACCGCGCGCTACCCCGAGGCGCAGCTGGGCAAGATCGACCCGCAGGCCGACGCCTGGGTGGCGCGCCTGAAGGCCGTGGCCGCCGAGGTTCGCCGCCTGCGCAGCGAGATGGGCCTGCAGCCGGGCGAACGCGTGCCGCTGCTGTGCCTGGGCGATGAAGCCTTCGTCCAGAGCGCCGCGCCGGTGCTGAAGGCGCTGGCGCGCCTGGCCGACATCCAGCCGCTGGCCGACGAGGCCGCCTTCGCCGCCGCCACGCAGGCAGCGCCAGTGGCCGTCAACGGCGACTTGCGCCTGGCGCTGCATGTGCAGATCGACGTCGAGGCGGAAATCGCACGGCAGGCGAAAGAAGTCGCGCGGCTGCGCGGCGAAATCGCCAAGGCCGATGCGAAACTCGGTAACGAAAGCTTCGTCGCTCGCGCTCCAGCCGCGGTGGTGGAGCAAGAGCGCGCCCGGCTGGCTGATTTCAGGCAAGCCCTGGCGCGGCTGGAAGAACAACTCGCACGTCTGCAGAAAGCGTCCTGATGAACGTCGTCTCCAAGGCCATCTTCCCCGTCGCCGGTCTCGGCACGCGTTTCCTGCCCGCCACCAAGGCGCAGCCCAAGGAGATGCTGCCGGTTGTCGACAAGCCGCTGATCCAGTACGCCGTGGAAGAGGCTTACGCCGCCGGCGTGCGCGAGATGATCTTCGTCACCGGCCGCCACAAGCGGCCCATCGAAGACCACTTCGACATGACTTACGAGCTGGAAGTGGCGCTGGAGAAAGCCGGCAAGGAAGAACTGCTGTCGGTGGTGCGCAGCGTCAAGCCCGACGACATGGAGTGCATCTACGTGCGCCAGCCGCAGGCGCTGGGCCTCGGCCACGCCGTGCTGTGCGGCCAGCGCCTGGTGGGCAACCAGCCTTTCGCGGTGCTGCTGGCCGACGACCTGATGGTGGGCGCACCGCCGGTGCTGGCGCAGATGGTCGAGCAGTTCAAGGAATGGCGCGCCTCCATCCTGGCCGTGCAGGAAGTGCCGGCCGAGCACACCAAGCGCTACGGCATCGTGGCCGGCACGCAGGTGAACGAGCGCGTGATGGACGTGACCCGCATCGTCGAGAAGCCCGCGCCTGAAGTGGCGCCCTCGCGCCTGGGCGTGGCGGGCCGCTACATCCTGACGCCCGGTGTCTTCCACGAGATCGCCACGCAGCCGCGCGGCGTGGGCGGCGAGATCCAACTCACCGACGGCATTGCCAGCCTCCTGCGCCGCGAGAAGGTGTTTGCCTACCGCTACGAAGGCAAGCGCTACGACTGCGGCAGCAAGGAAGGTTTCCTGGAGGCCAACGTCGAGCTGGCGCTGGCGCACCCGGTGCTGGGGCCAGGTTTCCGCAGCTACCTGCAGACCCTGGACCTCTGAATCAGCGCCGCCGGAGCACGTGCACGAACTCGTTGCCGTTCTGCGTCTGCTCCACCAGCTCGTTGCCGGTTTGGCGCGCGAAGGCCTGGAAATCGCGGGTGGAGCCCGGGTCGGTGCTCACGACGCGCAGCACCTCGCCCGTGACCATGTCGGCCAGGGCCTTCTTGGTCTTCAGGATGGGCAGCGGGCAGTTCAGGCCGCGGGTGTCGAGTTGTTTGGCGTCGTCCATGGTGTTCGGGTCCAGAGCAAGGTTCTTCAGGTTTTGGGCGGCAGTTCGATGAACTGCGGTTCGATGCCACGGCCACGCAGCCAGTCGGCCAGCGCGTAGCCGGTGCCGGCGCGCCAGCAGCGCAGGTCTTGCGGCGCAAACAGCTTGTACTCGGCGAGTTCGGGCGAGAGGCGGATCTCGCCTTCGGCCTGCACGTGGTAGGCGATGATGATCTGGTTCATGCGCTGGAAGTCGTAGACGCCCACCAGGCGCGTCTGCGTCACTTGCAGCGCCGTTTCCTCCAGCACCTCGCGCGCAATGCCGGCCTCGGGCGTTTCGCCCGCTTCCATGAAGCCGGTGATCAGCGCGAACATGCGGCCGCTCCACGCAGCGTTTCGCGCCAGCAGCACCTGGCCTTCGCGGTCGGTGCATTCGACGATGGCCGCCAGCACCGGCGTCGGGTTGTTCCAGTGCGTCCAGCCACAGGCGGGGCAACGTTGGCGCGCCTTAGGGCCACCGTCTTCTTCCTGGGTGATCCAGGCCAGGCCGGTGCCGCACTGCAGGCAGAACTTGGCTTCCATGCTCAGGCAGGAAACACGCCGGTCGACAGATACCGGTCGCCGCGGTCGCAGACGATGAAAACGATGGTCGCGGTCTCCACACGCTGCGCGATCTGCAGCGCCGCCCAGCACGCACCGGCGGCGCTGATACCGGCAAAGAGGCCTTCTTCGCGAGCCATGCGCCGCGCCATCTCTTCGGCATCGGCCTGGCTCACGTAGACCAGTTCATCGACGTTGACCGGGTCGTAGATCTTGGGCAGGTAGGCCTCGGGCCACTTGCGGATGCCGGGGATGCGGCTGCCTTCGCTGGGCTGCGCGCCGACGATGCGCACCGCGGGGTTCTGCTGCTTGAGGTAACGAGAGACGCCCGTGATGGTGCCGGTGGTGCCCATGGCGCTGACGAAGTGCGTCACACGCCCAGCGGTGTCGGCCCAGATCTCGGGGCCGGTGGTCTCGAAGTGCACGCGCGGGTTGTCGGCGTTGGCAAATTGGTCGAGCACGCGGCCCTTGCCGTCTTTCTGCAGCTGCTCGGCCAGGTCGCGCGCGTACTCCATGCCACCGCTGCGCGGCGTGAGGATGAGTTCGGCGCCGAAGGCCTTCATGGTCTGCGCACGTTCGATCGACAGGTCCTCCGGCATGATCAGCACCATCTTGTAGCCGCGGATGGCCGCAGCCATCGCCAGCGCGATGCCGGTGTTGCCGCTGGTGGCCTCGATCAGCGTGTCGCCGGGGCGGATCTCGCCGCGCTCTTCGGCGCGCTTGATCATGCTGATGGCCGGGCGGTCTTTCACGCTGCCGGCCGGGTTGTTGCCTTCCAACTTGCCCAGGATGACGTTGCCGCGCGCAGCACCCGCGGCACCGGGCAGGCGCTGCAGCTGCACCAGCGGCGTGTGGCCGATGGCGTCTTCGAGGGTCTTGTAGGCCGGGGGGGCCGGGTGGCTCATGAAGGGGCTCCTGCTGCGGGGTGGTGATTGTCGCAGCGCAGCGCCGGCAGGGCATGGCATGCAATGCGCCCACCCCGCCGCAGCCAGGGGCGCCAGGGCCGCGTGTGATAATCACGCCCGCTTCGGGCCCGGCCCAGGCGCGTCGCCCCCGTGACGAAATCGGTAGACGTAGCGGATTCAAAATCCGCCGCCGCAAGGCGTGCCAGTTCGAGTCTGGCCGGGGGCACCAGGTCGGCCACCACCGCACCGTTCATCGCCTGCCCCCCATGCCGCCGATCCCGCCGCTGATCAAGAACCTGATGCTGGCCTGCTTGGCCGTGTTCTGCGTGCAGCAGCTGCTGCCGCTGGAGAACTGGCTGGCGCTCTACCCGGTGGGCAGCGGTGGCTTCATGCCCTGGCAGCTGGTCAGCTACGCCTTCCTGCACTTCGACCTGCTGCACCTGGCCTTCAACATGCTGGGCCTGTGGATCTTCGGCGCCGAGCTCGAGAACCTCTGGGGCCGCAAGCGCATGCTGCAGCTGCTGCTGGTGTCGGTGGTGACGGCGGCGGTCTCGCAGCTGGCCGTGACGGCGCTGATGGGCACGCGGGCCGTGACGCTGGGCGCCTCGGGCGCGCTTTACGGGCTGCTGCTGGCCTATGCACTGACCTTCCCGCGCCGGCGCTTCGATCTGGTGGGCTTCCTGCCGATGGCGCTGCTGATGACGCCTTACGCCGTGCTGCACATCGTCGGCATGGTGCTCTTCGTGCTGATGTTCACCAACCGCCAGGCCCTGCCCATCCCGCCCGTGCCGGTGCCGGCCTTGGTGATGGTGGGCATCTTCGGCGTCGTCGAACTGCTGCTGGGCATGTTCGTGCGCAGCAACCTGGCGCACTTCGCCCACCTGGGCGGCATGGTGGGCGGCTGGCTGGTGATGCGCTACTGGCGCGGGCAGATGCCCTTCGGCCGCCGGCGCTGAGCCCCGGCCCGCCAGGCCCACCAAAACCCCTGGCTGGCGCCGCGGCGCCGCCGGCCCCATGCTTGAGGTTCTTCTGGGCCCCGGGGGTGAGGCATGGCGCAAGCAGCGGCAACAGGTGGCAGGCTGAACCGGCGGGCCTTCGTCGCCTGCGGATTGGCGGTGGGCCTGGGCGCTGCGCCCTTCCCCGCGCTGGCTGCAAGCTCCGCCCTGGAAGCCCGCTCTCGCGCCCTGCAACGCGCCCACGCCGCGGTGTTTGCGCTCGAGGTGCAGGTGGTGGAGGGCGCCCGTTCCTCGCAGACCCTGGGCGCCGAACGCCAGGGTTCGGCCGTGCTCATCAGCGATGACGGCGTGCTGCTCACCGCAGGCTACCTCGTGCTGGAAGCCGAGACCGTGGCCCTGCTCACTGACGAAGGCGTGCGCCTGCCGGCCCGCGTGCTGGCCTACGACGTGGCCACGGGTTTCGGCCTCGTGCAGGCGCTGGCGCCGCTGGGCCGCGCGCCCGTGCCCTTGGCCCGCAACGCACCCAGCCCCGGCCCCGAGCCGCTGACGGCCATCAGCGCTGGCGATGAGGCCGAGGTGCTGCCGGTGACGCTGGTCTCGCGCCGCGCCTTTTCGGGCAACTGGGAATACCACGTCGAGACCGCGCTCTACACCAGCCCGCCGCTCGATCAGCACAGCGGCGCCGCGCTCTTCAACGCCGACGGTGAACTGCTGGGCATCGGCTCGTTGGCCCTGCCCGATGTGCAGCCCGGCCCGGCGCGGCAACGCCTGCCGGGCAACCTGTTCGTGCCGGTGGAGCTGCTGCGCCCGGTGCTGGCCGAACTGCGCAGCCAGGGCCGCTCGGCCGCCAGCGCGCGGCCCTGGCTGGGCCTGAACTGCGCCGAGCAGGCCGGCGAGCTGCGTGTGCTGCGCGTGGCCGAAGACAGCCCGGCCGACGTGGCCGGCCTGCAGACCGGCGACCGCATCACGCGCATCGACGGCCGGCGCGTCGCGGCACTTGCACAGCTCTGGAAAGGCCTGTGGGCCGACCCACGCCCGCAGCGCGCGGTGGAGCTGGAGATCGAACGCGGCGGCCGTCTGATGACCGTCACCGTGCACGCCGTGGACCGCGCCGCGACGCTGGCCCGCGCCACGGGCATCTGAGGCTGGCGGCTGCGGCCTTCAGCCGCGCCGCAGACCGTCTTCCACTGTCGGGTAGCGCAGCTGCAGCCGCAGTTCGGCCTTGAGCCGCTGGTTGCCGAGCCTGCGCGATTCGCTCATGAAGCTCATCAGCATCGGGCTCAGCGTCTGCACCGCCTCGGCCCGGGTGATGCGCGGCGGGCGCGGCAAGCCGCAGACGTCAGCCGCGAGGTCGAAGTAATCGCCCATCGTCAGCTGCGTGTCGTCGCTGGCGTGCAGCACACGCTGCGGACGGCCGCGATACAGCGCAGCCACGCAGGCGCGCGCCAGGTCATCGGCGTGGATGTGGTTGGTGTAGACGTCGTCTTCGCGCGCCAGCACCGCCGTGCCGCGCTGCAGGCGTTCACGCGGGTGGCCGCCTTCGCGGTTGCTCGCGTAGATGCCCGGGATGCGCAGCACCGTCACACGTGCGCCCGTGCGGCGGCCGAACCAGCGCAGCTGGGCTTCGGCGTCGACACGGCGGCGCGCACGGTCGGTGCCGGGCGCCACGGCGCGGGTCTCGTCAAAAAAAGCGCCGCCGGCATCGCCATACACGCCGCTGGTGCTGCCGTAGACCAGGCGCTGCACACGCCCGCCGCGCGCCAGGGCCTGCAGCAGGTGGCGCGTGCGCGGGTCGGTGCGGCCCTGCAGCGGGGGCGGCGCCAGGTGCAGCACGGCATCGGC
>VYLK01000506.1_pt1 | contig 12720 bp, 9 predicted proteins | sample 5114321 | NCBI WGS metagenome assembly VYLK01 (sample SAMN12291792, study PRJNA351875) | freshwater metagenome | isolation source: freshwater lake | place: USA: Michigan, MSU2 Lake | collected 2011-08-16
TCTCCATCGCAAGGCGGGCCTTGTCTACCATCTTTTTGAGTTCATCACGAGGAACATAGCGCAGCACAGGGTCAGCCGCCAGCGAGTTGCCTTCCGGCTCGATATAATAGCGCGCCGCCGCTTTCTTCGAATCGGCTACTTTAGTTTGACCCAGAATTGATGCACGCGATTTGATTACCGTTTTTGGGGTGATGCCGTTCGCTAGATTGTAATCTTGTTGAATCTTCCGCCTGCGATTTGTTTCGTCAATAGCTTGTTGCATGGACTCGGTGATTGTATCGGCATACATAACCACCCGTCCGTTTTCGTTTCGGGCTGCGCGCCCGATTGTTTGAATAAGAGAACGCTGATTACGTAAGAAGCCCTCTTTATCGGCATCCATGATGGCCACGAGCGACACTTCCGGTAAATCAAGACCTTCTCGGAGTAAATTCACCCCAACCAGCACATCAAAAACGCCGAGCCGAAGCTGTCGTAATATTTCAACCCGCTCCAACGTATCCACTTCCGAATGAATATAGCGACACTTGACAGACGCGCGCTCCAGGAATTTAGTCAGCTCCTCAGCCATGCGCTTGGTAAGGGTAGTAACCAAAACCCGTTCTTTCGCTTTCACCCTTTCGTCAATTTCTTCCAGCAAATCATCAATCTGGTTTTTGCTGGGGCGTACATCAATGAGTGGATCCAACAATCCGGTCGGGCGGATCAATTGCTCAACAACAATACCCTCCGATTTGCGCAATTCATACTCACTCGGAGTTGCGCTTACATAAATGATTTGATTTATCAGTGCTTCGAATTCGTTAAAAGTAAGAGGTCGGTTGTCGAGCGCAGAAGGCAGGCGAAAACCATAGTCAACGAGATTTACCTTCCGCGAGCGATCGCCTCCCCACATTGCGCGTACCTGCGGTATGGTAACATGGCTTTCATCAATTACCAGTAAAAAATCGTCCGGGAAATAGTCAATCAGACAAAAAGGTCTCGCACCCGGCTGGCGGCGGTCAAAATAGCGTGAGTAATTTTCTATTCCGCTACAGTAACCAAGTTCGCGCATCATCTCCAGATCAAATTCGGTGCGCTCCTTAATCCGGGCAGCTTCCAGATGCCGTTTTTCGGATTCGAACATCTGCACCTGAAGTGTCAGATCGTCTTGTATTTCTTTGATTGCCTGGTGAAGCACTTCTTTCCCGGTGACAAACAGGTTAGCAGGAAAAATTACGATTTCATTTTGATCAGTGATTTTTTTTCCATTGATCGGATCTATTAACTGAATAGCCTCAATCTCATTTCCAAAAAAGTAGATTCGCGCGGCATAGTCCGCATAGGCGAGGAAAATATCGACTGTATCGCCTTTTACGCGGAAGGTACCGCGCTTGAATTCGGCTTCTGTGCGGTTGTACAAAATATCAACCAATGCAAATAACAGGCGATTGCGTGCGATGAGTTCGCCCACCCGCAACCTGATTTTATTTTTTCCAAATTCGTCCGGATTTCCAATCCCGTAGATACACGAAACGGAGGCTACCACCAGAACATCTCTGCGGCCTGATAGCAGGGAAGAGGTTGCACTTAGCCGTAGCTTTTCGATTTCTTCATTTATCGATAGATCTTTTTCGATATACAGATTAGAAGAAGGAATATAGGCCTCTGGTTGATAATAGTCATAATATGAAATGAAGTATTCAATCGCATTTTCCGGAAAAAACTGACGGAATTCACCGTACAACTGAGCGGCTAGCGTTTTGTTGTGGCAAAGCACAAGGCTTGGCCGATTTCCCTGTGCAACTACATTGGCAACAGTGAAGGTCTTACCGGAACCGGTAACACCCAATAAGGTCTGGTGTTGCTCACCATCGGCCAGCCCTTTGACGAGTTTGGATATCGCTAATGGTTGATCGCCGGTGGGCTGGTATTCGCTGGTAAGTTTGAAAGCCATGAAGCCTACAGCTAGCAATTTACCACTTTCCGGCCTGTTGTTTGGGTTCTACTTGTTCCAGATTTCCCATGCTTTTTCAGCCTGGATCTGCAGCATTTCTAAGCCGTTTTTGATCCGGGCATTGCGCATTTCTGCTTTTTGCAGGAACTGTGTTCGTGCAGGGTTGTAAATCAAATCGTAGACAAAATGCTTATCTGACAGCACTTCGTATGGTAAGGGCGCGAATTGATTAGTATCCGGGCTCATACCAAGCGGGGTGGTGTTTATGACGAGATTAACTCCGGCAAGTATAGCCGGTTTTTTCTCAATGTCTTCGTAAGTGATCACTCCTTTTCCCTCTGTCCTTGACACAAGTTGAAAAGGAATTTGTAATTTCTGAAGTGCTTCCTGGACAGCTTTTGAAGAACCTCCGGTACCGAGAATCAACGCCCGCGATCCGGGTTGATGGGGAAACCACTTTACAAGTGTTTCGTAAAAAGCGGCACTATCGGTGTTATAACCCGTGAGTTTACCGTCTTTTATCCTGATTACATTCACAGCCCCGATACTTCTGGCTTCCTGATCAACGTTGTGTAAGAGTTTGATTACCGACTCCTTATACGGGATCGTAACATTAAGCCCAACGAGGTCAGGATTATCGGCTAAAAGATTTTTTAAGTCTTCCACTTTGGCCAGGGGATATAATTCGTAATGGTAGTCCCGAAGGCCATCACGGAAAAACTTCTCATCGAAGTAGGCCTTAGAAAACGAGTGAGATACTGTTGAACCAATGAGTCCGAATCTTTTTTCCATGTTATGGCTGATTTGATTTGATAAAGGCTGCTGTCTTTTCTATTGCGACCACCAGCAGAACACCCAGCGCGGCAAAAAGAATGGCCAGAAAAAGTTTTGGATCGCTTCCGGTAAGTTCCATATAAGTAGATGGCCACACGCTGCGATCAAAAGCCGGAACCTGAATTCCTTCGGAATTCAATCGGTAGGCAACCACTTCTTTCCATGGCCACACCTTATTCAGGGAGCCGATCATAAAACCGGCGAGCAGCGACAAAGCTGGATATCGGAAATGCAGCAATAGCCAACTTAAGAAATGTGAGAAGCTGAGTAAACCAATAATGCAACCAGCTCCGAAAACGAGTATGACTGGCAGGTCAAAACTGATCAAAGCATTGATCATGTATTCATATTTTCCAATCAGGAGCAGAATAAAGGCACCGGAAATACCCGGTAAAATCATCGCACAGATTGCTAAGGCTCCACAAAAAAAGATGAATGCCAGATGATTTGGCGTATCGGTCGGGGTAAGGACAGTAATCAGGTAGGCGATTGCGACACCGAGTAGACCAAAAAAAATGGTGGCTATATTCCATTTGTGAATGTCGCGAAGAATCAGAGGAGATGATACGAGGATTAGTCCAAAAAAAAATGACCAAACCTGTATTGGATAATGCTCCAATAAGTGCGTCATGAGGCGGGCCAGTGAAAGTAAGCTCGTGGCGATCCCGGCGAGAACAGAAAGTAAAAATCCCGCATTTACTTTTTTCCAGAATGCGGAAATTTGAAATGAAGCAAGCAGCCGGAAAGCATGAAGATCGAAAGACTTTAGGGAATTGATAAGTTCATCGTAAATACCGCTTATGAATGCGATTGTACCGCCCGATACACCGGGGATTACATCAGCACCCCCCATGCCTACGCCTTTCAGATAAAGAACAAGATAATCAGAAAGCCTTCTCAAAGCGCGAGATTAGTCGGCAAAAAAGCGGGGTGCAGGGTTGTCCTTTTTCCGCTCCATTCCCAGAAAATGTAGAAAGGTATCGCCTCGTAAACCGAGGCGTATGGTTTCCAGGGGTATGATTTCATTTGGGGCGATATTCCCCAGATTCACGTTGGCGCCAAGCAATTTAATGAACCAGACTTGCTGTGCTTTCTGGGGCGCTTCCCAGATGATTTTCTCGAACGGGATCTTCGTTAGAATTTCCTGGACCAGACCCGACCTGACTTCTCCGGACGAGCGGAACAATCCCACATTACCGCCCTCACGAGCTTCGCCAATCACTTTCCAGGCCCCCGCATCAAGCTCTTTTTGCATCAGATCAATCCACATGTACGGCGGAATAATCTTATCGGCATCTTTAGATCCTACCTCAGAGAGTACAGTGACCTGTTCACTCAGTTTCTGAATATAATCGCATTTTTTATCATGCTCGAGATCAATCGATCCGTCCGACACTTCGGCAAACAAGAGGCCGTACTTATCAAGTACTTTGCGGTAATCATCAAATTGATCCCGGATGATGAAAGCTTCGAATAAGGTGCCGCCGAAATAGCAGGGGATGCCGGCCTCCTTATAAACCTTTATTTTGTCTTTCAGATTGGGGCTGACATAAGAGGTGGCCCAGCCTAATTTTACAATATCAACATGATCAGCAGCTACGCTTACGAAATCTTCAACTTCGCGTGTGCTCATGCCCTTATCCATGGCCATGGTCAAACCGATTTCCCTGGGCTTTGTAGTACGCTCAGGTAAATTCTTCAGTGTGTAGTTCATTAGCGATTTTCTTTTCGGAATTGTTCAATAATTTTGAACAAAGCCTTTTGGGTTTCAGGTTTTGGAAAAAATTCGAAGAGCACCGAGTGACCTTCAAAGTCCAAAATTAATGCATTTTCCAAATAATGAAAGGCCTCTTTAAAACGCCCAGATTCGATCAGGTAAATAGATGCCCGGTAAAGAAGTTCCGGTTCGTCCGGGAGCTCGTCAAGGCCCTGAAGTACGATTTCAAGCGCTTTCTCGGGGGTTCCCTGCTCAAAATAAATGAATGACCAATTGAGCCAGATCTCTTTATCATCCGGCATTAGATTACCGGCTTCTTCGTAGGCACTGATCGCCGAGATGATATTTCCTATTTTAAACTCAGCATGCGCGGCGGCTTTCCAGTATTCGGCATATATGCTGTTCAATTTAACGGCCCGATTATAAAAATGCAGGGCCTGGTACCATTTTTCCTGTTTTTCCATACAACTCCCGGCCCCGAACCAGGCTTCATCATAGAGAGGATCGAGTTTGATGGATTTTTGGAAGTATTTTAAACCAAGCTCATACTGCTCAAGTCCTTCGTAAGCAGCGCCCATGCAACAATAAACCTCCGGGCTGGGTCCCTCGATTTCAATTGTTTTTCGGAATACATCTAATGCTTTAGTGTAGAGCTCCAGATTCATGTACGAGTTGCCCATATTAAACCATGCAGAGGCAAATGTCTCGTCAATCGCCAGGGCATAGTCGTAGGCTTCAATTGCCTCGTCATACCGGTTCAACTTATTACAGACAATCCCGAGGTTATACCAGGCTGGAGCTGAATAGGGATCCTCATCGATAAATTTTTTGTAGTACGATAAACTGCTTTCCAATTGACCTACTACGTCCAGGCAGTATGCCAATTCATACAAGGAACCCTCGTGAGCCAGGTTTTGATCAATCGATTTTTTATAGGCATCAATGGCGGAATCAAACTCTTCCAGGCTTTGATAAGCTAGGCCGATATTGTAGTAGATTTCATCCTGATCATCATCGTTATACTGCAGAGCATGTTCATATACCTGAATGGCGTCCCGGTGTTTGCCTTGTAGTGAAAAAACAGAACCCAGCGACATAAGGATGTCAACATCGGCCGGATTGAGGCTCTGGGCTTGCTCAAGGGTGTGCAGGGCTTCGTCATATTGTCCCAGCGATGAAAGTACCTGGGCCTTGCGGGTCAATAGCTCAGTGGAGTATGGGAACTGGTCGGTGGCCCGTTGGGCTGCTACCAACGCTTTTTTGAATTTGGATTTTTCCTGATAGTGGGTGATAATCGTTTCGAATGCTTCTTCGTCAAAAAAAGGAGAAGTATCCTGTTTTACGCTCTCTTCGTAACGTCTGATTAATTCTTCCTCCTCGCGTTTTCTGAATTCCTGCTCCATTTGCTCGAAAGATTTTGTCTAAAATAGGAAAAAGTTTTCTCTAAAAAAATCAATTACCCAAAGGCTTTTGCAAAGTACGTCAGGAAATCAAAAAAAACACGGATGTATTTGTTAATCGTTTCTTTTAATATTTTCGCGGTAAAATGCACAGCACCAGCGCACTGTATCTTGAATTTGGCGGTAGGTAATGCCGAGTTTTTCCACAGATTTTGTGGCATCGTAGCGAACTTTTCTCTGTAGCGAACTTACCATGACCCGCGTAATGGCGGGCTCCCTGCTCAGGAGTGAAGCACAGGTTTCGCCTCCAGCGGCTGCCATCCAGAGCAGTGGATATGGCACACGAAGGGTAGGAGGTCGCTTGTTCAGTTCCTCTGCTACCATTCTAAAAAAATCAATGTAAGCGATGCTTCCTCCGTGGATGATGAAGCGTTCGCCCGTTGGAAAGTTTTGCGTCATTTGGTATACGGCAAGTGCCACATCCCGGGCATCTACGAAGTGTAGGGTGGCATCCGGGTAAAAAAAATTCCCCCGAAAAACATATTCAAAAATCCTCGCGCTGCTCTGTCTCGCTGGTGTAGTAGCCAACACGACGGATGGATTGATGATCGCCACTGCCAACCCTTCTTCGCCGCCACGGTAAACTTCCAGTTCTGCCCGGAACTTGGTATACCCATAGTAGGAGGAGAACGGTGTAACGCTCTCGCTACCCGTGTTTGATTCCGAAAGCGTAACGCTTTCAGCCGAGTAGGGGAGTGCAGCTACAGAACTTATGAAGATGATTTTGCTTACTCCCGCGCGCAGGGCAGCGTTCACCAGATGGCTTGTACCTTCAATATTGGTTCGAAAAAGCTCTTTGTTTCGGGCTGCGTAGAAGGAGATAAGGCCAGCGGCATGCACAACAATATCAAATCCACGCAATGCATCCGTAAGGCTGTCCGGGTCGTGCAGATCTCCATAGCGAAACCCCGGCAAGACGGGCACCTGTCGGACAATGCCTGTGACGTTGAGGCCCTGATTTCGTAGGGTGTCTATTACGATTCGCCCCAGTAGCCCGTTTGCACCTGTCACTGCGATCATGCGGTAATATTGAAGTTGATGAGCGGCAGGTCAAGTACGCGCCTGTAATATTTGCGTGTGATCACTTTTTCCAAATACCGGGCCTGCTCAGGATTATGGCAATCGGATGATACTGCATTGATGAGCCCGGCATCTATGAGTTTTTCTGCTAAGCGCTGTACTGGCTCAGCATAAAAACCAATCAGCGATAGGAGGTTTAGTTGGAGGTTCACACCCCTGTTTCGCAAATCTTCTGCTTTCCTGACCGTCATATACATGTACCTTTCCGGGTGTGCAAGCATCGGGCGGTAGCCTTGTGTAACGAGTTGAAAGATCACCTCGTTCAGCTGCAGGGGCTCGCTCAGATAACTGGTTTCGAAGAGTAAATGCCGCTGTCCAAAAGTAAGTAGTGGGGCTTTCTGTTGAATACTTATTAGAAAGATCTCATCCATGTAGTATTCTGCGGCCACGAAGAAATCGAGATTCGGGTCATGAATTTTAAGAGCTTCGCGTATTTGTGAATATCCTGCCATGATCGTTTCCGCCGTGTTCGGATAGGCATGCTGCGAAATGTGAGGCGTGGTGATAATTGTTTGCACGCCTAGTTTTTTTAAGGACTCAGCAATTTCAACTGCGGAAGGCACATCCTGAATACCATCATCAACCTGGGGGATAAGGTGCGAGTGAAAATCGCTCACCAGCGGTTTGAGTTTTAGATTTTTTTTTCGGAGAAAGAACACGGTTGATACTGTCTCGGCGGGCTAACCTTTTTCTGCATAGTAACCGTATCCTTTTGTACGGATCGGCAAAGCATTGAGTACTATGGAGAACTTCGAAAACTGGTGTAGTTGTTTAAGCCGGTTGATGTGCTGTAGAAATTCTCTTTTTGAGTAGTTGGCGCGGACAATGTAAATACTGATATCTGATTTCTTCATGACCATGATGGCATCAGTGACCAATCCCGAGGGGGGGGTATCGAGTATGATCAAGTCATAATCAGCTTTCAAAGTTTCGAGGACAGAGGAGAATTCACCATTCACCAACAGTTCGGCAGGATTTGGAGGGATCGGCCCAGCAGGTATAAAGGCCAGATTAGGATAAGGCGTAGTTACAATGGACTCGAGCAGCGCGTACTTACGAATCAGGACAGTACTTATACCGATTTCAGGAATGGAGCTAGGGAACAACGGATTCTTTGCTTTCCGCATGTCGAGATCGACCAGTACAACTTTTTTCTGAGCCAGGGCAAAAAGCGCTGCGAGATTGGAGGCAACGAATGATTTTCCCTCCCCGCCAATGGTAGAAGTTACGCAAATGACAACATTTTTCTTTCCTTCGATAAAAAAGTCCAGGTTCGTGCGGAGGATTCTTATCGCTTCGCTTACCCGTGATTTTGGCTGGTGGATAACCTGTAATGATTCAACAGTACTTTTTCCGGATCGTGGGATTACACCGAGTACAGGAACGGGCGTATTCTTCTCCACCTCGCTCAAGCTGGTGATACGGTTATGAAGCAGGTAGGCTGTACCGAGAAAAAAGAATCCCAGCATCAGACCGCCAGTTAAGCCAATGCCGTAAGTCAGCAGGCGTTTTGGTGAAACCGGTTCTGATGGTAGTGTAGCTGCAGACAAAATCGCGAAATTCGGGAGTGTGCCTGCTTGTGTAATTTCAATACCTGCCCGTGATTGCATCATGGATAGGTAAAATTCTTCATACAGTTTATAAAACCTTTGGTTTTTTGTGAATTCGGTATTCTTATTTGGCAATTCGGAAAACCGGTCTTCGAGTTCTTTTTTACGCTTACTTAATTCCTGGATTGATCGCTGAAAGGCCTGGCGTAAGTCAGCCAATTGGTTGTCCAAGTCCCGGGTAACTGCCTGAAGCCGTTGATCAATTTGCTTATAGGTTAGTGTGTTTGGGTTGTGGGACAGTGAAATAATAGATTTTTGTTCGAAAAGTAACTGCTGCTCCCGTAACAAGTCAGTTAGCACTTTGGGCAATGCGACACTTGAATTGTTAGGCCTAGGCGATTCACCAGTAGTGAGTGATTTTTGCAAAACTTCTATATCTCGTAGTTTCTGTTGTGTCTGGTATCGTTGAGAGTCAATTTTATAGAGTGAGGTAATGATTCGATTAATTTCCTCTGATGCACTGCTACTGCGGTTCGAATGCATAAATTGTTCAAAGTAATTTTCATAGTCTTCCATTTTCATCTCAATTTGTCTCAACTCATTATTCAACCATATTATTTTTTGTCTGGTTGCAAGGGATTTTTGCTCGTTACTGAAAAGGAGGTAAAGTGAATCGATCGTATTTACGATATCATATGCCTTTCTTGCATTAAAATCCTGAAATGAGATACGGATCGTGCTGGCTTCGAGATTAATTGGTTCAACTTTTAAATTACGGCGGAGGTAATCAAGTACACGTTCTTCGCTATGGACCGTAAAATAATACATGACGTCATCGGCTTCAGGTAAAAATTCAGTTTTATCAAATCGGATTGTAGCATTACCGACGGAAATAGGTTTGCCAAAACTGAACCGGATTGGACTTTTTCCGACTAACAAAATATGTCCTCCTTGATGGGAAAGCTGTACGAACCAGTCTGTATTGTAGAAGGATTTATGTGCCTGAAGAATTGTAACTTGAAAGGGGCTTTGTTTGTACAATTCATTGTCAAGCACTTTTCCAACGTAGTAGTAACTTATTTTTAGTGGCAGTGAGTCGGCAACTTTAGCAAGAAATACTTTTGAGCGAATCTGTTCAATCTCACCGGAAAGTTCATTTCCGGGTTTATCTTCAACTTGGGGTAATAGCGCTAATTCGGTCTGCTTTTTTACCTCTAATCTCAATTCCGATTCCGACTCGTACAAATTTTTTGTATACCTCAGGTAGAGGTAAGCTGCAAAAATGGGTATGGTAAAAAGGGCAATCAGTACGACTGAGTACTTTCGGATGAGGATCAATAATTTCGAAAAATCAATTCCTTCGATCGGCGATGGGTTTGAATTGTCAGGCACCGCCATTTCAGGGATTTGAAGTAGAACGAAAAACTACAATCAGTGTCAGCAAGCTGATAACTATTCCGAAGAGAGGTGAGGCATCTCGGAATCCCTCGACAAATGGACGTCTGACAGGTTCCAAATAAATAATGTCTCCATGTTTTACGGGAATGTTATTTTGTGGGTAGTTTGAGATATCGCTCAGATTGAGCAAAATAACCTGATCGTTTCGAAGTAGTCGGATGTTGTTCGTTTTTGTTTCCCGGGTAATGTCTCCGGCCATTCCAATTGCTTCAAGAGCTGTAATACCATGATTGGGAAGCGGAATAACAACCCCGCCGTTTCCAATTACAGTAATGTGATTATTTGTAACGGAAATTTTAACAAAACAGTCAGGGAAGAAATTCCCATATTGTTTTTGGAGTGCAATTTCCGCATCCCGCACAGAAAGTTCTTGCAATTGTATCTCGCCAATGAGTGGAAGTCTTGCCGATCCATTTTTTTCTATTACAAAAATCGGTGGATTGGAGCTGTGTTCAGAATGATTTATCGAATTACTAACCGCAATGCCCGGGTCTACGATGCCTTCACCTTTTGCGGTAAAGATTTTCAACGTGAATTGATTAAACACATGTAAAGTGGGATTCGTAGGCTGTAGTTGGTCTGCGGTTGGACTAGCCGAGGGCGTTTCGTCCGGGATTTTCAAAAAAATACTTTGCCGGTAGGACGAACATCCGTATACATGGAAAAGGACGTTTAAAAGCAAAAGATATCGGAAGATCGAGACTGGCATGGTTAGTTTCCGCATGCGAAGGTACATGATTTCCAATTAATTATCTGCCTGACCTGCCTGGGTGGTTCCGGGTGCGAGGTATAAACTGATTGATGGTGTCTAAATACTTTCCGATAACCTGAATTTCACCGTATTCCCGACTTACTTTGATCCTGCCGTTCTGCCCCATTTGTTCTAATTGTTGATTACTAAGCGTCATCATGTCCGACATTTTCGATGCCAGATCGTCAGCATTTCGCGCTTGGCACAAAAAGCCGTTGTATTGGTCTTCCACCACGTGATGACAACCGGCTACATCTGAGGCAACGATCGGCTTTCCGGATGACGCGGCTTCCAGAAGTGTTCTAGGTGCTCCTTCGCGGTAGGATGGTAGAACGATGCAGTCTGCACTTTGTATAAATGGACGAACATCTTCTGTTGTGCCCAGGTATTCTACAACTCCGTCACGCAACCAGCTTTCGATTGTTTTTTCTTTTATACCGCGTTTGTGTCGCACATCCTTGGGGCCGAGTAACTGAAATCTGGCATTAACGCCCCTTCCTTTCAGATTTCTGATCGCATCGATAAACTCGAGTACGCCTTTGTCAGTGATGAGGCGTGAGATCATCAGAAAAGTGAATGTGGCATTTCGTTTGAACGAAGGTAGTGGCTTAAATCGTTCTAGGTCAACACCAGATCCCGGAAGGAGATCAGCGACTTTTTCGGGAACTAGTCCTCGGTTTATGAATAGGCGATAGTCATCTCCGTTTTGAAAAAATACTTTCCGTGGGTATCGAAATGCAAGTTTGTAAAGCCACATGGCAACGAGAGAAACAAGGTTATTTTTCAAGAAAACCGTTCCCAGCCCACAAACATTATTGATCACCGGTATATTGAGCCAGGAGGCAGCAATAGTGCCGTAGATATTCGGCTTGATGGTGTAATGGAGAATTATGTCAGGCTTAATTTTTCGATATTGTAGCCATAATTCAATAATTAGCGCTGCATCCTTGATTGGGTTTGCGCCCCGACTATCCATCCGAATATGATGGTGGATACACCCTGCCTCAGTGAGGCGTGCGGTAAAATTATCCTGCGGGGCTAATGTATGGACCTCATATCCAAGGTCGGTTAACTGCCGGATAAAATTGAGCCGGAAGTTGTAAATGTTCCAGGAAGTATTTAATACGATGGCAACTTTCATCTGGAACGACAGATTACGAGTATTGTAAGGCGATTTAGGTTTCTTCTACCGAAAAACGTAATTATAAATATTTCAAAGGTACTGAAAGTAACCAAAAAAAATGAATAGAGCGACGCAAAAAACGTAGGTTTGCTTTCGGCTTATGCAACAAGCGGTAATCATAGGAATTATTTCATCCACATCGGACGAGCCGGAGCTGCGCGAACATCTGGATGAACTCGCTTTTCTGGCTGAAACTGCAGGAATTTCCGTTACTCATCGATTCAGTCAACGGTTGAAGCACCCAGACCCCCGTTTTTTTGTAGGTAAAGGCAAATTGGAGGAAATCAGGCAGTATGTTTTTCAACATGATGTCCTAAATCTCATTTTTGACGATGATCTGTCACCGTCACAGCTTCGAAATCTGGAAAAAGAACTGAATCCTCCTTCCCGTGAAGCCAGGGTTAGGATATATGATCGCAGTCTTTTGATTCTCGATATCTTCCTCATGCGGGCACAGACAGCTCAGGCTAAAGCACAGGTGGAGCTGGCCCGAAATCAGTATCTTTTACCTCGTCTGACTAGGCTGTGGACGCACCTGGAGCGACAGCGCGGCGGTACCGGTACCCGTGGCGGTGCGGGTGAGAAGGAAATCGAGACCGACCGGCGAAACATCCGCTACCAGATTGCGGTGTTGAAAGAAGAACTGAAGAAAATCGATCGCCAACGGGCTACCCAGCGCAAGGGACGTTCGCAAATGGTACGCGTAGCTCTGGTGGGCTACACCAATGCGGGTAAGTCATCTTTGATGAAT
>VYLK01000507.1_pt1 | contig 12713 bp, 2 predicted proteins | sample 5114321 | NCBI WGS metagenome assembly VYLK01 (sample SAMN12291792, study PRJNA351875) | freshwater metagenome | isolation source: freshwater lake | place: USA: Michigan, MSU2 Lake | collected 2011-08-16
GCCGCCGCCCTGGCGGCGCCGGCCCAGCCGGCCCAGCCGGCCCCGCCCACCGTGCAAGTGCAGGGTTATGAGGTCCAGGGCAACACCTTGTTGCAGCCCGCTGCGCTGCAGCAGCGGCTGCAGGCCTACACCGGCCGCCAGCCGCTGCAGGGCCTGCGCGATGCCGCGGCGGCCGTGCAGGAGATGTACCGCCAGGCCGGCTACGGCGGTGTGGTGGCCTTCCTGCCGGAACAGCCGCTCGACACCGCTGCTGCTGCCGGGGCCACCGTGCGCATCCGCGTCGTCGAGGGCAAGCTCACGCGGGTGGACATCGCGCAGAACAAGGCCTTCAGCAGCGCGAACATCCGCGCCAGCCTGCCCACGCTGGTGACCGGGCGCACGCCCGATGTGCGGCGCATCGACGCCGAGATCCAGCTCGCCAACGAGAACCCGGCCAAGACCGTGCAGGTGCTGCTGCAGCCCGGGGCCGAGCCGGCCACCATCGCCGCACAGCTGACGGTGGCTGAGCAGCCGGTGCAGCGTTTCACCGCCCGCGTGGACAACACCGGCGGCGAGCGCGACGGCCGCTGGCGCGCGGCCCTGGGCTGGCAGCACGCCAACCTTTTCGACCGTGACCAGGTCCTGGGTGTCGAGTTGCAGACCGCGCCCGAGAACGCCTCGTCGGTGGCGGTGGCCACGGTGAGCTTCCGTGCGCCGCTGTACGGGCCACTGCTGGCCATCGATGCCTATGGCGCCTACTCCGATGTCGATGCCGGCAAGCTCGCCACGCCGGCTGGCGACCTGAGCTTCTCGGGCCAGGGCAGCATCGTCGGCACGCGGCTGAACGCCTACCTGCCGCGCTGGCAGAACATCGACCAGCGGCTCATCGCCGGCCTGGAATGGCGCGAGTACCGCAACAACTGCAGCATCGAAGGCCTGCCGCAGGGCGCTTGCGGCTCGGCCGGCGCCAGCGTGGCGGTGCAGCCGCTGAGCCTGAGCTACACCGCCCAGGTGGCCGGCGATGTGCGGGCCGGCCTCAGCATCGGCCTGCATCACAACCTGGCGCTGGGCGGGCGCCATGGCGACGCGGCCGACTTCGAGGCGGTGCGCCCGGGCAGCACGCGCCGCTACACGCTGTGGCGCCTGTCAGCCCAGGTGGCCGTGCCGGTGGGTGAGTGGGGCAGCCTGGCCGCGCGGCTGCAGGGCCAGCACAGCGCCCGCGCGCTCGTGCCCGGTGAGGCTTTCGGTGCCGGCGGCGCCCAGAGCGTGCGCGGTTTCGAAGAGCGCGAGCTCGGCGGCGACAGCGGCGCGCAGCTCAGCGTGGAGGCGATCAGCGCCCCGCTCGGTGCGCTGGTGGGCCAGCCCGAGCTGGAGCTTCGCGCGCTGCTCTTCGCCGACGCCGCCACCGTCAGCAACCGCAACGGCGACCCCTGCCTGGGCGAGCGCAGCAGCTGCCGCATCGGCAGCCTGGGCGCTGGCGTGCGGCTGGGCTGGCAGGCCTGGCAGCTGCGGCTGGACGTGGCGCGCGCGATGAACAGCGCCGCCACCACGCGCGAAGGCGACGTCCGCGCGCACTTCTCGCTGAGCACCTCTTTCTGAGCCGTCGCGGCGCCTGGCGCCGCACACCGGAGACACCGACATGCGCGCATCCTCTTTCCCGGCCCGTGTTGGGCTTTCGCCCCTGGCGGCGGCGGCCCGCATCGCGCTCACCGCCGGCCTGGTGGCCACGCCGCTGTGGCTGCAGGCCAGCACCCCCTTGCCCACGGGCCTGCAGGTGGTGCAAGGCCAGGCCACGGTGGCCACGCAGGGCGCGCTGATGACGGTGAAGAACAGCCCTGGCGCCATCCTGAACTGGCAGAGCTTCACCATCGCCGCCGGTGCGGGTGTGCACTTCCAGCAGGCCAACGCCACCAGCAAGGTGCTGAACCGCGTGGTGGGGCGCGACCCCTCGGTGCTGCTGGGCAGCCTCACCAGCAACGGGCAGGTGTGGCTGCTCAACCCGAACGGCGTGCTCTTCGGCCACAGCGCCCGCGTGGACGTGGCCGGCCTCGTGGCCAGCACGCTGCGCCTGCCCGACAGCGACTTCCTGACCGGCCGCTACCGTTTCAGCGCCGCTGCGGGCGATGCCGGTGTGGTGCGCAACGAAGGCGCGCTGCAGACCACCTTCGGCGGCCAGGTCGTGCTGCTGGGCAGCCGCGTGGAGAACGCCGGCAGCGTGGTGGCCCCGGGCGGCAGCGTGGCGCTGGCGGCGGGCCGCAGCGTGGAGCTGGTGGACACCGGCCTGCCGCACCTGGCGGTGAAGGTCGAACTGCCCGCGTCGGCCGATGGCGCGGGCGGCAGCGAGGTGCTCAACCTCGGCCGCCTGGTGGCCGACGGCGGCAAGGTCGACATCTACGCCGGCATCGTCAACCAGCAGGGCCTGGTGCAGGCCGACACGCTGGGCACCGATACGCAGGGCCGCGTCACGCTGCAGGCCGCGCAACAGCTGAACCTGCCCGAAGGCAGCACCACGCGCGCGGCCGGCGGCACGCTGCGCCTGGACGCCGGCGCCGAAGGCCAGGCCACCGTGGCCGGCCTGGTGGACGCCAGCAACGCGCAAGGCCGCGGCGGCGACCTGCTGCTGCAGGGCCGGCGCATCCTGCTGGGCAGCACCGCGCTGCTGGACGCCAGCGGCGCCACGGGCGGCGGCCTGCTGCGGGTGGGCGGTGATTTCCAGGGCAAGAACCCGCTGGTGCGCCATGCCGACATGGTGACGGCACTGCGCGGGGCCACGCTGCGCGCCGATGCCACGGGGCAGGGCGATGGCGGCCTCGTGGTGGTGTGGTCGGACACCGCCACGCGTTTCGGCGGGCATGTCAGCACACGCGGTGGCGCGCTCGGCGGCAACGGTGGCCTGGCCGAGGTGTCGGCCAAGGGCTGGCTGGATTACCGCGGCACAGCCGACCTGCGCGCCAGCGGTGGCCGCCAAGGCACGCTGCTGCTCGACCCACTGAACATCGTGATCCAGGCCACCGCGCCGAACCTCAACGGCGACGGCACGACCGGTGACGACCTCAACAGCAACAGCATCGCTTTCGTCAGCAACCCCGGGCTGACCAGCACCATCACCGCGGGCGCGCTGACGAGCCAGCTGAACATCGGCAGCGTCACGCTGCAGGCCACGAACGACATCACGGTGAACCAGGCCGTCACCGCTTCGTCGGCCAGCAACCTGACCCTGCAGGCCGGCAACAACATCGACATCAACGCGGCCGTCTCTCTGGGGGGTTCGCTGACGCTGTCCGCCAACGACAACGGCGCCGGCACGGCCAGCGGCACGGGCCGGGTGGCGGTGCTGGCGCCCTTGACGTCCACGGCCGGCAACCTCTCCATCACCAGCGGCACCGGCGCCGGCGTGCACACCTTCGCCGCGGCCCTGACGGCGGTGAACCTCAACGTCATCGGCGACATCAGCCTGAGCACCACCGAGACCTGGACGCTCACCGGTGCCGGCAGCAGCCTGAACGGCATCCTCAGCGGCAGCGGCGGCTTCCAGAAGGAAGGCACGGGCACGCTGACGATCAACTCGCCCGGGCTCAACACCTACAACGGCAACACCGCCATCAACGCCGGCACCGTGCGCGTGGCCTCGGGCACGCAGGCCCTGGGCACGGGCTTCACGATCGTGAACGCCGGCGGCACGCTGGACGCCACCAACGGCGTGACGATCGGCAGCGACCTCACCCTCGCCGGCGGCCGGCTCACCGCCAGCAGCGGCACAGGCACCTTCACCGGCAACATCTTTCTCAGCACCGCGTCGAGCCTCAGAGCAGGGCCGGGCGCCACGCTGGTGATCGGCGGCACCGGCAACATCGGCGGCAGCGCCGGGCTCACCATCGACGCCGGTGTGGTGCGCTTCCAGGGGTCGGGCAATTCCTTCGGCGACCTGCTCGTCACGGGCGGCGCCGAGCTGACCATCACCGATGGCGGGCTGCTGGGCTTCGGCATCGTCACGCTGGACAACGGCACGCTGCGCTCGGTGACCAGCCCCGTGACCCTCAGCAACACGCTGGAGATGGGCCCTGGCGGCGGCACGCTGGCCACCGACACGGCGATGGAGTTCTTCGACGGCCTGGGCGGCACCGGCCGCCTCACGCACGACGGCAGCGGCGGGGGCACGCTCACGCTGCAATCGGCCGCCACGCACACCGGCGGCACCACCATCAACGGCGTGTTCAACACCACCGGCACGGGCCAGCTGCCCAGCACCGGCTTGGTGACCCTCCTGCCCGCGGGCGTGCTGCAGCTGGGGGGCAGTGAAAGCATCGGCAACCTCACCGGCAGCGGCACGGTGAACCTGGCGGCCTTTTCGCTGGCCACCGGGCAAGACGGTGGCGACGTGGCCTTTGCGGGCCTGATCACGGGCTCGGGCAGTTTCTCCAAGGTGGGCAGCGGCGTGGTCACGCTCAGCGGCGCCCACACCTACACCGGCGGCACCACGGTGTCGTCGGGCACGCTGCGCCTGGCCGGCGCCACCGCCGCGGCGGGCGACAGCGGCGGCGGCGTGCTCGTGTTCGGCACGCTCGATGTGAGCGACGGCGCCACGCTGGCCAACGTCATCACCAGCAGCGGCGGCACGCTGGCCAACAGCAGCGGCAGCGGCCGCCTCACCGGCGCGGTGGTGATGAGCGACGGGCCGATGTCGGTGGGCAGCACCGGCACCGGGCTCACGCTGGCCGGGGCGCTTTCCGGCAGCGTGGGGCTGAACAAGATCAGCAGCGGCCTGGTGTCACTCACCGGCACCAACACCTATGCCGGCGCCACCAACGTGACGGCCGGCCTCTTGTCGGTGGGCGATGGCGGCAACACCGGCAGCCTGGGCACGGGCACCGTGAACATCGCCAGCGGCAGCACGCTGCAGTTCAACCGCGGCAACGCCTACACCGTGGGCAACACGCTGCTCGGGGCGGGCAACGTGCTGCAGCAGGGCGCGGGCACCACCACCGTCAGCAGCAACAACAGCTACACGGGCGATACCACCATCAACGCCGGCACGCTGCGGGTGCAGGGCACCAGCGGCACGCTGGGCAGCAGCTTCGTCACCGTGAACAACGGCGGCACGCTCGATCTGGCGGGCGGTGTCTCGCTGAACAACACCGTGGAAGTGGTCGCCGGCGGGCGGGTGGGGGCCAGCAACGGCACCAACGGGCTCACCGGCACCGTGGTCCTGCCGGGTGGCACGGCCGCCTTCGGGCTGGCCGGGGGCACGCTGCAGGTCTTCAGCACCGTCAGCGGCAGCGGCGCGCTCAATGTGGCCGCAGGCAACGTGGCGCTGTACGCGCCCAACAGCCACACCGGTGGCACCAGTGTCAGCAGCGGTGCCAACCTCGCGCTGGACGGCTCGTCCGCCGCGGTGCCTGGCGGCATCGCCGTGGCCGGCACGCTGAACCCGCGCAACGGCGCCGTGCTGCCCAACACCCTCACCCTGGGCGCCGGGGCCTCGCTGGGCGGTGGCGGCGGGCTGCCGGCCACGGTCAGCGGCAACGTCGTGCTCGGCGGCGACGCCAACTTCTTCGTCACCGCCGGCGACATCACCATCTCGGGCCCCATCAGCGGCACCGGCAACCTCACGCTGCCTTTCGGCGGCTCGCAGACGCTCACCTTCTCGGGCAACAACACCTACATCGGCGACACCCGGCTGAGCGGCGGCAACCTGGTGGTGGCCGGCGGCAACGCCATCCCCGACAACTCGACGGTGACCATCGCCTCGGCCTTCACGCTGAGCTTGCTGGCCGATGAAACGCTGGGCGGCCTGAGCGGCGCCGGCGCGGTGAGCCAGGGCACCCACGTGCTGCGTGTGGGGGCCAACAACACGAGCACCACCTACACCGGCGCGATCAGCGGCCTGGGTCCCTTCGAGAAGCTCGGCAGCGGCACGCTCACGCTCACCGGGCCCAGCAGCGTGGGCGGCACCAACATCCTGGGCGGTGTGCTGGCGCTGCAAGGCGCCAACGCCAACCTGGGCGGCGGCGTGATCTCCATCGGCAGCGCGCAGCTCGACCTGCTCGGCGGCGCCTCGGTCTCGAATTCGCTGAACGCCAACGGCGGCACGCTGCGCGGCGATGGCGGGCAGATGCTGGGCAACCTGAGCCTGACCGGCGACCTCACCCTGCTCGGGAGCGCCAGCGGGCTGCTGGTCTCGGGCGTCATCAGTGGCAGCGGCAACGTCGCCACTGGCGGCACCGGCACCACCACCTTCAGCAGCGCCCACACCTACACCGGCAGCACCACCGTGAACGCCGGCACGCTGGTGCTGGCCTCGGCCAACCGCCTGCCCGATGCGGGCGCGCTGGTGGTCAATGGCGGCGTGTTCGATCTCGGCGCCGGCAGCGAAACGGTGGCCGCCGTGCAGCTGCTGGCGGGCAGCATCGTCAACGGCACGCTCACCGGCACGGGCGGCTACGACGTGCGCAGCGGCAACGTGAGCGCTCTGCTCGCCGGCACGGCGGGCCTGGTCAAGAGCGGGGCCGGCACGGTCACGCTCAGCGCACAGAACAGCTACGCCGGGACCACCGTGCTCGACGGCGGAACGCTGGCGCTGAACAACGCCAACCCGCTGACGCTCTCGGCCTTGAGCTTGAACCAGGGCACACTGACCGGCAGCGGCGCGATCACCGTGGGCGGTGCCTTGCAGGTGCTGGGCGGCAGCGTCGCGCTGACCGGCAGTGCTGGCTTCACCACCGGCGGCAGCACCACCATCAACATGGCCGCTGCCAGCGGCGGCACGCTCACCGTGGCGCGGCCCTGGGTCAACAGCGGCACGCTCAGCCTGGCCGGCGACGACTTCATCGCGCTCGATGGCAGCGCCGGTGGCTTCATCACCAACGCCACCGGTGGCGTGATGAACCTGGCCAGCACGGCCGCCTTCGCGGTGCAGAACCTCGGCGGCGCGCCGGCCTTCAACAACGCCGGCACCGTGAACTACAACGGTGCCGGGTTGGCCACGCTGGCCGCGGGCAGCTTCACCAACCTGGGCGCGGTCAACGTCAACAGCGGGGGCCTGGCCGTCAACGGTGGCGGCAGCGACAGCGGCAGCTACACCGTGGCCACAGGCGCCGTGCTGGCCTTCACGGGTGGCACGCGAACCCTGGGCGCTGGCGCTTCGGCCACCGGTGGCGGCCGGCTGGAGGTGAGCGCTGGCACGGTGGACATCAACACCGCGCTCACACCCGGTGCGCTGCTCTTCCAGACCAGCGGCGGCACGCTGAACTTCAACCACACCGCCGCGCAGACCGTCAGCGCGCTCACGCTCACTGGCGGTGCGGTGGGCGGCACGGGCAGCCTCGTGGTCAGCGGCGCCTTCAACGCCAGCGGCACCAACGCCAGCCTGCAGGGCACAGGCAGCCTCAGCACGCAGGGCACGGGGGTGGTCAACCTCGTCACGGCCGCGGCCGGCACGCTGGCGGTCAGCCGGCCGTGGATCAACAGCGGCAGCCTCAGCATCGCTGGCGACGACGCCATCGCCATCAACGCCAGTGCCGGCGGGCAGTTCGTCAACGATGCGGCAGGCACCGTCACGCTGAACGGCACGGCGGCCACGCCCCTGGGCCTGAGCGCCGGCACGGGCACGCTGTTCAACAGCGGCACGCTGGTGAAGCTGTCGGCCGGCACGCAGGTGCTGGCCTTCACCACGGTGCAGAACAGCGGCACGCTCGACGTGGGTGCCGGCACGCTGGCCGTGGCGGGCAGCTTCACGCAGACGGGCCTCATCGACACGAACACCGGCGCCACGCTGTCGGTGCCTGCAGGCTTCACCAACGCCGTGGGCGCCACCATCGCCGGCCTGGGCACGGTGGACGTGGGCAGTGGCACGCTCACGCAGCAAGGCACGCTGATCCCCGGCGGCGCGGGCGCGGCCGGCACACTCGGCATCACCGGCAATCTCGTGATGAGCGGCGGCGTGCTCACGCTCGACCTCGGCGGCACCACGCCCGGCAGCAGCGACCGCCTGGTCGTCAGTGGCAGCACCACGCTCGGCGGCACGCTGCAGGTGGCCACGCTGCCGGCCTACAACCCGGCCAATGCCGATGCCATCCCGGTGCTGCTGAGCGGCAGCAGCAGCGGCGTGTTCGACAGCGTCAGCCAGCCCAGCGGCTTCAGCACCGGCTACCGCCTGGCGGCCGGCGAAGCCGTGCGCCTGATCTTCAGCAGCACGCCGAACACGAGGGTGTTCACCAACGGGGCCGGCACGCTCGACTGGAGCAACGCGGCCAACTGGGGCGGGAGCCTGCCGGGCAGCGCCGACACCGCCTTGATCAGCAGCGGTTTCAGCGTGCTCAAGGCCACCGGCACCGACACCATCGCCAGCCTGGAAATCAACGCCGGCAACGCCTTGACGGTCAGCGGCGGATCTCTCACCGTCACCGGCGCGGCCTTGCTCGGGGGCAACCTCGCGGTGCAGGGCAGCGGTCTCGTGGTGCTGGGCGGCGCCGTCAGCGGCGGCGGCAGCGCGGCCGTGAGCGGCGGCACGCTCACGCTCAACGGTGCGGCAGCCTTTGCGGCGCTCAACCTCAGCGGCGGCCTGCTCAACGGCACGGGCAGCCTGGATGTCAACGGCAGCTTCACGCGCAGCGGCGGCGCCAGCGTGGGCGGCGGCTTCGGCAACGTCACGCTCACGCAGGCCAGCGGCGCGCTGCTGCCCGGCGCGTGGACGGCTGGCAGCCTCAACTTCACCACGCTGGGCAGCGGGGCGGGCGATGTGCTGCAGCTCGAGGGCGCCTTGGCCACCAGCGCGGGCGGCATCACGCTGACCACGAACCGTTTCGTCAACAACGCCGGCGCCGGGGCGCTGACCGTGCCCGGCGCCGCACGCTGGCTGGTCTATTCGGCCGACCCGGCGCTGGACACGCGCGGCGGCCTGGTGCCGGCCTTCAAGCAGTACAACGCGCCGGCTGCCACCACACCGGCCGCGGCCGGCAACGGCCTGCTCTACAGCCTGGCTCCCACGCTCAGCGCCACGCTGCAGGGCGCGGTGAACAAGGTCTACGACGGCAGCACCGCGGCCACGCTCGCGGCGGGCAACTTCGCACTTGGCGGTGCGCTGGCGGGCGACACCGTCACGCTCACGCCCGTGGCGGCCGGCACCTACGCCGACCGCAACGCCGGCACCGGCAAGACGGTGCTGGCCACGGGCCTGGGTTTCGCCGTTATCGACGTGGCCACTGGCGTGCCGGTCTTCGGCTATGGCTTCAGTGGCACCGCCAGCGGCGCCGTGGGCAGCATCAGCGCGCTGCCGTTGGTGGTGTCGGGCCTGAGCGTGCAGAACAAGGTCTACGACGGCAACACGGCCGCCGTGCTGGCGGGCACGCCGGGCATCGCGCCGCTGGGTGGCGATGCCGTCAGCCTCGCGGGCACGGCCGCCGGTGTCTTCACGAACAAGAACGTCGGCACGGCCAAGCCGGTGGCGCTGGCCGGCCTGAGCCTGGCTGGGGCCGATGCCGGCAACTACACGCTGGTGCTGCCGGCGGGCCTGCTGGCCGACATCACGCCGCGGCCGCTCACGGTCACCGGCCTCGTGGCGGTGGACAAGGTCTACGACACCAGCCCCACGGCCGCCTTGAGCGGCACGCCGCTGCTCAACGCCGTGGCCGGCGATGCCGTCACGCTGGTGGGCACGGTGGCAGGCAGCTTCGCCAACGCCAACGTGGGCGCGGCCAAGCCGGTGACCGCTGCCGGCTTGAGCGTGACGGGTGCCGATGCGGCGAACTACAGCTTCACGCTGCCCACGGGCCTGGTGGCTGCCATCACACCGGCCCTCTTGACCTTCAACGCCGACCCGCTGACGGCTGCGGCCGGCACCCCGCTGCCGCCGCTGACGGGCAATGTCACCGGCTTCGTGGGCGGTGAGACCCTGGCGGGCGCCACCACCGGCGCCCTGAGCTGGGCCACCCCGGCCACGGTGACCAGCGACCCGGGCAACTACGCCATCACTGGCGGCGGCCTCACGGCGCTGAACTACCAGTTCGTGCAGGCGCCCGGCAATGCCAGCGCGCTGACCCTCACGCCCGCGCCCACCCAGGCCGCTGCCACGAACGCCAGCGTCACCGCGACCACCGTGAGCCTGCAGACGGTGCAGGTGCCGCTGGCCATGTCCACACCCACCGAAGGCCGGGTGCTGGATGTCACCACGCTGCTGGGCAGCACCACCAGCACCACCAGCACGAGCAGCACGAGCAGCACGAGCACGGCCTCCAGCACGAGCACCAGTTCGAGCACCGCGAGCGGCACCTCGTCTTCCGCCCCCGCCGGCGCTGAAGGCGGCAGCACGCCGCCCGCGGCCGCCCCGGAGGCCGCAAGCACTGCCACCGCGCTGGCCGCCACGCCTGCCGCAGCCGGCGAAGGCGGGGGCGGCGCACCCGTCTTCCGTGCCATCAACTACAGCCTGCTGCCGCGGCCGCAGGTGCAGAACCTGCTGGCCGCGCGCGAGCAGTACAAGAAGCAGGTCTTCGCGCAGGGCCTGTTCAAGCTGGAGCAGGACCCCACGCTGGCCGACGTGCGGCCATGCAAGACCGAGGCCGAACTCAGCACCGGCAATTGCGTCATCACCGAGGCCTTGCGGCAGGAGATCCAGAAGGCGATCACGGCGCGCGCCGTGGTGGCCGGCCCGCGCAAGCCCGAGCGCCGCCGTGTGCGCCAGGCCGCGTTGCCCAACATCGAGCGCAAGCTGGCGCTGCTGATCGGCGTGAACACCTACCGCGACAAGCGCGTGCCAGCGCTGGAAGGCGCGGTGCCCGATGCCCGCGCGGTGCGCGGCGTGCTCGAAACCCGCCTCGGCTACGAGACCACGGTGCTGGAGAACCCGACGCGTGAATCGATGATCCGCGCCTTCAACAAGATCGCCCTGGAGGCCGACGCCAACGACAGCGTGGTCATCTACTACGCCGGCCACGGCGTGGTGGTGCCGGTGGGTGGCACCGACACCGGCTTCTGGCTGCCTTCGGACACCAACGCCGAAGACCCGACCAGCTGGCTGTCCAACGCCGACATCGCCCGCATGGTGGCAGCCGTGGGCTCGCGGCAGCTGATGCTGATCAGCGACAGCTGCTACTCGGGCTCGCTCGTGGGCAACGAGCGGGTGCAGGTGGCCAACAGCGGCAACGCGGCCGACCTGCTCTCGCGCAAGGCCGCGGTGGTGATGAGCTCGGGCGGCAACGAACCCGTGGCCGACGAAGGGCGCGACGGGCACTCGGTCTTCGCCTGGCACTTCATGCGCGCGCTGGAAGGCGTGGACAACTGGCAGATCGGCGGCAGCGTCTTCGAGCGCGTGCGCAGCGCCGTGAGCAAGGAGTTCCCGCAGACGCCGCAGTACGGCGCCTCGCGCTCGGCCGGGCACCAGGGCAACACCGACTTCCTGTTCGAGCGGCGCGAGTTCGAGACGCCGGCTGCTGCTGCGCCGGCAGCGGCGCCGCGCCCGCCCGCCCCGCGTTGACGCGCGCCGTGAACCGGCCCGCTCAGGCCTTGGGGGCGGGCCGGTTCACCAGCGCGATGCCCCCGCACACCGCCACCAGCGCCACGGCCAGGCGCAGCGTGAGCGGCTCGTTCAGCAGCAGCACGCCCGCCAGCAGGCCGAACATCGGCGTGAGCAGCGTGAAGGCCGAGATGCGCGTGGCCGGGTAGTGGCGCAGCAGCCAGAACCACACCAGGTAGCTGGCGAAGCTGACGATCACGGTCTGGAAGGCCAGCGCCGCCCAGGGCAGGGCGCCCACCACGGCCGGCCACACCTCGCCGCGCAGCAGCCCGGCCGCGGTGAGCGCCACGCCCGAGACGCCCAGCTGCCACAGCAGCGTCTTCTCGGGCGCGGCAGTGGCGAGCTTCGAGCCGCGCAGCGTCAGCGTGGTCAGGCCCCACAGCAGCGCGGCCAGCAGGCCCAGGCCGTCGCCCACCCATTGCATCGGGCCCAGCGTGGGCGCGGCGAAGCCCTCGGCAAAGGCCCACACCACGCCGCCGAAGGCCAGCGCGAGGCCGGCCATCTGCGCCGCGTGCAGCTTCTCGCTGCGCGCGATGAAAGGCATGCCCAGGGCCACCACGAAAGGCGCGAGGTAGATGAACACCGCCATGCGGCTGGCGCTGGTGTACTGCAGGCCGATGAAGATGCAGGCGAACTCGGCCGCGAACAGGCTGCCGGCGGCGAGGCCGCCGCGCCAGGTGCCGTCACGCTGCCACACCGGCGTGCCGCGCCAGGCGGCCCAGGCCAGCAGCAGGGCCGTGGCCCCCAGCGAGCGCAGGCCCGCCTGCAGCAGCGGCGGCATGCCGCCCAGGCCCACCTTGGCGGCCACCTGGCCCAGGCCCCACACGGCGCTGCAGCCCACCAGCAGCACGACGGCCATGGCGTCGAGCTGCGTCTTTCTGTCTGAACTCATCTGGCCGATTGTCGGCGCGTGAGCCCCAGCGCCAGCGCCGCGCACAGCAGCCCGGCCGCAGCGCCCGTGGCGTGGGCCAGCGGCGCGGTGGCGATGTCGAAGCCGCCCTGCAGCAGGCCTTCTGCGGGACGCAGCGGCGGGCCCCAGGGCGCCTCCAGCAGCAGCTTGATGACGAGGCCCGTACCGACAGCCGCGCCCAGCATGCGGCGGCGGCCGCCGTCGCGTACCACCAGCCACAGCGCGGCCACCGCCACGCCGGCGTGCAGCACGCCCGAGAGGCCGCCGTAGTGCGCCAGCGCCGGCTGCAGCAGCAGCGGCACGTGCGTCAGCGGCCAG
>VYLK01000509.1_pt1 | contig 12695 bp, 7 predicted proteins | sample 5114321 | NCBI WGS metagenome assembly VYLK01 (sample SAMN12291792, study PRJNA351875) | freshwater metagenome | isolation source: freshwater lake | place: USA: Michigan, MSU2 Lake | collected 2011-08-16
TTCCAGATCGCCACGAGCATAACTGACACAAAGTAAAGCATAACCTCTGGCTTTTAATTCCGGCGATAGTCCGATCGCTTCTGGTTGATGGATATCTCCCGATAATACCCTGACTGCGCAGCTGGTACAAGCTCCATTGCGACAGGAAAAGGGTAATTGATAGCCCTGTTTTTCCAGACTGTGCAGTATATAGTTATCCTCTGGAACGGTGGTGACAAATTTTTCGCCCGTCTGACGATTGTTAACGGTGATTTGATGATATTTAGTCATAGTTTAGTTAGGCGGAAATTAAATTATCGATGCAATTCTAGATAGTTCTAAATTTAGGGGCTATTTTGATCAGCCATCTCAATTGTATCATAAACCATTGCTCAAATAGTCATCATCTTGACAAATTCTACTTGAGAACTATTGACTTTTTTGGGGTCGATTGACAATTTTTATGGCTCTTTAAAATTCATCTCTTTTAATCTAACTGCACCATCGATAATTGAGATTTCCTGGGAGCCAATTTGCACGATCGCATCTAATCCCTTACCGATAATTTTAACTGCTGGGGGACGACCTTTCTGCACGGTCATCACCAGAAAAAATTCCTCGCTACCTGTGGCTAAAATGCGCTCACCTGTATTAGTTTTCTCGACTTTTAAAGTCACGGGAGTGATAAAAGTTCCCTGCATATTTGCCCCATTTTGAGTGATAGTAAAACTATTTTTTCCAAGAGTGACATTTCCCTGGGTATTCATCACCCAAGTTTTATTAATAAATTCTGGTTCATCGACTTTACCTAATAATTTATCTATCAAGACGAATAATCCGGGGGAACCGGAGGATAGACTGTAATCGACAGCGAAAGAGCGAACTAGAGCGACTCCTGCCGGTGGATTAGCCCCTTTAACCATGATTTTATCGGTTTTTAACGTAATTACTCCCGAACCATCGGGACTAGATTGAAAAGTTATCGGTTTTGCCTGGGACCAAGGCGGTGTTTTCGGGAAAGTAACCGTATTTTCGGAGTTCCAGTCACCTTCTGACCCCTCAAAACTCGCCCAATGTCCTCCTAATCCCCAAATTCTCACACTAGCGACATCGGGAAAAGACCATCCCCCCACAAAAGGTTGCTGTTTGAGATAGATACTAGCGACAAAATCCTCTTCATTTTGCCAGCGATTACGAAAAGCATAAAATCCCTTTTGTTGATCAACTAAAATCGGGGAAAGTTGGCGATCGGGATTTTCGGGAGTAAGATTAGATGGATAACCAGCGAGGAGAAAAGGGGCAATATGAGGATAATGGGGGTGAAAAAGTTGTTTTTCCTGTCCTTGCAATCGCCATTTTATTGCTGGTAGCAATGATTTATCGGTAATTCCCAATCCGATAGTTAATAAAGATACTCCTAAAAAAGTCTGATGTCTGCCGTAAGCAGGAATCAATAATTGACCATTTTTAGGGACAATTCTGGTTAAATAATGGGGCATCAATTGGGCTGCCGAGGAACCGGTTACTAAGTCTAATCCAAGACTATTTCGATACCCTTGCAAAAAAGGAAAAACACTGATAACCATCGGTTCGGTGGTGTATAAATCCCCTTCCGTGCCAAATCCTCGATCGCCGATAGCTTTGGTAAAATAGCGTTCTAGGTGACGTTTCGCCATTTCCACCTGTGCCGAGGGAGAATAGAGAGAATCGGCTGGTAAATCCTCCTTGAGAATCGCTAAACTAGCTAATCCTGCCGCACCTCTTGCCCGCGCATTCCAGTTACTAACTGCTTCTCCATTCCATCCATCTTTGGGTGAACCACCTTTGAGAAGTTTTTTACTTTCACTGAATAACCAGCCAGTAATTTCCTGTTGGCGCTTTTCTCCCCAAAAATCATAACAAAGATCGTAGGCGAGAGCGACTCCGGCGACAATTGACGATTGTTCTAAGATTCTTCTTCCCCGATTTTTACGGGTTTTTTCGATAATTTCCCAGGCGGTTTCTGCTGATTTTTTATCTTGATTTAAAATTGCTAAAAAACAATGACCTGTGGCATGATAACCCCCATTAGGAACATAACCATCATAATAAATTTTTTCCTGTAAACTGTTGTTTAATTGAGCGATAATAGTCTGACCGATGGGAGTTTTCGCTTTTTCTCTGAGATTAGTTAATTCTGACTTGCGAAAGATTAAACGGGGATGTTCTCGCGCTTGTAGGGGTTGGTAATTAGGAACAGGATTAGGCCATAAAGGGGAAATTGTGCCATTAACTTTGTTTTGTAGTCTTCTTCCCCCTAAAGTGCCTTGATAACTGCCGATAAGTTGGTCTTGGTGGGGGACAATTTCGATATTATAGATAGCTTCCCTGACTTCCGCTTGCCAAGGGTGAGTTTGAATGTTCATTTTCACCTGTAATCGCCAAGCATTGTCTAATTTAATCGCTTTTACTGTACCTTGGTGATCCACTTCTTTATTGAATTTCGGTGCGTATCCCCACACCGACGGCTGACAAACAGAGCGATCGCAGCTTAAATCTAGGGTAAGATTTTGATAAACGGGTTTATCTTGCCACAGTTTCCAAACGCCGTGTTTCAGGGTTAAATGAAGGTTGCCGGTTAATAATTGCGGATCTATGGTTTCTTGACTAGGTGCGCTTGTACCACCTAGCAAAAGTAAGGGAATGGCCGCTAAAAAAGGAGATATTTTCATATTAAACAAGCAAGGGGAAATATAAGGTATTCCAGGAAGAATAATTTCCAAATAAATTGGTAGAATTGGCTGATTTCGCTTTTATCTTCTAAATTTACCCTGCGACTACGCCACCAAAGAAGAAGAAGTAGGAGCAGATGGGCGACAATGGCCAGAGAAGAATTAATTCCGGTTATCCCCAAGAGACCGACGGCAATCATCCCACCATAACATAGGGAAATTGTCAAGAGGGAAATTGTTAAGATTTTTTCGGGGCCAAGAAGGAGGGTAAAAGTGGTAATTTGGTAAATGCGATCGCCTTCTAGGTCAGGAACATCCTTGAAAATAGCGATCGCAACGGTGAAAACGAGAACAAAAGCTGTTAAAACCCAGACTGAGGGATAGATAGACTGATTTTGATTAATAACTGTGTTGTAGTGGCGAAAAAGACCTAAATTGACGATGACACCCCGGACGGTAAAAATACAGAAGGCTGCCCAGAGAGGAAAGCGTTTTAAACGCACTGGTGGCAAGGAATAGGCAGTACCGATGAGTAAACTAATCCCCACGGTGGTTAACAGCCAAAAACCACCGATAAAAGCCAGTATAATTGCTAAAATACCGCTTAAACCCACGATCAATCCTGCTGTCAACCGAGAAAATTCGCCCTTGGCTAGGGGAAGATGAGGTTTATTGATTTTATCGATGTCGATGTCTTCCAACTGATTTAAACCGACGATATAGACATTACCCGCGAGACAAGCAGTCCAAGTGAGCAATAAAACCCACCAATGGCTAAAAAAATCGCTAATATTGCCTAAAGCAATTAAATACAGACTTAAAACACTCAAAGAAGTGCCGATAATCGTATGGGGACGGGAAAATTTCCAGAGACTCCCTAACCGGTCAAGAAAGTTAGGCTGGGGATGGTTAACTGGAAGAAAAGGAGCTTGATTCATAAAAAAAATCAATCCTAGGGCAAGTAATCTGTTAAAATGATAATCCAGACTCAAACCCTGTGGAGAGGTGGCAGAGTGGTTGAATGCGGCAGACTCGAAATCTGCTTTAGGGTCACACCTAACGTGGGTTCAAATCCCACCCTCTCCGTGGAACTGATAACTTAGTGGTGTCGTTAAGGAGCTTAAGGAATATAGCGTTGTCTTGGGTGGTTTCCGCAAGAGCAAAAGCTTTTCTAATCCCCCTTAACTTCTTCACTTTTTCATGGCCAGGGTCAAACCATCACCAATGGGAATAACACTGATATTTACCCGTTCATCCTGCTGAATTTTGGCATTAAGGGAACGGATAGTTTTGGTGCGATTATCGGTGCTATCGGCCGCCGCTACCCGTCCCGACCAAAAAACATTATCGATAGCTATAATTCCGCCGCTTCTGACCAATTGTAACGCCCGTTCGTAGTAGCAATCATAATTACTTTTATCGGCATCGATAAAGACAAAATCAAAACTATTACTTTCTCCCCCGGCGATTAATTGATCTAAAGTCTCCAAGGCCGGGGCAATTCTTAAATCGATTTTATCAGCGACACCGGCCTGCTGCCAATAACGACGGGCTATACTGGTATATTCTTGGCTCAGATCACAGGCGATCAGCTTGCCTTGCGGGGGTAAAGCTAAGGCCACCACTAGCGCACTATAACCGGTAAAAACCCCTATTTCTAGGGTTTTTCTCGCCCCGATCGCCTGTACCAAAAAAGCCATAAACTGACCTTGTTCGGGGGCAATCTGCATAACTGCCAGGGGTTGAGAGGCAGTTTCTTGACGTAATTGAGCTAAAATCGGGGGTTCCCGCAGACAGATAGATTGATAATAGGAGTAAAATTGTTGATCGAGTCCAAGAGTTTGATTAGCCATAAAAAAATTCCTAGTGAATGGGTTGATCGAGTAAAATTCTGGGTAATCTGAAGCCAGAGAGAGCGCATTGGTTGACCAAAAAGGAAGACTTGGCAGGAAGCAAATCATGACGAAACCCGACTCGGATCATTTCTTTAACGAAGATCTCGAACAGTTGTTAGAGAGTTTAGAAGACAAAAACACCGACGGTGACGAGACTCTAGACGAACTCAGCGTTTTATTTGAGCAGATTTCCCCGCCAGCGGCGAGGTATGGGACTTCTCTTGACCAAACCCTGTCTTCCTTGCCCTTAGAACAGGAATTAGAGCAACTTTTTGGCGATAGCATCAATTGGGAAGAAGCCGCCACTAATGATCTTCATTCTACCCGTGGGACGGCTCCCAAGTCAGAACCAGAAGATTGGGATGATCTGGAATCGCTGCTGCTAGAAAATGAAACAGTCCGGGATTCAGAAGCAATTATAACCATCAGCAACCCGAATTTTTACGACAGCCTCGAAGACTTAGACGCTTTTCTGGAAAAACCCACTCCCCCAGAGCAATCGCCACTGCCGGACATCTTTGAATCCCTAGAGGTCTTCCTCTCGGAATCCACAGCAGGGGAGCCGGTGGCGGCGGCGGAACCTGTCCAATGGTTAGAATCATCGAAAATTGCCCTGGAAAGCTCCCCAGAGGATGAATTCAAGGATTTAGAAAAACTCCTCGAAGAAACCAATCCACTGGTCGGGTTAAATAACCTGCGTCCCCTTGTTGCTAAAGCTTTTGAACAGACGATGCGGGTGCCGATCAAACAATTGGACAACCTCAGCAATCTGATCGGGGAACTGGTGGTTAAACGCAATCGCCTTGAACAGGAACAGGATCGCCTGCGTCTCTTTTTAGATAATTTGCTTAACCAAGTCCAAAATCTCAGCGATGTGGGCGGTCGGATGCAGGATCTCTATGAAAGAAGCCTCCTAGAAGGGGCTTTACTGGCTAGTCGCAATGCTGGCGGTGCCATCGGTTACGGTGGAGTTCAGGGAAAAAATCAGGGCAATTCGGCTATGACTGGGGAACTAGATGCCCTAGAGATCGACCGTTTTACCGATTTCCACTTATTATCCCAAGAGATGATCGAATTGATCGTGCGAGTGCGAGAATCGGCCTCTGATCTTCAATTTGTCGTCGATGAAACCGATCAGGTGACGCGCAGTCTGCGACAGGCTACCACTCAACTACAGGAAGGGATGACCAAATCGCGCATGGTTCCCTTTAGTCAAACTGCCGACCATCTACCCCGGGCAATTCACGATATTTCCCTGAAACTGCACAAACAAGCCAAATTAAAAGTGGAAGGAGGGGGTGTTCTCATCGATCAGATGATCCTCGAAAATCTCAATAGTCCCATGATCCATCTGGTCAACAATGCGATCACCCACGGCATTGAATCACCCCAAGAACGCATGGCCAAGGGCAAACCTGTCCACGGTACGATCTGGGTCCGGGCATTCCTACAGGGCAATCAAACCGTGATCACCGTTAGTGATGATGGGGCCGGTATTGATGTTAATCTGGTTAAACTTAAGGCGATCGAAAAAGGCCTGATCAGCGATCGGGAAGCTCAAAACCTCAGTACCCAAGAAGTCTATGAAATTCTTTTTCATCCCGGTTTTAGTACCAAAGATCAGGCCGATGATTTTGCTGGCCGTGGGGTGGGTTTAGATGTGGTGCGGATCAGTTTAATCGATGTGCGCGGGACTGTGACTATTGACTCGGTACTGGGCAAAGGAAGCACTTTTACCCTCCGTTTACCCCTAACCCTGAGTATCTGTAAGGCCCTCTGTTGTGTTAGTAATCATGCTCGCATTGGTTTCTCCATGGACGGAGTGGAAGATATGAGGGATTTCCAGGCCAGGGATATCCAAATAGATGGGGAGGGACGGCGCTGCGTTTTCTGGCAAAACACTTTACTACCTTTCCAACCCCTGAGCGATTTGCTTTCCTACAATCGGGAACTAAGTCGCGGTAGTTTTTACACCGGCAAACAGGAGGAAGACTCTTTTTCGATCGTGATCCTGCGCGGTGGCAATAATCTCCTCGCGGTACAGGTGGATCAAGTGATCGGGGAACAGGAGATCGTGATTAAACAGATCGAAGGACCGATTCCGAAAACGGCTGGGATTGCTGGGGCGACGGTTTTAGGGGATGGCACGGTGATGCCCGTCGGCGATGTGTTAGAGTTAATCGACATCGCCAGAGGTCGTCTGCGTATCGATAACGCTGGTCTTTGGCGCCAATCTGCACCGCCTGTAGATGTGGAAACTGGCCAAAAATCCGAGGCTGTGGTTCTGATTGTCGATGATTCGATTACTGTTCGGGAATTGCTCTCTTTAAGCTTTAGTAAAGCTGGTTATCGTGTGGAACAGGCCCGGGATGGTCAAGAAGCTTGGGAAAAATTACGCGGTGGTTTGCCCTGTGATATCGTTTTTTGCGATATCGAGATGCCCCGCATGAATGGCCTGGAATTACTGTCTAATTTGCAAAAATCCCCCCGATTAGCGGCGATTCCCGTGGCTTTATTGACTTCCCGAGGCTCGGAACGTCATCGTCAGGTGGCGGCGAAATTAGGGGCTAGTGGTTATTTTACCAAGCCCTACACGGAAAGAGATTTACTCTCGGCAGCTGAAAGAATGATTGCGGGGGAAGTGTTACTAGCTAATAGTATTAAAGCGACTCCTAATCAGTCTTTATCCTCCGATACAACAATTATTGATAGTAATCCCGCTAATTTGTTGGCACAATCGAGTCCTCTCGTCTTGATTGTCGATGATTCGTTAATAGTCCGGGAAATGTTAATGATTTCTTTGGTTAAAGCTGGTTATCGCATTGAACAGGCCCAGGACGGTTTAGAAGCATGGGAAAAATTACAGGCTGGATTAGCTTGTGATCTGATTCTCTGCGATATCGAAATGCCTCGCCTGAATGGGTTAGAATTGCTCTCTCGTCTGCAAGAGGATGAACAACTTCAGGGGATACCAGTGGCGATAATTACCTCGCGCGGGACGCAAAAAATGCAGCATCTCGCCGCTGCTAAAGGGGCAAAAGGTTATTTTGTCAAGCCCTATATTGAGGATGTTTTACTTTCAGCAGCCCAACGTTTAATCGCTGGTGAGGTATTAATCCAGAAAGAAAATTCCGTGGATTAGCTGAGGTTAAGTAGGTGGTTATAATTAAATTAAAAATGGATTTTAGGTTCGATCCCCCCTGCCCCCCTTGATAAGGGGGGTGCCGGTAGGCGGGGGGATCTCCCTTGATAAGGGGGGTGCCGATCCCCCCTGCCCCCCTTGATAAGGGGGGCATCTGATAGTTTTTAACGCCTACCTACTTAACTTGCTAATTTGAATTTGTTTTCTGGAAAATCATTAAATGTTGTTGGGGCAAAGTCTCGATAATTTCTTTTGGCACTAAACCGACAGCAGCCATTTCTTTTTCTACCTGTCTGCGGGTCATTTTATGAAGGGTCTTGATGGGAATTAGAGGGTTTTCACGACGGTATTCTACTAATACCACCCTACCATCGGGTTTTAAGGATTTAACCAGATTCTCCATCATCTCGCGGGGAGAGGAAAACTCGTGATAGGCATCCACCATTAAAGCTAAATCGATCGCATTGATAGGCAATTTAGGATCGGTTTCTGTCCCGAGAATTGTGGTGACATTCTTCACTTGATTTTCCTCGGCTAAAAAATCAATTGCCCCTAACATTTCCGGTTGCACATCCACAGCAAAAACTTGCTCTACTAAATTCGCCATAGGAAAACTAAAATAACCTGTACCTGCGCCGATATCTGCCACTAGATCTGTGGGTTTTAAATCTAGTGCCGTGATCAGATCATCGGGTTTTTCTGTGAAACGGCGACTAGGACGTTCTAACCATAACATTTCTTGATGTCCCATGACTTTAGCGATTTCCCGTCCTAGGTAAAATTTACCGATACCATCGCGACTATGAAGCGATCGTATCTGATAATATTGCTGCGGTGCTAAAACTGAAGCATCATAGGTAAGATTTAATAATCCGAAACCGCAAAAAACCACTATTAGAAACGAGACAATTAAGAAAAATTTTTGCTTAAACAGCATCGGGATTAAAAACGGTGGGCTAAAAAAAATAAATTCCCCGTCCGGGACAGGGAAAAAATCTATCTTGATCAACAAAACAATTAATCCAAAAATCCCATTAAAGTTTCGGGATCATCGATTTCATTGGAAGCAACGGGACGATTACCCATGACTGTATAAGTTTCGCTAATGTGCAGATGACTGAGAGCGATCGGACGATTGCCAGAGATCGCCAGAGTGCTGCTAACTTCCATACCACTAGAGCCGACAGGACGCAATCCACCGACGGAAGAATAGGTACTAACCACTTTCAGATGGCTAACTTCCACGGGACGGCCTCCGGGTAACATTTCATCTTCCGTGAAGTGAAGATGGCTAGTACCAACAGGACGATTTTCGGGTAAGCGATGTTCAGGTTGATAGAATTTTAAGGCTTTGGAAGCCGATTCAGCGTTGTTTTTCACCGAAAGGGCGACCACTTCTTTATCTTTGGCGGTTTTAGCCGTAGTAGCTTTACCGCGTGAGCTGCTGGTCTTTTCTTCTGTGGTTGCTGGGGTTTGAGTCCCGTTCGTTTCTAGATTTTCCACCGTCATAACCTGATACTCCTTTCCGTTAATAGCTTCGGGGAAACGATAAGATTTAAGTTTAGGGTATTCTCGAAGACTTTTAATCTTTTTTTAAAATCCTCTCTAATATTAAGATACATCTTTCTTTCCCAAAACCCTATAAGTGTTGGTAATTTGATTGATAATTTATTTTGCCTGTTCTCTACACCTAGCCGCTAATGTCCGCTTTTCAACTACAAGCACCCTTTCAACCCACCGGGGATCAACCGGCAGCGATCGATCAATTGGTAGATTCCCTGCAAAACCGGCAGCGTTTCCAAACCCTCCTAGGGGCAACTGGTACCGGCAAAACCTTCACCATTGCCGCTGTGATCGAGAAAATTGGCAGGCCTACCCTCGTCCTGGCCCATAATAAGACCCTAGCCGCCCAATTATGCAACGAATTGCGGCAATTTTTCCCTAATAACGCCGTGGAGTACTTTATCAGCTATTACGACTACTATCAACCGGAGGCTTATATTCCCGTCAGCGATACCTACATCGAAAAGAGTTCTTCGATTAATGATGAGATCGATATGCTGCGCCATTCGGCCACGCGATCGCTGTTTGAACGCAGGGATGTGATCGTCGTCGCTTCCATTAGTTGTATTTATGGTTTGGGAATGCCGGCGGAATACCTGAAAGCGGCGATTTCCTTAACAGTTGGTCAAGAGTTCGACCAAAGGCAATTATTACGGGCCTTGGTGTCAGTGCAGTACAATCGCAATGATTTAGAGTTAACTCGCGGTCGTTTTCGTCTGAAGGGCGATATTTTGGAAATTGTTCCCGCTTACGAGGATCGGGTGATTAAAATTGATTTTTTTGGCGATGAGATTGAAAGTATTCGTTATCTCGATCCCCTGACGGGGGAAGTTTTGCAAAAATTAGAGCGAATTAGTATTTATCCGGCCCGTCACTTTGTTACCCCGGAGGAACGTTTAGAGGTGGCCTGTCGGGATATTAAAACCGAGTTAGATAACCGTTTATTAGAGTTAGAAAAAGCGGGCAAATTACTGGAAGCGCAACGGTTGGATCAGCGGACTCGTTATGATTTGGAAATGTTGCAGGAAGTGGGTTATTGTAATGGCGTAGAAAATTATTCGCGGCATTTAGCGGGTAGGTTAGCGGGGGAACCGCCGGAATGTTTGGTGGATTATTTTCCCCAAGATTGGTTATTAGTTGTGGATGAATCTCATGTTAGTGTGCCGCAGATTCGCGGGATGTATAATGGCGATCAATCACGAAAAAAAGTTTTGATCGATCACGGGTTTCGTTTACCCAGTGCTGCGGATAATCGTCCTTTGAAGTCGGAAGAATTTTGGCAGAAAGTTAATCAATGTATTTTTGTTTCGGCCACCCCGGGAGATTGGGAATTAGAACAGTCAGAAAATCGGATTGTCGAACAAATTATCCGACCGACGGGAGTTTTAGACCCGGAGATTTTTGTGCGACCAACTGAGGGACAAGTGGATGATTTATTAGGGGAAATTAAGGAGCGAGTGCGGTTAAATGAACGGGTTTTGATTACCACTTTAACTAAACGCATGGCGGAAGATTTAACCGAATACTTGCAAGAAAGGGAAATTAAAGTTAGATATCTACATTCAGAAATTCAATCAATTCGACGGATTGAAATTATTCAAGACCTGCGAGAAGGGGTCTTTGACGTGCTGATCGGGGTGAATTTGCTTCGCGAGGGGTTAGACCTGCCGGAAGTGTCTCTAGTGGCGATTTTAGACGCAGATAAGGAAGGATTTTTAAGGGCTACCCGCTCTTTAATTCAAACTATCGGCCGGGCTGCTCGTCATATTCGCGGTCAGGCAATTCTCTACGGGGATAATCTCACCGATAGTATGATTAATGCGATCGAAGAAACTAAGAGACGGCGCGCTATTCAAGAGGAATATAATCAGAAACATGGGATGATTCCGCAACCGATTGTTAAAAGGTCGAGTAATTCAATTTTGGCTTTTCTGGATATTTCCCGTCGTCTCAATTCCCAACAATTAGAGCAGGTTTGTGAGAATATAGAAGAACTTTCTTTAGAACAAATTCCCGAATTAATTCAACAACTAGAAGCGCAAATGAAAGAAGCGGCGAAAAATCTAGAATTCGAGGCAGCGGCTAAATATCGCGATCGGATTAAGCAATTGCGAGATAAGTTATTAAATCATCTTAGATAAACCTATGACTAGATTTATTCATGACCAGTTTGCTAAAGATTATCTCGAAGAATTATTATCTTCTCTAGGAGAAGTAAAATCGGCACGGGTTGTACGAGGAGAAGTACGAGAAATCGATGTCTGGTTTTCACCCCAGATGCTCGATAATAATCCTAGAGAACTGCTGGGATTACTGGGAAAAATGGCGATTAATCCCTGTTTATTTGAACCCTTTCGCAATCCTGTCACTGCTACAGAAATTAGGACTTGTGTGTTAAAACTGTTGGAAGTGGAAGGAGAAATTAATCGTCAAGCAAATCGTCAAAAAACGAATGTTAACGATGGGGAAATCCCCCGTCTCTGGATTTTGACTCCCACCGCTTCCTCGCAACTGTTAGAAGGATTCGGAGCTAAATTAGATGAGGAGAATTGGGGGAAAGGTATCTATTTTTTAGCTCCCTCCTTACGCACGGCAATCACCGTTATCCATCAATTACCCCCAACAGAAGCAACTCTCTGGTTAAGAATTTTAGGCCGGGGAAAAGTACAAGCAAGGGCGATCGATGAGCTAGAATCGTTACCAGAGGATCATCCTTTTCGGGTAAATGCTCTAGAATTATTATTAAACTTGAGAACTTCTTTAACTAACGATCAAGAGCTTGAACAGGAGGACAGAGAGTTAATTATGAGATTATCACCTTTATACACTTCCCGTCTTCAGGAAGAACTGGATGCTGGCCGTCAACAGGGTCTTCAACAGGGTCTTCAACAGGGTCTTCAACAGGGTCTTCAACAGGGTCTTCAACAGGGTCTTCAACAGGGTCTTCAACAAGGAGAACGTCTGGTGGTAGAAAATTTATTGAAAGCTCGTTTTGGCAGTTTAGACCCCGATTTCTCCGTAATCATCGATCGCATTTTATTATTACCAGTGGAGGAGTTTACCCCTTTAATACTCAATTCATCTCGCACAGAATTAATTGACCACTTTTCTAATTGAAAGCATAACTCAATCCTTTGATGATAGTGGATTTTAAAATTGCCTGATTAACCAGAGCAGGCAATTTTCTAGGCAAATTCGGGGATATTTCGGATTAAGCAATTGCGAGATAAGTTATTAAATCATCTTAGATAAACCTATGACTAGATTTATTCATGACCAGTTTGCTAAAGAGGGAGCATCTCACTTATGCAATGAGTATTAATACTTATAGCCGTCAAAAACTAGAAAATCTTCAACTTGATCACAAAGAGAAATGAGATTATAATAGTTATAACTTACAATTCA
>VYLK01000510.1_pt1 | contig 12672 bp, 12 predicted proteins | sample 5114321 | NCBI WGS metagenome assembly VYLK01 (sample SAMN12291792, study PRJNA351875) | freshwater metagenome | isolation source: freshwater lake | place: USA: Michigan, MSU2 Lake | collected 2011-08-16
TCAGTCCATCCGCATTGCGGGTGATACGTTCAATCGCGACATACTCGATTACATGCGGCGGCAGCACAACCTGTTGATTGGCGAGCGCACGGCCGAGCGCGTAAAAATCGAAGTAGGTTCCGCCTTGACCGAACTGGACGAGGGCCCTGATGACTACGAAATCCGCGGCCGCGATCTGATGACGGGTATACCCAAGACGATCAAGATCTCTTACTCTGAGGTTGCCTTTGCCCTTGATAAGTCGATTTCTAAACTCGAAGAAGCTGTGCTCAAAGCCCTGGAGCTTTCACCTCCGGAACTTTCGGCTGATATCTATGAACGTGGCATTTATCTGACGGGCGGTGGCGCGTTGCTGCGCGGCCTCGACAAACGGCTCGGCCTCAAAACCAAACTGCCAATTCACGTGGCAGATGATCCGCTGCGCGCGGTTGTCCGGGGAACCGGTGCCGCACTAAAAAATCTGAACCAATTTCGTAAGGTGCTCATGACCTGATGGAAAGGCTGTTTAAATTTCTTTATCAGTATCGCGTTTTTTTTTCATTCCTGGGGTTAGAGTTTTTGTGCATCTGGCTGGTGATCCGCAACAACCAATACCAGGGAGCCCAGTTTTTTAATACATCTAACCGCCTGGTAGCCAGCACCGTATCGGTTTCGCAAAATGTTACCGGCTATTTCTCTTTACAGGATATTAATCGACAACTGGCGGCTGAAAACGCACGTTTGCGCAACGAATTGGAACGGCGAAGCCTAATGCCTGCCCCACGCGTACCCGTGGCAACGCGGGACTCGGCCCTCGCTGCCAGGTTTGAATTTGTCAGTGCGAAGGTGATCAACAATTCTACCCTACAGTATAAAAATTACATCACCATCGATAAAGGAGCAGCCGATGGCATTGCCCCGGGCATGGCTGCCATCAACGAACTGGGCGCCGTGGGTAAAGTCAAGCAAGTGTCGAAACACTTTGCCGTGTTGATTTCCGTGCTGAACATCGACAACCAGGTGTCGTGCCTGATCAAGCGAACCGGGTATTTTGGCACCGCCCAGTGGGACGGCCTCGACCCGCGGGTCATTGACCTCAAATACATACCCCGCCATGTACCCGTTCAACCGGGCGATACCATCGTTACGTCGGGTTATAATGCCGTGTTTCCCCCCGGTGTACAGATAGGTGTAGTTCAATCCGCGGTCGTCAAAGAAGAAGGACCATTCTACGATATCAAAGTCCTCCTCTCGCAGGATTTTGGAAAACTCTCCTTTGTGGAAGTGGTGCGCAGCTATCTGAAAGCCGAAAAGGATTCTCTGGAGACAACCCTGATGGAAGAAAAATGAACCGCTCTGCTATCGGATTTGTCGTGCTGTTTTTTGTGTATGGTTTCGCCCAGGTTTTATTTTTCAAACGGCTGGTGTTGTTCGACCGCGCCTTTTGTCTGGTGTATGTCAGTTTCATTCTGATACTACCCATCTCCATCAACCAACTAAGCCTGCTGCTGGTGGCCTTTTTACTGGGTGTAGGCATAGATGTTTTTTACGATAGCCTGGGGCTGCACGCCATGAGCTTGGTGGCGGTTGCTTACCTGCGCAACTACTGGCTTTCCGCGATCACCCCCCAAGGCGGGTATGACAGTGGCACTTCTCCTACTCTCGCCGCAAACGGGTTCCCCTGGTTCGCACTCTACTCGGCGCCGTTGGTTTTCATCCACCACCTGCTCCTGTTTTTTGTTGAGGCCGGCGGATTTCAAAATTTCTGGTTCACCCTCTCGAAGGTGATCGGAAGCCTCTTTTTCACACTTACCGTCATGTTCCTCCTTCAGTATCTGCAGCGCCAACGTTAGATGAATGAACTGAGAAAAGAGATCCTGCAAGTGGTGGTAGTACTAGTCGCGCTGGTATTTATCATCAAACTGTTTTTTATTCAGGTTGCCGACAGCCGTTATGCGGAAATGGCCGACAGTAACGCCATTTCCAAAGAGACCGATTATCCCTTTCGGGGATTGATTTACGATCGTCATGGCAAACTGATTGTCTACAATACGCCCGAGTTTGATCTGAAAGTCGTGGTTAAGGATATGGCCGCATTCGATTCGGCACGTTTTTGTGACGTTTTCCGGATCAGTCGCGAGGAGCTACGGCAGAAATTCCGGGTGATGAAAGCGCGTAAAGAGTATGCGCCGGTAAAGCCTACCGTTTTTGACCACCAACTTTCCAACGAAGAATTTGCCCGGGTGCAGGATCATCTGGATGAATTCCCGGGATTTTTTATCCATGCCCGCACCGGGCGCAGTTATACAACACCGGTGTTGGCCAATGCGCTTGGGTATGTCAGCGAAATCACCAAGACCGCCCTGGAAAAAGACGCCAGCGGCTTCTACAAACAGGGAGACTACGTCGGACAAAGCGGGATTGAAGGTTTCTACGAAGAGCAGTTGCGCGGCAAGCGCGGCGTACGGTACAAATTACGCAACGCCAAAGGGGTCATCAAAGGATCTTTTAATCAGGGGCGGTACGATACGCTGCCCGTACCCGGCCAAAACCTGTACACCGGCATAGACCTCGACCTGCAGACTTACGGCGAACAGCTGCTGAAGGGAAAAGCCGGCAGTATTGTGTGCATCGAGCCCGCCACAGGTGAAATCCTCGCGCTGGTGTCGGGCCCTTCATACGATCCGAACCTACTCACCGGGCGCCGGTATGGATCCAACTTCGCACTCATCAGCAGCGACACGCTTAAACCACTGTTTAACCGCCCCCTGATGGCCCAATACCGGCCGGGATCAATTTTCAAAATCGCACAGGCCATGACGGCCCTGCAGGAAGGGGTCATCACGCCCGAGACACGCGTGCGCTGCGACCGCTCCATCATCAACTGCCACGGAGGCCACAGCAACGAAGACTTGCGGGGAGCCATCGCGAACTCGTGCAACCCCTACTTCCACAACGTGCTGCGCCGGATGCTAAACAAAGGTATCACCAACGATCCATTCACCGACACGCGCCTGGGATTAACCGAATGGAACAAACACGTGTACAGCTTTGGGTTCGGCAAGCCACTCGGCATTGACCTGCCGAATGAAAAAAGTGGACTAATTCCCACTCCGGAATATTATGATCGGGCCTACAACAACCGCGCCTGGAAGTTTTCCAACATCTATTCCATCGCCATTGGCGAGGGCGAGAACCTGGTTGTGCCGATCCAGATGGCTAATTTCGCCGCCACCATTGCCAACCGAGGGTATTATTATACACCCCACCTGGTGAAAGCCATTGGCGAAAACGGGCAGCCGCTGCCGCAGTATCAGGTTCGCCACTACACAACGATCGACTCCGCTAATTTCCTCATTGCCGTAGATGCCATGCAGGCCGTAGTAGAGCGCGGCACCGGGCAGTACCGGGCCCGACTGAAAGACATTATTGTCTGCGGCAAAACTGGAACTGTTGAGAACGAACCGCCCCTGTTTGATCATTCCGTATTTATCGCTTTCGCCCCACGCGACAATCCCAAAATTGCCGTGTCGGTGTACGTGGAAGATGCCGGCCAGGGAGCCAGGGCTGCCGCCTCTATTGCCAGCCTGATGATCGAAAAATACCTGATCGGGCAAACCCAGCGACCCCACATCGAACAATATGTTTTGAACGGAAAGTTTACCGATTGAAGCGCGAAGAAAAAATATCGGCAAATCTGGACTGGGCTGCAATCTTGTTGTACCTGGCCATGGTGCTGGCCGGCTGGCTCAACATCTATGCGGCTGTCTACGATGAATCGACCGTGCAATCCATTTTCACGTTTTCGGTTAACTCTGGGCGACAGCTACTCTTCATTGCTGCTGCCGGGTTGATTGTCATGGCTATTGTCATCATTGATGTGCGGTTTTACGAAACGTTTGCGTACGTGATGTATGCACTTCTCATGATCCTGCTGCTGCTGGTGCCGTTTATCGGAAAAGAAGTTGGCGGCAACAAAGCCTGGATCGGCATTGGATCTTTTGGCGGACAGCCTTCGGAGATTGCCAAATTCGCCACCGCGCTGGCCATGGCCAAATTCATCGGGTCGGTAGGCTTCCGGATGGACTCGCTGCGGAATCAGGCAGTCCTGTTTGCCCTGATCGGGCTGCCCATGGGTTTGATATTATTACAGAAAGACACCGGTACGGCGCTTGTCTTCACATCGCTGGTGTTGGTACTCTTTCGCGAAGGAATGTCGCCCTTTCTTTTGATCGTGGGGATTTGTGCTGCCATCATTTTCATCCTCACGCTGCTCGTGCCCAACCAATTGTATCTGCACCTCGGTGTTGGCGCAGTCTTGATTTTGTTTATTGCATTGGGGAAAAAGAAAATAAAACGCATCATGTTGCTGATCAGCGGAGCGCTCCTGATCAGTGTGGTGATCGAGAGCGTGGATTACGTTATTACCGACGTACTGAAGCCTCACCAGCAGAATCGGGTAAAGGCCCTGATCAATCCCGATGCCGACCCGCTGGGGTATGGATGGAACGTCACGCAGTCCAAGATTGCGATTGGCAGTGGTGGTTTTTCGGGAAAGGGCTTTTTGAACGGCACACAGACAAAATTTGATTTTGTGCCCGAGCAAAGCACTGACTTTATTTTTTGCACGATTGGCGAAGAGCACGGTTGGATCGGCAGCGTACTCGTGATCGGTTTATTTGTAGCGCTGCTGCTGCGCATCATGTTCATTGCTGAACGGCAAAAGACCCGTTTTGCCCGCTCCTACGGATATGGTGTGTTTGCGATCGTGTTCTTTCACTTCGTCATTAACATCGGAATGACCATCGGTCTGTTTCCCGTAATCGGGATTCCGCTGCCCTTCTTCAGCTATGGCGGGTCTTCGCTGTGGGGTTTTACCATCCTGCTCTTTATTCTTCTCAAACTCGACTCTCACCGGAGTCAGATGCTACAGCGACTCTAAGAGAACCTCAGGGTCACCACATCGATGAATTCCTCGTACTCCTCACTGGAGCGGTCCCACTCCGGGTATTGATCAGCCAGGTAGGCCACTGCTTTTTCAAGCGAAGGCATCCGATCGAGGCGTTCAATGGCTGAGGTAAAGATTTCAAAATCGCCATTAAAGAGGATCTTCGTAAACATAAACTTCTGATTGATGGTGAGGCCATCCTGGAGTCGTGTAATCTTTCGGAAGTTACGCGGCGAGGGCGGCGTGGCAGCAGCCGGGGTGGCGACTGGGGGCAGGGGTGGCGCAGCTGACGGCTGACGTTTTGCGGCCGCAGCATCAGGAACCGGTGCTGCAGGCGCAGCCGGCTTTTCAAAAAACTGATCAATGGAAACGGGCACCACCGCACTGAAGCGTGCCAGGTGCGCTTCCACATCCTCCGGTTGGAAATTGAGCTCTTCGAGCAATTGATCCAGCAGGGCAAAAGCCTCCTTGCCCGACACAATGGTTTGTTTGCGTTCTTCCAACAGGTGCACCAAGCGTTCGAGCGGTGCCCGGTTAATCCGGATATACTTGATGTCGCCGCGCAAGTCCTCCGCACGTACATTGCCGCCGCCGGTGCGATCCAACGCATCTGAAAAAAAGTCGTACGGATCCACAATGAGATACAATGCCGAGCTTACCGCTTTCTTCAATAATGGCTGAAAATTCTCCTTGCTGATGGCGATATTTTTCGAAAGTACGGTGCTGAGATTCTTGACTGCCTCGGCTACCGCTACGGTCTGGTAGTCGAAAAAAGGGCTGCGCCATTTTTGTGCCTCGTGGCGCCAGGCGACCAGCAGTTCCTTGAGTACAAAGTAATTAACCTGCTCGATGGGTGTGACCGTTAGAATATCGGGCCCCGAGATACGCACGCGCCTGGAAAACCAATCGGCTACAACCTTCGATGCAAAGTCATCGCTGTAGTCATCGATAGCCTGAAAACTCAATCTTTCGTCACTCATTTTGCCCTTGTAAAACGATGGCGCTTACCGTAAGTTGTAAACGCATGGTAAAGATACGGATAGAAAACATGGGCCAAAAAGAAGTAGTTGCGAAAGATGCCGGGCGCACGTTACTGGCCTATTTGCTGGAGAGTCGGACAGATTGGATGCATGCCTGCGGCGGGAAGGGCCGGTGCACCACCTGCCGGGCCGTGATCACCCGCGGCGGGGACCAGCTGCAGCCAGAAACGGTGGCCGAACGCAAGTTCCGGGAACAAGGCCTGCTGCGGGAAGACGAGCGCCTCTGCTGCCAGGCCGTGGCCCTGGGTAACGTGGCCATCCGCGTACCGCGCGACTGTCAGTTTCCGCATATCCGCTACGACTTGTAGTTGTCCCGTTGGCGAGTTATCCGGATAAGCGTACCTTGGCTTTATGTTTATTGAGCCCCACCTGGATAGAACGCGCCAGCCGAATAAACGGGGTTGGATTGAAGTGATCTGCGGATGTATGTTTTCAGGCAAAACGGAAGAGCTCATCCGCCGGCTCAACCGGGCGCTGATCGCGCGGCAGCAGGTTGAAATTTTCAAACCAGTCATCGACAAACGCTACCATCATGAAAAAATCGTGTCACACGCTGCCCGTGAGATTCGGTCCACCCCGGTTTCCGTTGCGCAGGACATCCTGTTGCTTGCTGGCAGCTGCGACGTGGTTGGCATTGACGAAGCCCAGTTTTTCGATGATGCCATTGTGGAGGTCTGCAACCAACTTGCCAATGGTGGAAAACGCGTGATTGTGGCGGGTCTGGATATGGACTTTGAAGGGAAGCCTTTTGGGCAGATGCCCAACCTGCTGGCGGTGGCCGAGTTTGTTACTAAAGTGCACGCCATTTGTGCCCAAACCGGGGAACTCGCTTCCTTTTCTTTCCGGCTCAATGATAACCCCTCGCAGGTACTGCTGGGCGAAAAAGATCAGTACGAGGCCCGCAGCCGCGCTGCCTTTCTGGAAGGCATGAAGAACAGAGACCAGCCAACGGACTAATGTTGTATAAAACCCGTGGCGTGGTTTTCCGCTTTACGCGATACGGTGAAACCTCCATCATCGTAACCATTTTTACCGAAGCATTCGGCATCCAGACCTACATTGTTAACGGAGTCCGGACGAAATCGGCAAAAAACAAGATTGCTTTGTTTCAGCCATTGACGCTGCTCGAATTGGTGGTCTACCACAAAGAGAACGCCTCCATTCTGCGGATGAAAGAGGTGAAATGCCTGCATCCCTACCACCACATCGGACGGGACATCTATAAAACATGTGTGGGCCTGTTTCTGAATGAAATCCTGAACAAAGCTGTGCGTGAGGAAAGTCATGCCGCGGAACTTTGCACGTTTCTGATCGACTCGCTCATTGCCCTGGATGAATCTCAAGAGCCGGAAAATTTCCATCTTATTTTTCTGGTGCACCTCAGCCGCCTGCTTGGGTTTGGTGCCCAGATACCTGCCGACATCTGGGGCGGCGTGAGCCCGGATAGTAGAATTGATGAACGGCTGCGCAACTTGCTGCAGGCCGGCTATGGAACGTCTCTTGCCTTCACCGGAACTGAGCGGCAAGAGTTACTCACACTACTACTGCGTTTTTTTGCTGCCCATATCGAGTCGCTGGGCGAGTTGAAATCGGTGGCCGTACTGCGCGAGGTGCTGCGGTGACGCCGTCTTCACCGGCGGCGGCCATTGCAAATTTTTCTGCTTCAAAACCGCAGCGCCACCATCACCATAAAATTTCGGCCCGCCTGCGGATAAAAGTAGTTTTGCCGCACTTCTGCAGCGCCTGCCAGGTAGCCCCAGGTGTAGCCATTCGATTCATAGCGAGCGCTGAATATGTTATTCGCCAGCAAGCTGAAGCTAATCTCCCGCATGCCTCTAGGTTGCCAACTGTACCCCAGGCGGATGTCCTGTGCAAAAAAAGCATCAAGTTGCCGTGCCACCTGGCCCGTGTTATCCAGAAACTGCCGCCCTACATACTTGCTCATCCACACCATTTCAGCTCCAGGAAAGGGTGTGTATTGCAGCATGGAGCCGCCCACAAGATTGGGCGAGAACGAGATGTCGGTGTTGCGATAGGTACGCTTCACCTCATTGTACTGATCGAAATCGGATCCGTAGTCGTAGAGCACTTCTACAAACTCGCGGATTATATTGCGGCTGAGAGCCAGGTTTGCATTCCACGTCACACGTGGATGCAGGCGCATGATGGTTTCCGCTTCAACCCCTTCGCGAAAACTCTCATCCACGTTTGTGCGGATTGATGCGCCCACATCGTTGACCGCTCCGGTGAGTACGAGTTGATTGTGGTAATTCATGCGGTAATAATTGAGGTTGATCTGTGCATACCCCGTTCGCAGTCGCCAGCCTGCTTCCCAATTGAACAATGTTTCAGGCTTCGGCACACGACCACCAATGGCATCTACAAAATCGGCCCGCACGGGCTCGCGATTGGCCACGGCATAGCTGGCATAGAATTGCTGCTGCGAGGTGAGCTGATAGGTGGCGCCCACTTTTGGGTTGAAGAAGTGAAAGCGGCGGTCTACCTGAAAGGTAAATTGCCGGTCTTCGAGGCCTCCTGCAGCATAGTCAATGGTGCGGAATTGCAGATCCAGAAACCCATTCCAGCGGCCGGTGAGCTGATAGGTATTTTTCCAGAAGATGTTAAAATCATTTTTTATCCCATCGTTCAAGTAATACCGGTAGTCTTTCGGCACGTGCGGCATGCTCGCTGCCCAGATGATTTCGCCAAAGTGGTCGCCCCGGTATTGATTCCACGCGCCGCCTACGGTGCTGTTCCAGCGCTCGCCTTCGTACTGCAAGGAGTATGTGCCACCAAAAAAGTGATTGTCGAGCCAGCGCCTGCGCACCAGATCGGAGGATGAGATGGTTTCACCGCCAATCGAAACCGGCGAGAGCCCGTAGCGCGAGAATCGGTCGTTGGTTCGAAACTCTTCAAAAAAACCGCGGCCGTAGGTGTAATGCAGCGCCCCGTTCAGCGTAAGGTTTGGTTTCAACTCGTGAGACACATGCAGTTGGTAGTGATCCTGGCTGTAGTTATCGACTTGGTTGGGATAGGTATAGATATTAAAGGTGCGCGGGTCGGAGTTGAGGAGCAGGGCCGTCTGCTGTTCGTTCCATCCTTCCGCCGCTGCGGTTTCCAACATAGCGGGCACGTTGCTGCGCAAGCGGCTCTCCGGCACGCCGTACCAACTTTGGTACGTAACCTCATTACCCCCAAATACGATTGCCTTAACCATCGTTTTTTTGCCATAGTAGCCACCGGAGAGATAATACGATTTCAGATCGGAGAATGCACGGTCGATAAAGCCGTCAGACTTGATCTGGGAGAGGCGCCCATCGAAAACAAACCGGTCGTTAATGAGGCCGGATCCAAAAGCCACCGTGTGGCGCCGGGTGTTGAATGAGCCCACAGCATTGATGATGTCTGCATAGGCGCGGTCATTGCGCGCGTTGGTTTGGATGTTTAAAGAGGCGCCGAATGCGGCTGCCCCATTGGTGGAGGTCCCCACGCCACGCTGTACTTGTACGCTTTGCACAGAAGAAGCCAGATCGGGAGTATTTACCCAGAATACGCCGTGGCTCTCGCTATCGTTAAGGGGTATGCCGTTGATGGTGACATTGATGCGGGTGGCATCGCTTCCGCGGATGCGCAGGCCTGTGTACCCGATTCCGGCTCCGGCATCGGAGGTGGTAACAAGCGAAGGAGTCCAGTTCAGCAGGAAGGGCAAGTCTTGCCCGAAATTCTGTTTTTGAATGGCCATTTTACTGAGGTTGGTAAACGTAGTCGGGAGCTTATCGGTAGCCCGCGTGGCGGTTACCACCACTTCGTCCGTTATGCGAACCTCTTCCGTCAGCACAAATTCCTGCCAGCCGGCGTCAGGCATTGTACGTTGGCGTAACTCCCGGAATCCGACAAAACGGATGTGTACAAAGACCGAGTCAGCGGAGGGCACGGTAATCACGAACCTGCCCCACTCATCGGTAATGGCTGCACGCGATAAACCATCAGCCTGTACGGTGGCACCTGCCAGTGGCTGCAGGCGCCCATCGCGCACCACACCGCGCAGGTAATTTTGAGCTGAAGCTGTGGTGGACAGAACTACTCCAAACCAAATCAGGTATCTGAACATACAAGAATACGGTTGAAACCCGCCCGCACACCGGGGAATGTGCTTGCTTACACATAACAATACCTTTGGCTGTCGCTTCACTCCCTTCGGCCGCATTACCGGCATCAGGTTCTATGGGTATAATCTCAGCCTGTTATCTTGAGGCACCCCTTGTCTGTTTCCAGACCGTGCAAATATAGTGCGAAAAGAAATGAAATATGAAAATGTCACCTCATCCGATTAATTATTGGCATTGATCAGCCTACCGGTAACGGCGTCCAGGCTGGTGGGCCAAACGATAAAATTCTCGACTCATGTGCCAATCGGCAAAATGTTCCGAGCCCTTGTTCCCGGTTCTGTAACCCGTATCTTTGATTCATGCAAAAAGCGATTGTTAACGGGCGGGAATTTGAAATTGAAGTTGCCGAGAGCGGATTGACCGTGAACGGCCAGGCATTAAACTGGGACGTGCTGCCGGTGACCGATAGCTACTTCCACATTATCCATAACACCAAGAGCTACCGGGCAGAAGTAGTGAAGGCAGAACCGGCATCAAAAACCTACACGCTGAAAATTAACGGGCGCCTGTACCCGGTGGTGGTAAAAGATAAGTTCGATTTGCTGTTAGAGAAAATGGGAATGCACCACGCGGGTGCATCCAAAGTGAACAGCGTGAAAGCCCCGATGCCCGGATTGATTGTTGACTTACGCATTCAGGCCGGCGATACCGTACAAACAGGCGACGCCCTGCTGGTACTCGAGGCGATGAAGATGGAAAACATTCTGAAATCACCGGGAGAGGGTACGGTTAAAAGCATCAAGGTAAAAAAAGGCGACAGCGTGGAAAAGGGGCAGGTGCTGATCGAGTTTTAGGGACACTACGTGGGATCTTTTTCAAAAATAGCCGGATACGTTCTGGCGAGGGAAAACCTTAACAGCGATTTACGGTATCAACTTTGAGATACTGATGAGGTCACTTCGTTCTCTTTGTTACAGCCTTTTTTGAGATTACCTCCGGCCGCACGCGCTAGGCAAAGCAACAGCCTGTTCACCGGATCTGCTCCTTCAATTTCTGATGGCCACGGGAAGGCGCAGCAAAAAAATTTTCAAAGAAATCGTCCGGTATTTCATCAGTCTGCAAAGCAGAACATGCTGTTCATCCCCCGAAGCGCAAAGCCGCTTGCGCCGGGCAGGCACGTGGCCACTGCCAAAGCATTTTCCCATCGGGCGGTGTGGGGAAAGGTTCAAAAACGGTAACGGATGCCCAAACTGCCCCGGAGAATTTCATCTTCACCGATTATGGTTGCCAATTCCATGTGGAACCCAAACTTTTTTCCGGTAGGGGATACACGTTCAACCCGACCGGAACAACTGCTCCCGGAAAGATGCCCTGCCGGATGCCGAAGCCTGCATAGAACTCGAAGTCCTCGTGCTGGAGAATATCGTACAGGCCCACGAGTTCCACCGGCACGTCTTGAAGTTGGATGTCCGTACCAAGCCTTACCTCTGGTTTGTAGCGTTCCTTGAACTCATAGGAGATGGCCACAAAGGGTAAACCGGATTGGTGATAAGCCGCGGTAAACTGCGCGAGGCCCGCGAGCGGTGCCATCAAAGCCAGGTAAAGGAAAATTACATTTTTACTCATCAACGAAAGGTAGGAAAAAAAGACTGCACATAGCGGGGTTATGGGGGTACTGCGTGAGCGATGCGGAGGGCCTGGCCACGCCTGCGGGCGTGGCGGAAGCGAAGCGTACCCCGTAGCAGCGCGACCCGAGCGGGTGGACGTGTGGGCAGCGGCGAGGGGCACGCCCGAATGGTGACTTATCAACCCCACCGATTTTTTTGTACCTTGCCCGACAGTCTATTTTACTTGTGTATGTACTACTACCGCTTAGGGAACATTCCACCCAAACGCCACACGCAATTCCGGCAACCGGATGGCTCGCTGTACAAAGAAGAATTGGTAAGCTCGGAAGGATTTCATGGCATCTACTCGAATCTGTATCATATCCATGCACCTACCCGTATTGCCGCGGTGGACACACCGGTGAAATACGGTGCGGAGACCGTACCCGATTACGCACTCCGCCAAACACACCTACAAACTTCCCAGGTAACAACAACCGGCACCGATTACCTGAGTGCGCGAAAGGTGTTGCTGCAGAATGATGATTGCAGGATTGCGATCTGCTCTCCGACGGAACGGGCGATGACCTACTTCTACAAGAATGCGGAAGGCGATGAGGTGCTGTTTGTACATGACGGCGGCGGAACGCTGATCTCGCCGTTCGGGAAACTGAATTTTCGGAAGGGCGACTACGTGGTCATTCCGCGCACTGTGATTTACAAACTGGAATTTGATGCGGGGCCCTTGCGGCTGCTCATCATCGAATCGGCAAGCCCGGTGGAAACGGTTAAGCGCTACCGCAATGCCTTAGGGCAGTTGCTCGAACATTCGCCCTACTGCGAGCGCGACATCCGGCCGCCGCATGAATTGGTGACAGACACTTCCCGGGGAAAATTTCTGGTCAAGATCAAGAAGCAGGGACACCTGCACCCCTACTGGTACGAGCACAGTCCGTTAGACCTGATTGGGTGGGATGGTTTCCTATGGC
>VYLK01000513.1_pt1 | contig 12622 bp, 10 predicted proteins | sample 5114321 | NCBI WGS metagenome assembly VYLK01 (sample SAMN12291792, study PRJNA351875) | freshwater metagenome | isolation source: freshwater lake | place: USA: Michigan, MSU2 Lake | collected 2011-08-16
GCCCCCGAGACGATGATGCAAGTAAAAGTCACGCTGCGGTGCCAGCGCCATGACGCGAGTATACCCGCCGAAGGGTGATGTGGCACTCACCCGGAGCTTGCGGTAGTCTACTATCCCCGGCGTACCTGCGCGGTGTAGGTAGAAGCCTGCCAGGATTGTGGCCACCAACAAGCGGGTCATCCACTCGGCAATCCAACGGCGTCGGATGAGCAAGAGGTAATAGCTGATGAAATATGAAGCAGAGGGCAGGAAAGTGATGAAACTCTGAGGGGTGCGCTCGCGCGTAATCAGCCACTCCACAACGGCAAAAATCATCCACCAGAACATCACCTGGAAAAGTTGCGATTGGTACTTGGTAAACCGGGCTTCGCGGCTCATCACCAACAGGGAAAAAAGCAAATAGGCAAGCGGAATGATGACGAGCCCAAACAAACCCGCGCCGCTGACATAGGCGGTTGTGGCCACCGTGAAATTAGCCCGGTAAAAGTGTGTCCACCAGTACGCGAGCGTTCCGTGATAGAAGTGGTAAGTAGTGAAGGCCAGATGCAGGAAGCAGAACCCCAGCAGCAGCAAAAGGATTCGCCGCCCTGTGGGACGGGTATAGATCGCAAGCAGGGCCAGGGTGCCAATGAAAAAAATGATATAGGAAAACAGGAAGAGCGTGGCTGCACCCAGGTAGAAACCGAGCAGAAATATGGTTTCATCCCGTTGCTCGCGAAACTCCAGTTCGCGAAACAGAAAATTCAAAGCCAGAAGCAGCATCAGGCTGCCGAGTAACGCGGGCGTAACGGTAAAAAAATCAAACGACAAAAAGCAGAGCACTACAAAAACGAAACCTGGTACATACGTGCTGTCGGGGTACACCCGGTTGGTGATTAACAGTCGCACAAAGATCGCAGCCTCCAAAAACAGGATGCCGGCAGCAACGCAACTGTGGGCCGGGAGCGATCGCCCGAAGAATACATCGAGCAGTTGAAATGTAAAGGCCGCCAGCGGTGCCGTGCTGTCAATCGCTTCTGCGTACAGGCGCAAACCGGTGTTGGCGGTTTCGCCCACGAGAACCGCCCGCAGCACCGGGTAGGTGGGGATGGGCGCCAAAAAAAGTAACGGCAGGAAGCCGGCCAGCAGCAACGCGAACATGAAAAGCAACCGGTAGGGATCGTTGAAACGAAAAAGCTGAAGCACGCCGAGGGAAATATCTGTGCGAAGTAAAGACAAAATTTCCTTGAACCCGTATCTTGGGAAAGGTTTTACACCGGTGCATGCGAGTAGCCGTCATCCTGAATAGTGTTTCCCGGAAGAAAGCAGGATTCTTCCGCTACGTGTACCCTGCGCTGGCACAAGTGGCCACGGTAGACGTGTGGGAGACTCGCGCTCAGGGCCACGCTACAGCGCTCGCCCGGCAGGCAGCAGAAGAAGGGTTTCCGTGTGTGCTGGCGGCTGGCGGCGATGGTACACTGCATCAGGTACTGAACGGACTTCATTCCGGCACGCAAGCCAACCTTCCCACGCTCGGGGTCATCCCGCTGGGTACCGGTAATGATTTTGCACGGCTCATGAACCTGCAGTTGAAAAAAACAAACTGGGCGGCACGCCTGTTGGCCCCACCGCAGCACATCGACATCGGCAAAATTCGGTTTGGTGATGGCCTGGGAAACACCCGTTATTTCATCAACGCCTGCAGCGTGGGTCTGGGGCCCGATGTTGTTCACCGACTGGCCGGAAGCTCGCGCAGGCTGGGGCCCGCCTTGACGTACCTGCTGGCCATTTTGCGAACCTTCTTCACCAACCGCCCGCAGCAAGTATCCGTCATCACAAATTCTATGGTTTGGTCGGGTAGGTTGCGCGTGGGTGCTGTGGCCAACGGGCGGGCCTTTGGAAATCAGATATACATTGCACCTGAGGCAAGTGTGACCGATGGAAAACTGAACGTGTTTATCGCCGGTGAATTCTCTCTCACCGAGTTGCTGAAGTACCTGCTTCAGCTAAAAATGGGAAAAATCATTCGCAATGAACGCGTGTATTACGGCACAGCCCGTACTGTCGGCCTTGAATCCATCGAGCCCCTCTGGCTTGAAGCCGAGGGCGAACTGGTTTGTCAACTGCCGGCCGACATTTCCCTCCTGGCAGCTGCTCAACCTTTTCTGGGAGTGGTTTGATAGCCGGAGAATTCAACTTACATTTCCGCATGAATGCCGCCTTAGCCCGTCAATTTCGAGAACTGGAAACGCAGCGCTCCGCGATCCTCCAGGTATGGCGAAATTACCGGTGGGAGCAACTCAACCAGGCTCTGCCCGGCGAGTGGTCGGCCCATCAGGTACTCGCGCACATCATCACAGCCGAAAAACTATCGGTCCGGTACATGGAAAAGAAAATACTCGGGATTCACGAGACGGCTGATGCCAACTGGAATGAAGCGGTGCGTATGCTCATCTTCAAAGTGGCTCAGCGATTACCCCTTCGCTACCGGGCGCCTGCCCGGTTGGTGGAAAGCACGCCCTCCTATCCCTCCCTGGAGGCGATGGTGATGGATTGGGAACAGGTGCGCACTGACCTGAAAAACCTCCTGGAAAAAATCCGCGATGAACACGTCAGGCGTCAGATCTACAAACATCCGATCGCCGGAAAGATCAATATTCAACATGCGATGGTCTTCTACTATGAGCACATCCATCACCATCAAAAGCAACTCAATCGGTTGCTAAAAGCGCTGCGATAAAAAAGCGAAATCCCATTTTCTGCGTCAACTCGTTTCTATGATTCGATTTCTGGTCCCATTTGTTTTTGCTGCAACCTTAGCTACCGCTCAGGTCCCGCCGCAATCGCCTGCTGATTTTCTTGGCTACCGCCTGGGTGACCGCTTTACCCGGCATCACCGCGTGGTGGAGTATTTTCGCTATCTCGATGATGCGCTGCCCACTGTAGCGGTAACGCAATATGGGGAGACGTACGAAAAGCGTCCGTTGATCTACGCGGTCGTTTCCTCGCCTGAAAATATGCAGCGCCTCGAGGCCATTCGCACCGATCACCTAAGGCGTACCGGCCTGCTAACGGGTAATACCGGTACCGAAAAAATCGCTGTCGTGTGGTTGAGTTATAACGTACACGGCAACGAAGCTAACAGCATGGAAGCTGCCATGAAGACGATCTTTGAGCTCATCAATCCCGCGCAAGCGAAAACAAAAGAGTGGCTGAGGAATACAGTCGTGATCATCGATCCGTGCCTGAATCCGGATGGGCGCGACCGCTACGCCAACTTCTACAATCAATACGGCAACCTGCCCCCCAATGCCGATCCGCAGGCTCGCGAGCACCGCGAACCGTGGCCCGGCGGGCGCTCTAACCACTACCTGTTCGACCTGAACCGCGACTGGGCCTGGCTCACCCAAGCCGAATCTCGTGCGCGTTTGGAAGCGTACCACCAATGGATGCCCCATGTGCATGTTGACTTCCACGAGCAGGGCTACAACAATCCCTACTATTTTGCACCCGCTGCTGAACCATACCATGAGGTGATCACCCCCTGGCAGCGCGAAGTACAGCAGACTATCGGAAAAAATCATGCCCGCTATTTTGATGAGCAGGGCTGGCTTTACTTCACCAAAGAGCGATTTGATTTATTTTACCCCAGCTACGGAGACACTTACCCGACGTACAGCGGTGCCATCGGGATGACCTATGAGAAAGGGGGCATCGGTGCCGGACTGGTGATCACAACCCGTGACGGTACCCCGCTGACACTATTGGATCGAATCACTCACCACTACACAACGGGTATATCTACGATCGAAGTTGCTTCGCAAAACGCCAGCCGCCTCGTGGATGAGTTCCAGAAATATTTCCGCGACCAGATCAATGCTCCGGTGCAGCCGTATAAAACTTATGTGATCAAAGCCGACAACCAACCAGACAAAATGCAGAAACTGGCTGAGTGGTTCGCAGCCCATCGCATTCAGTTTGGGGTGGCTGGCAGTGCCAGAGCAACCAAGGGCTTTGACTACCATACGCAAACAACCGGAACTGTGCTGGTGTCATCGGACGATTGGATTGTATCCGTGGCTCAGCCCAAAGGAAAATTTGTTACCGCCATTTTTGAACCCCGCAGCAAACTCACCGACTCGCTCACATACGACATCACCGCCTGGAATCCAATCTACGCCAACGGATTTCACGCCTTCGCCCTTCCGGAGCTGATCAAGCCGGCCCGCCCCGTTGCGCGCGCTGCTTCCACACCTGCGGCTGTTGCCGGAAAACCGTATGCCTACCTGTTCCGGTACCAAAGCCTTCAGGATGTTGGCTTTTTGGCAGCGTTGCATCAGGCAGGCATTCGCGTGCGGAGCAACCGGGAAGCGTTCTCGCTGGGCGATCGCTCTTTTGATCCGGGCACACTGGTGGTTCTGCGGGGGAACAATGCTGACCTCCCTGACTTCGATCAGCGCGTGCAAGCGACGGCAACAGTGTGGGGGCGCACCTATACGCCGGCAACTACCGGCTTTGTAGATCGGGGAAAAGATTTCGGCTCGTCTGACGTAGTGTTCCTGAAACCGCCACAGGTGGCACTGTTGGGCGGCGACCAGACGGCTTCGCTTAGCTTTGGTGAAGCATGGCATTTCTTCGAACAGGAATTGAAGTATCCGGTGACCATCCTGGGCACGGACTACTTCCGCGAAATTGATCTCTGGAAATACACCGTCCTGGTTGTACCCGATGGCAATTACCGCATCTTCGATGAGAGTACACTCAGCATGGTGGCGCGGTGGGTGGAAGATGGCGGCAAACTGATTCTGGTGGGCAGAGCCAATCAGGCTTTTGCCGACAAAAGCGGTTTTGGGCTAAAGCGCTATCCAAACGATACGGAAAAAGATGAAAAGACCGCCCACGAAAAAGGAGGACCACCGGCATACGGGGATGCCGAACGTCACGAACTGAGTGAGTTAATCTCGGGGGCGATCTACAACGTCACGCTCGACAAAACACACCCGCTGGCATTTGGTCTTGGCGATGCGTATTACACCCTGCGCACCGGCAACCTGCGGTTTCGTTTTTTGGATGATGGCTGGAACGTAGGCACGCTGCGGGGCAAGGCAAAGCCCATTCTGGGATTTGCCGGCTATCGCATCAATCAGAAATTGGAAAGCACATTTGTGTTTGGCGTGGAAGACAAAGGCAAGGGGCAGGTGGTCTATTTTTCGGACAATCCGCTTTTCCGCGAATTCTGGACAAACGGCAAGATGCTGATGGGGAATGCGGTGTTTATGAGTGGGAATTGACGCTCGCCCGGGTTGACGAGAAAGTGCAGCATCGGACAAATCATGCCGACCGGTTGGTGCAAAAATACTCCTAGGTTGTAAACTACCCCGGCCGATACTTTGACTGTTTAAAAAGAGCGGCAGCATCCGGAAAGGCCATCAATTCCTGAAGCGAAGTTCCGGCATTTTCTTCCATGTACTTCTCTACGATACGCAACCCCACCCATGTACCAATGCGCCCCGGACACTCGGGTCCCACTTCCGTGGTTTTGGGGCGCTCTTGAAGATACTTTTGCTTGATCAGGTGGCTTGTGGAAAACAGCACATCGTCTTCTACCATCCGCTTCCAGATGAGGTCTTCGTACCGCCGGGAGCCTTCCAACTCGCGCGGTGTGTAGCCAAACAGCACACTGTCCGACACACAGGGTAGCATTTGCTGCGCAAAGTAATAGGCCTTGCCGTAGCTGACCATGTCGGCCATCACGGTATGATCTTCCGGATTTGTGCGGTTAAGGCGTTCATCCATACCAAGCAGCAACATCACCGAAGCCACGATGAACCCCGGGTGATGGCGCCGCTGCATATAACTATACATGTTCGGGCGGTAGCGGGCGCCCTCACCCAGGTAATAATCCAGGCCCACGATGATCAATGTGTCTGAAACAAACAGGTCATTTTCCAGCCCACTGATAACGGTCTTTATCTTCGGCAACGGCCAATCGGGGTATGCCCCGCGCACACGACCAAAGGCCGATTCAAATTCCTGTTTGAGTTTTTGCTCATCACCGAAAACCCGTTGGGTTTCCAGGAGTAGCGTATCGATGTGCGGATTGGTAAAGCGTTGAAACATCTCGTTGATGAAGACCGAGTCGGACGGGTACTGTGCACGCGAAAAGAACAAGTCACGGATCTCCGGTTGTGCAGTAAGAAAATTTACCAGATCGGTTTTTGTCTTCACCGCCGGCAGTTGGTCGCTGAGAGCCTCCCACGATACCTGTACCGCCGGTGCTTCCGCCACAGAGCGGCAGGGTTCATCACCCGAACAGCCCGGCAGCAGGAAGCTGGCTATCAGCGCAAAGAGCAAAATGAACGCAATCGACTTCATCGCAGCAAAACAAAGTCAGAAAGACCGGATTTCAAAAAGCTCAATCGATTCCGGCATTCGGAACGGCTTGAATTAACAACTTTTTGTTTGCGGATGCTGAAAAGGATTGCCCAACTTGTGCCAAAATTGATTGCATGGCACCTACTTCCCTCCCCATTCAAAAGGTAAAAAACATAGCCCTGGTGGCGCACGATCACAAGAAAAAGGATTTGATCGAGTGGGCGCAGTGGAATAAGCCCGTGCTTCAAAGCCACAATATTTTTGCTACTGGCACCACCGGCCGATTGTTGGAAGATGTGCTGGAGATGCGCATTACAAAGTTTCAGAGCGGACCGCTTGGTGGCGATCAGCAGATTGGCGCCTTCATCACCGAAGGCAAGATTGATTTTTTGATCTTCTTTTGGGATCCGCTGGAGCCTCAGCCCCACGATCCGGATGTGAAGGCACTGTTACGCATCGCACTGGTATGGAACATCCCCACCGCCTGCAATCGCGCCACAGCCGACTTTCTGATTTCTTCCATGCTCATGGAAAAACCCTATCAGCGCATTGTACAGGATTTTACCGACTACCAGCAACGACGCATTTAGCTGGGCGAAAGCCGGCGTTTGCGGGCTGATATAGGGCCAAATTGCGATATTTACCCGCCTGTTTTGAGCATGATAAAACACATCGCCGTTTCCGGAAATATTGGCAGCGGAAAAACTACGCTGGCCGAGAAACTCGCCCGCCACTATCACTGGACGCCGCTATACGAGTCAGTAGAGCATAATCCCTATCTGCGCGATTTTTATTCCGACATGACCCGCTGGGCTTTCCACCTGCAGATTTATTTTTTAAACAGCCGGTTTAATCAGGTTCGTACCATCCGCGAAAGCGAAAAAACAATCATTCAAGACCGTACCATTTACGAAGATGCCTACATCTTTGCGGCCAATCTACACCGCAGTGGCCACATCAATGATCGCGATTACCAGAGTTACCTGGATATTTTTCACTCGATGATTCATTTTGTGCAGCCACCTGACCTGCTGATCTACCTGAAAGCAGATATTCCCAAACTGGTGCAACAGATCGCCCGCCGCAACCGCGATTTCGAATACAACATCAAACTAGAGTACCTCAAAACTCTGAACGAGCACTACGAGTCATGGATCCGCAGCTACAAGGCCGGGAAACTGCTGGTGATTGACGTAAATAACCTGGACTTCGTGGAGCGAATCGAGGATTTCTCGTTCATTGTCAACAGGGTGGAACTCGAGATCAACAATTTATTCAGCTGAATCAGCAGCGGCTGATGATGGCACCAAATTTTTGTGAGAGAATTGTACGGGCATAGGCGCTGAGGGCCAGATTGCGGGCGCAGGCCTTATGGGTTTTGAGTTGCGCGGGCTGTTGCCAGAAAATCTCCAGTTTTCTTACAAACTCAGAAGGCTGTTGTGGATTAACCCAGAGGCCACACTGCTCCCGTTCGATTTCGCTTCGAATCCATCCGCTGAAGTTGATGATCACCAGCTTTCCGGCTGCAAGACCATCAAAATATTTATTGGGAGACCCGGTTTCCAATATCGGTTCCCTCCGGTAGCTGATCAGTACTGCGTCGGTTACTGCGAGTACTTCGCGCACCTGATCCCGCGTAAGCATGCCAAGGAAAGAAACGTTCGGCAACTGCATGCGCTTAGCCGTATCGCGCAGCCGGCTGGCGTGTGCCCCTTCACCACCAACCAGAAAATGTACGGGCGCACCGGCCTTCCGGCAGGCATTTGCGCACTCCAGTAAAAAATCGAGCCCGTTTGCGTACCCGAGTGCCCCGAGATAGCTTACCACAAAACGTTTTTCTACACCAAATTTCCGCTCGGCTTCCGGTAATTTTTCCTCCGGCCGGTAGAAGTCGGTGTCGGCCATATTGGGGATAAAATGAACCGTGCGACGTGGCGCTCGTATTTGAACCGCGGTCTGTATAGCGGGCGATAAGGCCACAATAGCACGGGCCTGGTGGTACATCTGTTTTTCGAAAGCACGCAGCACCATCTGCAGCAGGGGGCTTTTGATGAATCCAAGCTGGATCGGAACTTCCGGCCATAAATCGCCAACCTCAAAAAGGAATGGGATACCGTACCGGATTTTTAGCCACCAGGCGGGCAACCCGATGGTCAGCGGAGTGGAAATAGCATAGCACAGATCGTAACCGCGAAATCGGCCACCTTGCCGTACAATTGCAAAAGCAAACCGCAGAAATGCTACCGACCGCTTCCAGAACGTAAACTCATTCTTGTAAGGGACGGCCAGCATCACAACTTCGAAGCCCTCGGGATGTAGAAATTGTTGCCCGCCTTGTGCATGGGCGGAGAGCACAGTTACCTGATGACCTGCATTCACCAGGGCTGTGGCCAGGTAATACGATCGGATGGCTCCTCCCTTCGCCGGATCTTTGTAGTGTTGGTGGAGGATCAGGATCTTCACGGTGCAAAGAAAACGTCTTCGCGTGTAATCCCGGCCATTGCCTGAGCAATAATAAATCGGTCTTAAAATCTCCGTCGGCCGCCCGGTGCAGTCTTCATTTCCATGCGTTATCTTGCCCTGAAAAAGACATGAAAAAAATACTCATCGGGGTGATGCTGCTGTTTGGAGTGGCCACACAGGCGCAAACAATACAACTTTTTAATGGCAAAGACCTGAGCGGTTGGACAGTACATGGTACAGAAAAATGGTTTGTAGAGAGGGGCGAACTGATTTGCGAAAGTGGCCCTGATAAAAACTATGGCTACCTCGCTACCGAGCGTGAGTTCAAAGATTTTCGGTTGTCGGTTGATTTCTTCCAGGAGGCAAATGGCAACAGTGGCGTTTTTTTTCATTCCAGCATTGACGGAACGCGCATTTCAGGGTGGCAGGCAGAGGTGGCTCCGGCCGGCCTGCATACGGGTGGCATCTACGAATCGTATGGTCGCGGGTGGTTGATCAAACCTGATCATGCCAATGATCGCGCGCTGAATACAGGTGGTTGGAATACACTGGTGGTGGAAGTGACCGGAAATCGGGTAACCACCTGGCTGAATGGTCAACTCATGGTGGAGTTAAACGACACCCAGATTGGCAGCCGCACAGGGAAGATTGCCCTGCAAATCCATGATGGCGGAGGTGTGCGGGTACGGTGGAAGAACCTTCAGCTAACAGAACGCTAAGTGCCGGCAGAGGATACGGCTTTGGCGTAACTGAGAATATTCAGGATGGCGGCCGGTGAAGGTTCCAGTGCCGCGGCGTCCAACTCCAGTTTTACCTGTTGCATTTCCTGCAGTTTTACCCGCAGGTCGGCATCACAGAGCAAGGCGTTACAAATCTCCTGACGCTCCTGGTCCGAGGTCTCTTGGTAAAGGAAGCGGACTAAATCGTTCTCGGTAAACGTTTTTATCATAGGCAGCTGGTTTTGTGACCATTTTTTTCCTCAGATTGATCAGGGCATAGCGCATTCGGCCGAGGGCGGTATTGATACTCACCCCTGTGCGGTCTGCGATCTCCTGAAAACTCATGTTCATATAATGACGCATGATCAATACTTCTTTCTGTTCGGCGGGGAGGGCTTTAACCAGATCGCGCAGGCGGGCCCACGTGTCTTCCTTCATTTGTTTGGCTTCGAATGACTCTTCCGAGAACTCCATCGAATCAAACACCCGACTCCCATCCTCTAATACCACCTCAGGGTATCTTTTTTCCCGCCGGAAGTGATCGATTGCCAGGTTGTGTGCAATCCGGCTCACCCACGGTAGAAACTTACCTTCTTCGTTGTAACGGCCGCTGCGGATGGTATGAACTGCTTTGATAAAGGTCTCCTGAAGCAGATCTTCCGCCACATAGCGGTCTTTCACAATAAAATAAATAGCCGAATAAATTTTCGACTTATGTCGGTAAAGCAGCACCTTAAAAGCCTCCTCATTACCCTGTTGATAAAGCGACACTAACTCACGGTCACTACATCTGCTGTTTATCATTCGGTTGCACGTTTAAGTAACGTAGAAGTGCGGGTCGATAGTGCGTAAGTTTGGTTTGAAAAATCAATTTTGAGGTTTGAAAAGTAGAAAGTTTTCCGGTTCAAGCAAAAAAATTTCAAAAAATCTTGCCTGACAAAGATTTTCTTTTGCTATTTGTCGCGATTTTTTTCACGTGCGTATATGGCGGTAAGCAAAAAACGCGTTATTAAGAGTTTCGAGAACCTGAACGAGGAATTGAAGGAGCTGCTGCGCCGGCAGTACCCAAATGGGTACGAGGCGAGCATCACCCGGATTAAGAACGCAAAGAATGAGCCCATCTTCGTGTTTCCTCTCGAGACAGACGACTCCGTTTTTCTGGTAAAAATTCCTGTCACCAAAAACTCGGATGGGGAGTATGACCTGGAAAAGAATGAACGCGAGGAATTTGATAATGCTTCCGAACCTGAGGACGATTTTAACAACGATGAAGACGACTACGATAGCAATGGACGCGGAGATTATGATGAGGAGGGGGGAGGCGGCAAGCGCAGCCGCGAAGCGAGCTATGATCCAGACTTTGATGGTTGAGCCGGGGTGCTTTCTGATTTGATCAACACCATCCCTGCGGATGGTGTTCTTTTTTTTCTTGACGGCTCTGCCGAATGTGTAGCTTTGAATTTCCGATGCCCCTGAAAGAACCTGATTTTGACGCGCTCGACCCCCGGGAGTACATCCTCATCAAGGGCGCCCGGGTAAACAACCTGAAAAACCTGTCAGTTGCCATACCCCGGAATAAACTTGTTGTCATCACCGGTGTGTCTGGCTCAGGTAAGTCTTCCCTTGCTTTCGATACGCTTTTTGCCGAGGGCCAGCGCATGTATGTGGAGAGTCTGAGTTCATATGCACGCCAGTTCCTGGGGAGAATGGAAAAACCGGAGGTAGATTACATCCGCGGCGTATCGCCCGCAATCGCCATCGAACAAAAGGTAAACACCCGAAACCCCCGCTCAACGGTCGGGACTACTACTGAGATTTATGATTACCTCAAATTACTTTTTGCCCGGATCGGTAAAACCTACTCGCCCGTTAGTGGTCGTGAGGTAAAGCGCGACTCGGTTACCGATGTGGTCAATTTTATCCAGGCGAAGTCGCCCGGCACTCGTGTGCTGGTCGCCAGCCCTGTAACCCGCTCAAAAGGGAGAAAACCGGCGGATGAACTGAACTTACTGCTCAGCAAGGGTTTTAGCCGCATGCTGGTTGGCGGAGCCGTTCACCTCATTGAAGAGGTGTTGGCCGCCCGCCCGAAGTCAACCCGTACCAAGGCGGCAGTAGAGCCTCACTATGAGGTGCTCATTGATCGGGCGGTAGTAGATCATCAGGACGAAGATCTGGCCTTCCGGCTGGCAGACTCCGTGCAGACGGCATTTTACGAAGGCCACGGGCAGTGTAGCGTTTACCTTCAGTCCGGCGAAAGCCAGGAGCATTTCGCATTCTCCGACCGCTTTGAGCTTGATGGGTTGGAGTTTACCGAGCCGTCTGTAAATTTTTTCTCATTCAATAATCCGTATGGGGCTTGCCAGACTTGCGAAGGATTTGGCCGGGTACTCGGCATTGATGAAGATTTGGTGGTGCCCGATAAAGGATTATCGGTCTACGAGGGAGCAATTGCACCCTGGCGAGGTGAAGTGATGAGCGAATGGCTCAAGCCACTTTTAAAAAATGGCATCAAGTTCGATTTTCCGATTCACCGCCCCTATGCCTCCCTCACTGCACAGCAACGAAAACTGCTCTGGACCGGTAACGAATATTTCGATGGGCTAAACGCTTTTTTTAAGTACCTGGAATCGAAGCTACACAAGATCCAGTATCGAGTCATGCTTTCGCGGTTTCGGGGGCGAACTACCTGCCCCGATTGCCAGGGCACTCGCCTCCGTAAAGATGCGGGGTATGTAAAGATTCAGGATACCAGCATCATCGATTTGGTATTGTTGCCGATTACAGAGGCCCATGCCTTCTTTCAGCAGTTGCGGTTGCCGAAGTATGATCAAAAAGTGGCGCAACGACTCCTGACCGAGATTAACTTTCGGTTGAGCTATCTTGAACAGGTTGGCCTGGGATATCTCACCCTCAACCGCCTTACCAATACGCTGTCGGGCGGCGAGTTTCAGCGCATAAAACTCGCTACATCGCTGGGTAGTGCACTCGTGGGGTCAATGTACATCATGGATGAACCCAGTATCGGGCTGCATCCCAAAGATACCGAGCGCATGGTGGAGGTACTGCAGGCCCTCCGCAACCTGGGC
>VYLK01000514.1_pt1 | contig 12614 bp, 11 predicted proteins | sample 5114321 | NCBI WGS metagenome assembly VYLK01 (sample SAMN12291792, study PRJNA351875) | freshwater metagenome | isolation source: freshwater lake | place: USA: Michigan, MSU2 Lake | collected 2011-08-16
GTTCGCGGAAACCCCGCAGCAGATCAAGGATATGATGCGGGGTTTCCGCGAACGTCCACCCCGAACGTTAGGAGGCAGCCGGGTGATCCGGTTACTTGACTATCAGTCACGGGTCGAGATAAATGTGGTGACCGGATTGCAAAAACCGATCCACTTGCCGCCCTCCGATGTTCTCCAATTTTACACTGAAAATGGGAGCAAAATTTCTGTGAGGCCGTCGGGAACGGAACCTAAAATAAAATTCTATATCAGCGTCAAAGCACCACTATCCGAGACCACAAAATTTGAGCTGGTCAGCGCCGGGTTGGAGAAGGCAATAGCAGCGATTTCTCAAGACTTACCAACCTGATTCGAAGAGCACCTTGCGCTTGCTTGACAGGGCAAGTACCGTTGGAGACTGTACAAATAGGCAAACCGCTGAGGCGCGGGCGAAACCGGTAACCATAGCCGAAATTTGCCGAAGACGTATATTTGCGGTTAGATGAAAAAAGTGGCCTTCTATACACTCGGTTGCAAACTGAATTACTCGGAGACATCCACAATTGCCAGGAAATTCCAGGAGAAAGGTTTTGAAAAGGTTGATTTTACAAATCGACCTGACATATTCGTGATCAATACCTGTTCGGTAACTGAAAACGCGGATAAAAAGTGTCACAAGGTGGTGCGCGAAGCTAGGGCTATCTCTCCCAACGCATTCATTGCCATTGTAGGATGTTATGCGCAATTGAAACCGCAGGAGATTGCTGACATCCCCGGAGTTGACGCTGTTCTGGGCGCTGCCGAGAAGTTTCAACTTTTAGATTTACTGGAGGGATTCGAGCGGCCTGCGGCACCCAAGGTACTGGCATCGGAGGTGGAGGCGGCTACCGGATTCAATGCGTCCTACTCGTTAAACGACCGGACCCGTACGTTTTTGAAAGTGCAGGATGGTTGTGATTACTCATGCAGTTTTTGTACGATTCCAAGGGCCCGTGGTGCGAGCCGTAGCGATACCAGTGCACACATCGTGCAATCTGCCCGGGAAATTGCTGCCACGGGGGTAAAAGAAATTGTACTTACCGGCGTGAATACGGGAGACTTTGGCATCCGGGAGGGCCGCCGGGAAGAACGGTTTATCGATTTGATTCGGGCACTTGACCACGTGGAGAATATCGAACGATTTCGAATCTCTTCAATTGAACCCAACTTGCTTAATGATGAAATTATTAACTGGATTGCACATTCGAAAAGGTTTGTACCTCATTTTCATATCCCGTTGCAATCCGGCTCCGACCGGATGCTGAAACTTATGCGACGGCGCTATCAGCGAAATCTATATGCTGCACGGGTTGAAAAAATTAAGGCAGCATTGCCGGATGCTTGTATTGGTGTGGATGTCATTGTCGGTTTCCCGGGAGAGTCAGAAGCAGATTTCCTTGAAACGTACCGCTTCCTGAATGAACTGGATATAAGTTACCTCCACGTATTTTCGTACTCGGAACGCGACCACACGCTGGCGAAAGACCTTCCCGATAAAGTTGGAGGGGCTGAAAAGTCAGAGCGTTCGCGAATGCTGCACATCTTATCCGACAAGAAAAAACGTGCATTTTACAACACGCAGGAGGGAAAAATAGTGAACGTTCTTTTCGAAAATGACGTGGAAGACGGATACATGCATGGTTTTTCGCAGAATTATGTGCGAATACGGGCTCCTTACGATCCGCTACTTGTCAACGAGATTGTCTCCATGAAGATCACCGGCATTCTATCCAACTTGCTGGCCGAGGGCGCTGAAATACAAGCTGAAGTATTGCCACGCTGACGAATTCATGCCGAAGCCTTGTAGTAAAACATCAAAAACCATCACCAACAAAGAACCCCTACATCTGACACCAACCAAAATCCTGTCGGACGTTACTCATCAACTGCACGAATCCTTTGCTATCCAAACACCCTGACAGCGGGTGCCGTTGGCCCGGTGGGAAATGGTTGGCGAACGCCCTTGTTCTGCAAAAGTCTCCGAAGTACTTGTAACAAAAAAGCAGCTCGCAATCCGACTTAACGTGATGGTGTTCAACCTAAACTGGCAACCTGACCATCGCGAATCTCGACTGTGCGGTCGGCCATGGCTGCGAACTGGTGATTGTGGGTTACGATAACAAAAGTCTGGTCGAACTCAGCGCGTAGTTCAAAAAAAAGCTGGTGCAATTCGGCCGCATTTTTTGAGTCGAGATTACCGCTCGGTTCGTCTGCAAACACCAACACCGGCTTGTTTACCAGGGCGCGAGCTACGGCGGTGCGTTGCTGCTCGCCTCCAGACAGTTCGGCAGGTTTGTGTTCCGCCCGGTGCTGTAAGCCCAGGCGATTCAAAAGTTTCTCGGCATCAGCGCGCACTTGTTCCTGAGGGCGCTTGCCAATCAGGCCAGGCATCATCACATTTTCGAGGGCGGTAAATTCGGGTAGCAAATTGTGAAACTGAAATACGAATCCGATTCTACGGTTCCGGAAGGTTGCGACATCAGGGGCGGGCATATTAGATACCGACTGCCCGTCAATTTCCACGCTGCCACGATCGGGGCGATCAAGCGTGCCGAGGATGTGCAGCAGGGTACTTTTTCCCGCGCCACTGGCCCCCACGAGTGCTACCACTTCGCGGCGAGAAACCGACAGATCAACACCTTTAAGAACTTCCAATTGTCCATATTTCTTTCGAATACCTTGGGCTTTAAGCATGAATTGAGAATTTGAATTAAAGGTTAAAAAAAGTAGCTTGCCTCCAAAATAATACCATGAACATTCACGAATACCAGGCAAAAGAACTATTGAGCAAGTACGGCGTTGCGATCCAGCGGGGCATTGTGGCCGACACGCCCGATAAGGCGACCGCGGCAGCCAAAGAGCTACAGGCGGAGACGGGCAGCAAGTGGTTTGTGGTAAAGTCGCAGATTCATGCCGGTGGCCGCGGGAAAGGCACCATTCAGGAAACAGGATCACGCGGGGTTGTCCTGGCAAAAGGCGTGGACGAAGTGCACGATAAAGCGAAAGCCATTCTGGGAGGAACCCTGGTTACCCTCCAAACCGGGCCTGCCGGCAAAAAAGTCAACAAAGTGTTGATTGCGGAGGATGTGTATTACCCCGGAGAGTCAGAGCCAAAAGAGTATTACCTGAGTATTTTGCTCGACCGTGCCAAAGCGCGTCCGGTGATTATGGCTTCTACAGAAGGGGGCATGAATATCGAAGAAGTAGCTGCTTCGCATCCGGAAAAAATTATCAAGGAATGGATTGATCCGGCCGTTGGCATGTTACCGTTTCAAGCACGAAAAATTGCTTTTGCTATGGGCTGGGAAGGCAATGCGAACAAAGAGGGGGTCCGGTTTCTCCAGGCGCTCTACCACGCCTACATGGCAGTTGATGCCTCAATGTTTGAAATTAACCCCGTTCTGCGCACCAGCGATAATCGCATCATTGCAGTTGATGGCAAGGTGAATCTTGATGATAATGCCCTCTTCCGTCATAAGGAACTGGCTGAGATGCGGGATATTACTGAGGAGGACCCCCTGGAGGTCGAAGCCGGTAAGTCGGGCTTGAACTATGTAAAATTGGATGGTAATGTTGGCTGCATGGTAAATGGAGCCGGTTTGGCTATGGCTACTATGGATATCATCAAATTGTCTGGCGGTGAGCCGGCCAACTTTCTGGATGTTGGCGGTGGGGCCAGTGCCGAAACCGTAGAAGCCGGTTTCCGGATAATTCTGAAAGATCCGAACGTTAAAGCCATTTTGATCAATATTTTTGGCGGAATTGTGCGTTGCGATCGTGTGGCAAGCGGAGTTGTTGAAGCCTACAAGAAAGTAGGTAACATTCCCGTTCCGATTATTGTACGCCTTCAGGGCACAAATGCCGAAGAAGGGGCGAAAATAATCCGCGAATCGGGCCTGAGGGTGCACTCGGCCATTTTGCTCAAAGAGGCAGCGGCCAGAATAAAGGAAGTTCTGGGATAAAGAATCATCAAGATATTTTCTACCTTTAAGGCATGTTGCGTTCAGGTTGGTTGATATTCAGTGGTTTGGCTCTAATGCTCACTACGTTTGAATCAAACGCCCAAAGTTTCTATGCCATCCGACGGGAGCGTTCGCTGATCGTATCCGGCGGTACCGGTGTAGCGACCTACATGGGCGAATTGGCAAACCCGGGCGATTATCTGGATGCCAAACTCAACCTGGTTGGCGGCTTAAAGTACCGTGTTTCTCAGCGCATCGCCGTCCGAACTGAACTAACATGGTTCCAACTACGCGGAAGCGATGACTTGGCGGATGATGAGGGCCGCACAGTCCGAAACCTGTCTTTTTCCTCAAATAATTTCGAGATTAACCTAACCGGTCAAATAAGTTTATTCAAAAACGGTAAATTTTTTTACCAGCGCCCTCCTATAAACCTGTATGGTTTCGGAGGCCTCGCGCTGCTTTTTTTTAATCCAACAGCTGAATATAAGGGTACGAGGTATGCGCTTCAGCCTTTAATGACAGAGGGTGTTTCGTATAGTCGCTTGGTGTTGGCCATCCCTTTTGGTGCGGGTGTACGGTTCCGAATCTCACCTGCGATTGACGTCGTTGTTGAAGGCGGCTATCGGAAATTATTTACCGACTACCTCGATGATGTGAGCACAACGCACCCGGGCCCTGCGGCATTCTCTGACCCAATCGCGGCAGCCCTTTCTGATCGTGGACCAGAAATTGGCCTCCCTTTGGCTGAGGCAGGATCGAAAAGGGGTAATCCTGAAAGAAAAGACAGCTACTGGCTGTTGAATGCTAAAGTCGAATACTATCTGCCAACTAACTTTGGAAGCCGCAGAAAGGGAAGTTCCCGCTCGAAAGCCGGAAGGCGGTGAGCAAGAAAATCAATTTATCCATTGGATTAGGTCTATATCTGGCAGAGCTTCCGACTTGTGGCAGGACAATCAAACAGCGTTTCTATCTGCCCACAAAAAGCCGTCACTCACCCAACAAAACCAAGTAACCCATTTTGAGATTCTAATGAATGCATTAGTTTTGAGAAAAATTTGTTAAAATATGTTTGAACAAGCTGTGGGAGATGGTGCCAATCTTTTTGTAACCATCGTTGCCGTGCTAATTGGCTTCGCATCGGCTATGGGTTTCATTGACTACCAGAAAACGAAAAAAGAAGGTCATTAAGAGAGAGTTTAGTAACAACAATTCCCGTTGCATCACATTTACCTGCAACGGAATTCCCGGCCACTGTCTCACTTTCCAGACCCCTGCTTCTCAGCCGGGGCACTTTCATATGGCGACTTGTAACTCATCTGCCACGTTTCCCATTTGATTGTCTTAAAGTGATCAAAACCTATATACTGAATTATCTTGTGAAATTCTGGTGGCTTTTGGTAACCCTGAAGGGGTTGAATCATGCGAAACTCTTCATCCAGAAAAACAACTGTTGGGTACGCTAACTGGTTGTTGAGCAGGGCCATGGCCAGTTGGTGAGACCCCTTGTTTCCGTAGGCAACGAACTTGAACGTATTTCCGTTGAAGACAACATCTTCTTTTTGCTCGGCATCAAACTTTACCGGGTAAAACTTTTCGTTCAGAATCTTAGCAATAAGAGGTTCACTAAAAGTGTTCTTATCCATTACCTTACACCAGCCGCACCAGTCGGTATACACATCAATGAAGATTTTCCGCTTTTCAGTTTTTGACTTTTCGACAGCCTGTTCAAACGAAAGCCAGTTTACGGTTGCCTGACTTTCCTGAGCCCAAGCCAAGGGGGCTATCAGCGAAACAGCACCAACAAGGAGGTATTTGATCATATACGTCTTTTTCATTCTCTTTAACAAATGTAAACAGAAATAAGGTTCCAAAACCGGATTGTATGGCACACGCCCTAGAGCAGGTAACCACAACAAGCCCTTCATTATCATAGCCACAACCCAGTGAGCCATTACATAGTCAAAAATGTTCAATAATTCAGGCAACTATTTTAACCTCGGTTCCATCTATATCAATACTTATGCCTGAAAAAGTCCTTCTTAGCGGAAAACCGGGGAAAAAGTCCTTTTCTCGAGCACGCCCCTCATTGGTATTCTGTAATGGTCTAAGCAATATCTGGGGTCATGGCACCTTGGAAAACAGATGCTCCATAGTTGATGAATCGATTGAAATCTGACTCCGGCTTGAGTTCAAAAACCACCCCAAGGCGCCTTTTTTTGATCGGGTTGGGTCTCCTGATTGCCCTCCTTGTAGCGATCTCACTGTTTTTTCCAGAACTTCGCAATTTTGGCACTTCATTCACCCTGCCGATCACAAATACACGAAGCAACCACAAAAAAGTGGAAGTGAAAAACGTCTCTCAACCCCATCAAATTCCCCCTTCCCGGCTTTCGCGGTAGGAGAAATAGTGCAGTACAATCTCCAGTGCGGCGGCGATAGCTTGACGAATAGGTAAGAACTCACGAGCTAAGTTGGGTTCGATTGCGTGTAACTGCAAATAGAAGTCGCTCATGACCGGAATAGGCAATTCTTTTTCAATTTGGTCTTCCGCACGCTGAAAAGCCTCAGCCTGTTCCGTCTTGATGACGGTACACGTAACCAGTTCTTTTTCACGGTATTTGTTGAGCCGGGCAGAATAGCCAAAAAGTCTGCAGATTAATCCGCGATGTTGATACTGAGAACAAAGCCCGGCTCCGGGCTGGGTGGGATTAAGAATCGGACACAAACCGGAGCCTTCATTGCGAATCTTTTCGAGCCACGTCCAGGCTTGGTCGTTCCCGTGGAGATATAGAGCGAAGGGAAGGAATTCCAGTACGGTAGCTTCCAGATCGGCCTTAAAACAACATTTACCACAGCCCCACCGGCAATGCAGGCTTGTGGCCGCTTGAAATGCTGCAATTTGCTGATCCAAACCAAAAAAAACGGTTTCCACCTGCCTGGCGATATCGGGAACATCCATGGTCGCAAAATAACCATAATTCAGGCGCTGGCATATTGCCCAAACCATGTTTACCTTTCCGAAAAAATCACCTATGAAAATCCTTGTCGTGGTTTCCGCTATTGCGTTTTGCATCCCTGGTATAGCTCAGCGTTTTCTGGAGCATACGGAAAGCAGTATTCAATATTCATTTATGGCTCCACAAGGAGGCATGGGCCGGAATATTGAGATGGGGCACGGCGTGGTAGCCTCGTTGCTAAAAAAAATCCCGCAAACATCGTTGTTTTTGGGAATAGAAATCAACAGCTCACAGTATGGCGGATCGCGCACCCGTCAAACCTATACGTTCGAGAATGGCACATTGGCCGACATGGACATCATAGTTCGGAATTTAGCTACGAATATCATGATCAGTACGCGATACTATCCTTTGTCAAAGGCAACCGTTCAGCCTTATTTCACCGCTAAGGGTGGCTACAGTTTTTATAATACCACACTTGCCATTTACGATCCCAATGATCAGGATCACTGTGCTCCTATTGAAAATGAAATTCTACAGAAAGATGGTGCCTTAGTAGGTTCGCTTGGCGCCGGTTTTCAGACCGACATGGGTTCAATTTTCAACAGCCTCGGAACAAACAGGTTTCTTTTTGACATGACCGTAAACTATACCGCTGGAGGGCGAGTGTCGTATATGAATGCACAAAAACCAAACAGACATCGACGTGGTCTGCCAAACGATGTAACAGCCGATTTCATCGATACGGGTACCCAGATCGTACACACCCACCACGTTGGATATTTGTTTTCCAGCAGGATTGAGTTGGTGGAAATCCGGGCGGGATTTTCCTACCGCTTCGGGTTCTGATCCTCAGTCAGCCCCTCCTTTTTTCGCAACCGGGCTACGAACTCAGAGCCAAAAGATAGCTTCTTATTCAAAGGTGAATTTTCGTCAACAACCCTCCAAAAGGGCGTCACCTTTGTGAGTGAAATGCCTTTCTCAATTTGCTCGTGTGCAGCTTCTGAGACGATCCGTAGAAAAATACCAGACGTTACCGGACAGGTATAATCAGCACCATACTCCAATGCCAGGTCTTTACGCATCTTTGCGAGGGTACCACTTTTTCCCTTCCGGATGTGACGCACGTACGCATCAATGATGCGCGGGGTAGCAATAAGCATCTTTGACCCCGCCGGCATATCGGCAAAAGCTTTGTCGAGTTTTTTTACGATATACTCTTTTGTTGGATCGTTTACTTTCTCAGTCCAGGTCTTACCCTTGGCGGGTTTCATCGTAGTTTTCCGGGCAGGTTTAGCAGTCCGTTTCATGATACCTGATGATTAAATTTACCAGAAGATCGCGTACAGAAGGGCTGTCATGATCAATACAGCCATGGCACCGATATTAAAAGCTGGTTCCGTGGCGAAAAATCCCGGGGCCAGACGGATACCCTTCGGATCATCTTTTCCACTGCCCTCAAGCTGGCTGATCACAACAATGATTGCCATAGAAAGGACGGCTGTAATGAACATTTGGTCGAGAAAGGGAATGTTTACAAACACAACGGCATCCGACCATCCGTTGGGTGCTACCTTGAAATACATGGCGATCGGAATAGAGGCAATCACACCCCAGATAGCAGCATTGTTAGTCGCACGCTTCCAGAAAAGGCCCATGATGAAAACGGCAAGGATACCGGGACTGACAACACCAGTGTATTCCTGAATGAATTGAAATGCCTGCCCCAGGTTGCCGAGTGCGGGTGCAATGAACATCGCGATGACCAAAGCGACCGCCCCACTAATCCGTCCAACAGTCACGGTCTGCTTGTCCGTGGCATTTCGATTGAGATAGGGGCGGTAGATGTCCATCGTAAAAATGGTAGAGGTGGAATTGAGCATGGAAGCGAGCGATGAAACGATGGCCGCGGTAAGAGCAGCCATGACTAAACCCTTCAAACCAGCTGGGATGAAGGTGCGGATCAGCCAGGGAAACGCATTGTCGTTGATGACATTACCCTGTCCGTTAACGAAACTCGGGTCGAGCGATTGCTTTGTAAGCTGACCAGATGGATCTGCATTCATGACGTAAGCAATGATGCCGGGTATAACAACAATCAGCGGGATGATCATTTTCAACGCAGCTGCCAGTACGATGCCCTTTTGGGATTCTTGCAGATTTTTGGCCGCGAGTGTTCGCTGAATGATGTATTGATTAAAGCCCCAATAGTAAACGTTGGCTACCCAGAGGCCACCAATCAATACGGAAAGTCCCGGTAAATCCCACCACGCATCCCGACCATCTGGGGTGATGATCTCCCCTTTAGACAAAATCATTGAGAACTTGCCGGGAACAGTATTATATACGTGTACAAAGCCATCGATCAAGTTACCTGTAGGCGAAACGTGCTGCAGTGCAATAACTGTGGTAACCAGCCCACCGATAACCAGCAACACGACTTGCACAACATCGGTCCAGGCCACGGCGGAGAGACCGCCCCAGAGCGAATAAGCAGCAGCAAATAATCCAAGTCCGAGAATGCTGACTATCATCAGGCTTCCATCACCTGTTCCGATCACCGTGTCCATGGCGCGCGCGCCGAGGTACATCACAGTTGTCAGATTCACAAAAACAAAAAGCGCAATCCAAAAAACAGCCAGTATGGTTTTCAAATTGGTGCTGAATCTTTTTTCCACAAACTCGGGAATCGTGTAGATCCCCTTGTTAATAAACACGGGCAGAAAAAACTTACCCACCAATAAAAGGGTTACCGCAGCCATCCACTCATAGCTGGCGATGGCAAGCCCAATGGCGAATCCTGATCCGGACATGCCAATGAACTGTTCAGCCGAAATATTTGCTGCAATCAACGAGGCCCCGATAGCCCACCACGGCAACGACTTGCTGGCAAGAAAGTAATCTTCGGCATTTTTTTGTTTGCCGTCTTTTTCACGCGAGACCCAAAGGCCAATGCCCAGTATCAAGGCGCAGTAGGCACCAAAAACAAGGTAGTCGATGTAGTTTAATCCCATGTGTCAGATTTGTATTGGTGATGCCGTCAGGCGACTGACGCCGTCTGCCAGGTTGACTAAATAAAAGTCAGGTTCTTTTTCGAATTGCGCAACATATTTTTCGAAAACCAGTCCACGAAAAAAATCGACCCGGTGCCGGCGAATGAGGTTGAGCGTGCATCCGCCAAAGCCTCCCCCCATCATACGCGAACCCAAAACCCCTTTTTCTTCCTCAGCTATCGTTACCAGAAAATCCAACTCTTCGCAGCTGACTTCATATTCCTTGCTGAGCGCCCAATGAGTCTGGTTGAGCAGTCGACCAAAGCCCTCAAAATCACCCTGCCGGATGCAGGCCACTGCCTGCTGTAATCGTCTATTCTCCTGCACAACAAACCGGGCTTTGACAAAAACTTCCTCCCCCAACGTGTCCTGCCGTTCCAGGAGCATCACTTCGGTTACGTCGCGCAACGATTTAATCCCGGCATAAAAAGTATGGAGGGTTCTTACGGCTGTCTCACAGGCCCGCCGTCTTTCATTGTAGGCAGTTGACGCGAGTGCATGCTTTACGCGGGAATCAACCAGCACCAGTTGAAGGTCGTCAGACATCCAGGGAATATACTCGTGGGTGATGGATCGGCAATCCAGCAACATCGCGTGCCCCGACTTTCCAAACAGACTGGCATACGGGTCCATAATACCACACTTGACACCGGCAAAAGTATGTTCGGCATACTGGGCAATTTTGGCGATGCCAAGGCGTGCCAGATTAAGCTGCAGGGCTTCGCTCATGGCGAAACCAAAACCACAGCAAAGAGCTGCGGATGAAGAGAGCCCGGCACCCTCAGGGATCTCACTTCCGAACACCACGTTTAGTCCCTGAAAAGGGATTCCGATTTGATGAAAGCCGTGCTGCATACCCATCAGATAGTGCTGCCACCCACGTCCCGGCACAAGGTCATCCAGGCCAAAACTACAGGCCTCCTGCTTATCGGATGCCAAGGCGTGGGTTACCGGGCCTGAATTGGCAGCAACGGCAAACACAAATTCTCTGTCGATGGCTGCCGGCAGCACCAAGCCCTCATTGTAGTCGGTGTGCTCCCCGATTAAGTTGACTCGCCCCGGCGCCCGGACAAGCACCGGTTCCTGTTGGAACTGCTCCCGAAACCGCCGTAAAACCCGTGTTGCCAGCATCAGGAGGTTGCATTACGGAAACTAATTCCAAGAGTTAACAACACAAGAACCAGCACCGTCCAGCCGGCAGCAGCCGACACCGGATTGCCGATGCGATACGGTGCCGGATCAAAAACCATTTCGATACGATGAGACCCCGGTTCCAGCGGCAGGGCCCGAAGTACATAATTTGCGCGAACCAATTCCGCCGGTTTGCCATCCACTGTAACCCGCCAGCCCTTGGGATAAAATATCTCTGAAAAAACAACGAATCCTTCCTGCGCATTATCTGACTGGTAGACGAGCTTATTTGGCCTGAACTCCTGTAGCGAAATGCTCGTTGTCGTGTCTACCAGGAAGGACCGCTCACGGAAGGAGAACTGCGAGGTGTCTACCACTGCAACCGTTTTAGTGTTGAGAGTCCGCACCCGAGCCAACTCATCAGCTGGATTGCGGGCCGGCACCACCTGTCCGACAAACCAGGCGTTGCCATTAGCATATGGATTTTCGATGACGTTGTCCGCGCCCGGGCCAAAGACAAGGTACCGAGTATTGAGCATATTCAAAACCGGATAGTCCGCCAACTCAAAATCTCCTTGCCGTGCCCGTGTGATGAAGCCACTGTACTCTTGATTAATCGCGGAATCAATCAAGTCCTGATATCGTCTGATTTTGGCGCCGTGATACCCCCCCACTGAATGGTGAAAATAGGAAGTACGCGCTTCATTGAATGGATTCTGAAGGTTAAACACCCGATAATGGCTTTTGTCTTTTTGAATTTCAAGGTCAGCATCGGATGCCACCATCGCTTGCAGGCTGCTTTTTCGCTGGTAGCTGTCTTTGGTAAGATACCTGCGGTTGATCAGGCTCAGATCTAAAGCTACCAGCAGTACGAGCACGGCCGGTAACGCCCAGGTTGCCGTGATCCATTTTCGCCAAGAAATAAAAATGACCCCCGCAGTGATGATCGAAAACCAAAAAGAACGCCACGCATCGGCTTGCAGTAAGTTGAATCTGTCTTTCTTTAACGCCTGCCAGAACCAAGCAGGAAGCTCGGTTTCCTCGGGGCGCAGGTAGGAGCCAAAATTTCCCATCAGCGCAAAAACAAGGCAAAGCCCCGGCACGGTGGCAAACGCCAGAATTGCTTTAGTCCGGGTTTTGTCGGACAGGGGGTGTTTGATCAATTCTTCGAGGCCTAGCAAACCAAGTAAAGGCAGGCAAAACAACAAGATGGTTAATGCGAAAGTAACAGATCGGAATTTATTGTACCCGGGCAGAAAATCAAATAACGCATAATTGAATGTGGTGAAACTATCGCCCCAACTCATGGCGAGGCTGAGAATGCAAAGTGGCGCAAGCCAAAACAGGTGGATACGTGGTGCAAACACAAGACCTATTACAAAGAGCGTCATCACCACGGCACCCGCATAATACGGAGCCGTATTGGATTGTGGCCCCCAGTAAGCCGATGAATACGCGGCAAGTTGATTAGCTACCTGCTCATCGCGGGC